>Ga0302240_1000740_pt1 | contig 30527 bp, 20 predicted proteins | sample AAG_UR_His_MG_FD_193538 | JGI IMG/M metagenome (GOLD analysis project Ga0302240, IMG submission 193538) | Enriched activated sludge microbial communities from anaerobic digester in WTTP, New Holstein, Wisconsin, United States - AAG_UR_His | ecosystem: Engineered > Bioreactor > Anaerobic >... | reverse complement strand
GGCCCTGGGGTTATCCGAAAAGATTGAATTCCACTGTGCCGATCTTCGCCGGCCATGGCCTGTGGATGCAGTATTTTTAGACCCTTCCCGCAGATCAGGTGGAAAGCGTATCTTTAACCTGGAAGGGTTAGAACCACCTTTCAGTGAACTCATGACATTAAGAGAACATACACCTTCTATGGGAATTAAAATATTCCCCGGTATAAATTATGAAGAGATCCCTGCCGGTTGTGAGGTAGAATTTATCTCTCATAATGGGCTCTGCAAGGAAGGAGTTCTCTGGTTCGGGGATCTTCGAAAAACTTTACCGACAGAATTCTCCTTTTCCCGTTCAGTCACAATTCTCCCTGAAGACATCCATATTGAAGAACAGGAAGTAGATCCTGTGCCATCAGGTGAACCACTTACTTATATTTATGAACCTGACCCTGCCATAATCAGGTCTCATATGGTGGAGTGGCTTGCATGGGAACTTGAAGCACGTAAATTAGATAATAATATAGCATACCTCACTTCTGACAGGTTTATTAAAACTCCTCTTGCAAGAGTGTGGAAGATTGAAAAAGTAATGTCTTTTAATCTGAAGAAAATCAACAGGTCTATTGCTGAACACCATATAGGACATATAGTAATTAAAAAAAGAGGTTTACCTGTGGAACCGGAAGAATTTCAAAAAAAACTTAAATCGGTTAAATGCGGTAAAGAAGGAACTCTTTTTCTTACAAGATGTATGGGACGTAAGATGGCAATAATCTGTGCTGATTTAAATTGCATTTATCCAATCAATAAGTTATAATAAATTCACATCAGTACACTCTGATGAGGTGAATCTAATGGAATGATAAGGCTATAAGTCAACTGCAGAGTGGTCCGATGGAAATGAGAGAGATGATTTCTCTTCTGTCAGCTAATATAATAAGGTCTTAAACCAGACTCATTTAAGTGTTTTCAGATATTCTTCTTCCATCTTCTTTATATCTTCTTTTCCGGCTACCTGGTTTTTTCCTTTATAAAATTTAGTTCCTTCCAGTATTATCTGGTCATATTTATAGAGATCACATCTTTTACCTTTTTCACCAAATACCAGAACAGGTTCTTCCCCAACAGAGGTATATCTCCTGTATATCTTTCCATCAAAGGGCTCTCTATATTTTTCACAGAGAAGGACACTTTTCTCAGTAAGCCCCACTGCAACGCCGGGTTTATGTCTTAAAGCAAATAAAGACAGTTTATCTCTGTTAGCTTCTCTTATATAGGAAAGGTCTTCTGCATGGGGGAAAATCCATAAACCCTTCACAAGGCCCATACCATAATCAGATGCACTGGAATGAGCCCTGGGAGAATATCGTTCAAAGGTTAAAAAGAATTTTTCTGTCTGACATATGGCACCTGCACTTATACCATAGATATTGGTTCCCTCTTTTAAGGCCTCTTTAAAGAATTTCTCCAGTCTGTAAAAACGGAGTCTGTTAACAAGAACAAAGACTCTTCCTCCGAATATGAATATGGAAGCACTTGAACTAATTCTTTTTCCAAGTTTTTCTCGCTGTTCTTTATAAAAAGAATTATTCTGAACACCGCTTTTCCAGAGATAGTAAAGTTCTATATGTCTGCAGAGAGAAAAGAGTTCATTATCTTTATAGATTATATGATCGAGGGTAGCTCTCAGGTCTTCGCATTTTAACACATCCAGTTTGGATTTTGAGAGACCGGTCAGATCTGCAAGTTTTTTTTCTCTTTCTTCTTTTGATAGATGACCGGTGAAAAATTCCGGTTCCTTATGCTCATAAAAATAATAAAAGTCGTAGAGACAGAGATTTTTATAGGTTTCCTGAAGACGGTTGCCGATTTTATACACTTCTTCCACATAATGAAAATTTTTCTCGTAATAATCCCTTTTTATTGCTTTTATCTGATCCTGTTTTTCAGTGTACTTCTGATAAAGCCATCTTTCTTTCTCTTTAAAATCATTAAACATAGAATATACAGAGAGATTCTGAATATTTTGAGGGAAACAGCCTTCCCACTTTGCATCTATAGAAATTTTTTCAAACATTTCTATGAGGTGTCTGTCATGATGTTCATGACCTTTTTCAAAGGCCGCTGTAACAAGGAGAATTTTCTTACTTTTATTTAATTCTTCATTTTTATGTTTCGGGTTTAAGATAGTTTCCCTGCACATATTCACAAAATTTTCTTCCTTTGCTACATTGCCATTTAAAAAACACCAGCCTTCAACTTTATGTTCCAGAAGACCGGGATATTTAATTTTTTCCACTTTCATCACCACTCTACATCAAACTCTGCTATAATACATGTATGATCCGAAGGTTTATCTTTAAGTCTTGGTTTAAGATCTATATAAGAATTTACCGATTTTTCAGCTATAACTTCTGTAGCCCATATATGATCTATCCTCCATCCCATATTCCTTTTTACTCCATTGGGTATTCTGTAATCAAAAAAGGTGTACTGTTTTTCCCTTTTCTCGTGCTTTCTGAAGACATCTACAAATCCCCAGTCCCTGATTTTTTGAAGCCCCTTCTGTTCATCAGGATGAAAGCCCACACTTCCAGATAGTTTTTCCGGATCATATACATCAATATTTTCAGGAGCTATGTTAAAATCTCCAAGCAATATTAAGGGATCTTCCCGGGTAAAATTATTATTTAAATACTCAAGTAATCTCTCAAGCCATGTCAGTTTATATTGAAATTTTTCAGTCTCAGGGGCAAAGCCCTGGGGTATATAAACATTCAGGATATTTATATTATTTATTCTGGCCGTCATAAGTCTTGCTCCTTCATCTTCACCTTTTCTGTCAAAGCCTGAGCTTAAATTCTCCAGAGGGAATTTACTTATAAGAGCCACACCATTATAGGATTTCTGTCCTTTAAAGCCACAGTGATAACCGATTTCTTCAAAAGCTTCTTCGGGGAAATCTCCATCCTGAACCTTTGTTTCCTGAACACAGAGAATCTCAGTGGAAGTTGAAACCAGCCATTCTATAATTATACTCAGGCGGGCACGGATTGAATTTGCATTAAAACTGGCAATTTTTATGGTCATTTCTTTACCCTCCACCTTTCATTAAATAGAACTTTTATTATATTCTTCATTCAGTATTTTTCTTATAACATTTACAAGGTTTTCCAGTGTTAAAGGCTTTATAAGGACTTCTCTTATACCCATAGCTTTTACCTTTTCTATATTAATAAGCTCACCGTATCCGGTTATAATGATTACGGGCATATTCGGTTTAATGCGTAATATTTCTTCTGCCATCTGGGTACCCCTCATCTTTGGCATAAGTTCATCTGCGATGATAAGGCTGAACTCATCAGGTTCCTTATAAAACATACTCAGAGCGTCTGTAGAGCTTCTTTTGATGATAATTTCATATCCCATCTGTTCTAATAATTGCTGTATTATTCTCACAACAGGTTCTTCTTCATCATCTACAAATAGTATTTTTTCTCCTGTCTTAAAGGGTATTTTTTCTCCTTCATTATCTCTTAATTCATTATCAAGTTCAATACTCGGTAAGAATATATTGAAGACAGTACCTTTATCTACTTCACTTTCTACAGTAATTTCTCCTCCATAAGTGTTGACTATTCCATGAATTACAGAAAGTCCCATGCCACTTCCTTCACCTGTTTTTTTAGTGGTAAAATAAGGCTCAAAGATACGTTCAAGTATTTCAGGACTCATTCCCACTCCAGTATCACTTACGGTTAGTCTCAGATATATACCTGGCTTTATATTTTTATATAAATCTGTGTTGGTGCAATCAATATTTAAATTATCCAGAGTGACTTCTATGGAACCTGTTTTTTTGTTCATAGACTGGGCAGCATTGGTACAGAGATTTATTAGTATCTGTTGTATCTGTGTGGGATCAGCCATTATCCAGACCAGATCACTTTTAATATTTTCCTTTATTTCAATACTTGGAGGCAGTAAACGTTTGATTAATTTCAGGGTTTCCTTTACTATGGGCTCAATCTGGAGAGGCATTCTTTTTACTTCTGACTTTCTACTGAAAGTAAGTATTTGTCTTATTAGATTTATAGCTCTTTGAGCTGCATTACGTATTTCAGTAAGATTATTTTGCATAATCCTGTCCCGGGGAGAGCGTAAAAGCATAGATTCTGTATATCCCAGTATAGCTACAAGGATATTGTTGAAATCATGGGCAATTCCTGATGCCATTGTTCCAATTGCTCTTATTTTATCTGATTGGCGAAGTTGATTCTCAAGTCTTCTTTTTTCTTCTTCTGTCAGTTTTTGCTCTGTTATATCTGTTACAAGAGACAGATTACCGGTGTAATTTCCTTCTTCATCAGTAGTAGGGCTGATAGCTAAAGAAGTATGAATTTTTTTGCCACTTTTATGGATTAATTCCGTAACATAAAGTTCTTTAAATTCTGTTTTGTACTTTTCTATATTTAACTTATAATTTTCAATCTTATCTTTACTAATAAAGAAAGAGTAAGGTTTACCTATCAATTCTTCTACAGTATATCCTAAAATTTCAGCCATTTTAGGGTTAATCAATATTGTCTTCCCTTCATTATCAGTGACCCACACACCTTCCTGGGCAACTTCAAGTAAATGACGAAGTTCCTTCTCACTTGTCCTGAGTAATATTTCTGTTTTTTTATGCTCTTCAATTTCCTTCTGAAGTTCTTCAGTTGCTTTTTTACGTTCTTCAACTTCATAGAGGAGTTTTTTCTTCTGCTCAAAAAACTGACATATGAGTTTACTTATATCACCGAATTCATCTCTCTTTTTGTTAAGATCTTTTAGAAATTTCGGGTTATCTGTGTTTAAAGATCTTGTTATATTATCCATAGGAATTCTTATCCACAAAGTGATTAATGTGTAGAGTAATACTAATAAAATGAAGAAAAAAGTAATAATTATTAAAAAATTTTTGTCTGAGGCATAATTAAACTTATTTATAATAGCAGACTGAGAGTGTATATGAATGGTCATTAATGGTTCTTTATTCCATCCATATAAGATTTTTGAAAAATTAATTATCCCTTCTTTGGGATTACTCTTATAGTTGTTTTCTCCAGAAAAAGGTGTGATTTCTATTTTACTTCCTGAAAGTACTGACAATTCATTAATATTATCTTTATCCCAGAGGCGTCCTACTAAAAAATACCCCCTGGGGGGAGTCTTCTTTTCTTTGTCTGTAAGGGGATGAATGGTGGCACCTCGAATTTCTATTAAACCTTCTGAAGTATTAAGAAAAAAATGGCAGAACCTCGGTTTTTTAAGGACTTTTACAATTGAGCCCTCAGGTAAGGGAATTTCTTTCAGTTTACTATTTTCCAGGTTATTTACAGAATAAACAAGCTCTGGAGTAAGATTATATATCCATACAAAATTGCAACTATAGAGTTCAAGGATAGTATCCAGATTATGGGTGGCCCAGAATTCATCTCCAGTTTTTACGAAAGTTACTATTTCGTCCCAGTATGTATAATCATAAGCCAGATTTTTTAAATTTTCTCCTTTAAGTTCAAGAAGCTTTGAAAATACTTTATTTTTTTGATCTTCTTCTTCTCTGAGTAATATAGTTAAACTTGTTTCTTCCAAGTTTTTGTGTATGTTTAGAACAATGAGACATATTAGTAAAATTGAAAATATTAAGGTGATTAGTTTATTCTGTATATTCATATTTTTTACAGGTCAGTTTTAGATCTGCCATAACTATAGAAGTAACACTTTCCAGGATTACAGGTATTCTCAGAGCTATACAGGCATCATGTCTGCCTTCTGTAGAAATTTTAACTCTTTCTCCAGTTTTTAGATTTACTGTTCTGAGAGGTTTTTTTATACTGGCCGCCGGCCTTACGGCTACTCTGAAGACAAGTTCATTTCCATTTGTTATACCGCCGTTTATACCTCCGGAATTATTGGTTTTTGTTTTACCTTCCAGATTAAGGATTTCATCATTATATTCGCTACCTTTCATTTTACTACAGGCAAATCCGGCTCCGAATTCTATTCCTTTAATACCCGGTATGGAAAAAACCATATGGCTTAATAGTGATTCTACTGAATCGAAAAATGGTTCTCCCAGACCTGAAGGTAATCCTGTGGTTCTACATTCTACAATACCTCCCAGGGAATCTCCTTCTTTAGCTGCTATTTCAATATTCTCTCCTGTTTCTATTATTTTTGACTCTATTTTAATAGAGGGAAGAATTTTTTTTGCAATTACACCTGCTGCTACAATGCCAACAGTAAGTCTTCCGGAAAAATGTCCTCCCCCTCTGTAATCATTAAATCCTGCATATTTTTGCCATGCTACCATATCGGCATGTGACGGTCTCGGGGTATCTTTTATTTTTTCATAAGATTCTGAATTAATGTTTTTATTTTGAAAGATAATAAGAATCGGTGAGCCTGTAGAATGGTTCTTAAAGATACCGCTTTTAAGAAGAGGTATATCTGTTTCCTGTCTTCCTGTGGTTCCCCTGGTTCCACCTTTTCTTCTGGAAAGATCGGTAATGAAATCTTCCTGTTTTATCAAAAGACCGGGAGGACATCCATCTATGACCACACCAGCTACTTCATTATGAGATTCTCCGAATATGCTTATTTTAAAGGTTCTTCCGAAACTATTCATACTATTTGCAAGCTATAACTGATTATAAATATTTTTTAAGCATTCATTATATCATAATATTCATATAGTTGTAAGTATTTATAGTATATTTTTAAAAGAAAATATTACTTTAATTGTTTTTTTAAAAAGTGTAAAATTAAGTAGTGCAACAGGTAAAAAAGTATCCAAAAAACATATACACCTGTCCCTGTCCGGGCTCTGGAGCAAAAGATATGCCGTCAAAAGAGAAAGTTATAACTTAAATAAATACAAAACTGTATATTCTGTAATAACAGATTTCATTGTAACAGGATCATAGATTTTGCGTAAGAGCCCGGACAGAGACAGACTTGTGAGATGGATACTTTTTTGCCTGTTGCGGTACCAAGTTGCTTTTATTATTAAATTCTGTTATAAAGTAAAGTGATATGTGAGATTTGATAGGTGAGAAAAAGTGAAAAGGAGGATAACTTATGAATAAGATTTTTTATACTTCATGTGATACTGTCACAGGTAAAATTTTTATTGCTTCTTCTGCTGATGGTTTGTGTAAGATAAGTCTTACAGATGGGGGAGAAGGAGAAGAGGATTTTTTTGCATGGATAAAGAAAAATTATCCAGGATGGGAGATAAAGGAAAATAAAGAAAAAAATACCTGTGTCATAAAACAACTTGAAGATTATTTTTCCGGTAAGTTAAAGATTTTTGATCTGAAACTGGATTTAAAAGGAACCCCTTTTCAGATGAAGGTCTGGGAGAGTTTAAAGAAAATACCTTATGGACAGACCAGGACATATAAAGAAATTGCTGAGATTACAGGTAAAAAGAGAGCCTTCAGGGCTGTAGGAGGTGCAAATCGTGCTAACCCCCTGCCAGTTATTATTCCCTGCCACAGGGTAATAGGAAGTGATGGGAGTCTTACAGGTTATGCTGGTAAAAAAGGTCTTCATATAAAAGAATTTTTATTGAAATTAGAAAAACCATAAAATTACTTTGAACTTTTTTTTCTGTCAGACGTATTAATGAGTAAATAATTAAAATGCACAGAAATTTTCATTCCTCTTCAACAATTTCAGGAAGTTATAGTTCTCTGAAAGCTAATAGCTAATTTAAAATAAAGGAGGACCTTATATGCCAGAAGACAATTTTGAGAATATAAGCCAGGAAGATGCCTGTAAACTTGACGAAGAAAGAAAACTTTACAGAGAAAAACAGGGTAAAATTAAAGCCCCTTTTTTATCTTATTCCCAGGAAAAAACTCTTCATAGAATACTTCTTATAGGTTTCGGGGTAATACTCCCTGTAATAGCTTTTACAGTAAATCTTTTTTTGATGCCTTTCCCTTTCTGTTTCTATTCACCTGAGCTTTATACGGCTTTACTTACAGGGTTTGTCGGGATTACTATAATTGCTCTCTGGAAAGGATCTTATTCTCCAGGGCTTTCTTTTTTCACGACTCTTGCTACTTTTCTGGGAGTTGTTTATTCTACTGTATTTACTGTAGGGTTTATTCCTCTTATCCCTGTTTCACTTATAGCTCTTATCTTTTATGGAATAGGAATTCTCGGTTTTTCACCATTTCTTTCTCTCTGGGTGTTTATTATAGCTTTCAGAAAAAGTTTTAATAGGGCTTCCGAATTTTATAAAAAAAGCACACTTATAGTTGCCTGTATTATTTTTGCCATAATTCTCCCTATTTTATATATAGGTGTAAGAACTGCTTATGCCTATGTTATAAGAAAAGAAGTCTCTTATGCCTTTAACTGTAAGGAAGAGGAAAAATCTAATATCTATAAGAATCTTATGAAAAAGCCCTGGTTAAAGTCAGCTCTTGTAAATTATTATGCTTATAATCAGACACCCTATGATACTATAGCAGGTTATTTACAGCCAAATACCTATATCATAAGTCAGGAGGCTTCCACACTTTATTATCTTCTTTATGGTGAGAGACTTGAAGGTGCCGAAAAAAAAGCTCTCAGTAAAATAAAAAAGGGTTATAGAAATGCCAGAGGATTTGATACTTACATTGGAGATGTGAATTATTATCCTTTTGTTACCCTTACAGGATGTCAGTACGATGGTGTTGTAGATTTGGACAGTATGATTTCCTATCAGGAAGTAACATTGAATGTATCCTCCAAATGGCATAAACAGGAAATGATCTGTCAGTTCATAGTACCTCCCGGTTCTGCAGTTACAAAATTAAGTCTCTGGATTAATGGTGAAGAGCGTTCTGGCACTGTTGCCGTAAAAGAAAAAGCAGAGACTGCTTATAACACAATAGTATCAAAACAAAAAGACCCTGCGATAATTACATGGCTTGGTGAAAATCTTTATGAATTAAAGGTTTTTCCTGTAGAGCCAGAACTACCCCGAAAGGTTAGAATAGGTGTAACTTCACCTTTAAGTCCGGGAGAAAGGGGAATGTCTTTCAAACCTGTTGCAATTTTAAATGGAAATTTCGATATTCACGAGAATGCTAAAACTTCTGCTATTATAGATTTTCGTTCTTATAAAGATAAATTCAATCTCCTGAGTAATTCAAAGAATATCCATATATCTGCTCTGGGGAAAAATGAAAAAAGAGCCGAAGGTAATATTTCTGGTTTTATACCAGCGGAATTTGAGATTTTTATAGAATCCCCGGGCAAAAGGCCTGAGATATTAACATCCAGAAGTGATAATTTTATTTATCTTCAGATACCTTTTTCCCCTGATTTTAGTAAGAGAAAACGCTCTCCTGTAAGTGTAACTTATTTTCTGGACTCTACCCATCCTATGGAAAGGGATAAATTTTTTGACCCAGGTAAAAAAGCCATAATGGAATCAATCAAACATCTTAATCCAGGAGATAAATTTAATATTGTAGCAGCAAACTTTGAGGTTAAAAAATTATTTACAGTTCCCCAGAGTCCCGATGTTGAAAATCTAAAACAGGCAGGAGACTTCCTGTCAGGTCTTAAAGCCTATGGAGGAATTGATATTGTTCCAGTTATGGAAAATAATTTCTTTCCTGCAGGCTATGAGGAAAAACCAGTATTCTTTGGTATAATTCACAGTTCTCATCCTCTTATAACAGGTGGAGGTGAATACTGTCTGCAGAAAATCTCCCGTACTCCAGGTATCACAGCAGGTATGATTTTAATCAATTATGAGGAAAATTCTTTTCTTACAGAGCTTATAAATTCTTCCAATGGAGAGATCTTAAGAGTGAAGGACCCTGCCAATTTTGAAGATGCCTTTTACAGGTTAGAAAAAGCGATTCTGGAAGAAGGTAAATATAAAATAACCTGTAATTGTATTTCTTCTAATAAGTCTTTATTACCTGTTCCGGGTGAAAAATTTTTACTTTCCCCATTAAATCCTGTATATATTTATATGAGAATACCGCAGTCAAAGCCTGTCTCCGGTTCAATAAGCATACAGAATACCGAAGGACAAGAACTTCTCCGAACATTTAATATAAATATAAAAGAATTATCAGAAAAAAAAGCAACTCAAAATCTTGAGATAAAACACGCTCCCAGGGAGGTTTCCAGGGATCATATTGCTCGATTATGGGCCTATAATTATATTCTGGAAGGCTATCATAAGGATCTAAAGAACAGTCTTTCCAAACAGGAATTTGAAGATCTTATTAAACTGGGGAGAGATTATTATATGGTTACACCTTACACTGCTTTTATTGTCCTTGAAACAGAAGAACAATACAAACAATTCGATATAGACAGACACTATCAGGGAGAGATGAGTGCTCCTTCAATACCTGAGCCCGAGACTGTCTTTATAATAATTACCCTTCTTGTATTTTCAGGGTTTATCTGGTATAAGTCCCGGAGGAATGCGGTGGTAAGAGAGATGTGAGATGTGCAGGGGCAGAACACTGTTCTGTCCTTAATGAGCAGTGAGCAGAAGTGAAAGGTGAGAAAGAAGTGAAAAGATTACATCCATTACCGTATATTTCTGAAAGATTAATATCTCACGTCTCACGTCTCACCTTTCACTTCCTCTTAGCTTCCCTTCTCTTTTTTTATCGCATTGACTTTATATGGCTTTTTCGTTCCTGGACGGAAAAAGGATATGATTCTTACGGCTACCTTGCTCTTTTTGCTTTTTTTCTTTATCTGTGGAAAAACGGTTTTGTTATTAAAAAAGGCAGTTCTTATCTCTTATTGATTACAGGATTAACCTGTGTCATCTCTATTTTTATAAGAAATATGGGAATAAACATTATATCGGCACTGCTTTTTATTCTCTCTCTTTCCCTTCTTATTTACTATTATTTTAGTGAAAATATAAAAGAGAATCCTTCTGTTTTATTTCTTTTATTCTTAATGCTGCCCTGGACAAATCACATAAATTTGTTTTTCGGTTATTTTCTTCGCCGGTTTTCTACAATTATGGCTGCAGTTTTTCTCCGGTTTACTCAGGTAGAGGTAGACCTTCATGGTACAATGCTTTTTCTTAATCAGATAAGACTGGATGTAGGTGCCCCCTGTTCTGGCTCTAAATATTTGTTTTTTACGATCTTTTTTTTAGTTATTATGGGACTGTTTATGAGACAGAAGATAATGTTGCTTCTCCCTGTTTCTATTGTATTTGCCCTTATGTGTAATATAATAAGGATTGTTTCTATAGCACATCTTCGTATTTTTCTCCAGGGTGAAGAAAGTATAATATTTCATAATATTATAGGAATATTTTATTTTTGTCTCACTCTTACAGGAGTATATTTCTTATGCAAAAAAACATCTTCTTTGAAATTGCCCTTTCTATTTTTCTAATAATTCTTTCTATTTTTAACGGAAGAATAAATAAGATGGAACAGAAAGTTTCAGAGAAAGAACTTCCTGAAAGGCTGGGAATTTTTAATGGTGTTAATATTTCCCTTGGTGAGGAAGAAAAGGGTTTTGTTGTCTCTTCAGGGGTGAGAATTTTAAAATCACAGTATGGTAAATATATTGTTACTCTCATATCCTCTGCCGGGACACCCAATGTTCTTCATTCTCCCAGGGTATGTTATGAAGCCAGTGGATATCTGGTTTATAATGAAGAAATAGTATCTTTTACTCCTTCATTGAAAACAGTTAAATTGACTCTAATAAAGAATAACAGTAAAGAGACTCTTTATTACTGGTTTTTTAATAATAAAATTAAGACAACTGATTTTTCAAATGTTTTCTTTTCTTCTATTACGGGACAGAATAAATGGAATCTTATTACTGTTATTTTTCCCGGAGAAGATAATATAGAAATAAAAAACTTCATAATTTATCTTGAAGGGTATTTTTCATCAAAGGTCGAATAGAATAATTAATATTATTTATTAAAGAGGAGGAGTCTACGTGGCCAGAGATGGATGGTTTGATCAAAAAGGTGATGAGATTTATTTAGCTAAATTAAAGGGTATAAGAAAGTATCTTCTGGATAACAAAATAACCCCTGATGAAGTGGCAGAACAACATCAGAAAATCTATGATAAAATGAAACAGTTAGAACCAAAACTTTCAGATGAATTACATGCAGAACTTACAGATATACTTTATGAATATGAACTTCTTGTTGCTATGGTTCATCTTTTGCCACCTGCAAGGAGATATGCTTCCTGCCCTCACTGTAACAGTATAGTGTCATTAGAAGCATATTGTGAAGGAGCACCAAAGGGAAGATCTGATATTATCTTTGGGTCCTTCGAACCACCCAAGTGGTACTGTCCTTACTGTGGTGTACAGTTATAAAGTTATGGCTGATGGGTGATGGAGAATAAGTAATTCATCTTTCACCTGTCACCTGTGTACTGTCTGCTTCATGGTCATCATAAAGATGTTTTAAGAGATAATATCTTTTCAGAAAAGGCAATAAATCACAGACATTGTCTTCTGTAAGAATTTGAACCTTAGATTTTAAAGGACAATTCTCGAAACATATATCTTCTTTTGTAGAATAATATGGGTAAAGTCTGCAGGACATAGGACGAACTATGTATATACTGCATCTTCTCCTTCGCATATCATAAAAAGGACAAATAAGATATAGAAATTTTCTCTCTTTTTTTATTCTATTAATATAATCTTTAAAAGACTGCACTGCCTCCGGATTATTGAGGTACTCTTCTATACAGTCATATTCCATAAGATACACTCCCAGACCTGCTTCTATAGAACAACATCTCAAACATCGTCCACAGGGATTTATAGATGGATTATGGATATATTTCGTAGATTCCTCGTATATCTCAATTAAACTCTTATAAAACCATTCATTCATTACTTTTTGGTTTTCTTGATTTACTCTTCTTACTTCCTATTAGTTCAAAGTAGAGTTTTGCATTATTTACCTCTATGGCTCTTGCAGTGGCACTTACTAAAAAGGTTATTATTTCTCCTGTTGCCGCACCTACAGAGGTAAGTATAGTATTTTGAATGGCTTCTTCCAGGGTGATTTTTTTATCCTGAGAATATAACTCTTCTTTTATAGCTTTCTGAACACTTTCCCCTATTCTTTTGGATAGTTCTTCATAATGTTTTTCTAAATGTTCTTTAAAAAATTTGTCTGCTTCAATTCCTATTTTTGGCACTTTTAATTCCCCCCTTGTCTGTCTTTTATTCGTTAGAAAGACTTTAATTCCTTTCAGATCTGTTATTGTAAAAGAAAATCTAGAGTTGTATAATACTGAAGTGAGAAGTAAAAAGAAGGGAATTCTTATTCCTTCTGGCTTACAGAATTTTTAAATATCAATTATTTATGCTCAGATCAGCAGGTTGACAAAAAGTTTATAAAGTCCGGGACAATGAAGAATAATAATTATAATTTAGCCTTAAGAGAAGAAAGTTTTCTCCAGGAGATTTTAAATTTAATTGAAGAGCCTGAAGAGTATAAACTGGGAATTAATTATCTGAAAGAGGGAGATATTGAACAGGCCCTTCGGGAATTTAAGAGTAAGTCTTTTTCTTCTTTTTTTAATCTTGGTCTTCTCTACTGGTTTATCAGGGATTATTCTAAAGCTGTTTCAGCTTTTCAGGAAGCTTTCAATAAATCTTCCTCCGGTCCTGATAAAACTAAGATAAAATTTTTTTATTTTCAGAGTCTTTTCTTCCTTTCTCTCTGGTATTTTAATAAAAGAGACTTTTCTCCCCTGGAGAGTCTCTTAAAAGAAATAGAGAATATATCCATATCTTTTTTTAAAACACCAAAAGAGGATTATTTCCTTTATAAATTAATGAAATCCCTTGTGTATCTTATGGAGGGAATTTTATATCTTAAGGAAAATCGTTCCGCTGAAGCTCTGTCATGTTTTAAAGTCTCCCTTAAATTGAATAAGAAATCTCCTCTTACTCTTTATTATATGGGAATGGTTATGGCCTATTTCGGGAAGTTTTCTAAAGCTTCTCATTATATAAAGAGGGCTTTAGTAATTTCTCCTTCGGAAAATTATCTGCTTTCAGCACAGAAGCTTATTTCCTGGCAGGAAGGTAAGGAAGATTTTAAAGATGTAAATCCTTTTCTTTCTATTGATGACTTTGAACCTGTAACAGTAAGAAATTTTTCCTGGATTCTTCTTCAAAGAGGTTCTCCGGATATTATATTGAAATATCTTGATAATACTATTTCTATCTATTCATATTCTTCGTCACTCTTTCTCTATAAAGGATTGTGTCTTGAAGGATTAACTCAATTCGAAGAAGGTCTTTCCTGTTACCAGAAGGCTTTTGAACTGGCAGAACTGGGTGTGGATGGCGAGATTTTACTCGGCAGAGCCTTTTACCTGTATAACCATTATGATAAAGCAAAGGAATTCTTTGAAAAAGCCCTGAAAAAAAAAGAGGATTCCCCCTACCTCCTTGCTTATCTGGCTGAAATTGCTCTTAAAGAAGGTAATTATTCAGAAGCTATCCTTCATCTTGAAGCTTTAATTAAGAAAGAAAATAGTATTCCTTTGCTTTTATATCTTATGGATGCCTATTACATTACCGGTAATACAGAAAGAGCACTTGAAATTTCCTTGAAAGCTATTTTATATGATTCAGATTTATTTTATAGACCCTTTATACGGTTATGGCGGGCCTTAATCTATCTGGAAACTGATAAACTGGATTATGCCCTTAAAGAGCTGAATGATTGTTTAAGGTTTGATTCAAATAACCCTTTGGCATTGAGTTATAAGGGATTTATTATAATAATAAAGGCTTTCAGAAGTAAAATCTTTAAAAACTGGAATGAAGGTTTTAAATTTTTTCGTGAGGCTCTTATGGTGGATCTTGAATGCGGCTTAATTTATTTACACCTCTTTCTGGCCTATAATCTTACGGGAGATAAAAAGAAGAGAGAGTGGGCTCTTGCAAATCTTCTTCGTTTTGAGATTAACGAAAGGGATCTTAAGATATTTAATCGTTTTTTCCCATCCCTTCAGAGTCAGTTTAAAGACAGGATAAGAATTAAAACTTCTTATACCGGTAAATTATCTTCACTCTTTTCTGATGAAGAATTATTAAAATGCTTTTCTCCTTTCAGAATGTTTATGGTATCCAGAGAAGAAGAACTTTTGTTTTTCTATAATGTCTATAGAAGTTTTCTGAATTTAAATTCTATAAAAAATTTTACCCTATCTATTTTATCAGGTACTCTTAAGGCCGGAAAAATCATGGAATCTTCTACAGTAAATCTTTATAAGAAATTGTTAAAAAATAATCGTGTAGATTATATATTACTTGATATATTAAATGACACTTATCTTCAGAACAAAGATATTTCTTCTGATGCCATAGAGAATTACTTTCACATATTTTCTCTTAATCCGGATAAAGTGGCTAATACGCTTTTTCTTTCAAAAATTCTGAAGGAAAGAGAGGAACATTCAGAGACTTCTATAGCTATTTATGAAAAATGTTATAAATTAAATCCCTCTGATAAAGATAATCTTATAGTTCTTGTAAGAGCTCTGCTTATGAATGACAGAAAAGATCCTCCTTCACTGGAATTATATAGAGATATATATTTTAGAGTAGAAGATTTTCCACAAAAAGATAAATTACTGGAGATTCTGGTTAACAGATATCTTTCTAACAGTGATAAAGAACAGGAAGCTTTAAAGATATACAGAGACTCTCTAAGAGCTAATATTGACGGGGAATTAAAGAATTCAGTTAATGACTTCCTTGTAGCCCTGTATGTTCATGAGAGAAGACTTGATAGTTTTGCACTCCAGGTTTATTTAGATAAATATACTCGCACACCGGAAGATAAAGAACTTATAAATATATGTGCCAGTGCTTTATTAATAGAGAGAACCTCAGACAGAATTGCAGGGGAAATTTACAGAAAGGCCCTGATTTTATATCCACAGGATTCTGCTAATTTCCTTATGCGGGTTTATTCTGAATTATCTGACTCCTCTGTGATTGAACAGGAAAAGGCTTACTCTATCATTTTGTCAGACCCTGAGAGGTATACAGGAGATTTCTGGCATAAGATAACTTCTTCCATTATTAAGTCTCTTGCAGATTCTTATGTCAGAGAAGAAAAAAGAGATTTAAGAGCCCTTCAATTATATAGAAGAGCTTTAAATTATGGATCTTCTGATGAGAAATTAAGATCTTCTTTTTTATTGACCTCTCTGGAACATTCCTGTATTGATCCTTTGTTTATTGAAGTCTGCTCCTATTTCTTTGATAGATCTGATCCTCCTGTGGATTTAATTAAAAAAGTACTTCCCTCCTTAGAAAAAATTTATCATAAAAATATGAAAGAATTAGTTTCTATAGATATTCTTTATTATCTTGCCAGACTCAATTTGCATCTTCATAGATATGATGGAGCGAATAAATTTATCAATCTCATATCTGTTGATGAATTAACTCACAGGGATACTTATCTGAAACTGGCCAGGTTATATCTATATCAGGGAAATACAGAAAAGTCATCGGAATTATACAGGGTTATACTGGAGCGATTTTCCGATAATGACCCGGAATCTATCAGAGAACTGGGGAAAATATACAGAAATACTGATGAAGGACTTTCTCTGGAATATTTTAAAAAATTGCTTTCTTTATATCCTGATGATCGGGATGCCACTCTGGCTCTCGGAGAAATTGCCCTCTCCAGGAAATCCTATGAAGAAGCCTATAGATATTTTCTTTCCCTCCATAAGAATTCACCGGGAGATCCTGTATCTCTGGAAAGGCTTGCCCTTGTTTACTATTATATAGATAAAATCCAGGATTCTTATGAGATTCTTGAGACCTTATATAAAAAAGGGGTGAAATTTTCCTCTGAAGGAGCCTTTGTCTTTGCAAAAATACTGGATAAAAAGGAAAAACATATAGAGTCTCTCAAGTGGTATACCATTGCCATAGAGGGGGGTATTACTGATATTTCAGTCTATTTGGAAAGAGGTCTTCTTCTCAGATTCCTCGGGAGATTGAAATCTGCTTCCTATGATTTTGGAGAATTTATCCGCAGAAGTTCTGATATAACAGAAAACTATCTTGAAGCACTTATTAACCTTGCAGAACTATCAGCTGAATTAGGAGATATTTCCTCATCTCTCATACACTGGAAAAAAGCTTATACTATATCTTTAAAGCTTTCTTCTTATCAGAAAAATTATGTAATAGAAGAAGGTGCGAGACTTGTTCTTAAAGCCAGAAGATATTCTTCTTCTGAACTTCCTATTCTTTACGCTTATTTAAAGATTTTCCCTGAAGATGAAGCAGTTCTTCTTTATTATATATCTGAAATCTTATATTCTATGGGAAAGGAACAGGAAGCCCGTGGTAATGAACATGCTGCAGAGAGAATTTATAATAAAATTATAAGTAACTTGGAACATATGAACTCTCTTATTAAGCTTGGAGAATTCTCTCGAAAAAGGGGAGATGTGGAAAAAGCTATGAATTTCCTTGAGAGAGCTTCAGAGAGAGGCTCACTTCCTGTAGAAGTTTACAGAGAACTCAGTAAATATTATCTTCTTAAAAATGATATGGCGAAATCTATAAAACATCTTCAGTCTCTTATGAGACAATCACCAGAAAAAGAAGAAATACTTATACTGGCAGATCTTTTATTTAAGATCAACGAAAAGTCTGAAATAATAAATGTTCTGGAAATGGCTATAGAAAAAGGTTTTAAAGAGGACAGGATTTATTATCTTCTCGCCAGGACTTATTTTGAATTATTTCCTGAAAACCAGAAAAATCTTCAAAAGGCAATTAAATACTGCAGAGAGATAAAAAACATAGAAGAGAACAGAGAAGTTATTGAATTACTCGGACAGCTTTATATAAAAACAGGGGAAGATGAACCTGCGAGAAAGGAATTTTTGAAACTTCCTTCTGATTCACCTCAGAGATATTACAATCTCGGTCTTTTATTTTTTACTAAAGGTGAATTTAAAGATTCTCAGGATTGTTTTGAAATGGTCCTGGAGCTTGACCCTGACTATAAAGATGTAAGAGACAGACTGGCATTGACCTATCTGGAAAGAAAAAGCTATAATCCGAAAGATATTGCTTTTCTGGAGAGACTTATACTGGAAAAAAATGTTGCTTCATGGACAGAAGAAAAATTACAGAAAGCCCTTGAACATATTCATAATTATTACATTGCCCACAGTGAATGGGAAAAAGGTGTAAATCTTCTTGAGGCTTCCCTTGAAATAAATTCCTTAAAGACAGACCATAAATTATGGGCATGGCTTGCCCTGGATTTCATAAATCTGAATAACCATGAGAAAGCTTCTGCCATATTGAATAATCTTCCTCTTCAGAATCCTGAAGAAGAAGTGGAAGGACTTAAGATTCACAGGATTTTTGCTGAAGATCTCATATTGAAAGAAGATTACAATAAAGCCAGAGTTATATATGAAAAAATTTATAAATGTGATCCTGAATATACCGGTGTGGGGAAAATGCTTGAAATGCTTTCAAAAGACAGAGTGGGAAGATTTGCTCTTATCAGAGATATAGGGAGCGGTGCAAATGCAAAGATATGGGAAGCCTTTGATCTTGTTTCACTTCGTACAGTTGCCCTTAAGATATTACACCCTGAACATCATCTAAATGAGTCAATAAAAAAAGAGCTTCAGAGAGAATATAAATTATTAATGGAAATTAATCTTCCTTATGTTGTTAATGTTATACCTGATAGCATGGGAGAAACTTATTTTGCTATGGAACTACTTGATCGTTCTCTATCTGATATATTAAGAGAAAAACCCGGAGGAATGGAAATATCAGAAATACTTGAATTATCTTCTCAGATATCTGAAATGCTTCAGCTGCTTCATCAGAATAATATAATCTATCAGGATCTGGCTCCTGATAATATTATGTTTTCCGGAAAAACTGCCAGATTGTGCGATTTTGGAGGAGCTAAAAAGATTGATCCCACTACAGGGAAAACTATCTTTGGAGGAACTGTAGCACATTTAGCCTATGCTTCCCCTGAACAGTGTGAAGCACTGGCAGGAGCAGGGGAGAAGAAGGTTGATTACAGAACAGATATATATAGTTTCGGAGTTCTTCTTTATGAGATAATTACAGGTGAATTACCCTTTAATCTTCCTGATACACAGCTTATAAGTGCTCATCAGTATTCACTTCCTGTGCCACCTCTTATGAAAAGGGAGAATATCTCAAAACAGATGAATGATCTTATAATGAAATGTATGTCTAAAAAGCCTGAAGATAGATTTCAGGATATGAAGGAAATATGGGTGATACTTCAGCAGATACCGCGGTGGTAGTGTTGTGAGACGTAAGACCTGCAGGGGCAGAACACTGTTCTGCCCATTACCCGTCACTCATTACCGATCACTAAATAAGCTGAATCGCTACTGAAGCCAGAGCTCCTGCGGCTGCACCGATTGCAGCTCCTATAGCTGCTCCTGATACCTTTGTATATTTCTTGCTCTCAATGGTTTCAGTTTTATCAGTCATAACAGGTTTTCCTTCTTCATTCAGTACAGGGGCAGTTTTTACGACAGAAGTCTTTCCATTTGGAGAACTGTCGGGACTGTGATGGGGGCCAAAATCAAATCCAGTCCAATCATACTGAGTCCAGTCACTCGGAATTTCCCCCATATATTTTTCTTCAGTTACAGGAACAGGATAAGTCCTTGTAATAACAACATTTTTATTTTCCTGTATTTTACCTGCCATATAACCTGCTGCTGCTCCTATAACAGTGCCCACTGCAGCTCCTATCCCCACTCCGCCTCCGCTTAAAGTACCCAGTTTAGAAAGTGTAGTAGTAGTACCGAGAAGGGCTGAACTTATTCCTTCAACAATTCCTCCTCCTGCTGCTCCTGCAGCAATACCTATACCTGCTCCTGCAAAAGGACCTATAAGATTTTCATTAACCAGATGAGGGGTTTTAAAATCCCCTACTTTCTGCCAGTCTATTTGTGGATTGTAATTATGGTAATAACCATCATGTTTATAAGTATAATAAACACCGGTTTTCTGTTCTGTAGTATAATAGGTATAAGTAGTTCCGTCTGAATTATGTCCTGTATGAGAAACCTGTTCTGTATAGGTGTAGTAATGAGGTTCCTGATGACCAAACTCGGAAGTATGGTAGGACCATCCTGTCAATTTAGTGGGATTATTTATATCATGATCTTTCCAGACTTCATTAATACCGCCTTTAGCTTCATTCATATAACCCATGCTATAACCGGCAACAGCTCCCATAACACCGGCACCTGCGGCGCCTCCGAAAACATATCCTGCAATAACACCTGCAACGCCGGCACCTGCTATGGCCAGTTTTTTTCCTGAAAGATTCTTTTTATTACTCTCTGATTCACTGGTTTTATTGTCACTGATCCATTCTTTTAATGATCTATGGGGAGTCTCACCTGAAGATTGTATAAACTTATCCTCTGAGGCTTTTTCTTCAGGTTTTTTAATACTTTCAGGTAATTTTATGTCGGGAAGAATTACTTTCTGATTAATTTTCATTAGTAAACACCTCTGTAAATTTTATAAAATCGTACCCCGAAAACCTCCTCTTCTTGTGGGCGGGGTCATTGACAGATACAAAGCTTCTGCTGATTAAAATAATAAGGAATTTTACTGAAAAATACAATAGAATATTATTAAATAAATGTTAACTTTTTTATGTTTTATAATAATTCTAAAAAGAAAGGTCCAAAAAGTTCAAAATACTATATTTTTTACTACTTTTTAGAACTGCCGGTAATTACTTCGGTTCCACTATAGAACCCATAAATAATACAGTACCTGTCTTATTATCCCTTATGGCAAAGAAAAAGGGATGATCTGCCACCATATGAAATCTTTCGGGAGGTTGGTGTGCTACTGATTTTAAACTCATTGCTACGGCAGTAACTGCTGCAGCCTCTGTTCCTTCTTCATTGACCTCTACAAAGGTTTTATGTATTACTTTGCTTATATAGATATTACCTGATGAAATATCACACATACCTCTGAAATCAGCTTTACTCTGATCAAAAGCAATTGCCATACCAAGAGAACTGAGTGAATTATTAAGAAGTGTTTCATATTCGATTTTAAAACGGGGAAGAATAATATCTCCTTCTTTCATCTGAAAGCTCTTCATCCAGCTTTCCCAGTTCTTTCCATTCAGATTTTTCTGAAATTCTTCCAGCCCCTTATTTTTATCAGGAAGAAACACATACATACTTGTAGAACCATCTCCATAGGGAAGACTCACTGCCTGAAAATTATCCCCTTTATAATAATTGAATTTCCCCCCCCGTGACATCATTGGCCATTTCTTCTTACTTCCATTTAGAAGATGAAAATCTTTATCTACGGTTTTTTTCTTATCGAATTCATATTGCCATTTCCCTTTGAAATATATGGCATTTATAAGATAAAGAATTGTATTATCAGGTATTCTGTCTATAATCTTATCAATTTTATTGTTCGTTTTCTTCTTAACCCACCCGTTAATGGCTTCTGTAGAAAAATTATTGCTTACCTCTGCAGAATAAAAATCTTTACATCTTTTAATAAAATCGGTTTTAAATTTCATATCCCGTCTTAACCAGAGAGAATTTGCAATGGAAAGTTCTATTTTTTTATCATTTCTTTCAAGGGTTTCCATTAAAAGTTTATTCCCCTGATTTACTTCATTCAGAGTCAGACTCTCAAATCCAAGAACTTTAGCCATAGCTTTTTCTGTGTTTCCTTCTGCTCCGTTATGGGTCATAGAGAGTGCTATAGCTATACTTGAGGGTGATATGAAAATATTTTGTCCTTTGTTTTCTTTTATAAGTTCAGAAAAAAGTTTAAAGCCTAAATCCGTATAGCCTGATGTGACCTTCCATGTGTTTGCCACAGAATATCCCGTAAATAATAAACCTGTTATAAGAATGAGACAGATAAACTTTGTTTTCATTAATAATTCCACCTCCCTGATTTTTTTATTATAGCAGTTAAAAAAGTTTATTTCAAGAATTTTTTATAAAAGATATTCTCTCAAAATGGTGTCTCCCGGTCATTTTTATAAAAACATCCTGTAGCAAAAGCTATTATTTTCATAATAAAATCATTCCAATCAGTTATAATTATAGCTTCCAATCATACTTCACCAAGTGCCTTCAGTATATCCTCTCTGAATTCTCTGGCAGAGGAATATCTTTCCTGCTCGTTTTTTTTCACAGCTCTGTCTGCTACCAGGGCAAGTTTATGAGGGATATCTTTTTTGCGATTCTTTATGGGTATGGGATTCCCACTTAAAACCAGAAGGATTGGTTCTTCATATTTTTTTTTGTCAATCTTTACACCCATCATTTGCGCTTCCATAAATTCCAGAGGTGAGGGATAGTCAAAATGATATTTTCCAGATAAAAGATAATAAAAGGTAACTCCCATAGAATATACATCTGCAGGAGGTTTTACATATTTATAATTAAGAAGTTGTTCAGGTGCCATAAAGATAATTGTTCCTGCTGCCTCTCCGTCTTTAGTTATCATAGATCCCCCTGCTTCCTGAAAGTTCTTTGCAAGGCCGAAATCACTCAGTTTTGCCTTTACTCCTTTACTATCGTTTTGGAGTAATATATTTTGAGGTTTTATATCTCTATGGACATAACCTTTTGAATGAGCAAATTCAAGGCCATCAAGGACCTGACAGATTATATGACAGACTTCTTTATAAGGGACAGGAGAGAGATATTTTTTAGTTATAAGCTCATCTGCATCTCCTCCGTTTAATAATTCAATTACAAAATAATAATATTTCCCCATTTTCCCCTGATCATACAGACGGGTTATGCCGGGGTGAATTAATTTTGACATAACAGTCATTTCTCTCTGAAATAATTTCTGGTTTTTTTGTGATAGAGAAGCCATAGGAAGGATTTTCTTAAGTGCCACAAGACGTCCTGTAGGTATATGCCAGGCTTTATAAACTGCCCCCATTCCACCTTTCCCCAGTAAAGAAAGTAATTCGTAATCACCTATTTTATCAGGATATGAGCCTTTTTGTCTGGAGGGTTTACATAAGGGGCAGTAATATACAGCAGTATCTTTAAAATCTTCTCTCTTACCGTCTTTATTTGCCATATCACTCATATCTTTATTACATACAGCACATAAAACAGAGGATTCTTCTATCAGTGTAGCCACTATTTCATTCTTTTTATCTGTACATTCTTTGCATGTATAAATTAAACCTTCTAATTCTTCCGGTGTTTTATGGGAAAGTTCCTCTGATACCTCTTTACCACATTCAACACAGTTTACTTCAGGGGAGAGGAAAAGTGTTCCCACTAATTCTTCATCTTTTTCCTGAATTATATTTATACTCAGAGTGGTTTTTCCTGCTTTAATTAGATCCTTATCTGAAAGCTGGAGCAATTCCCCTTTGTTCAGTTTCCGATCATTAACTTTAGTTCCATTTGTGCTTCCAAGGTCTTTAAGAAAACAATGAGGAGGGTTAAGTTCCAATACAAAATGATGACGGGATATATAACCATCTCCACTGAGTTGAGAGTGTGTATTGACTTTTGACCTCCCTACTATAAAGGTATCATGTCTGTCAAAAACAATTTCTTCTTTACCTCCCGGCCCTTCTTCTATTTTTAATATAACTTTCATTAAGGTACCTCCTGTTCTGTCGAGTAATTATAATTTAAATACATAGGAATTTTTATTATTGTTAAATTATTAGCTTCAGTTGTTTTTAAGAAATCTGCACAAGTATACTGTAGACTATTAACTTCATAATTATATCATATATATATTTCTACTGGAATTTCCTGCTGAAAAATATTGAACTAAAATTTTTATTCTGTTATAATGGCTAATAAAATTTTTATTTTGGAGGCATATTATGGTAAAAATAATTGATTTCTTAAAAGGGAAAGTAGTAATCGATGAAATAGAAAGAGAATTTGTTGAAAAAGAAATGATACAGTATATTGCTGTAGAATATGAAGAAGATCTCCCTGAAGTTTTCTGGCTTTCCAGTGATGCTATGGAAGAACTTCAGGCCCTTGAGATTAAAGATGAAAAACTGAAAAAATTTCTGGATATTTTAGTAGATTATGTAATAAATAACAGTGAATTTATAGATGCCGATGGCGATATGGAAGAAGGTATCAATGAAAAAGGCTGTTATCTGGCTTTTCAGTTTATTAAAAAAGATCCTGAATTTAAGATTTCCGGTTTTATAAGACAGGATATGGAGCCTGTAACAGGGATCAGAGTAAAGGTATATGATGATGATGTATTCACAGAGGATTTTCTGGGATTGGCTTTTAGCGATGTAAATGGCTATTATGAAGTAGGGTTTAATCTGGAAGACTTCGTAAATTTAGATTCTGATGCCATACCGGAATTATATCTGGATATAGCCGAACTGGATAGGGTTACTGGAGATTTTAATAGTATTCAGCAAATTGAAATACCAAAGACAAAGGAGAATGTAATTTCTTATGATGTAGAACTGTGAAAAGTGAAACGAAGTCTCTGCGAAGCAGACAAAGTGAAGGGTGAAGAGTTAAATACCCATCACCCATTACCGATTACCCGTCACTCATCACTGATCACACATAACGACTGCAATTATCACAGGAATTACATAGATAATTTTTCCTGTACTCTCCAAAATAGGAGAGTATAAATTTTTTTCTGCAATCCGGGCTTTTTATATATTCCATCAGGTTATACAGTTTTTCCAGTTCTCTTTCTTTATTTTTAGAGAGATTTTTTTTCTTTATTAAATTTTTTCTGAGGTCTATATCAGCAGGTCTGAAGAGAAGAATTGCTCTGGCACCTTTATTATCACGGCCTGCTCTTCCTGTTTCCTGATAATATTCTTCTAGACTTCCAGGAAGGGTGTAGTGAATGATAAAAGGAATATCCGGTTTATCTACACCCATGCCGAAGGCACTTGTGGATACTATTAAATCCATATGATTTTGCATAAATTTATTCTGTATATCTTCTCGTTTGTGTTTATCCATACCGCCATGATAGTGTTCCGCTTTTATACCCCAGCTTTTAAGTTTTTCTGCGAGAATTTCTGTTCCCTTTCTGGTGCCGGTATAGATTATGCCACATCCCGGATCTTCACATAGAAAATCCCACAGTATTTCATCTTTTTCCCTGTTACTTTTTACTTTTTTTATTTCATATATAAAATTTTCTCTGTCAAAACCGGAAATTTTAATTAAAGGTTTTTTTAATCCGAGTTTATTTATAATATCTTTTCTAACTTCCAGTGTGGCAGTAGCTGTTAATGCTATTACAGGAGGCTTTTTAGAGAAATAAATTAGTTCTTTTAACTTCATATAATCAGGACGGAAATTATATCCCCACTGGGAGATACAGTGGGCTTCGTCTACTGCTATAAGAGATACTTTTATCTTTCTTAGTATATCAAGGAAAAATCTGCTTTGTATCCTTTCTGGTGCTATATATAAAATCTTTATTTCATTTCTTTTTATTTTTTCAAATTTTTCCTGTATTTCTTCTTTTTGAAGTGAGCTGTTTATGAAATCTGCTTTGATTCCATAGCGGTGTAATTTATCTACCTGATCCTTCATAAGAGCTATAAGAGGTGAAATTACAAGTGCGAGTCCCGGCAGAATAAGAGCAGGTAATTGATAACAGAGGGATTTTCCCCCGCCAGTGGGCATTATTATTAAGGTGTCCCGTCCTGAAATGATAGTTTCTATTATTTCTTTCTGATCTCCTCTGAAATGAGAATGGCCAAAATAGAAATTTAAATATTTTTCTGTTTCTGTCATAGTAGCTCCTCCTGATTATATTTTTACTTTCATAATAATAAAAATAAAGTAACATATGGATAACAGAAATGCATATGTGATATAGTCTCTATTTATGCTCCAGAATAGTTGCCTTTTTTTTTTATATAAAGTAAAATAAATATTTCATACTGCATTGAAAGGGGTAAATTGATGGCTACTAAATTTGTTCTCCCGAAGGAGATTATCTGTAATACCATTCTGCGGGTAACTTACCATGATACTGATCAAATGGGTGTTGTATATTATTCAAATTATCTTATCTGGTTTGAAATAGGGAGAGTAGAATTTTTAAGACGATGTGGTTCTAATTATAAAGATATTGAAAAAGGAGGAATTGCTCTTCCTGTAAAACACTGTTCCTGTGATTATTTTAAGTCTGCCTGTTATGATGATATTGTAAGGATCGAAACATTACTCAAAGAACTTACAGGAGCTTCTATTGCTTTTAAATATAATATCTATTTATATCCCGGAGGATCTCATATTGCTTCAGGAGAGACAAAACACGTCTTTATAAGCACTGATGGAAAAATACAAAGAGCAGGAAAGAGGTTTTATGATATATTTGCCGGTTGTAATGAGGAAGTTATAATAAAATGTAGAGAACCTTTAGCAAATGTTAATTTTTTGTAAACTGTGATATACTATTATAGTATCATCTTATGTCTCTTGTTTTGCATCCCACCGGGCTCTCAACTGTCCGCATGCTGCATTTATACTTCTTCCTCTTTCAGTGCGCAGAGTTGCATTTATGCCATATTTTTCTATTTCCATAACAAAACACTGACAGGTCAATATATTGGAAGGTTCATAAGGAAAGTGTTTCACAGGGTTAAGGGGTATTAGATTTACTATACATTTCAGCCCTTTAAGCATTCTTGTAAGTTTTCTTGCTCCTGATAGATCATCATTCAGTCCTTTGATGAGGATATATTCAAAGGTTATTCTGTCACCCGTTATTTTCTGATAATATCTGCAGGCATCCAGCAGTTCTTCTATGGGATATCTGTCATTTAGGGGCATTAATTTTGAACGTATTTGATTATTGTAGCCATGCAGGGAGATTGCTAATTTACAACCTGTATTTTCACAGGCAAGTTTTTTTATCATTGGTACAAGTCCTGCTGTGGATATAACAATATTCCTCTTTCCTATTCCTATACCATGAGAATTTTTTATCATATTAACAGCTTTTATGAGATTTTCATAATTTGCCAGAGGTTCGCCAATTCCCATAATTACTATATTTGCTATTCTTTCTCCAATGAGAATCTTCTGCACCTGAATAATTTGATCTATAATTTCTGTATGAGTCAGGTTTCTTACGAGTCCCTTCAGGCCGGAAGCACAGAAACTGCACTTCAAGGCACATCCTACCTGTGTGGATATACATAAGGTAGAGCGAGCGGATTCGGGAGTCTCTCCATATCTCATAAGTGCTGTTTCTATAAGATTTCCGTCAGATAATTCAAAAAGGTATTTTTCTGTATTTTTATTTTCAGATATGTATCGTTTTAATAATTTTATATTAGATATGAAGGTTATTTCTTTAAGATAATCCCGCAGAGATTTACTTATATCAGTCATTTTAGAGAAAGTACTCTCTTTTTTATAGTAAATCCATTGATACATCTGTTTGCCACGAAATGGCTTTTCACCTATGGATACAAAAAAATTAGATAATTCTTCTTCTGTTTTTCCTTTAAGGTCAATCAATGTAATAATATCCTGCCTTCCGGTTGCGGAATAATTTCTCCTATAATCTTACCTTCTTTAAATTTTTCAATAAAAAACTTTGCTCTCTCCTCCGGTAATGATATTAATAACCCTCCCGAGGTCTGTGCATCATAGAGGATATCTAATTTAAAGGGAGATATAGGAGTATCTACTTTAACCCTGGAGGAATAGTAATTTCTATTTAAATGACTACCTGTCGGCACAAGGCCTCTTTCTGCACAGGTAACAGCTTCGGAAAATACCGGGACTCGCTCAGGATAAATGATTGCTCCCACTTTACTTGCCTTTAAGACCTCGAGCAAATGGCCTATAAGACCGAATCCTGTTATATCAGTGCAGGCATTTGCACGTACTTCCTGCATTATATTACCTGCTTTATCATTCAGTTTGCACATAGAGGTAATGATTTCCTCTATAGCTTTTTCTGAAGCCATACCGGCTTTGATGGCTGTAGATATTATTCCTGTTCCCAGGGGCTTTGTTAATATTAATTTATCTCCCGGTTTTGCTCCTCCATTTGAAATTATTTTAGAGGGGTGAATTATACCTGTTACTGATAGGCCATATTTAATTTCCGAATCTTCCACACTGTGGCCTCCTATCAGAAGTGCACCGGCTTCTCTTATTTTCTCTATTCCACCGAGGAGGATTTGTTTAAGTATTTCCCCGGGTAATTTTTTTATGGGAAAAGCCATTATATTCATAGCAGTGAGAGGCTTCCCTCCCATAGCATAAATATCACTCATAGCATTTACCACAGCAATCTGGCCGAAAATAAACGGATCATCCACTATAGGCGTAAAGAAATCAACAGTTTGAATGAGAGCTATATCGTCTGTTAATCTGTAAACACCTGCATCATCTGAATTTTCAAGGCCAATGAGTAAATCAGGATGTTTGATTAAAGGCAATTCATTTATAATACACTGAAGGTCCTCCGGACCTATCTTTGAAGCTCAACCGGCGGCCTTTGACCATTGAGTCAGGGGTCTTTCTGATTCTTTCATACAAATGCTTCCTTTTATAAATTCTATAATAATAATATTATTTTACATAATTATAAATATACCTCTATACTGATTAAATTTTCACTGGTCAGTGGATTACTGATTACCGATTACCTATGGATTCTATTTTCTTGATTTTATAGAGTCTCAGTATTATAATACTTATAATCAATATTGAAAGGAGAGATTATTATTAAAAACAATTTTGTATCTATCATTTTAATTGTATTTTTTATTTTTACTGCAATTAATTTAACTTATGCCTCAGTTCTGGATGATATGTTCAATGCTATTGATAGAGGCGATACCCTGGAGATTAAAGAGCTTATTGAACATAATCCGGCTATTGTTAATTCTTTTGAGAATGGTCGTACACCTTTGCATATTGCTTCTCAAAAAGGTCATAAGGAAATAGTGGAATTATTATTATTGAATGGCTCCGATGTAAATCTTAAGGATGGGGAAGGTAAAATCCCTTTGCACTGGGCCAGGATAAAGGAAATATCTGAATTACTTATAGCCAGAGGATCTGATGTAAATGAAAAAGATAATACAGGTAAAACCCCTTTATACTGGGCTGCTCAGAAGGGGCGGAAAGATATAGTAGAACTGCTTATATCAAAGGGAGCAGATGTGAAGATTATAGATTGTGAAGGCAGAACCCCTTTGCACTGGACAAAAACAGCAGAAATAGCTGAATTATTGCTATCAGAAGGAATAGAAGTGGAAGTAGAAGATTGTGAAGGTAGAACACCTTTAGTCTGGGCTTCTCAGAATGGATTTAAAGATGTAGTGAATCTGCTTATATCAAAGGGAGCTAATGTTTCTGCCAGAGATAATACAGGTAAAACTCCTCTCTACTGGGCTTCTCAGAATGGGCGTCATGAAATAGTTGAGATTCTTGTAAGTAAAGGAGCCGGAGTTGATCTTAAGGATAATGAAGGCAGAACCCCTTTATTCTGGGCAAAAAACAGGGATATAGCTGAATTATTTATATTAAAGGGAGCAGATATTAATACAAGAGATAGTGAAGGTAGAACTCCTTTAGTGTGGGCTTCTCAGAATGGGCGTAAAGAAGTAGCAGAACTTCTTATAGAAAAAGGAGCACAGGTGAATGTAAGAGATAATTCCGGTAAAACTCCTTTGTACTGGGCTACACTGAGCGGACATAAAGATCTCGTAGAGTTACTTATATCAAAGGGGGCAGAGGTCAATCTTAAAGATAGTGAGGGGAGAATTCCTTTACATCTTGCTAAATCAAAAGATATAGCAGATATTCTTATATCAAAGGGTGCAGAGGTTAATCTTAAGGATAACGAAGGTAGAATACCTCTTCATCTGGCGTCTCAGAATGGTTTTAAACAGGTAGTTGCTTTCCTTATATCCAGAGGAGGAGATGTCAATTCTAAAGATAATCAGAGTAAGACTCCTCTGTATTTTGCATCTCAGAATGGTAGAGACGAAGTAATTGAATTGCTTATATCAAAGGATGCAGAGGTAAATGTCAGAGATAGCGATGGTAAAACACCATTACACTGGGCTTCTCAGAGCGGAAGAAAAGAAGTAGTTGAATTGTTGATAAATAAAGGGGCTCAGGTGAATTCTCATGATTGTGAAGGTAAAACACCATTGCACTGGGCTTCTCAGAATGGAAGAAGAAGTGTTGCAGAATTATTGATAGAGAAAGGTGCAGAGGTAAGTGCCAAGGATAGTACAGGTAAAACACCTTTATATACTGCTAAAACTTTTGAGATAGCCGATCTTTTTATAAAAAAAGGTGCAGAAGTAAATCTTAAAGATTGTGATGGCAAGACTCCTTTACATCTGGTTAAAATGAAAGAAATGGCTGAACTCTTTATCTCAAAGGGAGGAGAAGTAGATA
>Ga0302240_1000727_pt1 | contig 30843 bp, 24 predicted proteins | sample AAG_UR_His_MG_FD_193538 | JGI IMG/M metagenome (GOLD analysis project Ga0302240, IMG submission 193538) | Enriched activated sludge microbial communities from anaerobic digester in WTTP, New Holstein, Wisconsin, United States - AAG_UR_His | ecosystem: Engineered > Bioreactor > Anaerobic >... | reverse complement strand
AAAAATACCACGATAGCACAAGCAAAATCGTGGTAAAAACCAGCATTTTCAAGGGTTGAACAGAACTTTCGTATACTAAAAATGCTGCGATTATCGATTGAGTGCGATAAAGTTTGGGAAGTTAGCAATGAAATCATCATACCTTTATTGTCCACATTGTGATAAGAGTACACCATTTACTTCAATTCGTGGAGATTTTGATGACGGTGTCGTTAGAAATTATCATACAACAAAATCCTCTGTATTTAGGAAATGGGGGAAAACAGATTTTTATCCAAAAGAAACGGATGTTTTGCAAGAACGGCTCTATTGCATTAGATATGTAAATGAAAATGGACGCTATTATACTGCCCCTACATTAGAAGACATAAAAAGAGAGCAAAAGGTCATATCGTTGTTGTCGGAGAATCTTGAAAGTTGGCAGTCTAAAGGGATTATTCCTTCAGATATGATTGAACATGGTTATAGTACTTATGATTTAGTGTTTACGCGTGGTTGGCAGTACTGGCATCAACTATTTAATCCAAGGCAATTATTGGTGCATGGTCTATTTAGTATGTATTCAGGTGAAATTGCACTTAACCAAATGGAAATTACAAATGCAATTCTTGGAATCAACAAATTATCAAATTGGAATTCTAAGTTAAGTCAGTGGCTTTCTGACGGCTCAAACGAAAAGGGTGCACAGACCTTCTATAACCAAGCATTTAATACAATGTTTAATTATTTATCTAGAACAGTTTTATCACTACAGACAACGTGGTTCTTTAACATTAATAATTCTGAAACAAATACAGCAAAGGAAGTTAGTGTAATTGATGCAAGAGACTTAAACGCAAATAACGATATTTGGATGACTGACCCTCCTTACGCAGATGCTGTTTACTATCATGAGCTATCTGAGTTCTTCCTAGCTTGGGATAAAGAACTGCTTAAGAAAGCCTTCCCAGACTGGTACACGGATTCAAAACGCGTCCTTGCCGTCAAAGGTACAGGACAGACCTTCAATGAAAGCATGATTGAAATCTATAAAAACCTCGCCAATCATATGCCTGACAAAGGCTATCAGGTTGTCATGTTTACCCATCAGGATGTTAAAGTCTGGTCAGAACTTGCGATGATTCTTTGGTCAGCAGGGTTAAAAGTCGTCTCTGCCTGGAATATTGCTACTGAAACAGATGCTAGCGGGTTAAAATCCGGCAATTACGTTAAAGGAACAGTCCTCCTAACCTTAAAGAAGCAGACTTCAAACGAGCTTGGCTTCCAGGACGAAATATTTGACGATATTAAAGCCGAAGTTAAAGGCATCATCAATTCCATGAGGGACTTAGATGAAAAGGACGAACCTGACTTTTCGGATGCGGATTATCTCCTCGCTTCATATGCTGCCTCTCTTAAGGTTCTAACTTCCTATAAGGAAATTGACGGCATAGACGTGAAGTATTGGCTTGCACAACCAAGAGACTCAAAAGAAGTGAACCCAATTGAGAGTCTCATTAATAGGGCAGTAAATATTGCCTATGATTATCTCATTCCTGATGAGTTTGACAATCTTCGCTGGGCTGAGATGAAGCCTGAAGAGCGATTCTTTATCAGGGGGCTTGAACTTGAGATGAACAACAGCCATAAAATCAGCGCCTATCAGGAGCTTGCCCGTGGTTTTGGCGTAAGTGATTATAAAGATTTGTTTGCTGAATTCAAGGCAAATTCTGCAAGACTTAAAACACCATCTGAGTTTAAAATGGCCTTCTTAAACGGTGGAGGCTTTGGCTCGACACTCCTCAGGCATATACTTGTAGCAATAAATGAAACAACAACAAGCTCTTCAACCGTCGAAGGACGCAGTTATTTGAAGGACGTTTACAAGGAAGCCAATGAGTTCTGGTTCAAGAAGCCTTTGATGATTGAAATCCTGTCCTTCATCTCCAAAATCGAATATGTGACACATATGAAGCATTGGCATAGCCATGCCCATTCTGCGATGCTGCTCAGGGAAGCCCTTAAGAACGAAGGGGTGTAGGTGGTGTAATTGATTAACCGTTATTCTTCAAGAAGAGAATCTGTTTCTGAATCACTTCTCAACAAACATCTCTTAAATGCCAAGTCCTATGACAGGATTGCCGGCTATTTTAGAAGCTCAATTTTTGAGGTTGCAGGTGAGGCGATTGAATCAGTAACAGGAAAAATCAGAGTGGTGTGCAACTCTGATTTACAGTCAGAAGATGTGAAAACCGCAAAGCTTGCCAGCAACTCCATCAGAAAAGAATGGTGCGAGGGAAAGCCTGAGGAACGGGTTCTGATTAAAGAGCGCTACTATAGACTCTACGAGAACTTAAAAAGCGGCAAGATAGAGGTTAGGGCTTTGCCAAGTGATAAGTTCGGGCTTATACATGGGAAAGCAGGAGTCATAACGCTTGAAGACGGAAAGAAGACTGCTTTTTTAGGGAGTATCAATGAATCAAAGTCCGCTTGGGAACTGAATTATGAGCTTGCCTGGGAGGATAATTCAGACGAAGCGGTAAAGTGGGTACAGGAAGAATTTGACGCTTTATGGAATGACATTTGTGCCATACCGCTTTCAGAATTTGTCATCGAGGACATCAAGCGGATAGCCGACAGGACTGAACTTAAGAGCGTAGAAGACTGGCGCAGGCTTGATAAAGGGCCTCCTGCCATTGCAGTAGAGTCCCCGGTTTACCGTGAACAGCTCGGGCTCTGGGAGCATCAAAAGTACTTTGTAGACTTAGCCTACAAGGAACATAGAACCCCTTACGGAGCCCGATACATTCTCGCAGACCAGGTAGGTTTGGGTAAGACGATTCAGCTTGCCCTCAGTGCGCAACTGATGGCGCTATATTCAGACAAACCAGTACTTATCATGGCACCCAAAACGCTGATTTGGCAGTGGCAGGACGAGCTTAAAACTTTGCTTGACTTGCCAATTGCTGTATGGGATGGGCGAAACTGGGTGGATGAAAACGGGCTTAAGTATCCAAACCGCGGGTCTCAGGATATCGTAAAATGTCCTAGGAGAATCGGCATTATTTCTCAGGGGCTGATTACCTCAGGTTCCAGTGTTCAGGACTACCTACTATCAAAGGAATATGCCTGTGTTATCGTCGACGAGGCGCATCGCTCAAGGCGGCGCAACTTAGGCATAGGAAAAGAACACCTGGCTCCTGATATGAACAACTTATATAAGTTCTTAATGAAGATTTCACTAAACACCCACAGTATGCTACTTGCGACAGCGACGCCGATTCAGCTTTATCCGATTGAGCTTTGGGATTTACTGAACATTCTCTCCCAAAAGAACGACAGTGTGCTTGGTTCGCTTTCATCTTACTGGAGAAAGACTTCAAAGCTTTCTGAAGGGCTTGAGCTAATAACGGGTAAACGCAGTATACCCTTTTTTGACCCTGAAAACTGGGAGTGGGTTAGAAATCCTTTCCCGCCAAGCCACGAAAATCCGCACTTTAACGTACTGAGGTTATCTGATAGTTTCAATTTACGAACCGACCAGTTTGTCATCAGCAAGAGCCTAATGGAACTTTCACCAATTGAAAGAAGTATGATAGGATTTATCCTCAGTACAGGCTTCTATCAAAAGCACAACCCATATATCCGTCACGTTATCAGACGTGAGAGAAGTTATCTTGAGGACACACTTGACCCAACAACTGGGGAGCCGTATCTTCAAAAAATAGACGTACAGCTTCATGGCGAAGGGGATGAAGGTGCACTTGTTCTAACGGGTTATATGAAACAGGCTTATGAACTTGCAGAAGAGTTTTGTAATCTTCTTAGTAAGCGTGTTCATGGCGCTGGGTTCTTTAAAACGCTGCTGCTTAAGCGTATCGGAAGCTCTCTAGAAGCTGGAAAGAACACTGGCTACAAGATGCTTCAGGAGTGGGGTAACGGCGGGTTAGAGCTTTATGAGGAGGAGGACGAGACAGAAAAGGACTACTCCGAAAGTGATATTAAGAATTTGACAGCTGGGGAACATGAGCTTCTTAAACGCTTTGTCTATGCCCTTGACTCCAATGAGGCAACCGACCCGAAATACTATAAAACAGTAGAACTTCTCAAGGACTATAAATGGCTAAACAAAGGTGTCATCATCTTCTCTCAGTATCTTGATACGGCCAGGTGGGTCGCTCAGAAGCTCTCAAAAGAATTCGATTCAGTCCCAATAGCCCTTTATGCAGGCGGGACAGAATCAGGTGTTTATCTTGATGGCGTCTATAGCCGAAAAACAAAGGAAGAAATTAAGATAGGCGTTAAGAAGCATGAATTCAAGGTGCTTGTCGGAACGGACGCTGCAAGTGAGGGACTCAACCTTCAGACTCTCGCAACCCTCATTAATCTTGACTTACCCTGGAACCCAACGAGACTTGAGCAGAGAAAAGGGCGTATACAAAGGATTGGACAGATTAATCCAACCGTTTATATCTTCAATATGCGCTACAAAGACTCTGTTGAAGACAGGGTGCATGAACTCTTATCAACGAGGCTAAAGGGAATTACTGAAATCTTTGGGCAGCTGCCCGATGTCCTTGAGGATGTCTGGATTCAGGTTGCTCTTGGTGAGCAAAAAGAAGCAGAAAAGATTATCGACAACGTTCCAAAGGTCCATCCCTTTGAAAACCGTTATAATATGGGCGTAGAGCATATCGACTGGGAGACCTGTTCTAATGTTTTAAGCAAACGGGAAAAGCGAGAATATTTTCTAAATAGTTGGGATTAGTGATCGTATAAGCAATTATTGAGCTAGATACGTATTAGAAATTTAATCATCTTGAAACAGCGCTTTACGTAACTAACAAAAGTTAAGTATTGATATCATTACATCAAAATAAAGGGTGATATGATTGGCTTTTCGCGGTAGGCATCACACTAAGCTGAAATTTGATCCAAGAGATAAAAGGTATTTCTTTACGTATGAAGAGAAGCAAATGATTTATGAAGCGAAGAAAAAGGCTAAAAAGTGCATAAATTGCATATACAATAATGCTGGTTATTGTAATAAAAAGTGCGGTTGGTGTAACAATGTAAATAATGATTGTAACTTTAGATTGTTAAAGTCGGAAGCAATTAATCAAGTGAAAGCAATAGTCGAAAGCAATAGCAAAAGTAAAAATAAAAAAGGTAAATTGGGATCAAAGAAAGAAGAGACTAAGGAAAATAAGTTTCGAATTGGACTTAATAGTAAAGTGACATTACATGATCAAATAGAAAACGAGAGAATGACAGTGCGGTTAGTGAAAGGCTCTCCTGATATATCAAAAAATAATATGTATGATATAACGATGGATTCAATGCTTGGAAAGAAGATTCTTCAGGCTAAAGTAGGAAGCATTATTGAAATTAATGAGTTTAAATATAGGGTAGTATCCATTTCGTAAATCTAAAGTCGGAAGCATTGTTTCAACTAAAAATTTAATTTATAGCTTTTGGAAAATTGTTAATTTCAAAAAATGATTAGCACACAAATCATATTTTAAGAAATAAATCCTCTAAAGGCCATTTCAAAAAGAGATTTAAACTGCTGAAAGTGGCCCCAATTCAATTGTTCAACGATTGGTCCAAATGTTCAACGATTACTCGGAAAATGCACCCCTCGGCTCAAATGTTCAACGATTTAAGTTTATGTAAATTACACTAAAATAGGTGTATTAAGCCATATGTGGCAATATAGTTCAAAAATCACGAAACAAGCGTTCTTGCGAGAAACCCCGCAGGCCGCTTGTTTCAACGCGTTGAGGGTAAAATAAAAACACCTACCGATATGTGCATCATATCAATAGGTGTTTACGGATGTGGTGGAGGTAAGGGGATTTGAACCCCTGACTTTCACGCTGCCAGCGTGACACTCTCCCGCTGAGTTATACCCCCAAGTCTGCCTAAAACTTATTTTACCAAGATCACAGGATCTGTCAACGGGTATTTTCAAATGCTTTAAGATTTTTTGACCTTTTTTTCAAAAACCGTTTTCCATCTCAGTAGATTTGTCACAGCCTCAAACTCAGCGTATAATGGTGCTAAGTGATTATTAGCAGATTCTGACCTTCGACAAGCAGAAATGAATCACCGCAAAAATAAGGAGGCGAGCCCATGGAAGTTCAAAAAAATTCCGCCCAGTCGACAAAATATAATAACAGTCGCCACGTCAAGAGACGAACCTCAAGTCCACTGATACCAACACTTCTAATTTTGCTGATCGCTCTGGCCATGACGGTGACGGGCTGTCAAAAACCTGAGACGCCTGCTGAACCGGTTGAGCCTTTGCCGCCGGTGGTGGTTGAGGAACCATCGGCGGAAGGAGTTGCTGAAGTGCCGGAAGCTCAGCTGATCCATGATCCTAAAGACAACCCTCAATTTGGATATGGCGACGAGCAGGGGATTTTTGCTTTGATGCTGAGCGATCCGAAAACCCTGAGTCCCGAGGCGTACACGAGCCTGACGCTGCCGGGTGGCGCAGTGACGGAGATCAAGTACGAGGGCATTCAACCGCCGGGTCCCAACGACACCGTCATGGATATCTCCTCCAACTTCAAGCAGCGCTACGGCGCGGTTTATAGGCTAGCTAACGGTAAGATTCCGGAAAATGACAGCGTCACCCTGATGACGGCACCCTTTGTGGCCAACAGAACCTTCCACAAGTTGACTAAAGTGGGAATGCCAAGTGCGGACCAGGCACTTCTAAAAAAGATTGAAGCTGAAAAAAAGATGGTCATGAAGCACTTCTGGCATCTGTATGACGCAGAAAATGGCGCCGGGATTTATCTGGCTCAGTTCGAACCACAAGCGGATCAGGCCTTGCTGACGCTGGTGCTGCGGGATCCAGAGGACGCTCTCTGGTATGCTTATTTTCCTGCGAATTACGTCAAGGAGCTGGATCTCTACAGCTGGCGAGTAGATGACGGCGGCGAAGTCCACCCTGAGAATTTCATAGTCGGGTGGCTGGCGGATTTTGGTTCAACACCGGAGCTCGCGCTTTATTGGCGCGGCGCGGAAGGTGAGGTTCTGTACTGGTTCCGCGGGGACAACGGGGGGCTTATCAAGAACCTGGAAGGGTACAGATACTGGGGCGCCTACTGAAGCGGCTGAAAAGCTTCCCCCTGCGTTGTTGCCGCGTCAGAGCGCTTGCTCACCTATTAGAAAATAACCCTGAAATGAGGGATGACCATGGAAAAACTTAACCGCAGCTTTATCAACGAAAGCGAGCATCAAGGCGAGGTCTATTACAGAGGCTATCATAATGGCCAGTGGCGCTTGCTCCCCGAGGACGCGCCCCTGGAGGATGTCAACTGGATCGATGTTCGAGGGCAGATTTCGGAGCATGATTGGTCGTCCATCGCGGCCCAGCTGGGGCTGCAGTTGGATGTCCTGCTGGACAAGGTCGAGAGTGGCCAGCATTCCCAGTACTTTTTTGACCACCAGAGCGAGGGGATCATCGCCCGGGTGCTGATGTTGGATGAGCCGAAGTTCAGCGGTGTGGATATACCAGTGCCAGCGGATGAAGCTGACTTGCCGGAACGCCTCAAGAAAGCTAAAATTAACCTCTCAACCGGTCAGCTGACGCTGATTCAAACCAAAGAAGCCATCCTAACCATGACGGACAACGCGGACGCCTTGGTGGATCACGTGCTCAAGCGCTACCGCGAAGCGGACGAAACCATGGATACGGAATACTTCGTTTATTTATTGCTGGACAGCATCATTGATGAGTATTATCATGTCATGATGGAGATGGAAGCACGCTACGAACTCCTCGAGGACATGATTCTGACCAAGCGCATGACCGACCGTCTCAGCGACCTGCACTACTTCAGGAAGACGCTGTTCACCATCAGAAACGCGGCCAACAATCTCCATGACGCCCTCGAGAACCGGATGATGGACCGCCAGGAATCCCAGTCGGTCTACATGCGCGAGCTCTACGAGCACCTGAGGAGCATCGAGGACTATGCCCTTTATTTTCGTGAAGGCATCACCAGTTTGATTGAAATCATGCTGACCATGAATGATAACAGGCTTAATGAAATTATGGCCACTTTGACTGTATTCGCAACTATATTTATCCCGCTGACCTTTCTGACCGGGGTTTATGGGATGAACTTTGAGTTCATGCCCGAGCTCAAAATGACTTTCGCCTATCCGCTGTTCTGGGTGATTTCAATCACTATGACCCTCTACATGGTTCGCTATTTTAAAAGGAGATCCTGGCTTTGATTCCACAACACGTCGACTTTAAAGAAAAACATCCAAAGACTTATTTCAGCCGATGGTCACCCAATCCACAACCCCGTCTCCCTTTGCTGTGGTTGCTGATCGTCACCATCGGGCTGATCTTTTCCGGCTGCGGGCAAAGCGCAGTGGCTGAGATTGAGGTTACTGAAGCACCCAATTTAGCGGCTTCGGAAGCTTTCAATGCGGAAGCCTCCGAAGCATCTGTGCCCTCCGAACTCAAACCAGATACTGAACCCAGTCAGGCCATTGAAGACATGGCCATCCAGGTTTTTGCCATTGAGGCGTCGCTGGGAGAAAACTATTACCAGCATGTCAAGGTCGACCTCAATGAGGATGGGGCTGCCGAAACCCTTGTATGGCTCTACGGCGCCAATTTCACCACGTCAAAAGGGGACGCCCTGATGATCCTGACATCCGATGGCTCTCTGCTCCAAGTTTTTCACACAGTGCATATGCCTATAACGCTGAGTGGTGAGAAAACAGGGCAGTACAGTTCTTTTTACATGTACAGCGAAAATGGGAAATACGCCAGATTTGACTTTGGCATCCAGTACCCAGAGGTCATGGAGATGGCTTGCGAGGTGGAATATGAGGCTGTGGAAGGTGCGGAAATCTTTCAAGGCCTTGGTGGGGATGCTGCACATCCCATCTTGTTTTAGGATGTGGAAACTCAGTGGGATACTCGGGGTCGATAGGCGTAAGCCGCAGTCACCGAGTTTCATCGCTGAAGTTTCTAACCACGCTTAAGTCTCCGCCCTATACACGCTATAAAGTAAACAGGTGCCAACGTCTTTACGGTTGGCACCTGTTTACTTTATAGCAAAAGTTCAAAAAGTCTCGAATACAATGGAATTCTGGTATTGCGCAGGGGTTGACGCAGGGTGAGCTGTTTGGCGATTACCGGCAGGATCCCGGCAAAGGCCTCCATAATCACAGGCGTACGGCTGATGAAGCTTTCGGCTTGATCCACTTGAGACAAGTCTTCTTCCGGAATGTCGGAAACACCGCGCAGAATCAGGACAGGCACATGATTGTGGTGGCAGACCAATGCGACGGCGGCGGATTCCCAGTCGGCGACATCAGCATCATGAGCCATTAAGGTCTTTCTAACGGCATAATCAATATCCTGATCCGCCGTGGCAACCGTTCCACTCACCAACCCGAGAGGTTCCAACACCTCTCGGATCCAGCGGTTGTCAATGTGGACATCGTAGGCGTCATAGAAAAAATCATTGGTATCACAGAGGCGGTCAATACAGTCATACTGCGCTGCTCTATCCGCAAACAGCAGGCCGCCAATCTCCGGCCGCCCGCTGACGCCGCCACAGGTCCCAAGCATAACATGCAGGTCAGGTCTGTGGGTGGACAGGGCATGCTGGCAAGCCGCGCCGGCCACGGTTTTGGATGGGCCGCCCTGAAACAGAATGAGGTCGACGCCCTCCAGGGTCATGCTGTGATATTGTGAGAACGGGCCTAAAGCCTCGGGTACCAGTGACGATACGGCATCCATCGCGGTTTCCAGCGCGCGCCATTCCGTGCGGCAGCCGACCTGCACGGTGATAGATTTCCTGGCAGATAACATGTCGTCGCCCCCTTGTGCGAGTTAGTTTTTTCGATTGTGCATTACGACTTTGAGACCCTATGGAAGCAACCGTTCCCGGACATCCACCTCAGGAAAGGCCAGCCCATACCGGACATCCACAAATAGGTCGTAAGCCTGAGCCTCGGATAACGTCTTTGGCGGCAGCATGGCCAGGATATAATCCTCTCCCAGGCTGAAGCGCTGGCTCATGTCCACCTGAACCGTGGACGGCACCTCCATGTATTGTTTGGCCTGCTCGACCAGGATGGCTTCAAGTTTGTCTGCAGCCGCGCCGCTGGGATCCCCTAAAAATTCGTCCAGTGTCACCCGATTACCAGTGGTCAGATCAAAGACTGCCGGTTCATTAAAGTTGACGTTGACCTCGGTCTCTGGATCAAAGGAGGAAGCTGCCAGCTGAAAACTGGCCCAGCGGGTATTGGCGAACTCAAGGTAGAACCCTAGGTTGTAGGATGCCTTTGGATTCTGACCCCAGGCGACCTTTTCTTTAAGTTGTTCCATGGCGGCATTGATATTTCCTTCCAAAGTGGCCATGATCTGTGGATCTTCAAAGCCAAACAGTTCCGGACGGGACTCGTAGAACGTCGGATGCTTGTAGTTGTAAATGGCCCTGATGCCCTTAGGGGAGTCAAATCCAAAGCGCCGAAAGTTCTGCACCGCGTCAACATAGGCGTACTCTGAGGCGTCGGAACCGTCCGGAAGATCGATGACCTTCAAAGCGAGCTCTGCGAGGCCACTGTCTGGCGCACGATCGATCACACCCTTAAGCACATCCTCAAACTCCGGATTCAGCGTGTTGGTTTCATAGTTGAAGGGACCGCTGCCCATGGTCCCGGAAAACAGCATGCCGTAGGACCATCTCAGCAGCGGCTCGAGGTAGACGGTTTGGTAGGGTGAGGACGATGCTTTAAGCGCCTCCTCCACCTTCAGCGTGTAATCGACAAAGGCGTTGTAAGGCAGGAGGCCCGTTTGATAGGACTCCGTAAGGAAGCCGTAATAGGACGCGGAGAGGCTGAAGTAGGTTTTGAAACCATCGGCTAAAGCACTGAGGTTTGAAAGGCGGTCAAAATCGAAGCCCGGCCCCACGTACTCGCCGTACTCGACCATGCGCATATAGCTCTGGTCAAGAACTTCGAAGTATCTGCGCAGTTCCGGATCCTCAATGTCCTTGATTTTGGCGGCGTCCCACTGCCGCTCGAACAGGGTGTTGTAGACTTCGAACAGGGGGCTTATGGCGCCCTCTGCGTCCTTAGTGTCGCCGTCCTCGCTGTACAGCGCCCGCGACAGGACGCTGGTCCTGTATTTGGCGTGATCGAACCAGCGGGAGGTGAGCCTGTCCTTGACCTGATCGTCCTCGGTGGCCTCCAAGGCCTTAAGCCAGGCCGCTGTGACCACGTCGAGCTCAGCGTCTTCGGCCATCAGGTCGTAAAGCGCTTCTTCAAGTGCAGCTTCTGCCGATGGTTCCGGCGCCGGCATCTCAACCTCTTCCGGTGGCGTTGCCCTGCAAGCCCCTAGCAGCGCTGAGGCACTTAGGATCAGAAGGATCAGCAGGCTGGTCAGCAGACGGCTGTTTGACCGGCTGGAAGATTTGGATGGGTTGAATGGGTGAAACGTGCCAAAGGGGCCGAGGCGGCTAGTTAGTCTTTGTTTCATGATCTCACCGGATCCTTTCGTTCTCTATAGATAAAAATCTAATTTTACTATACCACTCGAAACTTAAGAAAGTCTCAAAAATTGGCATCATTTTGTTTCACAAGTCCTCATGAAAGGTATACACTAACATACAGAAAAATTTTCAAGCCAGCAGTCCTGGGGAACTCTCAGACAGACTGGTATTGGAAGGAGACGAAAGATTGTGAATACATTATCTGAACGACACGACATCCCGGCTGAGCACCGGTGGGTTATACGGGAAATGTACCCAACCCTTGATGCTTGGGAACAGGAATTTGCAGGTACACGTGAGCTGATAGAAGCACTGGCCGCTTTCAAGGGCAAGACCGGAAAATCCGCAGATACTCTCAGGGGCGCTATAGACGCTGAACTGGTGCTGTCCAGAAGGATCTCCAATTTGTATACCTTCGCCAAGATGCAGCTGGATGAAGATACTAGGATTGGCGAGCACCAGGCGCTGGTGTCCAGGATGGAATCCCTGTCTGTGGCTGCCCAGGAAGCAGGCGCGTTTTTGGTGCCTGAGATTATGGCGATTGATAAAGCCATCATGAACCTTTACATGGGCGCTGGCCCACTGGCGGCGTATAAACAATATCTGGACAACATTTTGCGGTTTAAGGCACATACCCTTTCTGAAAAAGAAGAGGCACTCCTCGCCATGGCGGGGGATCTGGCCTCTGCGCCCAGCACCGTGTTTGAGATGCTGAACGCGGCAGACATGAAGTTTCCGGTGGTGGAGGACGCAGAGGGGAACAAGATTCAGCTCACCCACGGCAATTTCATTCCGACCATGGAGAGCCAAGACCGCACCCTGCGTCAAAATACCTTCAAGGCTTACTACCAGTGCTATCAGGATCACATTTTCACCATGGCGAGCCTGATTCAGGCGGAGGTCAAGAAAAACCAGTTTTTCGCTAAGGCCCGCAATTTTAAGAGTGCACGGGAAGCGGCGCTCTTTGAAAATCATGTGCCGGTGAAGGTGTATGACCAGCTGATTGAGGCGATTCACCGGAATCTGCCGAAACTCCACCAGTACATTTCGGTTCGCAAGCGGATTCTGGGTCTCGAGGAAATGCACATGTACGATCTTTATGTGCCGCTGATTCCTTCGGTGACCAAGAAGATCGATTATTCGGAGGCCAAGGCGCAGGTGATTGAAAGCCTGGAGCCACTTGGTACGGAATATGTGGAGACGGTGCGTGCTGCCTTTGAACAGGGCTGGATTGACGTTTATGAGAATGCTGGTAAGCGCGGCGGCGCCTATTCCTGGGGAACTTATGACTCGAAGCCGTATATTCTGCTGAATTACCAGGGGACCCTTGACAGCGTGTTTACGCTCACTCACGAGATGGGGCACTCGATGCATAGCTATATGACTCACCATCGGCAGCCATATCTTTATGGGCATTACAGCATTTTCCTTGCGGAGGTGGCGTCGACCACGAACGAGGCGCTCCTCAACGATTATCTCCTGAAGCGCGTGAAGGACAAGGCCGAGCGGCTGCACCTGCTGAACCACTACCTGGATCAGTTCCGTACCACGGTCTTCCGGCAGGCCATGTTCGCGGAGTTTGAGCGGGAAATCCACGGGGCGGTGGAGGCAGGCGGCGCGATAACCGCCGATGGTCTGAAGGCGCTCTACCGCAGCCTGAATGAAAAGTATTACGGGCCGGACGTGGTTATTGATGACGAGATCGCCATTGAGTGGGCGCGGATCCCGCATTTCTACTACAACTTCTACGTCTTCCAGTACGCCACGGGCTTCTCGGCGGCGATCGCGCTCTCGAAGGCAATTCTGGACAAGGAGCCGGGGGCGGCGGAGCGTTACCTGGAGTTCTTGGGTGCGGGCCGAAGCGCCTATCCAATTGAGATTCTGAAGCGTGCGGGTGCGGATATGGCTTCCGGGGCACCTGTGGATCAGGCACTGGAGCGATTTGCTGAACTGGTGGAGGAGTTTGATCGGTTGACGAGGGAATAATCCTTGAAAAGGTGGGAAAGCTGATGGCGCTGGTGCGGCATCGGCTTTCCTTTTGGGGGAAGAAGTCGGTGTCTGCGGCTGGTGCTTATCAACCCCCACTTTCCATCTGACACCCACTTCCCAAATGAATTGAAAACAAAATTTGAATTACTTTCATTCCTTTAATCTTTTCTTAATCCTTTTGAGGTATTATGTTGGAGTAAGGGAGGTGTTTGGTTGCGAACGAAAAAAATTATGCATGTGCTTGGGATGATTTTATCAGCGGTCGTCTTCCTTGGAGGATGCTCCGCTCAAAATAATGTGGCAAAGAAAGCACCGGAGGATTCTGCTGAAAGCCCAACTATGGGAATATTGGCGGAAGAGGCGGTTTCAGATGCAGCTGATCAGGCGGAAGTGGCGGCTGAGGGCGAAGTGGTTCAGAGCATGATAGCCGCGGGCGCGGAAAATTTGACTTGCGGTGAACCTGCAGCAAGAATGGCAGGGGAAAACCAGGCGGCGGGCTATGGACAAAAGGAAGCGTGGATTCGATCTGAAAAGGCTGAAGTCAGATATCCTGTAATAGAAGGACTTCAGGATCTCGAGATGCAAAATGAAATTAACGAGGCGATTTTTTCAGCGGTCAATGGCTATGTGGTTTCAGCGAATGATGATGGGGATCAGGTGACTCTGGATTACGAGATCACGCGGATGGACAACGAGATTCTGTCTGTGGTGGTCAGAGGGCTTCAGCCCCATGAAAAGAGCACTTATGATGTCATGTTTTCGGTGAATCTCGTCGCGGGAACATCCAGGCAGATCAATGCTTCGACTTTGTTCCTGAATGATGAGGCGTCGAAGAAGGCGCTCACAGCGCTTCTTCAAAGTGCGGACGAAACTTTTGCCAGCGAGTTTGGGCCGTGGCTCGGCATTTATTTTGAAAAAGAGAATCTCAATTTTTTCTATTTGGAGAATGACAAGGCAGCGGTGTACAATGTCATTTCTGTCCCGCTGGAAGAGTTGATGCCATTCTTCAAAGAAATGCCGTGGAAAGACATTGAAGGGGATAGTGAAGCAGACGTGACAGAAGGAAAAGCGGAATCAAAACCATAGCAGTTGAGTTGAAACAGACCTGATGGGTCTGTTTTTTTTATATAAATGTGGCGAGAACACCCGTGACTTCAGTCATGGGAGGTTCAATTTTGAAATGAAAATTGAGAATAGTAACGCAACGGCCACTAATTATGGAGATTGAGATCAATATTACAAACATATTACAAAGCTCTGGCCCCGAATTTGACTAAGTGACAGGCACTCAGTCAATGTTGGTGACAGGCACTCGTTCAATTTTGGGGCCAGACATCCGAATTTTAATTCGTAATTCAAATTAATAATAACGTTGACAAAATAATAATTTGGTGACAAAATATAATTGAAAACAAAGCGAAAGGCAGGTGAAACCATGTCAAAGAGCATCATCAGCTTAGTGTTGTCGAACGCGACGGTTTCCAAGGTAGACAGAGAATGCGCGCGAACGGGGAAGAGCCGTTCCCAGCTCATTGATGACTTGCTGGCGAGGCATTATGGGATAGATCTTCCATCGATTCGCTTTTCAGAAATTGTGGGGATGCTGAACGAACGCATGGCTATGCTGCACACAGTTTCTGTTCTGCAGGATGTTGCGGACAACGCTGTTGAATTTCGAACAGCCCTGACCTACCGCTATCAACCCAAAATTCTGTTTCAGATTCAGTTCAGCATGTCAGAACAGTGGCTGACAGCGACACTCAGGATCTCGACGAGGACAACCTCTTCGGCACTGTTATCGCTGCTCAAGGACTTTTTCATGCGTCTGGACAACATGGAAGTATTGAAAATCCACGAGGCTCGGCGAGGGGGTCAGCTGACTTCACCGCTGCCTGAGGCGCTCACGGTGGAAGCTTGGGACAAAATGAAGGTTCTTCCAAAGGATCGAGGCCGAGCGCCGGTAACGGCTTTTGACGGCACCCGGTTCATCCGCCAATATCGCTTCAACGCACTGGAAACCACCAGCGAAGAGGTGGCGGATCTTCTGCTCAACACCTGCAAATGGATCAACAGGTCGCTTAATCTCTACTTTGGCAGGGAGGAAGGCGGGCCGGGCTTTGAGCCGTCCCTGGAAAAACTCTATTTTGAATTAATGAAAGCCAACCGCTAGAAACTCATACCTGAAACTATAAATGAGGTGATTTGAATGAATCCTGAAAAATACACGCAAAACGCTATGCGGGCGCTGCAGCACGCCATTAATCAAAGCGTTGAAAATGGCAATCCGACTGTGGATCTGGATCATGTGCTGGAGGCACTGCTGGCGGATCCGCAGGGTCTGATTCCATCCATTTTGAAGCGTATGGAGATCGATGTGAATGGGCTTCAGAGTGTGGAGCGGGAGACCATCGGCAAAAAACCAAAAGTGAGCGGGGGGAGCCAGCCCATGCTCTCGAGCGAAGCGACCAAGGCACTGAACCAGGCGGACCAGGAAGCGGAGGCCATGGGAGATCACTACGTCAGCGTCGAGCACCTGATGCTGGGGCTTATTTCTCATGCGCCAAAAGAATTGAAAGCCAGGCTGGAGCAGCGGGGGATTAACCGGGACAGCTTCCTGCAGCATCTGCAGGCGGTGCGGGGGCATCAAAAGGTCACAACAGACAATCCGGAGGGGACTTACGACGCGCTGGAGAAATACGGGACGGACCTGGTGAAACGGGCTATGGAGAACAAGCTGGATCCGGTGATTGGGCGTGAAGAGGAGATTCGGCACACAATTCGGATTCTGTCGCGTAAAACGAAAAACAATCCGGTAATGATCGGTGAGCCGGGGGTCGGCAAAACGGCGGTGGTCGAGGGTCTGGCCCAACGGATCGTTCGGGGGGACGTGCCTGAAAACCTGAAGAACAAGCGCGTTTATTCCCTGGATATGGGGGCGCTGCTGGCGGGCGCGAAGTACCGGGGAGAGTTTGAGGAGCGGCTCAAGGCGGTGCTGGATGAGGTGTCGAAAAGTGAGGGCACCATCATTCTCTTTATTGATGAGATTCACAACATTGTTGGGGCTGGGCGGACTGAGGGGTCCATGGACGCCGGCAATATGCTCAAGCCGCTGCTGGCTCGGGGCGAGCTCAGGTGCATAGGCGCCACAACACTGGATGAGTACAGGAAATATATTGAGAAGGACTCAGCGCTGGAACGTCGCTTCCAGCCGGTGATGATCGATGAGCCAACGGTGGAGGAGACCATTTCGATACTGCGGGGCCTCAAGGAGCGCTATGAGATTTATCATGGGGTGACGATTCACGACGCCAGTTTGATTCAGGCGGCGATCCTGTCCCACCGCTACATCACGGACCGGTTCCTGCCGGACAAGGCCATTGACCTGGTGGACGAGGCTTGCGCGCTGATCAAGACGGAGCTCCAGTCTATGCCTACGGAGCTGGATGAGGTCAGCCGGGACATTATGCGCATGGAGATTGAAGAGGCGGCGCTGGTGAGGGAAACAGATGAGGCGAGCCTGAAGCGCCTTGAAAACCTTCGCAGGGATATTTCTGAGCGCCGTGACGAGCTGAAATCCCTCATGGCGGTCTGGGAGAGTGAGAAGTCGTCCATTTCCAAGGTCAGCGCTCTGAAGGAACAGCTGGAGGCGCTGCATCACGAGGCGGAGGCCGCTGAACGGGATTATGATTTGAACCGGGCGGCGCAGCTCAAATATGGAGACATTCCGGCACTGGAAAAGGCGCTGGCTCAAGCGGTTTTGGAGACCGAGGGACGTGGTGAGAACACGCTGCTGAGGGAGAGTGTGACCCCTGAAGAAATCGCTAAAATTGTCTCTCGCTGGACGGGCATACCGGTAGCTCGGATGATGGAGGGCGAGCGTGAAAAACTGCTGAGGCTTGAGGATATTCTTCACGGGCGGGTCATTGGGCAGGATGAGGCGGTGCAGAAGGTTGCGGATGCGATCCTGCGCTCGCGCTCCGGGATCAAGGATCCGAACCGTCCAATTGGATCGTTCTTGTTCCTTGGACCGACCGGTGTTGGTAAGACGGAGCTGGCCAAGACGTTGGCCGAGGCGCTGTTTGACAGCGAGGACAACATGGTCAGGATTGACATGTCAGAGTACATGGAGAAGCACTCCGTGGCACGCATGATTGGGGCGCCTCCGGGGTACGTGGGTTACGAAGAGGGCGGCCAGCTGACGGAAGCAGTGCGCCGCAAGCCATATTCGGTTGTGCTGTTTGATGAAGTGGAGAAAGCCCACCGGGATGTATTCAATGTGCTGCTCCAGATCTTGGATGATGGCCGGATCACAGACTCACAGGGCCGCACGGTGGATTTCAAAAATACAGTGCTGATTCTGACGTCAAATATTGGCGCGCCAATGCTCCTGGAAGGGGTGGACTCTGAAGGACATTTGAGGGCGGGGGTCAGGAACGCGGTGCTCAGCGAGCTGAAACATGCTTTCAGGCCGGAATTCCTGAACCGACTGGATGAAACGGTGCTGTTCAAGCCGCTGATCAGGGAAGAGATTTCGAAAATCCTTGATCTGATGCTGGCGTCTATTGAAAAACGACTGTCCGAGCGTGAAATTAAAATTCGCTTGTATGACACGGCGAAAGCATTGATCCTCAAGGAGGGCTATGACCCTGCCTTTGGGGCGCGTCCGCTGAAGCGTTATCTGCAGCGGAGCCTGGAGACGACTCTGGCGCGGGCACTTATAGCCGGAGAGATCAATGACGGCGATACGGTATCCGTGGTCGCCCGGGGCGGCGCGCTGGCGATTGAGAAAGAGGATCATCAAAAGGAAGAGGAACAGGAATAGTAAAACGGAAGCGGGATTGCTGAGGCGATCCCGCTTTTGTTTGGTTGTAGCTGAACATTCAGCTCGGCGCTGAAGAAGTTTAAATTGTGTCTGAATTGTTTTAGGGTCAGGTACATTAATCGTTTCGGAACCAGGTGTGGTGTTTGTTTCGGAACCGGATACAGAATTTGATACACGTTTGAATTGTAGTAAATTGTGTGAAGCTCTGGCACTGGATTCAAAACTGTCCGCGTCACCAGTTTCGCTTTTGTCCGCGTCACCAAAGTGAAAGTTGTCCGCGTCACCAAGTTGAAGTGGCTTAAAAATTTAAGCCAAATTTCAAATTAGGTTTACTTTTGTTTTGTGAATTGACATAAAAACATTGACGTACCCTTTTAACGCTGTTACAAAATGGTTATAATAAAGCATCGAGGTGCATAACCATGGCAAAAAAGAAAGTCTCCAAACCCACCAAAAAAGAGAAGGCGCAGATGATCGAACTGCTTCTGGCGCTCTATCCGGACGCGGCACCCGAACTGACCTTTAATTCGGATTACGAGCTCCTGGTCGCAGTCATCCTGAGCGCCCAGTGCACAGACGTGCGCGTCAACGAGGTGACAAACATCTTGTTCAAACGCGCCGACACACCCCAGGCCATGGCGTCCATGAGCCTGAATACCCTCGAAGACATCATCCGCCCCTGCGGACTATTTCATACCAAAGCCAAAAACATCCTCGCCATGTCACAATCGCTCACCCAGAACTACGACGGCAAAGTGCCCGAGACTCTGGAGCAGCTGATGGAACTGCCGGGCGTCGGTAGAAAGACTGCCAACGTGGTGGTCAGCAACGCCTTTGGCGTGCCGGCCATAGCCGTGGACACCCACGTATTTCGCGTCTCAGCGCGACTGGGGCTTGCGTCGGGCCAGAACGTCGACAAAACTGAGCAGGAGCTGATGAAGGTCATGCCCAGGGAGCACTGGACAAAGCTCCACCACTGTCTGATCCTCCACGGCCGCCGGGTCTGCAAAGCGAGAAAACCAGCCTGTGAGACCTGTGGACTGAGCGCACTCTGCCCTCATGGCAAGCAGCTCCTGAGTGAAGCCTAGAGCCATACGAACGCAAAACTAGCCATATGAAATGAATAATTTCTCATTTTCCATAAATATTCAACCCATGCAGCAAGCCACAGAAGGAGCTGAAATTGTTTGAAAATCGTACTCGTCACGGGTGGCGCCCGCAGCGGCAAGAGCACCTTCGGAGAAAAGTATATCGCGGAGCTGGCCTCCAGAATTGCCTACATTGCAACAGCCATCCCCTTTGATGATGAAATGAAGAGCCGCATCAAGCACCATCGCGGTTCCAGACCTCAGGACTGGACCACCGTCGAAAAATACTTCGAAATAGACCGGGTTATCCCTAGCATTGCCGTCGAGCACGACGGCATCATCCTGGACTGTGTGACCCTGATGGTCAGCAACATGATGCTCGAGGCAGCCGACGTGGACTGGGAGAACCCGGACCCGTCCAAAGTCAACGAGATCCAGGACGCGGTCATCGCCCACGCAAAAGCCATAGTGGAAGCACTGCGAGATTCCAAAATGAGCGGCGTTCTGATCACCAACGAGATTGGTATGGGCATCGTGCCTGAGAATCCCATGGCGAGAGCGTTCAGGGACATCGCAGGCCGCGTCAACCAGACCATAGCCGGCATGTCAGACGAGGTCTGGCTCCTGGTGAGCGGGATTCCGGTCAAAATAAAATAAGTTTGCCACTTTCGAAAAGTGAGGTCGTCACGTGAAATCGTTGATATTGATGCTGCAATTTTTTACGCGCCTGCCGCTGCCTTTTGAGATCCAGGCGGATGCGGAGGACTTTAACAAGGGTTTTATCTGGTTCACCGCCGTCGGCCTCGTCATAGGCGGTTTACTGGCGCTACTCTACATAGTCATGTCGCCGTTTGTTGGCACCCTCCTCCTGGCGGTCATCCTGGTCCTGGCTGAGGTCCTTCTGACGGGCGGCCTGCACCTGGACGGTCTCTCGGATACCTTCGACGGCCTTTATTCCAACCGGGACAAGGAGCGCGTCCTCGAGATCATGAAGGACTCCCGTATAGGCGCGAACGGCGCCCTGGCCATGATGTCGTGGCTGCTCCTGAAAATCGCGCTCCTTAATGAGTTGTTCCAGCTCACCGCAGTCCACGCTCCGAAAACAACGCCCTGGCTCGTCCTGATCCTGATGCCGGTGGCCGCGAAATCCGCCCTGGCCCTGAGCTGTTACTTAGGCCCCTATGCCAGAAAAGAGGGCATGGGTCATCTGTTCATAGGAAAAGTGAGTGTGATCCAGTTGTTCCCCGTCCTCGCCCTCGCCGCCATCCTGCACACGCTGCTGGTTCCGGCTTCTCTCGCGGTTTGGGCCGGCATCCTGCTCCTCACCCTGGTCTACACCCGACACGTCCGAAAACGCATCGACGGCTTGACCGGTGATACGCTGGGCGCCTGGCATGAGCTCTCCGAACTGTTTTACCTGGCAGGCTGGCTGGCAATGATTCCATTCCTCTAGACGCAAATTTGCCGGATTACACTTTGAATTAAAAAACAAACCCGGCCATAACGCCAATACCGCTGCAAAGGAGTCCCTAAAATGCAGATTCACCTGCTCAGACACGGAGAAACGGAGATGAATGCCAAAGGCACCTTCTGCGGATTCTCGGATCCGTCACTTTCCGAAAAAGGCAAAGACCAGGCCCGACAAATCGCTGAGGATCTCAAAAGCAACACTTACACGCGCATTCTCGTCAGTCCCCTTAAACGGGCAGTGGAAACCGCGGTGATCGCGACCGGGATTGATCCCGAATCCTTTGAACTCCATCCGGACCTCAGAGAGATGAACTTTGGCGTATGGGAAGGCATGACCTACGAGGAGATCATGGCCACCGGCGGGGAGTATGCCGCCAGGTGGGAAGAGGACAACCTGAACATCCCATGTCTCGAAGGGGAGTCCATGGTTACTTTTCATGAGCGGGTCATGGCAGCCTACAATTCTCTGAGCCGGGATTTCAAAGAAGAGGACCGTATCCTGATCGTGTCCCACGCCGGTGTGATCCGGAGTCTGTTGACAGAGTGGCTGCACGGTTCCATGGAAGGTTATTGGCGGTACAAGATTGACAACTGCGGTCATGTCATTGTAGATTTTATTGACGGCTACGCGGTGCTGGTTCATTTGAAGAGCCCGTTTCCGGCGCCGCAAAGGTCGTTTTGAAGACCATCGGCAAAAGTCTTTAGGTGAAGCAGCGAAGCCCGAAAACCGAAGCCCGAAGCCCGAAAACCGAAACCCGAAGCCCGAAAACCGAAACCCGAAACCCGAAGCCCGAAGCCTGAACAAGGCCAATTGCTGATGATTTCCCCAAAATGGTTGAACAAGCTCTCAATGAGTTCATACATAAATTTGACAAACCCAAAAACCAACAACACTGACATCCGCCCGCCTGTGAGGGCAGACGAGATGCCATGTAACCAAGAGGAGGCGTTATGATGGCACCAAAAGCTAAACCCATTATGATTCAAGGCACGGGTTCCTCCGTGGGCAAGAGTATTTTGACCACAGGACTCTGCAGAGTGTTTCGAAATGACGGACACAATGTAGCGCCATTTAAGTCACAGAACATGGCACTCAACTCTTACATCACTGAAGACGGCGGCGAGATGGGCAGAGCCCAGGTCGTTCAGGCAGAGGCGGCCGGCAAGAAGCCGGATGTGCGAATGAACCCCATTCTGCTCAAGCCTTCCACAGACCAAGTCGCGCAGGTCATTCTCCTGGGCGAGGCAGTGGACAGCCTGGGTGCGGTGGACTACCACACAAAGAAACCAGAGCTGGTATCCCTGGTGCGCAGCGCCTACGAAGGTCTTGCTGCTGAAAACGACATCATTGTCATTGAAGGCGCGGGCAGTCCGGCAGAAATTAACCTTAGAGAAAACGATCTCGTCAACATGGGCATGGCCGAAATCGCGGATGCGCCAGTCCTCCTTGTGGGCGACATTGACAAGGGCGGCGTCTTTGCGTCCCTTTACGGCACCATAATGCTCCTTTCGGAAGAGGAGAGGAAGCGCGTCAAGGGCATGATCATCAATAAGTTCCGCGGCGACGTGAAGCTCCTCGAGCCGGGCCTCCGTCAGATCGAAGAATTGACGGGCATCCCTGTCCTGGGCGTTGTGCCTTACACTGAACTCAAGATTGAAGACGAGGACAGCCTGTCTGAGCGTTTCCGCGTCAAGGCGGAGAGCCATGGCAAAGTCAACGTCGAAGTCCTGTATCTCCCGCACGTCTCCAACTTCACAGATTTTGACGTGTTCGGCATGCAGGAGGACGTCAACCTTCGCTATGTCATGCGGGGTGAGCGCATTGGCGATCCGGACATCCTGATCATTCCGGGCACCAAGACCACCATGTCTGACCTTCAATTCCTCAGAGATTCCGGCCTCGCGGACCAAATTTACGAGCTCCACCGAAAAGGCCGCATGATTATAGGCCTCTGTGGAGGCTTCCAGATCCTGGGCAAAACCATTCAGGATCCGCATCACGCGGAGAGCACTATCGATGAGATGCCGGGCCTCGGACTTCTCGATGTCGACACCGTCTTCGAAACCATCAAGACCACAACCCAGGTCTTCGGCCGCGTCAGCGGTATGCGCGGTGCTTTTGAGGAGCTCAACGGCATGGAACTCAAGGGCTATGAAATCCACATGGGCCACTCCTACCGCAGAATGGGCGCGCCGCACATCATTGACATCTACAACCGCTTTGGCCTCGATACGGAAGTTGCGGACGGCTCTGTGGATGAAACCGGTAAAATCATAGGCACCTACGTCCACGGTATCTTCGACAATTTGCTGTTCACGCGCAAACTCGTGAATATCATCCGCAAGGAAAAGGGCCTGGATAAACTGCAGGCGCCTCTGGAAACTTATGAAGACTTCAAGGATAAAGAGTACAATAAACTGGCGGAGCTTCTGAAATCCTGCCTGGATATGGATAAGATCTACGAGATCCTGGGTTAGCAGCATGCTGGCATACTGGATCGGCTACGGACTGGATCTGGCGGTGGGGGACCCTGTGAGTGTGCCCCACCCCATTCGCTATATAGGACGGTTGGTCAGGTTTTGGGAACACAAGCTTCTGAGAGAGGGCGATTCACCCGGCAGTTTAAAGCTGCGGGGTGTCGTCCTCGTTTTATTGACCGTCCTGCCGGTGTATCTATTTTACGCTGCCCTTGTCGCTTTGGCATTCAGGCTGCATCCCCTGGCCGGCCTCATTGTCCAGGCGCTGGTGTTTTTCCAGATGATGGCTACCCGGAGCCTCTGCGACGAAGGCATGAAGCTTTATCACGCCCTTGGGGATGAGCAGGAGGGTATGGCTGGGTCTGAACAGGAGGCCAAGGTGGGTGCAGCGTCGCACCAAAATTCTGAGTCAGAGTCTCTGTCGGTTCAGGATGAAGACAGTGCTCTGGACCCCGCTCGAAAGCAGCTCTCCATGCTGGTCAGCCGGGATACCTCGAAACTTGACCGCGTCGCCATTATTAAGGGCGGCGTCGAAACGGTGTCAGAGAATTTTGCCGATGGCATCCTCGCCCCACTCTTCTTCACAGCCATAGGCGGCGTCCCGCTGGGCATGGCGTATAAAGCCGTCAATACCTTGGATTCCATGGTGGGCTACAAGAATGATAAATACCTGCATTTCGGCTGGGCCGCCGCAAAGTTTGACGACCTCGCCACCTGGCTGCCGGCACGACTCAGCGGCCTTTTTGTGATTCTGGCAGCCTGGGTCCTCCGCCTGGACTGGAAGCGCGCCGCCCGGATCATGGTGCGGGATCGCCGCAATCACGAAAGCCCCAACAGCCCTTACCCGGAAGCCTCAGTGGCAGGGGCCCTCGGCATTCAGCTTGGCGGCAGGGCTACCTATTTTGGCGTCACCTATGAAAAAAAGACCATGGGCGATCCGGTGGAGCGGCCTGTGCGCGCACACCTGAAAACTACGGTGAGGCTGGTTTATGGCGCATCAATTCTCGCTTTTCTTTTTTGGCAGGGATTAATACGACTTGTCCTTTAAGGTCACATCGTGTAACATCATGAAAAAGGGGGATCACTATGCAGCGCTATGAACATGGCGGAAATCCATATAGTTTGGAACAAACCACGGGCGTTCCCCTGGACTCGGTGGCGGATTTCAGCGCCAATATCAATCCTCTAGGTCCGTCTCCCAAAGGTCTCAATGCAGTTATGGAGGCTTTGAACGCTGAAAGAGGTCCTTTGACGCGATATCCTGACCCGCAGTACACTAAGCTCAGGAAGAGGCTCGCAGCCTATCACGGCGGGGCTTTGACTGAAGCTCACCTGTATCCTTCCAATGGCGGGATTGAAGCCATCCATGACGTCTTCAGGGCGCTAAAGCCTTCCAAAGTCATGATTGTCTCACCTGCCTTTGTCGAATATGAAAAGGCTGCCAGAGCGCATGCCGCGGAGGTCGTCTATTTTGATCTTAGCCCAGACGCAGACTTTAAGCTGGAGCGGTCGGCATTTTTAAGTGCTGTTGATCATCAAAAGCCGGACCTCGTTGTGCTGGGCTCTCCCAACAATCCAACTGGCCAGCTCGTCGAGAAGGCTGTCCTGAAGGAGTCTTTAACGCGCCTGTCGGTATGGGGCGGCGCGCTGCTCACAGATGAAGCCTTCATGGATTTTTTAGCGGAGGAGACCTCGAATTCCTGGTCCATGGCCTGTGAAGTCCCCGAGTGGGAGAATCTCTTTGTGACGCGATCGCTGACAAAGTTTTTCGCAGTGCCGGGCCTCCGAGCAGGCTATCTGATCACGTCCTCCAAGGTGTTTGAGGCGTATTGGCAACAGGTCAAACCAGTCTGGGGGATGAATGCCCTGGCTGAAGCTTATGTTTTGGCGGCTATTGACGATTCGGAGTACATAGAAAAAACAAGGACTGAATTAAGCCGATTGAAGTCTGATCTCACAAAGAGCCTATCCGCCTTCAAACCGGTCGTCAGGTTTTCCGGTGAAGTGAATTATCTGTTGATCCGTGTCGACGAGCCGTTTCAACGAACATTGAAACAGGGACTTGAAGCTTCAGGGATCCTCATCAGGGACTGCGCCAATTACAGAGGTCTTGGACAAGGTTATTTCCGTCTGGCGGTCCTCGGGGATGAGGATCAGACGCGGTTGATCAAAGCGCTGTCAACGCTGCTGGTTATAAATGAATAATTTTAGGGAAGTTGGAAGATGTCAAAAAATCATGTTCGAATCAAGGTTCCCACGACCTGCGGGGAGCTGATTCAAGGACCGTATCTCGCAAAAGAGTCCTTAATTTCGCTGCCTGTCAATTTGTATACTGAAGTGGAAGCTCGCCTGGTCAAGGGTGGGGGGAGCGGAACCACTGGAAAAACAAACCTGCAGCCCAAGGCGGCTGCGGGGTTTTTGAGCGCCGTCAAACACCTGGGGCTGACTGAACGGGAGGCGTCGCAGGTGGAACTTGCGGTGAAATCTCCTGTGGCATCCGGGAAAGGTTATGCGACCAGCACCTCGGACCTATGCGGCGTCATGGCGGCTGTGTTTGAAGTGTTTGAAGCGCCTCAGCCGGCGGAGACGCTGGCGGCACTCTGCGCAGAGATTGAGCCGAGTGACGGTCTGATGTTTGAGGACTGGACGCTCTTTGATCATTTGACAGGGAGAGTGCTCGAAACATTCAAAGCGGTGGAGAATGTGAAACTGCTGGTCCTGGAGCCGTCATCGATCTGTGTGACGGACACCTTTCGGTCAGATGAGGCGGTGCAGATTGCCCTTGATCAGAAGACGGAGATGCCTTTTAGATTATTTGAGAAAGCCAGCCGGGAGGGTTCTGTAAGGGGCGTGTTTCAGGCTGCGGCTGCAAGTATCATGGAGCATCAGGCGGTTTTGATGAAGCCTTATCTCGAGGAGATTTTGGCGATGGCCGAAAAGGAAGGTGCCTATGGGGTTGTAGGTGCCCATAGCGGCACCATTCTGGGGATTGCCATGCCGGAGGCGCTGGAGGAAGCAGTCTTGGTTGAACGCCTGCGTAAACTGGGTGTTTTCGGGTGGTATCAGAAGCAGTTCGTGCTGCGGACGGTGCTTGGGGGCTGCCATATACTGTGATGTTTCAAACCAGAACCTCAGCAGCCCTGCCTGGGTGCTGCCTTATACTGTGATGTTTCATGCCAGAACCTCAGCAGCCCTGCCTGGGTGCTGCCATATAATGTGATGTTTCAAACCAGAACCTCAGCAGCCCTGCCTGGGTGCTGCCATATAATGTGATGTTGTGTTATCAATGACTTGTCAAAAGGAGAAAATTTTATGTTTATGGACGTTGTAAAGGCTGTAATACTGGGCATAGTCGAGGGCTTGACGGAATTTCTGCCGGTGTCCTCCACCGGACATTTGATCATTGCAAACAACTACCTGAGTTTTGAGGGTGACTTTGCCAATCTTTTCGCAGTGGTGATTCAGACCGGCGCGATCCTCGCCGTCATTTTGTATTTCCGGGACAAAGTTTTCCCTAAACGCGGTGAGATGAAGACCTATGTGTCCCGCTGGTCCAAAGTGGCCCTTGCCGTGCTGCCGGCGATTGCCATAGCTGTTCCGTTTGAGGATGCTATTGACGAAGTGCTCTTCAATCCAACTGTGGTCGCCATTGCGCTGGTCGTCGGTGCGGTCATGCTGCTGTTCATTGAGAACAGGCACTTCAGGGTGCTCGTCAGAGAAGAGCAGCAGATCACTTACCGGGCGGCGCTTTTTGTTGGCCTTGCCCAGTGCATGGCCTTGGTGCCGGGGATGTCCCGTTCCGCGTCCACGATTATTGGCGCTATTGTCATAGGGTTTTCAAGGTCATTGGCAGCAGAGTTTTCCTTTTATCTTGCCATCCCGACGCTGGTCGGCGCCGGAATCTACAAAATGGCGAAATTTGAGCAGGTCTTGACTCAGCAGCAGTGGATTTTACTCGCTGTGGGGACGGTCGTGTCCTTTATTGTGGCGTATGTCGTTATTGCCGGATTCATGGGTTACATTAAGAAACACGATTTCAAACCCTTTGCCTGGTACAGGATCGCCCTTGGCGCTCTGGTGCTGTGGCTGGCGTAAAGCGTGGAAAAAGTGTCTGAAGAGCGGAAGAAGGTGTCAGCAGCTGACGCCCATCAACCCCAACTTCCTTAATCTAAGAAAGAAGGTCAACCATGAATTCAAAGGTCGCGCTGGTCAAATGCCAATCCTTCAACTATGACTACAGCCTTGTGAGAGAAGCCATCCGGGAGGCCGTTGAGTCCCTTGGGGGCTTTTCGGCGTTCCTCTCACCCGGAGAGCGCGTCATGCTGAAGGTCAATCTCTTAATGAAAAAGGCGCCGGAAGAGGCGACGACGACCCACCCTGTTTTTGTGGAAGCCTTGGCGGATCTCGTGACTGAATTCGGCTGCGATGTCCTCATTGCGGACAGCCCCGGTGGCCCTTTTGTGCTCAGAATGCTGGAGAGTGTCTACAAGGGCTGTGGTTATGACCGGTTGGAACGCCCGGAAAAACCCGGCATAAAACTGAATCGCAATGTGAAAGGTATAGAGCGTGAGAATGCCGATGGTCGCCTGTTAAAACGCCTCACCCTGATAGACGCTTTGAATGACGCCGACAAAGTCATTTCAGTCTCCAAGCTGAAAACCCACGGCATGATGAAATTTACCGGTGCTGTAAAGAATATGTTTGGAACGGTCCCGGGCATGATCAAGGCGGAATATCACTTCAAAATGCCCGAACCGGACGACTTTGCGGACATGCTGGTGGATATTTGTGAACACGTCAGGCCGGTCCTCTCCCTGATGGATGGGATAGTAGGGATGGAAGGTGCAGGACCTTCTGCCGGTGATCCTGTTGAACTGGGGGTGGTATTAGCCTCTGACAATCCACACTGGCTGGACCTGACCGCGGTGAAACTGGTTCACATCGATCCTCAGGACGTGCCGACTCTAAGAAGGGCAGTGGTCCGCGGCCTGATTGATCCGGTGAATGCTCCCGCAGAAATGACAGGGCTGCCGCTGAAGGCGTTTCACATACCTCATTTCAAAGCGCCAGACATTCGAAGCATTGAATTTTTAAGAGGCCACGCCCCTTATTTCATCAAGCACGCCGCAGATCTCATGCTCAAGCCGCGGCCGGTATTTGATTCAAGTCTTTGTGTGAAGTGCGGTGACTGCAGGCGTCTTTGCCCGCCACAAGCGATCGCAATGGATAATGCGGTCAGGGAAGGTTACCCTGTGGTGGATCTTTCAAAATGCATTCGATGCTACTGCTGCCAGGAACTGTGCCCCAAGGAGGCGGTGGAGATCCACAGGCCACTGTTCCTGCGTCTGCTGACAAAATTTTAAGAACCTAATGTGGCTGCTTGCGGCTGCGCCAAAATCGGCTTAGCCTATTGGCCACTGTTCCTGCGTCTGATGACAAAATTCTAGGAGATGTCTATGTCTATTGAAATTGCGCTCTATCAACCCGAGATTCCTCCCAACACCGGGAATATTGCCAGAACTTGTGCGGTAACCGGCGCCAAGCTTCATTTGATCAAACCACTTGGATTCTCCATTGATGAAAAGTATGTGAAACGTGCGGGACTCGATTACTGGCATCTGGTTGACGTGACCGTGCATGAATCCCTGGAAGCGTTCTTGGAGGTTATGCAGGGACGTCCGCTCTATTTTTCGTCAACAAAAGCTAAGAAACTGTATACCGAGGTTGAGTACGAAAAGGACGCGGTTATAGTCTTTGGAAGTGAGACCCGGGGCCTGCCGCCACTGATTCATGACACCTGCAAATCAGGTTTGATGCGGATTCCAATGCGTGATTCGGCCGACGCCAGAAGCTTAAACCTTTCGAATGCCGTCGCCGTCGTCTTGTTTGAGGCGCTCAGGCAGCAGGGGTTCCCAGAACTGGTATAGAAACTGGGAGGTTTGCGGCGTGGGGGGCCATCGGCAGAGGCTTCTAACTTGTTTTGCTTTCACATCAGCAGAAGACACGCTATAATTAAAGTATTCAAATTAGTGGGGTGTTTAAATGGCAGTTAAAATCATCACCGACAGTGTTTCTGATTTGCCCGGCGATCTGAAATCAGCCTATGGAATTGAAGTGCTGCCTCTGATGGTCAACTTTGGGGAGGTCTCTTACAGAGACGGCATAGATCTCACCCCGGAAGCTTTTTTTGAGAAGCTTAAGACGGCGCAGATGCTGCCAACGACTTCCCAGGTCAACGTAGGCCAGTTTGTGGAATGCTTTGATCGTGTTGTTGAGGCAGGTGACGAAGCGGTAGTCATCACTCTTTCCTCAAAACTGAGCGGGACCTATTCCGCCGCGGTGACTGCAGCTGAGGAAGCGGGCGCCGGACGCATTACAGTCATTGATTCCAAGTTTGTAAGCTTCGGACAGGGACTCCTGGTGCTGAAAGCCGCTGAAATGGCCAGAGAAGGCATGAGCAGGGAAGACATTGTGAAAGCCTGTGAGAACTTGATGGATCGCCTTGAAATGCTTATTTTCGTTGATACCTTGACCTACCTTCACAAAGGAGGGAGACTGAGCGCCGGAGAGGCTGTGATTGGAGGACTCCTGAGCATCAAACCAATACTTTGTGTCAAGGATGGGGCTTTGGCGCCACTTGACAAGGTACGTGGGCGAAAAAAGACGCTGAAATGGTTTGATCAGTACCTCCAGGAACACGCTGGGGAGATGTCTGAGGAGAACGTAGGCTTCTTCCATGCCGCAGACCCCATATTTATGGAGGAAATGATCGATGTGGCTTCGGGCGTCATTCGTCCTTCCGGAATTTACCGTTCTACAGTCGGCGCTGTGGTCGGGACGCATTCTGGCCCGGGTTGTGTTGCATTTGCCTATTTTAGAAAATAATTTTCCTGATTTATCAGATCGACTGTAATAATAATTCATTAATCTGTCTTAGAATCCACCAACACGTTGAAAATAAAGGCTTTCAACGTGTTGTTAATTTTATGACAAAAAATTTTTTAGGGGTTGCAATTTAATTGTGAATGCACTATAATGACGATGTAACATAAAGATTGTTAAATAAATACGAATCTTTTATCAGAAAATTCTATACGTGGCTGACACAGTGCTGCGTTACAAATTGAATATACTGGATGAAAAGTCAGGGAGAGAATCATTAAATTGATCGCCGAAGGGACAAGCTGTCACTGCCAAGTGACCGTGAAATTTTCAGGCAAAAGGACCGGGCTTCGACAGATCTCTGAAAAGCCGAACAGGCACCGTAGGGGCAATTATTTTGTGATCTGAACCTCGATCACAGGTAAGAAACTCTCAGGTTTAAACAGAGGGAGGAATGGCATCGTTATTGTTGCATTCCTCCCTTTTTTGGTGCGCCCGGCATGGGCGATAACTTGGTGGTGCAAGTCCACTACGCGCTCGGTAGCAGGAAGCGTTAGCTGAAGGCAAGGGCGTCCACCGCGAGGTGGAGTCTGAA
>Ga0302240_1000724_pt1 | contig 30867 bp, 41 predicted proteins | sample AAG_UR_His_MG_FD_193538 | JGI IMG/M metagenome (GOLD analysis project Ga0302240, IMG submission 193538) | Enriched activated sludge microbial communities from anaerobic digester in WTTP, New Holstein, Wisconsin, United States - AAG_UR_His | ecosystem: Engineered > Bioreactor > Anaerobic >... | reverse complement strand
ATTTTTCGCAGTTGTAGAAGAATAATAAATTCTGGATATTCCGTTTTAAGCATGCAAACCCACCGCCAAACCGAGTGCATGCGGAAAGGATCAAACAATGAAGGAAAAATTGAACATCAGACTCATTTTCTTCTTGACACAAATCCAAAATTACTCCAGAAATCTTATTAATTAACTTAAATAATTCACTAAAACAAAAGGAAATTTAGAAAATGAGACCTGAGGTAGTCAAGGCAAATCTGATACGGAAGAAGATAAAGATGCGCGGGATAGCGGCGGAGGCGGGATGCAGTCCGACTGCTGTGACGCTGGTTATTCAGCGGAAGAGTGTGAGTCGGCGGATCCGCAGGATTATTGCGGATAAGTTAGGTTATGAATATATTCGAGTGTGGGGCGAGTGCGCCTAAGGAAGGGGGGTGAATCAGATGAGGCTGGATGGGAAGTTTGATTGGGAGGCTTTCACGATATACACGAGTTTGGGATTAATCTTGTGTATTCAGGTTTTGATTATCCTGGGGGCTTTTGGAATTATCAAATAAGGATGCTGGCATGGAAAAATCAATCAAGTGGCTTAGGTATAGCGGGTTGCCGGAGGCTTTAGGGTGCGAGGGCTGGGCTGTATTGATGGAGTTGGTTGAGCGGGATCTGGAGCAGCACGCGAGTTCGCCCGGGGACATAAAGGTAGGTTTGATGGCATTGAGCCGAGGGGTTGGATTATCCACCGTTCGGCTCAAGGTTATTTTGGGGAAGTTGCATCGCGGGAAGGTTATCGGGTGTTTTATCCCGGATAATGATATTGAGGATTGCATAATACGGATAGCGGATCCTGTTCCGACGCCGATCGGTGCGGCGGAGGTTCGGCGACGGATAGGCGGCGGGGAGCCATGGCGATATGCCGGTGAGACGGTTCAGCGGGATGTGAGCGCGGCGGACGAGTTGATTATAGAGATAGCGCGGATGGAGATTGAGGCGACGGGAGGGATTATCAACGGTTTGATGATGGATCAGATACGGGATATAGTGTCGCGGCATGATTTGGAGAGGATCCGTGTTGAGTTGCGCGGCGCGGACAAGTGGGAGGGCGGGTTCAGGATTTGGAAATTGGGAAAGAACTTAAATGCGAGCAAATCACCGGAATCCGGTGATTTGAAAAACGTGGCTAAAAAAGGTCATAAACGACCAATAGGACATAATAAGAAACGGAGGAACTGGGGATGACGATTACGCATGAGAAGAGGGAATTGACGGCGGTGGAGAGGGTGGCGATGGACTTGCGCCCGTATTTGGGTGGCAGGGATTATGATCGTGAGGTATTCATCGCCGAGACGCGGCATTATCTGCAGATGACACTGGACGGGATGCTGGAGGCTGGGAAACGGCTGATATGCCTGAAGAGCATGGAGGGACACGGGCAGTTTATCGAGGCATTGAAGAAGATCGGGATCGTTCAACAGCGGGCGCATGAATTGATGGCAATTGCGGTTTTTGTGGAAAAGCATATACTTTCCAAATATCCGGATTCCGGATATTTGAACCGTCTGGAGACGATGGGAAAGACGCGGCTTTTGCTGCTTTCGAAGATACCGGACGAGGTTTTGGCGGAGTTCGAGGCTGAGAATGTGCTGGATTTAAAGATCGAGGAGGCGTCTGCGATGCCTTTGGATCAGTTGCAGGCGGAGGTTCGGGAGTTGCGGGACGCTGTGAAGAACGGGAAGCAGCAGTTGAGGAGGTTGCAGGAGGACAAGGATCGGATGGCTGAGAAGGTGGATGCGCTGCTCGGGAAGCGGAACGGGAACGAGTTAAAGGCGGCGCGTGCGGCGGCTGACAAGATGTTCGAGCATTTTCTGGCGATCGCGGCGATGATCGGATCGGAGGATTACCGGAAGATCTTCGACACGCCTGAGAAGGTGGCGCTTTTGAAGGCGTCCGATAACTTGAAGGATGATATAACGGTGAGGTGGGAGGAGTTCGGTGCGGCGGTGGGGATGACGGATTAGGGGTGAATTACGAATTATGAATAGCGAATTACTAAATATGGACGACGGGCATAGGAGGCAGGAGATGTGCACGAGAGAGATCGAGGGATGGGGGACGGACAGCGACAACAGCGCTGAGCCGATTTATTGCGATCATTGCCATAAGGAGATCATGGGCATATACATGTTTGCCGCTGGGGGTATGTTTTGTTCGAATGACTGTGTTGGGGAGTATTTGAAGGGCAGGGAAAAGAAGGGCGCGTAGTTTTTCTTCATGGGGACGCCGGAGCGAGGTGCACGTTGCGGCGTCCAGACGAATAAAAACACAAGAGGAGTTAATCATGAAAGTGAAGGAGTATTATATAGAGGAGATAGTGAAGAGGTATGCGGCTGGCGAGAGCGCGTCGGAGTTGGGGAAGGCTTATGGCGTCAGTTTGGGTTCGATATTGAATTATTTAAGGTCAGCGGGCGCGCCGATCCGCAGTCGGGGCGGGAATCATGCGGCGAAGTGTGTGGGTCAGAAGCGTTATTTTATCGCGGGCAGGAAGAATAAATGGGAGAGATAAATGATCTCATCGAGTGTAATAAATGAAATAATGGATGAGATTGGGGAGCGTATCGGGAGCGAGCGCCGCGCGGTGGTGCAGCGTTGGGCGGGCATATTGGGGAAGACGGAGCAGGGGATATATCGCGCGATAGGACAGATGGGACGGACGGGACAGAAACGACAGACGAGGGCGGATAAGGGTCGTGTCCGGATCGGGGTGACGGATGAGCAGATGGAGATAGTGGCAGGCATTATGTATGAGAGTTGGAGCGAGAAGGGCAGGATAGACATGCCGGCATGGAAGGCTATCCAGATTGCCGAGGATTCGGGAGCGATCCCTGCTGGTGTATTGACGGAGTGCACATTCAACCGGTGGCTGAGGGATAACGGGATAAGCAAGCGGGCGGCGCTGGCGCCGACGCCGCATGTTGAAATGAGGAGCGAGGGTGTCAACCATATACATCAATATGATACGAGCCAGTGTCGGCAGTGGTATGTAAAAGCAATTGATAATGGAAAATTGAAAATTGATAATTATACAGGAGCCAATTGTGAGATTGGATTTCAGCGATGGGATTATAAGAATAAGCCGTTGAAGGGTTTGCCGATCAAGCGTCATTTGATAGTGGATCATTATTCGGGCGCATATTTTGTGATGTATTTTCCGGCTGAGGATTGCGCGACGAGTTTGGAGTTTTTATTCAGCGCGTGGCAGATGAAGGGCGCTGGGAGTTTATTTGCGGCGCTTGGGATGAGCGCGAGTCCGGATCAGATCGAGCGGGCTGGGAGGATTGCGGCAGGGTTTCCATTTCATGGCGCGCCGAGCGTGTTGATAACGGATAATGGGAGTATTGTGAAGAGCGCGCACGGCAGGGAGGTTATGGCGCGTCTTGGGATCGAGTATAAGACGCATGTTGTGGGGAATCCGCGGGCGAAGGGATCGGTTGAAAGCATGATGTGGCGGTGGGAGCAGGCATTTGAGACGGAGTTGAGGCGGAAACCGGCGCGGGATTTGGTTGAGTTGAATTTGAGGGCGTTTGAGTTTGCGGCGTGGCATCAACAGACGCGGGCGCACAGTCGGCACGGTCAGACGCGATTTGGGATGTTCGTAGAATCGGCTGCGAAGAGCGGGCGGCGACTGCGGGAGTTGCCTGAGGATCGGCAATTGCTGAGGGCGCTGGCATCGAGGGCGACGGAGAGCCGTCAGATTGATTATAAGGGGCAGATACATTGGGATGGCAGGCTTTATCAGGTTCTGGATCAGGGGTTATGGGGGAAGCGGTGTCTGGTTGGACCTGATATCTTCAATATACCGGATTTGGTTGTGGAGTGCGAGGGGAAGAAGTGGACGGCGCAGGCATTGGACAGGGTGGAGGGCGGCTGGACAGAGCAGAGTGTGGTTTATGGGGAGTTCAGGTCGCCGGGGGAGACGCGGACGCAGGGGCGGGTAAAGGAGATAGCGGCTGCGGATTTGAGCGGTGTGGAGGTTCCGGAGCAGACGGTGATCCATGAGATAGCCTGTCCGCGCGGGGATGAGGTTCAGACGGCGGGAGATGTGGTTGAGAGGATATACAGCCGGGTACAGGCGAAGCATGAGATAGCGAGGCGGCAGGGATATCCGTTGATGAATTGGCAGGTTGTGGCGATAAATGGGGCATTTGGTGATAGACTTGAGGTTAAAGAGAGTGAGTTGGAGGAGATAATAAAGGAATTACGAATAGCGAATGATGAATTGCGAATAGCGAATTAGACAGGTGGCGAGTATGGTGGAGGGTGGCGAGATGCTGGATGAATTAAAGGAATTGATGAAGCGGCGCGGTTTGAGTTATGGGACGTGCGCCGGGAAGTTGGGAATCGGGAAGAGCACGCTCCATTATCTGGTGACGCAGCGGCATTGGCCGTTGAGGCTGGATCGTGAGGAGTTGGAAGATAAGATCAGGGGACTGATCAAGGAGTTAAGGACGAAGCCCCGGATTGTGGCAATCCGCGGCGAGATTGTGATGGAGGTGGATGCTATGGAGAGGTTGAGCATGGGAGCGTTGGATAAATGGGGTTTCAATCGAGACCCGTTTGTAAATGAGATTCGCGGTGCTGAGGATTTGTATTTGACTGAGGAGACGAGCAAGGCTTACAAGTTCATGGAGCAGATTGCGCGGTATCAGGGATTTGGGGCTTTGTGCGGGGAGGTCGGGACGGGTAAGACGGTGCTCCTCAGGAAGCTGGAAAGCGAGATCGGGGAGAATGTGAGGTTCGTGCGGGTGATGAACACGGACAAGGTGAACTTATCGCCAGGGCATGTGATGGAGGCGATAGTGTATGATCTGAGGGGGAAGACAAGCGGCGCCGGGCGGACGAAGGAGCAGTTGGCGCGATATGTGAGGAGTCTGCTTTCGGATGCGGCTAAGGAGGATTTGAAGGTCTGCCTGGTGTTGGACGATGCGCAGCAGGCGCCGCGTCAGACGCTCCGGAGTCTGAAGCAGTTGTGGGAGTATGAGCACGGGTTCCGGAAGTGTCTGGGGATTCTCCTCCTCGGTCAGTTGGAGTTGATTGAGGCTATGAGGGATGTGCGGTTGCGGGAGACGACGAACAGATGCGCAACGTTCCTCATGAGGGGGCTGGTGCATCCCAACCAGGTGAAGGGTTATCTGGGGTGGAAGTTTCAGAGGGCTGGGGCGGATGTGGACAAGGTGTTTGACGGTGATGCGATTAAGGCGATTGCGCATCATGCGAAGTTCGAGTTCCAGGTGAATGGGGAGAAGGTTGTGGCTGGGCCGCCGTTGCGAGTGCAGAATATAGCGGCGCGTCTGATGAACAAGGCTGATGAGATTGGCGAGGCGAAGGTGACGGCGGAGGTTGTGGGGTTGATTGCAAGGTAATGCAAAATGGACAATGGACAATGGACCCTTCGATCCGCCTGAGGCGGACTCAGGGCAAGTAATTGAAAATTGTGGAAAAATACATGAAGGAGGGGAATAGAGATGGCGCAGTTTGAGATCAATGGTGCGATGGTGGATTCGAAGTTTTTTACGAAGGATCAGAAGGATGATCATAAGTTGGTTGATCGCGTGGCGAAGGCATATCGGGAATATTTGGCGGCGCAGGCGAAGTGGAGCCGGTTTTTGATGGAGTTCATCGCGCCGGTGTTCCGGGCGAGATCGAGCGAGGAGGAGGGCGACAAGACCATGACCGGGCGCGGGGTGACGGTAAATAACATCCCCAAAAACTGCCGTGTGATTATCAAGCAGAACGCATACATAAAGATGAATGAGTATGCGCGTCAGGCGAAGGCGATCATTGACAACCTTCTGACGGAGACGGCGGAGAAGATGCCTGCGGATATTACGGACTTATTCGAGCTGCTGAAGACGATGTTTGTGGAGAAGAAGCGGCTGGTTTACACGCCTGGGATTGCGGCGTTTGTGGGGATGAAGAACATCCGGAACAAGGAGCTTTTGAAGGCGCAGGAGTTGCTGAGGAAGGCGATGGACGCGGAGATGGGGCGGGTGTATTGTTATGTGGAGCGGAAGGGCGAGGACGGGAAGTGGGCGGTGGAGAGGTGAAAATGATGAATAGCGAATTACGAAAAGAGGGAATGGACGGAGTGGACAAAATGGACGAGATGGACAATAAAAGAAGGAGGTGGCTGAGATGATAACGGATGTTGAGAAGGCGGAGATAGTGGCGATGTATGAGCGCGGGGATCGTTTGACGGACATAGCGGAGAGGTTTGAGATACATCGTCGGACGGTGACGCAGATTGCGAAGAATATGGGATGTGCGCGGCGCTCGCATGGCGGGGATCATGGGGGGCACAGGGAGGGGTTGCCGAACCGGAGTATAACGGTGCATAGCAAGAGCCGACCCTTACCGTTGGGGGTATATTGCAATGAATAATCAGGTGCATTACAGGACGGCGCGGCAGGAGGCGATGCGGAAGGGTATGATCGCCAAGATTTGGGCTGTGGCGCGGGAGCGGGGTTGGGAGAAGGAAGAGATGTATGAGGCGATCAATGCGTTTGGCAAAGCAAAGCAGATATTTCTTTATAAGTGGAACTGGACGGGTCGCGGGACGGAGAGTCGGGTCAGTTTGAGCAGTTTAAAGTTGTGGCAGTTGCGGGACTTGCTTGCGGTGTTATGCGGAGACGGAGAGAACCGTAGAAACGGCGCGGCGGAGAAACGGAGAAGCGCGCAAATTGTGAATATGGAGGAATGTGCGATATGACGCAGTCAGCGGGAGCGGAATTGACGGATATGGTTTATACGATGGCAGAGGCGGCGGCTGTGTTGAAGGTATCTCCGAGGACGGTATTGAATATGGTGGAGAACGGGGATATTGGGGCGATTGTGGTGGGGCGGAGCACGTCGCAGAAGCATTTGCACAAGCGGATTACGCGGGAGGAACTGGAGCGGTATATCAGGGAGATAGGGGCGTATGATCCGATGAGGTAGCTATGGCAAGTGGACGAGATGGACGTGATGGACTTTGTGGGCGGCTTAAAAAGCCGCCTTTTTTATTGAAATAAGGGTTAAGGATAGATTGCGCGCAGAATCGAATAAATAGGATGAGATAATTGTAATCCGAGAGCGGCAGACGCTCCACGCAAACCCAGCATCCACTGCGGCGGAACCGCGCCACCGGTTCCGCCGCAAATTTATTAAGGGAGGCGAATCATGAAAGTTTTAGGTATAATGGTATTGATGGTTCTGGTTATGACGGGATGTTCGACATTGACGATAGAGCGGACATACGGCGCGGACCAGATTGTTTCTGAGACGATCAAGACAAACGGGTTTTTCATGAATCGGGCGCAGAAGATCCAGTTTGCGAAGAGTCAGGACAATAATGGCGCGGTTGATAATTTGAGCACGGATATGGCTGAGGATGCTTCAGCAGCGCGCGACGCGTTAAAGGATACGCTGGCTTTGGCTCAATTCATGGCGCAGATTTATATATCGGGTTTTAAATCGGGCGCGTCTGGGACGACGGTAAGCCCCGTAACGACTACCACAGATCCCAAACCGTGCCCGATATTATGTCCGGATTGTAATTCTTGCGAGGATTGTCCGGATTGTATTTCGTGCAAGTGAGGTGATAATTAATGAAAACACCTAAGACGCCTAAGACGCCTAAGACCCCGAAAACGCCGAAGATAAAAAAAGTGGTAACGAAATCAAGTTCGCGACCAAACGTGGAGGAGAAAGAAGATGGACAAGTTATGGAGCCGGAAGTTAATACTGACGATTACGGCGATGGCGCTGGTCACTATAGTGACGATTGTCAAGAGTGACATGGCGCCGTGGTTTGTGGGCGCGATTAGCGCGATTGTGGGGTCATACAATATCGGTCAGGGATTATCAGACAAAGCAAACGGGCATGGGAATAAATAATGTCAGAAGCGAAGTTTGACATATCTGACCATGAGCGGACGCGGTGCGAGGTCTGGACGCGCGTGATGGGATATTACAGACCCGTGGCATCATTTAATAAGGGCAAGCAGCAGGAATATGAGGACAGGAAAGCATTTAAATATTCGGAGAGAATGGAACAATGACAACGATGGACGAAGAGAAATATTGGGAGCGCATGATGGAGATGCACGGGGACATACGGGAGATAAAAACAAGCGTAAGCGCGATCAAGGACAACTGCGATCGGACGCGTTGTATATTGGAGGATCATGAGCAGCGTATCAGAGTGGTGGAGCGGGAGCAGGGGAATGTGTTTAAGATGATAATGAGACCGATTTTGGGGATATTCGGGATCAGGATATGACGATAGATTATAATAAAAAGCCGCGATATGAGTTTAATTCCCAGTTTATGAGAATGGCATGGGAGTTATATTGTCAGGGCATATCATCGCATCAGATGGCTGATAGGATGCAGAAGGAATGGCCTGGGATTTGCCGACAGACGATATGCAAGATTATAAACAAGTATCAATGGGAAGAGCAGCGTGCGCGATATATCACGTTGAAGATAGACGATGCGGACGAGCGTCGGAAGATATTAGCGGACGCGAAAGCGAATTATGATAAACTGAAGGCGTTGATCAACGGACCGGATCCGAATCATCAGCATTTTGCGCAATGGCTTGCAATGGTACAGTTGATACGGGAGATAGAGGGCTGGGACAAGCACGGGGCATCCGAGATAGCGTTAAGCAATGATCAGGAGATGAACGCCTGGCTCGAGTCGGTTGCGGAGGATGAGATAGTGGGGGCGGCATTGAAGAAGCGGAAGGCTGAGATCAAGAAGAGATTTGAGGAGAAGTTAAAAGAGAAGGGTATGACGCAAGGGGCGGGCAAGCATGGCGATCCGTGAGTTAATAGATAAGAGTTTGCAGATGGATCATGAGGGCTTGATCAACAAGTATCAGGCGCGCCCGATGCGGTTTTTAACGGATCATTGCGGTCGTGTGTATCCTTCGCCGCACAGGCTGGCATTCGAGGCGATATACAACGGGCGTGTTCAGAAGGCGGCGATACTGGCGAATCGCGGCGGCGGTAAGAGTATGTTGATGGCAGACCTCGCCGCCTGTTTATATTTATTCAAGCGGTTTGATGTGTTCATTCTGGGCGGTTCTGAGGATCAGGCTAAGAAGTGTTATCAATATGCTGCCGAAGCTTTGCAGATAGATGCGAGACTGGATGATTTCAATGCTGATGTGGGAAAGATTTTGGCGCGTTCTGTTTATGGAAACTGGATAGCGGTAGCGGCGGCGAGCGGGAAGCGGGTGAGGGGACCTCACTGCGGGGATCCTCATCGGGAGATGGGGATGGAGCGTCATGGCGGTTGTTTGATTTATGATGAGGAATGCGAGATAGATGACGAGATCAGCGACGCGGCAAAATACACCATCAACACGGCGCATCCAGCGGTATGGGTTCGAGCGAGCACGCTTCATAAGACGGTTGGGAGGTTTAGCGAGTTATGCGGGGATCCGGCGGCGAAGGGATTCGAGTTATTCAGTTGGAACTGTTTTGATACGGCGGAATATTGCGACAGGGATTGCCGGGTATGCCGTCCGGACTTTAGCGGGAGATTAAATCCGGACTTTGAGCGGTGGAAAACGATGAATCCGGACTTTATACAACCGGATGGATATTGTCGGGGTAAGGCGAAGAAGGGGATTGGGTGGCGGAAGATCTGGGGATTGGGCGATCCTGGCAGCATAGAAGGAAGTTATGAAAACACCTTCAGCCGGGAGGAATTCGAGATCGAGGAGTTGGGTCTGCGTCCGGCGACGGGCGGATTGGTATTAGATCCCCAGGCATTGGCAAGGTGTTTAAAGGGCGAGGCGGTTTATTTACCGGGGATGCCCGGGTTGATCGTGATAGACTGGGGCATGAAGGGATGGACGGCGCTGCATGTGATACAGCGTCAGAAGGATGGGGTTGTGGTTGTGTTGCAGACGGAGTATTATCACAACGTTATGGACGAGGCTATATTTCTGCGGGTGAAGTGTCTGGGCGGGACATACGGAATCGGGACGATCTGCGCGGACGCTTCCCATCCGTTTCAAAATGCGCAGTTGCGGTTCAACGGGTTTAAGGTGAACGAGGTGCAGTTTAATCAGTGGAAGGATATGGGTGTTGGATGGATCAAGGGTCTGGTTGAGCGGGGTCAGTTGTGGCTTCAAGGTTCGATTAACGATGGAAAGGAATGGTATATTGACGGGCAGACAAAAAGATTTTATGAAGAATTGAAGGGATGGCGGCGCGGGAATGACGGGAGGATTGTGAAGAAGGACGATCACGGACCGGACGCGCTGCTATGCGGTGTTATGGAGTGGGGCGCGCGGGGACCGTGGAAGGCGGAGTGGGCAAGCACGGGGGCGAGGGAGAGTGTGAGGAGCAGGTATTAATTGACAATTGATAATTGAAAATTGACAATTAAAGAGCCCTTCGACTCCCCTTCGACCCTTCGACTCGGCTTCGACAAGCTCAGCCTCGCTCAGGGCAGGGTCGCTCAGGGTAAATGGACGGCATGGACGAGGTGGACATAAGAGGAAAACAAATGGGATTGATTGAGAACATGAAGAGGGCATGGGCGGCGTTTAGAGAAAGCCCTTCGACTCGTCCCTCGGCAAGCTCGGGACTCGCTCAGGGTGCAAAATCCGCAAAGCCGGATTATGCAGAATCGGCTTCGATGAGGGATGATTTATGGGCGACGCAGTGGCGCGGTCCGTCTGATGAGATTATGATGCTTGATCCGATCTTGCAGTTATCGGGGACGGATCAATTTACCGAGATATATGATGTTTATCGAGAGATGCTTTTAAAGTGGCCGCACGCGCGGCATTGTTTGAGGAAGCGTCAGAACGCGGTATTGGCTCGACCGTTGCAAATAATGGCGGCGAGCGATGAGAATTTAGACGCGGAGATCGCGGAGTTTGCGCGGGAGACGATTTCCGGGATATATGAGTTTCGGGATGATTTGCGCGAGTTGCTTGATGCTATCTGGTTTGGATTTGCGGTGAGCGAGATTATGTGGAAGACGGGCGGACGCGGGAGAAACGGGCAAAACATTATTGTGGATCGGCTGATGAGCCGCGATCCGGGTCGGTTCCGGTTCGACTGGGATTGCAAATTAATGATAGACGACAACGGGGTGAGGCAGTCATTCACAGCGGCTCCTGAGGATAAGTTTATAGTTCATTCCTACAACAAGGAGCATGAGATACCATACGGCTGGGGAGAGGCGCGATATTGCTACTGGTATTATTTCTTTGCAAAAAACGGGCTGAAGTTTTGGAGCATATTTACTGAAAAGTTTGCATCGCCAACGGCTGTTGGGAAGTATCCGCCCGGAATATCCGACGCCGAGAAGCAGTCGTTATTGAATACATTGAGGGCTATGCAGAATGATCAGGCGGTGCGGATACCGGACAATATGGTTATAGAGTTGCTGGAGGCACAGAGGGCGGGGAGCCTGGATTGCTATCAGAATTTTATCCGATATTTGGAGTTATCCGTTTCCAAGGCGATATTGGGCGGGACATTGACGAGCGATGAGGGGCAGTTTGGGACGCGGGCGCAGGCGGAAGTTCACGAGGCGAGCAGGATTGAATACACCGAGGCGGATTGCGAGTCATTAGCGGGTGCGATCAAGAGCCAGTTGATCACACCGCTGGTGAGGTTTAATTATGGATTTGACGCGGCGATCCCGGATGTTACGTTTGCGAGCGATGATGAGGAGTTTTTGGAAAGTCGGGCGCGGACAGATGAGATGCTGGTGAGAATGGGCGTTCCGCTTAGTGTGAAATACTTTTATGAGACTTATAAGAGACCGGCGCCAGAGGCTGGGGATGAGGTGACGGCTAAATTGCGAATAGCGAATAGCGAATTACCCTTCGACCATTCGCCAAGGTCAGGACACGCGGAATTTGGGGAGACAACGGAAGCGGCGGTAGCCGACAAGTGGACGAAGAGGGAGGAAAGATTTATTGAGGCGGCGGTATCCCAGGGGAAGCGGTTTTATTTTGAATTGATGAAGCAGATTATAGACATGTTTGAGAAGTCTGCGGATGAGCAATCGGTGTGGGCTATTCGCGGAGAGATGTTTGATGTGGACACTGCTCCCCTTGCGAATTATCTGGTGTGGGCGATATTCACGGGGGAATTGAACGGGATTTATGAGATAATGGAATTGGCGAAAAAGTCCGGTAAGGACGTTGAGCGGGTTGCGATTTATGCCGAGGCAAATAAGGGATATGTATTTGAGCCCTTAGAGCCGAAGGAGGCAATTGAGTGGTTTGAGGGGCTGTTGCCAATGACGAAGGAGGAGTTTGAGGGATTGCTATGGGGGGCGCGGCATCGGGCGTTTACTGTGGCGGATATACAGAGCAAGGATATTATTGGGAAGGTGCAAGATTCGTTGACGAAAAGTCTGATCAGCGGACAGACCTTCGGGGAATGGAAGAAGGGCATCCGTCAGGTGTTTGAGAATGAGGGCGTGACGGAGAAGAGCGACTTTCGAATGAAGACGATATTTCAGACGAATATACACAATGCGGTAGTGGAAGGCAGGGACATGGCGTGCGAGGAGTTGGTGGGCGAGGGTATTATCAAGTCAGGGCGCTGGCAAAGCGTCGGGGACAGTCGGGTAAGGGACGAGCATCAAGCTTTGGACGGTCAGGTATTTGCCTGGGATGATGTGAGCGTATGGAGGAAGTTGAAGAGTTACAATTGCCGGTGTCAGAAGGTGCCGGTATTCAATTGACCCTTCGACTCGCTCAGGGCAAGCCCTTCGATGCGCCCTTAATGGGCTTATTCAGGGCAAGTGGACGGAATGGACGAAATGGACGAAATGGACGTTGTAGAGGACATGGACGAGGTGGACGGGAAAATATAGGGGTTAATGGTTTGCGAACGATTATGGACGATTGTGAACGGGTTTTAGGGGCAATTGGGAGGAGAGAAGATGGACGAAATAGAGGTTGAGGTATTCCGAGCGGGGGATTATGGTGAAAAGGGGAATTATTCCGAGGCGGATGTTGCTTTGATCGCCGATGGATATAAGGCGGATATTCATGAGGCGCCTGTGACGGTGGATCACAAGCAGGAGGGACCGGCGTATGGGTGGGTGAAGCGGTTGCGATCGGCAGGGGCGAGGCTGTTTGCGATATTGGGAGATTTGAATGCGGAATTCAAAGAGACCGTGAAGGCGGGCGCGTATAAAAAGATCTCCGTTGAGATTTATAAAAAATTCAAGGAGACGGGAAAGCCCTACCTGCGCGCGGTAACCTTCCTTGGGGCACAGATCCCAGAAATCAAAGGGCTTTCCCCGGTCAAGTTTTCAAGTGGGGAAGAGTTTATAAATATAGAATACCATAAAGGAGGTGAAGGAAGAATGGACGAGAAAGAACTGGAGAAGTTGAAAAAAGACCTTGCGGACGCGAAGGAGAAGCTGGCAAGTTTTGCTGAGAGCGATCTGGCAAAAACGGTTGCCTCGCTTGAGGCGCGCGTGAAGGACGCTGAGGCGAAGGCTGCCGAGGAACGTCAGAAACGACTGACCGCCGAGGATAAGGCGAAGATGGTTGCGCTGCAATTCGGCGAGCGGACGCAGGCGGACGTGATTCGCGCCGCCGAGCAGCATGTGGATCAATTTTGCGAGCAGGCTTTGAAGGCTGGCTATATTACACCGGCGCAGATCGCCTGCGGGCTTCGGGAGCTGATGATTGACGCGTCGCTGGCGCCATCCGACAAGGTTATCACCTTTGGCGAGGGCGGGAAGGTGTCGGGGTCTCCGATTGAGATTCTGAAGAGCATACTGACGCAGCACAAGGTGGTTCTTTTTGGGGAGGCGGCTCCCGGTGGGGAGCGGAAGAGCCTTGGGAACATTGCCGAATTTGCGGAGAAGGCGCGGAAGTGCAATGTTACGATTGCACAGTATCAGAAAGCCTGCGAGGCTGTGAAGGGAACCGGACATACGCCGGAGCTTTATATTCAGGCGAATCCGGACGAATTCAAGAATTAACGGACCCTTCGATGCGTCCCTCGGTGCGTCCCTATGGGACTTACTCGGGACTTACTCAGGGTAAAAAAGGGGGGAAAGAATAATGGCTGCTTCTACGACTACGATCTTCACCAAGTATCAGGACGGTGAGATCATGGAATATCCGGTTTACCGGAGCACGAAGATACCTGCCGGTGCGCTGGTGATGCTGAACAGTTCGGGGTATGCGATCAATGGCGCGGACACGGCGAGCTGCACATTTGTGGGCGTTGCCGCTGAAGAGGCCGATAACTCGGGCGGATCTGACGGAACCATCAACATCCAGGTTCGTCGCAAGGGCGTGTTCCGGTTTTTGCTCGGCAGCGCGGCGGTTACGGACATTGGCATTGATGCGAACTGCCTTTACAACAATGAAGTCGCGCGGGACGGAACAACGAGCAACGATGTGACGTGCGGCAAGGTTGTCGGTATTGACGGTTCGACCCATGCCTGGGTTGACATTGACATGAGATAACCTTCTATCCGCCTGAGGCGGATTGAAAATTATCAAAAACAGAAGGGGGGGGAATGAAATGCCTCTTGGAATTGCGGGACCCGTAACACGGGGACTTATTCGGACAGAATTCATGAGCGCGATCAGAGAAGCGGACGGCAACAGTGTTGTATCAAAGATCTGTCAGCGCATCAAATTGAACAAGGAGAAGGACACGGCTGAGGGAATCGGGGCGCCGATGGCATTAACAGCATACGCCGGTTCTTCCAAGTTTCAAGACCTGGCAAAATACACCATGGCTGTGAACAGCCTGCGATATCAGGGCGGATTTGAATACGATCGCAACACGCCTAACGACACCTTGTGGGATCAAATCCAGCCGAAGATCCGCGCGCTGGGCATTAGCGCCGCGAACCACGCTCAGAAGCTTTTGAGCGATTTGATTGCGGCAGGTACGAGCGGAACGGCGTATGATGGTGTTGCATTTTATGCAACAACTCACACGATCCCGGGCGGAACGCAGTCGAACCTTTTGACGGGTAACGGCGCGGCGGCACAGGACGACATCACGACGGACTTCTGGGCTGCGATTGGGGCGCTGCGCGCGATGAAGTCGGACACTGGCGAGGTGATTCATCGCGGGAATCTGAAGGTTCTGGTGCAGTGTCCGCTGGCTTTGGAGCAATATTTCCAATACCTGGCGAAGGCGCAGATGATCAGTTCGACCACGAACATTCTTGCCGGCAGCTTTGATGTGTGGGCGGACCCGAATCTGAGCGACGTGGTGGACTTTTATGTTCACGTGCTGAACGATCCAGCGGCGCCGTTTATTTATGGCGTGTTTGCGGAGCCTGAAGTGCTGCTTCAGGAAGACGGATGGAAGATCAAGGTGGACGCGGGGGTGCATCATGGGGTGCAGTATGCCGCATATCAGAACAGCATCAAGATCAACAACACATAACCCTTCGATGCGCCCCCTTGGGGCTTACTCAGGGTAAATAGGAGCGGGAATAATGGGATACTGTGAACTGGCTGACATTGAGGTTTATCTGGACGCGGACGCTGTAGCGGCGTTGGCGGACGATGACGGCGACGGGACGGCAGATGCTGCTGTTATAGCGGAGGCTATAGCATCGGCGGAGGCTGACATAGACGCCTATATCAGCGCGCAGTATTCTGTTCCCTTGACGACTGTTCCGGTGATAGTGCGCCGCTTGGCTGCGAAGCTGGCGGCGCACTTTCTTTATTTACGCAGGACGGAGGCAAATATCCCGGAGAAGTGGAATATTGAGATTCGGGAGGTTCGGAGGATGCTGGAAAGCATATCGCGCGGGGAGATGCAATTGGGGCGGGCGGCGGCGCATCAGGCTGGGGATTTATGCTTGGCGGCGAAGGATGAGGAGGATGCGACGTTCAATGCGACGGTGATGGAAGGGTTTTAAATTATGAATTACAAATTACGAATTACGAATTTCAGGAGAGGGAAAGATGAGCAATGTTTACGTTGAAACTACAGACGCAAGACTTGGAGGCGGAGACGCGGCGGTTGATAGCGGCGGGGCGGCAGTGGAAAACTGTGTTGGCGGCGTTCGGGGCGTATATGGTGGCGGAGACGGCGCAGAACTTCAAGGATCAGGGGAGACCGGAGAAGTGGCAGGATGTGAAGGAGGCGACGAAGGTTGCGCGATGGATGAGGGGGAACTCGTCCCGGAAGCGTAAGCGGACGATGGTTGGGGCTGGGGCGGCGAAGTTCATTGGCATGTTTAAGATTCTGATGGATTCGGGGAGGTTGGCGAACAGCATCACATTTGACGCGGATAACAAGCAGGTGGAGATCGGGACGAATTTGGTTTATGCGGCGACGCATCAGTTTGGGAGGGGTTCAATACCGGCGAGACCTTATTTAGGATTTCAGGAGGGTGATGTGGAGAAGTTCGAGGAATTAATCAGCGAGTGGCTGGAGGGGGCGAACAATGGGGTGGCGTAAGGATTTAGTTGAAGCGATATATGATATGCTGACGACGCGACAGACGGCGATCAGCAATGTGCAGATATGGAACAAGGATTTTGAGGAGGGATTAAGAAGCGGGAAGATCCCCAAGGCGCCTTTTATTATTATGCAATATGCGGGATTTACGAATGAGACGCTCGGGAACTGCCACAGGAGGATATTTACGGTTCCCCTGGTAGTGGGCATATCGGGATTAAGGGGCGAGCAGGCGGCGTTCACGGGTTTAAGTTCCGGTGTGAGCGTATTGAATTTTGATGATGTGCTTGGGGAGTTGGAGAATGCGTTATTAGAGAGCGGCGCTGGGGAAGAGGATGAGACAATTGCCAACGCCTCGCCGATTGTGATAGACGAAGAGGAGTATCTGGGGCGGGTGAATGAGGTTGAGTTGTGGGGAATCACATTAAGTTTTAATGCGGTATTCTCCGGTCCTACCTGCGTCAAAAACTTTACCAGACCGCCCTCGGCATTTAACATTGAATAAGGAGGTGGGAGAATGAAAAGGACGATGTGGACGAGATGGACGATGTGGGCAGTATGTATTGCGCTGGTTATGATTTGCAGCGGGGGCTGGGCGCAGCAGGTATTGGCGAAGAACTTTACCGCGACGTGGAGCAGCGTGACGCCTTCGACTGCGACAATCACCTTGAACGCGAGCGGAGAGATGAAGTCGCTGCTATTGAAGGTGCCTTATTGCGACGCGGCGCGAGTGAAGATGGTGGACAACAGGTCGGGTTATGTTTATGTTAATCAGGCTTTGACGCCCGGCGACGGTGTTGGATTGACCACGAGCCAGCGCGTGGCTTTGACGGGGGAGCAATACGGAGTGGTTTACTGTTATATCTGGATGGATCCGGCGTCTGCGACGAGCGTTACGGTGACGGGGCAATACCTTTATAGGAAATAACCTCGTGGACGATATGGACGGTGTGGACGATATAATATTGAATAGATTGGAGGGATAGAAATGGCATTAACGCAGTGGACAACGAGTATTGATGTTGGGGCGTATAATCTTTTGTGGGACACGGGCGGGACGAATCTGGGAGCGACGAAGGAAGGCAGCGTGTTGAGGATCAACATGAAGTCGGTTCCGATGACCGTGCATCTCCATGGGGACACGCCCTACGCGGTTTATAAGACGGGGTTCGAGGTGGAGTTGGAGGCGATTTTACTTCAGAAGGATGCCGACAACCTTGCTTCGATTCTGGACGGCGTGAAGACAACGGACGCCGGACCGCCTTCTACAACGGTGGTTGACATTGATCCGCGCCCGAAGAAATTGACGGGCAAGAAGCTGGAGTTGCGGAAGGTTGGGGCAACGGACAACTCCGAGGCGATCACAATCTGGAGCGCTGTTCCGGTTCCGAATTGCGAGGTGGCGCTGAAGATCAACGAGCAGCAGGCTTTCCGCGTGAGATTCATCGGTTTGATTGACGAAAGCGCGACGGGCTTGATCAGGCTTTTGAGACTGGGCGACCCGGATGTGAGCACAACGAAGATTTATTTCCCGCAAAGCTAACCCTTCGACTCGCTCAGGGTAGAATCTCGATCAAGGAGTAAAAAAAATGGCGAAAATCATTGAGGTTGAGCAGACGGAAGAACTGCCAGGCATCAGGTATCACGGAACGGATTATGCGATAGATCCGACTGTGGCGGATATGTTCGAGGCAGAAGTCATATTGAAGGACCCGGAGAAGATGCGGGATTTGAAGAATCAGATGAGGATAATTCAGATCATGATCCCGGACTTGGATATTGCGCAGGTGAGGAAGTCGGAGATTGCTCCGATCATGCAAGCGATCTGGGACGCATTATCAAAAAACGCATACAGCCCGGCGGCAGCGCCGTCGGGCTGATAGCGTTTCGTGTTGCGCGGGCGCTGGGCGGCGGAGTGGGATGTTGGCGCGATATGCTTGGGATGCGATGGCAGGAATTGACGGAGTTGGCGGGGTATCTGGAGCATGAGGAGGCGCGGGAAGAGGCGCGGATGATACGTGCTGGGACGTATGGGGTGTGGACACGGGAGAAGCAAGAAGAGCACGCGGCGCGGTTGAACCGGATATTAGAAGTCGGGATGAGTGAACGGGAGAAGGAAGACCGAGAGAAGAGCAAGCAAACCGCTGCACGAATTAATATAATGATTATGGAGAAGTTTTTTTAAGCGGCGGCGGATTTGCCGCCGTTTTTTTTATAAGACAATGGACGGCATGGACGGCATGGACTTAATGGACGGGAGAGGGACATGGGAGAGAAAAAGGTAAAGATAGTTGCGGTGATAGACGCCGAGACGGAGAAGTTCAAGGAAGGTATGACCGGCATTGAGGGTCAGACGAAGCGTAGCGCCTCGGTGATGGAGGGTATATGGCAGGGCGTCGGGCAGGCTATTTCGCGGGCGATATTGGACACGGCGAAGGCGGCATTGGATAAGGTTGTGGCGGGCGTAAAGGCTGTGGCTGGGGAGTTCAAGACGGGCGTTAAGGACGCGGCGCTTTTCGAGAATGCTTTGGCGAAGATAGGGGCGAAGGGCGTAGAGAATCTTGGGGGTATCCGCGCGGGTTTGTTGGATGTATCGAATGAGTTGGGCGAGAGCCTGCCTGAGATGGTTGAAGCGGCATCGGAGGCGCTGCGGAGGGGAATACCTGAAGACAATCTAATAGATTTTATTAAGACTTCGAGCAAGTTGGCTGGGGCAAGCGGCGAGGAATTGACGACAGTTGTGAACGGTCTTGCGGACACGATAACGGCGTATCGTTTGGACGCGAGCGCGGCGGCGGATGTTGCGGACAAGTTTGCGGTTGCGCAGAGGTCGGGCAAGGTGGCAGTTGGGGAGTTATCGGCGGCGATGGGTGTATTGGCGCCGATTGCCTCTGAACTGGGTATAAGTTATGAGGAGATGATAGCCGTCTTTGAGACTGGGACGGATCGCGGAATGAAGATGCGGAATGTTATGTCTGCGATGCAGAGCATGTTGGAGAATCTATTGAGACCGACAGGAGAGACGGCGAAGGCGCTTGAGGGCATGGGATTATCCGCCGAATCTGCGGGAAAGATGATAGCCGAGGGCGGTCTGGTAAAGTTTTTGACGCAGGTAGGACCGGAGAATCTCGAGAAGTTGGCTGGGAGCGCGAGCGAACTCAGTTTGATGCTTGCGATATTGGGACAGGACGCTGGGGCGTCCTTTAATGAGGCGCTGGGGAATTTGCAAGCAAGCGCGGGGGCGGTGGATCAGGCGTTTGAGACGGTGGAGAACACGACCATCGAGCGGTGGAATGATTTATTTTACCGATTCAGGAATATGATGATGGAGATCGGGGCGCCGGTGAATGAGTATCTTGGGGAATTGCTGGAAGTTATTAATGAGAATTTGACAAGCCGATTTCCTGAGATAGGGGCGAAGTTGAAGGAGGCAATCAGCCGGTTTATCGCGGGCGGGGTATCGGACGAGGAGCAGGCGGCGATCAATGAGGCAGTGGCAGAGGGGAAGATGACGGCTGAGGAGGGCATGGCGAAGATCTATGCGGAGGGACCCGGGGCGCGGTTGATTGTGAAAATCGGGGAATGGACTGAGAATATAGCGGGGCGTGTTTTGGATGATTTAGATAATTATTTAAGAGGCGGGAATAATTTTGGCGAGATGTTCGGGAGTTGGATGAGGGACGGATTGAATGATTTGCTGCCATATTTGCGTGAGGCGGCTGTATTTATCGGCAGCAATCTGATGTCATTAATATGGGATGTGTGGAGTCAAAATCCTTTAACGGAATTGCTGGCTACGCCGTTTAATCCGGACAAGTTCAAGAGTCCAGATGCTTATTTGAGCAGCGATGATCTGGGATTTGCGGGGTATTCGCAGGGCGGTATTGTTCCGGGGGGATATGGCGGCGGGGACAGGGTTCCGGCGATGCTGGAGCCTGGGGAGATCGTCCTGCCTAAGGAGACGGCAGGACGAATGACGAATGGGGAATTACAAATGGGGGGATCAATAAACATCAATATTAACGGATATGACAAGGATCCGAGGGAGTTGGCGCGGGAGATACAGAGGGTATTGAGGGACGAGGAGAGGCTTGGGCGCGGGCTTGGGCGGTTGGGACCGGAGTTTGCAATTTAAAATTATGAATTACGAAAATAAGAACAGGGAAAAAAATGGGGATATTTTATAAGCCGATATTGGCAAGGGGCGAGGCGGTGAGGCGCGCGGGATCGGGCGGTAGTTTGGCGAGCGGGGCGACGACTATTCCGATAACCAATGCGAATAGTTATTTTACGGCGGGTCAGCCTGTGTTTGTGATGGATGATGACAATGATCATGTGTCCTGGTGTGGGAAGGTGCAGTCGGCGAGTTCGGCTAATATTGTTGTGGCGTATCCTGTGACGAGCACTTACACGGCGCATTATGCGGTAGTTCCGGCGAAATATGTTTATTTCAACTGCGATTATGTATCGCAGGAGGCGGACATCCAGACGGGCGTGGTGAATTTCGAGAGTAACGCATCGGAGATATTCAGGACGCAGATCAAAGGCGAGAAGGAGATCATGACGATAAACTGGGCTGGGCTGGATGACGCTACCTGGCTGGCGTGGCGGTTATTTTTGCAGGACGCGGCGGGGCTGAACTGGGGTTTAAATGATGTTGTGTTGGCGTTTCATAATGCGCAGTTTGACACGATAAACGTGGATCAGATACGTGTATTGAATGAGGATTATTTATTTAAAACTTTGAAATCCGGTGTAAAGAGTTTGAGTTTGCAGTTTATTGCTTTATCGGTGATTTATGTGTAAGATGGACATTAAGATATGAGAAGTTTGAGCATAATACAGGACGCGCTGCGAGGGAATGCTGGGAAATCGGTAGCCTGGCTGGTTGAGATTTATTTGCCCGGGGCGGATATTGTGAGGCTTTCCAATCGAGAGGTGACGATTGGGGTATATGAGTATGAGGCAAAGCTGATAAGGTTTGGGGACGGGACAAAGGTTATTCCCGCTGGGGTGGATTTGACGGACGCGATGGGAAGTTCAAGCGGATTTGATTTTACGGTTAGGAGTTTGCCGGAGGATGCTGTCCGCTTCAGCGATTTAGTGGAATCGCGGGTATGCGACGGTAGCGAGGTTCGTTTCGGTTGCATATTTATGCAACCGGGATGGGCGTTGGAGGAATCGGACATTATCTGGCTACATACTTATGTCATAGATTCTTACACCGTGACGAGCGAGACGGTGAATGTGCGATGTGTAGATTATGCCGGAGTATATGGGAATAACAAGATATTAATTGAGGTGAGGGATGCGGATTTTCCAGACGCTCCGCATGAGAGTTATGGACAGATTATCCCGAGGATATTTGGGGAGGTGTCGGATTGCCCGTTGATTCCGGTGAGTTTGGGCGGGAAGACGGTATTGAGCGGGCATTTGCTTGTGGATGATCGAGTTGTGCCTGTTGAGGATGTAAGCGGATTTGCAGATGCTCCGAGCGGCGGCGCCATATTAGAGATTGATGACGAGCAAATACGATATTATGAGATTGACAGGGTTTTGAACACGTATGGGACTACGGCGAAGCCTTGCGACAGGGCTGTGAATGGCACGGTTGCGGTGGAGCATTCGGACGGGACGACTGTTTATGAACAGGCGGAGCATTATGATTTTATAGTGTCCGATGATATATGCAAAGGTGTGAGCAATGTCCGGGTTGGCGAGGACACGCCGGTTGATGAGGATGATTATGAGGTAGATAATACGCAGGCATCGGGCAGGGATATTACGATATTGAGGATGTTCAAGCGCCCGAAGGCGCGGCGATGGCAGCCTGGATCGGATAAATTAGTAATCGAGGGCATAAAAGAGGAGGTATTAACCGGAGAGGGACCTGATTATGAGTGGGAGTGGAGGACGGATGACGGGAATGCGGATGCAATGAACTGCATTACATCGGACGAGGTGACGCAGTACACGAAGTTGACGAAGAACAGGCAGGTGATAGGGTATTCGCTGGAGGGTGTATTGGCGGATACCGGTTTAGCGAAGTATGGGCGATTCAAAAAGATGAGATTGGGGATTGAGTATCAATGCAGCGGGTTGTGGAAGGGGAACACGTGGCCATACTGGTTTGTGCAGTTATCGGAGAATGGCGATGCGCAGACGAGCGGGAGTTTAAAGAAGCCGGATCCTGTGGATAATAATCTGGTTGTGGACGAGCATGAGCATCAGGAGCAGAGCGACTGGACGATAGATTCGACCAAGCCGTTGTTTGACGTGGAGCCGGATGTTGCCCCTATACATTATAATGAGGATGACAGCAACGGGGATCAGGTGAACGGGACGTTCTTTGAGAACTTTTCATTTAAGGATATAAATGTCCAGGACGGGGCGCATGTTATCAAGAAGTTGCGGTGGAGGATACTGGTTGATGGGTATATCACTTCGATGGTGGCGAAAATCTCGCTGCCAAACGGAAAGTTTTATACAAAAGGCTGGTCAACGTTTGCGGTTCCCGAAGAAAAGGTCTTTGAGATTACAACGGCTGATGTTGGCGAGATCACATTCGAGCAGTTGCGGAATAATCAAATAAGTTTCCGCGTTGACGGCAAATACACAGCGGGCTACTGGGTGCATTTGGATTCGTTTTTGGATGTGGAGCATAAATATTATATCAAGGGACAGGATACGGATCTGGGGCAGAAGAAGGAGAAGGCGAAGACATCGAAGGAGAATGTAGGCGGGGAGACCAGCACCAGCAGGATAACAATGTATGCGGATTTGACGTATTTTGCAAAATATTGGGGCGAGGCGCTTCATGATGTGCAGGGCTGGGGTATATTCGGGGCGCGTCCGATGATACAGATCGGGATGTATAACGCGCCGATGGATGATAATACGGAGATTTATATATATCGGCTGTGGTTGGAGGTGGATTATCAGCCATTTACATTGGAGATATCGGATGATTTGATTGCGGACGTAGCGGGGCGGACATTTGCCGGAGAGTTATATGAGCATCCGGTTGATGTGCTTTATCATTTGATGACTGATGACGCGCTGATACCGATAGGTACGATTAATCAGGAGTCTTTTGATGCTGTGAAAGCGGTTGTGGGGAATTATTGTCCGCGAGTTGCGCGGCATATTGGGAGCCAGATAACGGCGCGGGAGTTGATACAGCAGTTATTGACTGACACGAATATGAGGTTGATATTTGAGGGGACGCAGTATTATCTGAAGCTGCGGGACTGGGCGTATGATCAGGATGATTCGGTTGGGGAGATAACCGCCTCCTATTTTGCTGAGAAATCGCTTGAAAAGGTCAGGAGCGGGACGGATCAGTTATTCAATCAGTTGGCGTTATACTTTAACCGGAGTCCGAGGAACGGGAATTTCCGGAGGGTTAGGGAGTTTGATGATCTGGCAAGCCAGAAGTTGCCGTGGGGTGTGAGGCGTGAGACTTATGACGGATACTGGCATGGTGATAATAATGCGACGGCGAAGTGGATCGGGGAGAGTTTGCTGGCTTACGGGGCGTGGAAGTATTCGGTTATTAAGATGACGCTTCCGCTCAACTGGATACATCTGGAGTTGGGCGATATTGTGGAGTTGACGCATGAGCGGAGCGGGTTGGAGCATAATCTGGGCGAGGTTGTGATGCTTCGGGTGGCTGGGGCGGATCGGATACAGGCTGGGGTTGCGGTGTGGGACACTATCAAACTGGGCAGCGTGAGCGGGGCGAGGGTTGAGGCGGATCGCGGCGGCAGGTGGATGAGGTTTTATGTGGATGGACGGTTGACGGCGATCTTGGACATAGACGGGAACTTTACGGTGAGGGGTCGGGCGAAGGTTGGGATGGGCGGGTTTATCCCATGGAGCGGCGACGAATATGATTGGCTTTATCGTGGGATCATGAGCCAGGAGAACGAGAATCCGCCTGGGCATCATGTGAGTTTGATAACATATTATGGGGATGGGTATAAGTGCCCGTTGATTTTGTGGGGAGGCTTGCTGGACAGGGATCATTATCCGTATGCGTCATATCCGGAGTGGGGGGCGGTGCTTTATGGGAGTACGGCGAAGTTTAATCAGCCGATTGACATGGAAATTGACGATTATGTGTATTTGCCGCCGGACGGGTCAGCGATTTATTTGAGTCCGAATGGGAAGGACGTGGCGGCATATTTCGAGTATATCGAGTTTGGCGAGGCTGGATATCCGGGGGTTTGGAGGTTTAAGGGGAAGTTGAAGTCGAACGGCATTAAATAATGTTTTAATAAAAATGGACGAGGTGGACGATATGGACGGGAAATGGACAATGGACAATGGACGATGGACAATGAGGGCAATGATCGGGATTATTGCGATTATTGCATCAATATGCTTTGGGCAGATTGAGACGCATATTATTGATTTGGCGGATCCGGACACATATCTGAGCGATGAGACGGTTTACATCAAGCGGGATACGAGCGGGTATCTGGTGTTTGCCGACAGCGCGAGCGGCGGTGAGGTAACGTTGGCGGAATTGATCAATTCGGCATCGCCTGGGGCGCATAGCGGTTTGACTGGGCTTTCCGGTGACGATCATCCTCAATATTACAACAGCACGCGACTTTACAGCAAATTAGGCAGCAGCAACAGCGGAACCGGCGCGACTTACATCAATTCGCTGCCGATCAGCGGGGATGTTGGGAGCAATGCGACAATCGGGGCGCATGTGGCAGACGGGGCGATTCACGGGAAACCGAAGGGGAATACGCTGGTTGTGGCGAAGTCGGGCGGGGATTATACAACAATACAGGCAGCGGTAAATGCGGCGACCGCGGGGATGACGGTGCTGGTGTATCCGGGGACGTATGCGGAGCAGGTCAGCGTTGAGAAATCGGATATTTCCATTGTAGGCGTTGATAGAGAAAAGTGCATTATATCCCGCGCCTCGTCGGGCGTCGGTGGGGACTTAATGACCGTTAAAATTGGATTGAATGACTCTGCTGATTTATCCGGTATTGTTTTATCAAATCTTACTATTAAAAATACAGCGGCATGGGGCGCCGGAACGGCACAGGAGGCGTTATCGGTTGGGGTGACGTCGGGATCAGGGACACATACAACAGAGGTAAAAATTTATAATTGCGCTTTTTATGGGTATCAAGATACAATATTTGCTTATCCCAAAAGCACATTGACGCTTCAGGGATGCCTGATAGACGGTGGGTTTGATATTTTGAGCATTTGGAAGGCAAATGTTTATGCGTATGATTGTGATTTTTATCAGCATCATACAAGAGCGGCGGGGAGTATTTATCTGACGGACAGCACTGGGACATATAAGACGGTAATTGACGGATGTAGATTTTATGCCATTCACGCGGATAGTGGGGCGTTGCATATTCAGGACAATACGCCCCTGTGTTATTTTACAAATAATTACATGGATGCAAATCATGGTTCAAGGGCGGTTTATCATGAGGATGGCGTAAGTAATCCTACCACATTCATCGGCGGGAATTATGGATTGAATGCGGTTTATTCAAGCCAATGCAAACCGCTTAAAACAGGAACAACCGATATTGGCGGAGATTTAAGAGTGAACGGAATAGGAGTTGACGGAAATTCAGGATTTTCCGGGGATGTTGTGTTTTATTCTAAATCTGCGTTTGAGGATACAATAAAATACGACGCCAAAGACGGAAAACTTTATTTTGGGTATTACGATATGGGTTTGGGTGATTATATTTTAGATACAAACCTTTATCGCCCGTCGGCAAACACGTTGAAGACCGATGATGCCTTTGATGCTAATGGATTAAATAACACAGAGACGAAATGGAAGGATTGGGCAGCTGTGGCAGCGTGCGGGGCGGCTGTGGTGTGGGACGGAAACAGAGGTCGAAATGTAGGATGGTCGCCGGGATACGGCGATGACGGAGGATGTTATTTCTATAATTATTTATTATCAGATGATTATGGGCAAAGAGTTTATTTCCCCATTCCTTATGAGGCGGGGACGATTCTGACACGTCTGCGGGTGAAATGGTGCGCAAACGCACAAGATAACGGCATTAAAGTTCGGCTTGTAAAACGCGATGAGACGGCGTATAATGACGCGTGGACGGTTGTGGGGGCGCAGCAATCATACATAGATTCTGCGGGTGACTTAAATATAAACATCAACACTTACGATTTTGCCGATGAAACCATGCAGGCGAATTACAGCTATTCAATTGAGGTCGAGAGCGTCGTTGATAATCCCGTTGGCGTGCGGTTATACTCATTCGGCATAGAGACATCAAAGCGGGTGTATTAGTTCGTTCGGGTACGGAATATTGGATATGCGACAGCGGCGAAGGTGATTTATTTTGATCCTGAGCGGACAGTTATCACGCTGCCATAATGGACGGGTAAAGGATAATAAATGGCTGTGATTGTGAGGCATGGGAGTGAGTTCAGCAATGGCGGGAACCGGTTCCGCTTTATTGGGGTGAATATCCGGGGGCTTTGCCATTTTGGGGGCGGGGATATTCTTCCGAGGTCGTCTTCTGCGATGATAGCGGAGAATTTGACGGCGGCGGCGGCGATGGGTGTGAAGGTGATCCGCTTCTATGCGGGGAACAAGTATCAGTCGGCGGTGACGAATGTGGCGCGGCTGGGATCGCTGCTGGACGCGCTGGACGCGAAGGGATTGAAGGGGATCATATGCTTTACGGATCAGCATCCTACGGGATTTTGTCCAGCCGGGGACGAGGCTTATTATTTAAATCAATATAACGGTCTGAATGTGCTTGATGATACGTGGTATAATGGCGGGTATTTGACTAATTATGCGCCATGGGTTGAAGCGGCTGTGACGGCATATAAAGCCCATAATGGGGTGTTTGCCTGGGAATTGGGTAATGAGTTGAGTTGCCATGACGATCATGACGCGATTATAGCGTTCACGGCGGATATGGCGGCTCGGATTAAGGCGATTGACTCGGATCACATGGTGACAACGGGATTTTTGAGTTGCGATGACCTTAAAATCGGGTTTTCCGAGGCTCAGGCGCTTTATGAGGATGATAATATTGATTTTATCACGCGCCACATCTATTCCGGGGCGGATGACCTTCATCCGATGGCTTATGCGGTTGATGATGTGGTATGGAGCCGTGTTCAGAAGCCTTTGGTGATTGAGGAGTTCGGTTGGCGTGAGATGTATGGGAATCGGGTGACGAATACTCAGGCGCAGGTGACTAAGTGGTTTAATCTGGGCGCGCGGGGGTTTATGCAGTGGGGTTATCAGTCACAGGCGTATAATTTTGACGATTTCGAGTCATGGGATCAGGTTGGGATGAATCCATATCGGTATTCGGATTATACGCAATTGAGGGCGATCTATCAGGCTCAGGCGGCTGTTTTGGCGGCTGTGGAGGCATTGCCGAGCCGATTGGAGCCTACTGGGGCGAATGCGGCGATTGATGCGGTTGGATGGGCGGCGAGCGGGGTTTATGGGCTGGGATTTGCAGGTTTAAACGTTTATCGCGGGAGTGTCTCACTCACAGAGAAGTGGGTTAGCGGCGCCGGATCGGGGCACTGGCTGGCGCTGGATTTGGGCGCTGATTTATCTATAAATGGCGTTACGCTTAAATTTGAGGGGTATTTGAGGGATGATGTGAGGTTTAATGTGCGGGGCGGGTTGATTCAGAAGGCTGCGGCTATGGCGGGTCCATGGAGCACGATTTATACGTTCAGCAATCCCGGGCGTATGAGTTATTTGCATTGTCTGTTTTCGCCTGCTGAGTCTGTGAGGTATTTGAGGGTTTATGTCACAGATACGGGGCAGGATCAATATGCCAGATTGCTGGCTGTGGAGGTGTATATATAGGGTATAGCGCCTAATTAGTAAGCGATGTGTGGATGGAGTAAAGGGGGCGTTCTCAATAGGGGGCGCCCCCCAGTTTTTTTTGTGTTTTATAGTAATTAGGGGCATTATTTGGGTTGATTTGCGTAAAAAACGGGTTGATTTTTGGGTTTATTAAATTATAAAATAAAGTCAATTTTAAAGCATTTTGCAATACAAACTGTTTGGTTGTGCGCATTTCCGCACTGGTTATCAGTTTGTTATTTTTCACATGTCAATTATAAAGCATTTTCAATATGTTTATATCATTCTTTTTTACGCTCCGCCAAAACCGAAAACAAACGCAGGCGCAACTCCCCCAGCGCAATCAAAAGAATCCGAGCCGTTTGACCTTGACATAAATTTTTAACGCCGCCTGATATAACATATTGTATTATAGCGGGAGCAAGATACTACATATTGTATCACGCCCCCGCTTGCTTGTTTTTGTAATAAAATATTTGCATTTTTTTCTTGCATTCCAAAAACATTCTGTGCGATGTCCTAAACCATAAATTGCGATTGGAGGTGATTTGAATGAGTTTGGTAGTTCCGAAATATCGGGTTTTGTTTAACGAGTTGGTGGCAGACGGCTATCGCCCGCCGATAAGTCCTGTTAAGGCTTTGGCGCGAAACGCTAACATTACAATTCAAACAGCCTATCGTTGGTGGAGGGCGGTCAAGAAATCCGAGGCAACGTCTTTTTGCGTCTTGGAGCGCGTAAGACCTGTTTTGTTTCCGCTTATTGACGCGGACGTGTTCTTCGATAAATATACGCAGGAGGTTTATGTTGACTGAAAAAATCACATGGCAGGGGTTTCCGCTGACGAAAGAAACAATTGCCAAAAGCCCGAAGGTTCTGGATGAGTTGCAGAAATATCTTGACGCAAACCGAGACAGGCTTATGGCGGCTGGGGTGTGGGGGAAATCGAGGGTTGACGAATTAGAGTCTGTAATAAAGGAGGCGAATGATGGAAAAGGGAAACGAAACAGAAGATGAAAAGCCCAAAGCAACGGCTGAAACTGCGCTGATGCTGATGGCTGATTTTGGGTTGAGCAAAATATTTGCCGCGTTTGACCGCGAAAAAAAGGAGGGGCAAAATGACTGAATCAAAGGAGTTGGTGGTTGCGGGTAATAAGGGGCTAACGCTTGCCTCGCTGGGCGATATGTATAAATTCGCCCAATATGCAATCGCAAGCCAAAAGGGGACGCAAGACGGCGGCTGGATTCCGCAATGCTATAAAACGCCGGAGCAGGTTGTAATGGCGGTTCAGTGCGGGGCGGAAATCGGGCTTTCGCCAATGCAGGCTTTACAAGTGATTTATCCTGTTCGTGGAAGGGCGGGAATCATGGGCGAGGGGGCAATGGCTTTGGTTCTTGCGAGCGGCAGGGTCAAAGAATTTACTGTTCAATGGGAGTGGGGGCGCAAGGGCGAAAAGCCAACAGTGAGCGATGACATCCCTGCCGACATGACGCCTCCCATGATGCAGGAAAAAAATCTCACCTGCGTTATCACTGCCGAGAGGGCGGATTTCAAGGGCAAAAGAACGTTCAAGTTTTCGGTTCAAGATGCCGTGAACGCTAAACTATGGAGCAGTGGCGTTGCGTGGGAAAAAATGCCAAAAGACATGCTTTATTATCGCACGTTGAGCCGTTGCCTACACCAGCAATTTCCAGACATTATCAAGGGCGTGGCAATCAAAGAGGCGGACGCCGACATTGATTTTAACGAGCCGAAAAACATTGAATCCGCTCCTGCTCCTGCGCCTGCCGTTGAAATGGATCCGTTTGACGGCACGCCGATGGACACCAGCAAGCCGATTTCGGTTGCGCCGATTGCGCCTGCGCCTGTTGCCGAAACGCCGAAAGAGCAAGAGCCGCCAATCATGGAGGGCGAAACGGTGGATGACCTGCCGTTTGGCGATGACGAAGAGCCGCAAGAAATCACGCCGCTTGAAACCCAAATCGTTCAAATCGCTGAAAAAATAAGCAAGCAACTCATGGGTGGCAGCATGGGCGTTGAGAAGGTGGTTGAATCAATGTGCAAGCGGTCGGGCGTGGCAGACGCAAAGACCAAATGGCGGCAAGAAAAGGTTTTGGCGTTTATGCTGGATTATGCGGCAAAAAAGGGGGTGAAGTGAAATGTGCCAACCTGCTTCATTCATTGTAACCAGAGAGCGGGTTTTGTTTTCGAAACTCGGCGACTCACATGAGTTGATAATAACAGAGAACAAACTGGATGATTCTATGCGCGGCGGTGATTTTGTCAGGGTTGAAATTGTGCCGCCCGATGGCGACTATTCTTTGCCGCTCAAAAAGTGGATATACAAAACCGACCAACACGAATGCCCAGACTGGTATAACGCCAAAGACGCGGAAATCGCTTGCCGCAAGGCACTGAAAGCGTGGGCGAAACATCATATTGTTAAATCTGGCGAGCATGAATGCGCCGCCGAGCAGACGCTGATTGCTCTTGGCAATGCCACCGTCAACGTCTCTGGCGGAAAGGCGTGGGGGCA
>Ga0302240_1000719_pt1 | contig 31024 bp, 32 predicted proteins | sample AAG_UR_His_MG_FD_193538 | JGI IMG/M metagenome (GOLD analysis project Ga0302240, IMG submission 193538) | Enriched activated sludge microbial communities from anaerobic digester in WTTP, New Holstein, Wisconsin, United States - AAG_UR_His | ecosystem: Engineered > Bioreactor > Anaerobic >... | reverse complement strand
TACGCCTCTTTTCCCTTATGCCCGAAAAATAAAGAGGCTGTTCAAATCTTTATTTAAAAGCAAATATAATTTGCCATTTTAGTAAATAATTTTATATATTATCTCTGCAGGCTGTAAGTTGTAAAACCTGCGTATTATGGATAAAAAATAACCTTTTATTTTGAATTGAAGAAAAATTAACAACAGGAGGTTATTTGTGTCCCAACCCATAAAATTAGAAAATCTTTCATTGTCGTTTAATCATAAAATATGTTTTGAAAATTTTAATGCCGTTATAAACTCAGGCGATAGAATTGCCGTTATAGGAGATAACGGAAGCGGAAAGACTGCGCTTGTAAAAACGATTGCAGGTTTTACCGGACTTTTGGAAGGGGAAATAGATGTGCCGGCCGGAATTAGTATCGGATATGTTCCGCAGACGATCGAAAAATATCCGCAGTTAAGCGGCGGAGAGCGCTTTAATAAGGCTTTAAGCTCGCAATTGGCGGATAATCCCGAGTTGCTTATTCTTGACGAACCTACAAACCATCTTGATATTTATAACAGAAAATCCCTTATGGATATGCTGAAGCGTTTTAGCGGCACTTTGATAATTGTTTCACATGATGAGGAACTGTTGAATAAAAACGCCGATATTTTATGGCATATAGACGGCGGTGAAATAAAAATTTTCAGAGGCAAATACAGCGATTACAAGACAAACTCGGCAATGATTAAAAGTTCTCTTGAAAATGAACATAGAACTCTTCAAATGGAAAGAAAAATAATGCATGATAAACTTATGCGCCATCAGGAACGCGCTTCAAAAAGCCGTAAAAGAGGCGAGAAAAAAAAAGAAGAAGCGAAATGGGCGCCGGTGGCGGCCGGTACCAAGGAAAGTGGAGCTCAGAAAGTTGCAGGCAAACAAAAAAGAGAAATAACAGAACAAAGTAAAGATATAAACGAACGTTTGGCTGCTTTAAGAATTAATGAAACGCTGAAGCCGTCATTTTATTTAACGCCTTCATCTGTATCTTTTAATCTTTCAGTATCCGGAGGTTCGGCTGGGTATGAAAACAACAAAGTTCTTACAGAGATAAATATTTCAATAGCTGCAGGGCAAAAAGTCGCTCTTATAGGAAGAAATGCTTCGGGAAAAACTACGCTTCTAAAGGCTTTAACTGACGAAAAAGAAGTAATAAAAAGCGGAGTATGGATAACGCCTAAAAAGGAAAACATAGGATATCTTGACCAGCATTATTCAAATTTGGATTATAATACAACAGTCATAGATTTTATATCGGCAATTGTCCCGAAATGGACTCACCGTGAAATAAGAAAACATCTTAATGATTTTCTTTTCAGAAAAAATGAAGAAGTAAACGAGAATATATCTCTTCTGTCAGGCGGAGAGAAAGCAAGACTTTCTCTTGCAGCTATTGCCTGCAGAGTCCCGCAGCTGTTAATTTTGGACGAAATAACTAATAATATTGATATGTCGGCTAAAGAGTATATAATCCAGATATTGTCCGAATATCCAGGATCTGTTTTGCTTGTTTCTCATGAACCGGAATTTATAAAAAAAACAGGGATAAAAGATATTTATATCGCGGAAAATAATAAAATAAAATTTGATTTTTCAGGTGTAATATGAAATCTCAGAATTAAACGTATTATAAAGGTCTGGGTTTTCTTTTCAAAGTAAGAAGTGTTTTTATATCTTCAATAATTTTAACGCAGTCAACCGTTAAAAGCAGCCATTTGCCGTCATGGTATGTCGCGGCTTGTTTATATTCTTTTTGTGTGTTTTGGGACAGAATGTTAAGAATTTTCTCGGTCTTTTCTCTTTCTTGGGTTCCAAAAACGATTAAAAGTTTAAAACAGTTTTTTTCCGGAACAAAAGAACAGAATGATTTGTTTTTTTTATACCGAAGAACCCAGCCGTGTTTTTTTCCGCCGTATATCCACTGCGGACTGAATATTCCGGGATATTTTTGATCTATCCAGTCTTCAAGTCTGCGCCAGCATGCAAACGCCTCGGTTCCTATCCAATTTTTGATTTTTTTAGCATCAGGAAAATTGGCGGAATCGGTTATTCTGTCAGTTTCAGTTTCCACTTATTTAGTTTTATTCAATATCTCTGTTATTATTTCATCAAGCTGTTTATTGAATTCATCCGGTTTTTCAAGCATAAGAAAATGACCGACGCCGTGCATTATATGAACATTAAATTCACTGACATATTTACGGTTGCCTTCCGCGTTTGTAGGCCACAAATCTGCGTTTAAACACCAAACGGGGGTTTTAATATTCGGAGGATTTTTTATATAAGAAGTTTTAAACATTTCTTCCATTGCGCTGATTGCGATTTTCGGATCTGCTGAAGCCATTTTGTGAACTATAGAGTCTACAAATGCGGGGTTTGAATCTTTTACAAACATATTCCTTATAAAAGAGTCTGCTGTTTTTTTAAAGTCGGCTTTAAAAGGTTTTACTACTTCAGCAACCTGTTCAGGAGTGTATGCCTGTTCAAAATTCTGCATTGTATCAATTCCGACAAGAGCCGTGATTTTATCGGGAATAATTTTTGCCGTTTCAATAATGACTACTCCTGCCATTGAATGCCCGAGCAGAATGATTTTAGATGCTTTGATTTTATTTACTACGGCGGCGACGTCTTGTCCGAATAATTCCATAGTATAAATTGTGCGCTGTTTGCCTGATTTGCCGTGTCCGGCCAAATCTAAAGTTATGACTTTATATTTTTTATCAAAATACGGAATTTGTCTTTTCCATGCCGTTTGGTCGCAGCTCCATCCGTGTATAAAAACAAGAGCAGTATCGCCTTTGCCGTATGAGGAGTAAGCTATTTTAACGCCGTCTTTTGAAACTGCCGTTCCGGTTTGCGAGTAAACTGTTTCTGTGAACAAAAAACTTACAACAAACAACAGCGTCATTAAAAAAATAATTTGTTTTTTCATAATACCTCTTAAGGTTATATTAATTTGCGGCAATAATTTCTTCAAGTATTTCAGATGCATCTTTTACAAATTTTTGACATAGAGTTTCTGAAAGTTTTTTTTCTGCAAATTCTTTTCTTTCTTCAGGTTTTCCCAAATCATATCCTAAAAGCTCTTTGCAGTTTATAGATTTATTGCGCAGTTTAAACTTTTGCGAAAATTTGTTTTCCAAAGCAAAAAGTTTTTCTTTTGCTTCTTTAGATGTTGCATATTTTAATCCTAAAATCATAAATGCTCCGGTTACTGCTCCGCATGTCTGGCTCATCCTTGCCATTCCTCCTGAAAAAGGAGTGGAAATTTTTAACGCAAGTGCTTTATCAATACCGGATTCCGGTCCGTATGCAAGAAGCATCGCCTGAGAACAGCTCAAACCGCTTTTAAAATAATCGACAGACTGCCCGACTTTTGATTCCATTTTATTTTAATTCTCCTTATATAATCTTTTCCATGAAAATTACTTCTACTAATCCGCCGCATCCCGACTTTTCTTTCCCGAAAGGCGAATATCCGAGTTTTTTGTAAAGTTGTATATTTTTTTCGCTTTTTGCTCCGGTAAAAAGTTCAAAACGTTTTGTTTTAAAATATTTTTCTATTTCTTTCATAAGAAGTGTTCCGATTCCCCGGTTTTGTATTTCTTTTGAAACGGCAAGTCTTCCTATATAACATGTTCCGTCTTTTTCAAAAGCCCTTACTGCTCCTATAATTTTTCCGGAATTTACGGCTTTCAAAAATATATGTGTTTTAAAACTCAGGCTTATTTCTTCAATTGTTTCTTTCAGAGGCAAAATATCGTAATTGTTATAAATTTCCGCTTCAATTTGAAAAGCTGATTTTTGCAAATTTAATATTTCAAAAGCATCTTGTTCGCACGCCTGCAATATTTCCATTTTATAAGTCCTTCAATCCGGCCAAAAAACGCGCCGTATTTACGTTTCGCAGAGTCATATATTTGTAAAATTTACGGCCGATCAATTTATTAAGGCGGCTTTTATTGTAATCTTTTCTTGAAAGATTCCAGAAAACGGCGCCTTTAACATAACGGATATCCACAACATCTTTATTAAACGGCAGCTCCGTAACTATTTTTTCTAAATCAAATTCTTTAAATAAATAAGCTATGTCAGTTTTTTGGTTTTTATCGTTCTGCCAGACCGTGGGAATTGCTTTTGCTATTTTTTTTATTTCGTTTTCGGTTTTTATAAGAACCGGTATTTGAAAATCAAATTCATTCTTTAATATTTTTGCGATGGATTTGCTTACGGCGTTTTTTGATTTTGGCGATTTAAAAAGAACATTTCCGGAATTTATATAAGTTTCAACGTCGGCAAATCCGAGCTCTTCAAAAATAAACTTAAGTTTTTTCATATCAACGCGTCTTTCTTTGCCCGCGTTGATGCCTCTGAGCAAAGCTATATACTTCAAATTATACTCCGGCAGGCAGTTTTTTTGTCATTAATTTTCTGTAATTTATTTTATGGCCGTCGGCTATAAAAATACCGTCGCCTACCGCGTGGAACATTCTTTTTTCTTTGCGTTCGTCGTTAGTCCATGCGGCTATGCCGTTTAATACGAAAATATTATGTTTTTTTATGTGGTCAACAACCTTACATTCTATATTGGCGATACATTCTTTTATAAGAGGCGCTTTAACATTTTTTGCTTTTAGCGGCGTCAGATTAAATTTTTTAAATTTATCGATATCTTTGCCGGAACAGCTTCCGGATCTTATTACCTGCTCAGATATGTCAACGGCAGGTATGGATATAACGCATTCTTTTGTTTTTACAAGAGCTTTATATGAATGGTTCCACGGACCTGTTAAAATTGCAAACTGAGGCGTAAAATCCATTACCATATTCCATGATATTGTCATTACGTTGTTTTTTTTGCCGTCAAACGTGGTTATCATTATTACGGGACCGGGCTCTATGAGCGTAAAAGCTTTTTCCAGCGGGAGTTTTTTCATTTGTGAGCCTCCGTATGTTTTGTTAAGCATATTATATAAAATAAAAAAATTCAAAAATACATTTTAAAAGAGTTATAATATCACGTAGCCGTATTTAATCATTATTTTTTTATAAAAAATGAAAATTAAAAATATAAAAGGATTTTACAATGAACACTTCGGATTTTACCGCATCGGATTCTTCAGGTTCCAAAACGCACGATGATAAAAAAGCAAAAGTATTAAAATTATTTTCCATATCGGCTGCGCACGGCTTAAACGACTGGTACACAAACTATCTTCAGACACTGGTTCCTTTTTTTGTTGCGGCAGGATTTAGCATAAGCAAAACCGCGGCTTTAATTTCGGCTTTTACCATAAGCTCGTCGGTTTTACAGCCGATTTTTGCGTATCTTGTCGATAAAAAAAATAAGAGATGGATGGTATACGTCGGAACTATCTGGATGGGAACATTATTAAGTTTGATAGGTTTAATAGACAACTATACATTGCTGTTTGTAACAGTAACGCTTGCAGGGTTCGGAACTGCGGCGTTTCACCCTCAGGCGTCTGCAATGGTTACCTCAATCAGCGGCAATAAAAAAGGGTTATATCAATCGATATTTGTTACGGCCGGAAATATCGGGCTTGCCTTTACGCCTCTGATAGTAGTTCCTTTTGTAAAAAATTTCGGATTAAAAGCCACGCCTGTATTTATAATTCCGGGACTTTTGGTTGGAGTTTTGTTATGGTTTACTTCTCCTAAAATGGATAAAAAACAGCACGGCGTTGATCATTCGACTTTGGAGGCTTTAAAAAGCAATTGGAAAAGTCTGACAAAAATAGTTATAACGGTGTCAACTCGTTCTTTGGCGTTTTTCGGACTAATCTCATTTTTGCCTTTGTATTTGCAGAGTAAAAATATCTCAATTACCGTCAGCAGCCATCTGCTTTTTATAATGCTGTTTAGCGGTGCGGCAGGAGGGCTTATAGGCGGATATTTATCCGACAAATTCGGACGTAAGCCGGTTATCGCCTATTCTCTGATGCTTGCTACTCCTTTTTTATGCGGATTTATATTAACGCAAGGAATAGTAAGCGTAATGTTTCTTTCTCTTGCAGGAATGGCTCTTTTATCGTCATTTTCTGTTACGGTAGTCGCAGCTCAGGAAATTTTAACTAAAAATCAGGCTATGGCTTCGGGCCTAATGCTCGGTTTCGGAATAGGTATAGGCGGACTTGGCGTCAGTTTGATAGGTCTTTTTGCGCAATACGTTGGTTTGAATTATGCAATTTATTTATTGATTGCATTGCCGTTTTTAGGCGGCAGTTTTTACAGAATCAAAGCAGCATAAGTTTTATTAAAATTTAGCTGTAAACAAAATAAATGTCATAAGAATCAATAAAAATATATTCCAAGTTCTTACAACGCTTTTTGCTTTATCAGTTGCTAGAACCTCTGAATCTTTTCCAAATATCTTTCCTGCAAATTTAAAATATTTTGCGGTCAGATTTACTATTATATCCGGTCTGATTGCGTTGAAAATACATACTCCGTACAATATCACAAAAAGCATTAAAATCGGCAGCGGAAGATTAGGCATAATGACTCCTTATCAATTCAATTTTGCTATGAACTTAATTCTATCAAATTATTTTAAAAGATTTCTTTAGTTTGCTTCGTATTCGGCATTTTTTTCAAGCCGGCCGGCTTCGGGAAATACATTTTTAAAAGTTATCGGAACAGACTCGCCTTTTGCAAAGTCTCCCGTGCTGTTTACCTGAAAGTGCAGGTGAGGTATGGGGCTTTCTCCTGAATTGCCGCTTAAAGCAATAATATCGCCCTGCTTAACTATTTGACCGAGTCTTACTTTTGAGCCTTTATGGGTAATGTGGGCATATAAAGCGAAAGTTCCGTCTTCATGAATAATAACTATGGCATTACCTTGATTTTTGCCGTGATCGTTATCTGTAAATTCATCTCTTACAAAAAGAACAGTACCTGTTTTTGCGGCTATAATTTCAGTTCCTATCGGCATTTCAAAATCGTAAGCATATTTTAAATTATCGTAATGTGTCCACGGTTTTTCTTTTTTTTCGCAATTGCCCTGTATCACTTTATGTTTTTGCTTGGGCAAAAAAGGAAGAACATACGGAGACTCCTTATAATTTGTATAAATTTCTTTTTTATAAGTATCAGTTGAAACTGTTTCTGCGGTTGCGCAATTAGCAAAAACAGATGCGCAAATCAAAGCTAAAATAGTTATAAAATATTTATTCATAATATCGTCTCCGGTATTTAATTAGACAGCTGGATAAATCCATAATATTTGTGAGTCGGAAATATTTGTTTTTATAAAACCTAATTTCTCCAAAGTTTTAACAGATGCAAGATTATTACTGTCGCATTTTGCGATTATTTGTTTAACGCCGGGCTTTTTAAACGCCCAGTTTATTAAAGATTTTCCAGCTTCAAAACAATAATTTTGTTTTCTTTTTGAGGGGATTATTCCAAAGCCGATTTCAATGCAGCCTTTGTCGTCCGGATTTCCGATAAACCCCATGCTTCCGATAATATTTTTTGATTTTTTGTCGATAATAATCCATGAATTGAATCCGTTGATCCCGTTAGTAATAAGGAGCTGTTTAAAATACGGCAGCGCCTCGGCTAAATCAGGTTCAGGCCATTCATCAGAAGGATTGTATCCGAGAGAAATAATTTTGTTTATATCTCCGGTAACAGCTCCGTCAATCAACTCAATTGTAAATGGTTCAAGCAATAATCTTTCTGTTTCAATTTTCATATATATTTTACAAAGCAAGTTTATAAATTGCTATTACATCTTCAGTATTTAATTCTTTAAATGATCCTAAAGACCCGAATACTGTTGCTTTTTTTGCCATAATTTCTATATTGTTTTCTTCAATATTGAGTTCGCCGAGTCTTATCGGTAAATTTAGGCTTTTAAAAAACTTTTCCGTTTCTTCTATTCCTTTTAAGGCAATTTCTTCAGAATTTTTTAAGTTGCCGTTAACGTTCCACACATTTAGCGCAAATTTTACAAATAAAGGAATATTTTCTTTATAAACATATTTCATCCATGCAGGAAATACTATGCTAAGTCCTGCTCCGTGAGGTATATCATAAACGGCGCTAAGAGCATGTTCAATGCCGTGCGAAGCCCAGTCTTCTTTTCTTCCCATTCCCAAAAGCCCGTTATGAGCAATATTGCCGGCAAACATAATTTCTGCCCATGCGTTATAATCGTTAAAATTTTTCAATATTATTGATGAATTATTTATAATTGTTCTTAATGTTCCTTCACAAAGTTTATCCGTAAGCTCAGTAAATTGAGTCTGTGTAAAATATCTCTCAAAAATATGAGCCATCATATCGCACACTCCGTATCCGAGCTGTTCTTTCGGCAGACTGAAACAGAAAGCAGGATTTAATATGGCAAATACAGGTCTTAAATTCGGATAACTGACAGCCAGTTTCATAGATTCTTCTTCATTTGTAATAACGCTGTTCGGGCTGCTTTCGCTGCCTGCCGCAGGTATCGTTAAAATAACTCCGACAGGAACAGAATTTTCAGATGCCGCTTTTCTTGTAAATAAATCCCATACATCGCCGTTATATTTAATTCCGAGCGCTATTGCTTTTGCGCTGTCTATCACGCTCCCTCCGCCCACGGCCAAAATGAAATCTATTTTTTGGTCTTTGCATATTTTTATGCCTTGGCGAACCAGGGAAACTCTTGGATTAGGCTGAACTCCGCTAAGCTCAGTATATGCAATACCGGCATCTTTAAGCGACAGTATCACATCAGCATAAATGCCGTTTTTCTTAATGCTGTCTTTGCCGTAATGCAGTAATATGTTGGACGAGTATTTTTTTACATATTTGCCTATTTGTTTTTGAGTGTCTTTCCCGAAAATTATACGCGTAGGATTATAAAATTCAAAATTATTCATATTATTTGCTCCTCTGTTATTCAGAAATATAATTATTTCAAATGCAACAGGTAGTTGCCATCTATTCTTGTTAGTGCGCTTCCGCCGAAAAATACACGCTGAATTGTTTTATCAAAAAATATTTTAATTATATTATGATCTTTATATTCAGTTCCCTGTTCTATAGTTAATAAATCTCCGTTCCAGCGTTTGGTTCTGTATAATTCATAAGCCAGTGAACAATTTGCCGATCCTGTAGCCGGATCTTCAAGATATCCGAATGTCGGAGCAAAAACTCTTGTTCTGTATTGCTTATCAGGATCAAAAGTATCGGAAGTATAAATATTGACGCCTTCAACATTATTTTTTAAACAAAAATTTCTCAGCGTCAAATAATCTGGATCTGTTTTTATGCATCCGTCAAGCGATTTCAGAGGGACCAACAGAATATTCTGTCCCGTATTAACAATAGAAAGCGAAATATTTTCTAAAATTTGGTGATCCGATATATTTAATGCTTTTGCAAGTTCCGGTATTTTTATATCAGTTTCATGATATGCCGGTTCCGGCGCTGAAATATATACGGCATTTTCCTGTAATATTTTATTAACGGCTTTTAATATTCCTTTGCCCGTTTTTATTTTTAATTCCTGAACATTTTTAAATTTCGGGTTTGTTTTTATAATATCGTTTGATATTGCAATCGTGGCATGACCGCAAAAAGGAACTTCTCTTTCGCAAGAGAAAAAACGCAATTGATAATCATATTCGTCTGAATTTCCAAAAGTTACAAAACCGACTTCGCATACCACGCCTTTTAATTCAAGAGCAACTCTCTGCATCTCGTTTTCTGAAAGTTCATTTTTATCTTTAAGATAAATAACTCCTGCAGGATTCCCGAACGACCTGTCTCCGGCAAAAGCATCAATTTTTTTAAACAATAATGATTTCATATATTTATTTCTCCCGATAGTAACAAATAATATTAAAAAATATTTATCAGCATACGCCATATACGACATTTTTATTCTATCAAATTATTTTATTAAAAAATATTTGAGAAGTTTGTGAACTTAATTAGCTAATATAGCTTTAGAGATAATATATCAGAATTTAAGACCAAAAGACGAAGCAATATTTTTTGAGATGATTTTGGAGATATGTTTTATTTTATTGAAAAATTGGCAAAAGCTTTAAAAGGTCAAAAGATATGCAAATTTAGTATAATGCGATTAGTTTCCACAGCCCAATTTTGTTAAGAGGAAAAATGACGCAGAAACAAATCTGCAGCGTTCTTGAAATTTTAAGATGGGTATGCATAATAGCCGGTTTTAATCTGGCTTATTTTTTAGGTAAGGATTCTGCCGATCAGCTCCATATAATAATGCCGTGGCTTGTAATACCTCTTGCAGGACTTACGGGAATTGAGTCAGTTTTCTTTGGCAAGACAGCATCTGAACTTAGCGGCTACGGATATAATCCCGCATATCAGCGCCAATCCGGTTTGAATAACATCGCAATGGCGATAACTGCAATAATAGTATCGCTTTTCGGATGGGGAACTTACGCCGAAGCGGCAGTGCTTATGATATTACTTATATTTCTTACGCTGTCAGCCTGCAACCATACCTATTCGGCAATAAAAGATAAAAACTACAAATTGAAAAATCTTCTGAGACCAATAATGACAATTCTGCTGTTATCCTTCACCGTCCCCTTCATCATCCGAGCATTGTAATAAATTACTTTACATCAGACATTTAAAATTTAAATTTATATCATTTATAAAATAAAAAAATATACATTCTTATCAGAGTAATTAAAGTGGTTTTTAGTTCATAATATCGTTTAATTTTGAGATAAGTTGTTCTCTTTCCATGCTACCATTTGTTTTAAAACGGATAAGAGGTAGGTCATATTTTTTAAGTATATTGTTTTTTAGATTATCACGTTTTGCTTGTGGTGTATGATCTGCATGAAAAGATACTCCATCTACTTCAATAGCTAGGCGAGGCATTTTACATAATTTATCAAATATTAGAAAATCAATGTGTGTTAATATATTTGCTGTATAGTGTTTTTCTTGTTCATCTAATTTTTTGGTATTTCGAATAATTCTTTTCAATGGAACATGCATTGCTACATTAAACTTCATAAATTCTTTATTTTTAAGTACATCGCATATAAGGTCGTACATTAAATTTTCGCTGTCATATTTAGATATTCTTTTATATTTTAAAAGCTCTTGCCTTTTATCGTAATAATCTTTATATAAATAGTCAAAAACCGAGAAAACTTCGCTTTGAACAATTTCAAAATTATTATAATCTATATAACGTACAAGGTCAGATATATTTGTATCACATTTATCAGTACCACTATTTATTACTAAAATAAGTTGTTCAACAGCACGTGAAACAGCTACATTTAGACGGTTGGAATTATCTGTAAATTTTGAAATTTCATTATCAACGGTTGATAGAATAATGATATTGTTTTCACGGCCTTGAAATTTATCTACAGTATCTGCTTGTATGTCTGTTCCCGTGAAAGCTTTTTGTAATGCATTTGTTTGATTTCTATATGGTGTTACAATACCAACTGAAATATTTTTTTCTGTGAGTTTCTGTTGAGGGATAATCTCATTTTTTATAATGTCAATTTGTCGCTGGTTGACATGCTCACGCGCATGATTTCCTTGTACAGTTTTATATATTATAAGTGGTTGGCGGTCAGACTTTGGTTCAGTTAGAACTATTAACTGATTATCATAAAATTTTTGGTTACAGAATTCTATTATCTTTGGATGGCAACGGTAATGTTCACGTAAAAGAGTTTTTGGTACATCTGGAAATATCTCTGAAATTGAAGATAATAAACTATGATTTTTATACCGATACATTTCCGGTATATCAAATTTTGCAAATATAGCGTCAGTAGATTGTGCCGAAGGAGAATCGACTACATTTGGCAGTTGTTTTAAGTCTCCAACAATAACAGCATTTTTTGCGCATGAAAGTGCAAGAGCTCCCGTTGCAATGTCAACTTGCGATGATTCATCAACAATAACATAATCGTACATGACTATATGAGAAAGGCTACTACGGAGAGAATATGTGGTGCTAAGTATTACAGGATATTCGGTGATAAATTTATTTGATTTTTCCCATAAGTCATCAAGTTCAAATTTATGCCGATCTTTGTTTTCATATTTTTTTGCAAGTTCATTGCGAAACAATTTTGCTGATAAATTAGAATATTCTTTCATCTTCATATTAAAATCAAAAAGATTTAATTTTGCTTGAAGTTCTAAAATTAACTTCGTAAGTTCTTTGATTTTTATCGTGTACCATCGTTTTTGACAAAGGTCAATCATTGTATCATGCGGTAGAGAATAAAATTTTTTATTTATTACTCCTCGCTTAAAACGGTTAATAATTCTTCCTAGAAATCCTGGCATTTTATTGTGCTTAATATATTGTTCGCATAAGAACCATAATTCTAAAGCCATGCTAGGTGTAGTTAGTTTTAAATATTGTGAGATGAATTCGTCGTTGAGATTGCAACATTCACAGAAATATTTATATTCAAGTTCTAATGCAGTAAGTTTTTGTTGATTTTGAGAAAGATTATTTTTTTCTGTAAGCATTGCATTAAGAGAAGTGTATAAAGCTTGGATAGATTGTTTTATTTTATTCTCTTGTTCGCTAGAAAGTTCCCAATCAGTTAAATTTGGCAATGCTTTTTGAGACTCAATAAATTCCTGCTTGTTGTAAGAATTGCCAAGATAGGCTGCTATGAAATCTACATTGTATTTTTTCAATTTCTCAAGCACATTTGCGGTTGCAGAATTATTACTAGATACAACGGCAACACTTTTACCACGCATTACTAAATTTGCAATAATATTCAAAATGGTTTGCGTTTTACCTGTTCCCGGTGGCCCTTCAATTATTGTAAGTCTGTTTGAAAGAGCCTTATCAACTGCTGATTTTTGACTAATATTAAAACCAAAAGGATAAATAGCAGTAAGAGGATTGTCTTTGTCGATATTGAAAAGTTCACCTGTAAGAAATGCTGCAAGAATACTATCTTTATTTATGAAATCTATTTTTTGATAATGATTTAATAATATATTACCAACATTTGAATCTTTTAAACCAACAGCTTGAGCTATACATTTTAGATATTCAAAACAATTCTGTGCGATATCATTTGCTAATGCAGAGTATTGTATTTGTACATTTTGTGCATTATAAGAATACTTTTTTCCGTTTTTATATTCTATTTCAATTTTATTGTCTTTTTTTCTCCAACCGCTAACAGAGGCAGATCTGTCCTTGCCTTTGATAAGTATTCGTACTAGAGGGTTATTAGACTTATGTTTTTGAGATATTTTTGTTTTTTCAATAGTCACAAATATCCTTTAAGATTATATTGTTATAAATGGACAAAAAATATTCCTTTTTATTATATGTTTTTTTATAATTAATTACGATATTTAATATATATAACTATATTTTTATTTTAGATAAGGGATGAAGCTATTTCAATAAATCTTATGGTATGAGTTTTTTTCTGTTTGAGATGATTTTGGAGATATGTTTTATTCATTTTGGGCAAGGTATATCCAGCACAGCCGAGCGGCAGCGAGCCGATATCCGAAGTTTTGGTGTTTTTTGTAGTTTGAAACATTAAGATTTTAGGCGAAATGAAGTATTTCAAAAGTGCAGTGTACAAAAAGTGAAAACGGTACATAAGCTTTTGAAATACAAAATTGGAGCCCAAATATTAATGTTGATTTGTTTCTTTAAAAAAAGAAATGAACGGAGAAGGGGGGATTCGAACCCCCGACCCGGTTTCCCGAGTAGCAGTTTTCGAGACTGCCGCCTTAAACCAACTCGGCCACCTCTCCATTTTACACAACAAAATAAAAAACAAGAATAAGGAAACTTCTTGTTTTTTATTTAAATTGAATCAATTTCAATTTTCAATAATTTTCGGTTCAGAAGTATAGCTTCCTACCAGCGTCAAAGTCTGAGAGCCGTCTTTTGATGTAGTTACGGCTGTATAAGTCTGACCGCCTTCAGTTACATAGTATGAAGTAAAATATTTATTTCTTCTTGCGTCAACAGCAAATGCTCCGCCGAATGTCTGACCTACGGTACCGGCATAATACTGACCGTTTCTTGTATAGTATATCTGCTGGGCTGCGTTAATTTCGCCTAAGAGAGCTTTACCCTCGGTTGAAATGCCTTTCTTTATATAGCCCCTATATACAGGAAGCCCTATAATTGCAAGAATGGCAACCATAACGAGAGTAACAACAAGTTCCGTAAGAGAAAACCCTTTTTTTCTTTTTTGATTTCTTTTCATATTTTTCCTCTTATGCTCTTTTAGGCACTATAAGTCTAACACAAAATAATTATTTTTTCAATATTATTTTTTCCTCAATGTTCTCGTCTGAAGAAACTGTTTTTCCGTATAGAACATAGAAATAAACAGTTGGGATGCCGAAAGTCCCGTCTTTTGACTGTATATAGACTTTGTCAAGATAGGCCGGCGTATTATTTATCAGCAATTGCGCTTTATATTTGCCGTTTACGCTGACTATAGCCATATTTTTATTTTCAACGGCTTTTAAAACGAGAGTATAATTTTTTGTTTGTTCGTTATAATCAGTTTTAAATCCGTATGCTTTTTTATCAAAAACGCTTAATTCTTCGCGTTCTCCGTTTTTTTCGGCGTATAAAAGCCAGTATGCATCAACTGGATTTTTTGAATCTATAACGCCTTCGGCCGATGTTTTCAAGTCATAGCAGACAATATTGGCGTTTTTGCTTCTTTCTATTATAAAAAGCCTGTTATTTCCTGAAGCATAAATATTGGTATAAGAAATTAAAATAAATAATGACGCAAAAACCGCAGATACCGTTTTTTTCATTTAATTATCCTTTGATTTTTTTTAAAAGCCATGCCATATTTTCACCGAGTTTTGACATTGTCTTTAAACCTTCTTCATCGTTGTTTACATCGCCGATCTGTCTTCCCATTCCGATATTCCAATAACTTGAACCTACTACAATCATTTCAGATATAGTAAAAAAATTATTAATTGAATTAAATGCATGTATGGCTCCGGCCCTTCTTACCGCGATAACGCCTGCTCCGATTTTTCTTGCAAGAAACATATCGTTTGCCCTTGAAACCATGCCTGCTCTGCATATAAGCGCCGCCGCTATTGGAGTAATATTTGCAAAGTATACGGGAGAACCTATTATGATTGCGTCTGCCGTAATCATTTCGCCTATGCAGTCATTTACGATATCGTCCTTTAAAACGCATTTTTTATCTTTGTTTTTTACGCATTGGAAGCATGCTATGCATCCTGCAACTTTTTGCGGTCCGAACTGAATTTGTTTTGTTTCAATGCCGTTTTTTTCAAGTTCTTTAAATACCGTATTTATAAGAATTGAAGTATTGCCGTCTTTTCTTGGACTGCAGTTAAAAGCCACCACTTTCATAAAAAACTCCTTTTTGATTGTCCGATTATGATATAAAATTTATTTGTTTTTTTAAAGAGACCGGCACTAGAGAAAATCGCTAAAAAATGGTAGAATTAGCAATCTAAAATCACTTTAAAGAGGAAAATATGTATTTTTCAAAAGCATTTATACCTACATTGAAAGAAGCGCCTTCGGATATGGATAATATATCGGCAAAACTTATGGTAAGATCCGGCATGATAAGAAAACTTGCCAGCGGATTTTTCGAATTGCTTCCGACAGGCTTAAAAACACTTGAAAACGTCACATCAATAATAAGAGAAGAAATGGATAAAATAGACGGTCAGGAAGTTCGTCTTCCTCTTCTTCTTCCCAAAGATTTATGGATTGAAACCGGCAGATGGAACGTTTACGGAAAAGAATTATTCAGGCTCAAAGACAGAAAAGACGGCGAATTCTGCCTTGCTCCCACCCATGAAGAAGGAATAACAGATATGGTAAGAAACGATGTAAGTTCTTACAGACAGCTTCCTTTGATGCTTTACCAGTTCGGAATGAAATTCAGAGACGAAATAAGGCCGAGATTCGGAGTCATGAGAGCCAGAGAATTTTTGATGAAAGACGCATATTCTTTTCATGCCGACGAAGCCGATCTTGAAAAATATTATAAAAGAGTTTACGAAGCCTACGAAAATATATGCAAAAGATGCGGTTTTAAATACAGAGTCGTTGAAGCTTCCTCAGGAGCCATAGGTGGCAGTTTCTCGCATGAATTTATGGTTCTTGCAGATACCGGCGAAGAAGAAATCGCATGGTGCAGCTGCGGTTACGGAGCAAATTCAGAGAAAGCCGAATGCATAAAATACGAAAAAAAAGAAAATTCAGAGCCTACGCCTGAAATGGAAGAAGTTTTAACGCCTAATATAGGATCTGTTCAGGATGTCGCCAAATTTTTATCTTCAACGGAACGTAAATTTATAAAAACGATGATATATGCTGCAGACGGAACGCCCGTAGCGGTTCTTGTAAGAGGCGACCACGAAGTTAACGAATCAAAACTTCAGTCTCTTTTAGGCTGTAATGAGCTCGAACTTGCAACGCCTGAAATAATAGAAGAAGTTACAGGCGCAAAAGTCGGTTTTGCCGGTCCTGTCAATTTAAAAAAACAGATAAAAATAATAGCGGATTATTCGGTTGAAAATATAGTAAACGCAGTCATCGGAGCAAATAAAGACGATAAGCATATTAAAAACGTAAACATAAACAGAGATTTTAAAGCTGATATCATAGCCGATTTAAGAACCGTCGTAAAAGGCGATATGTGCCCTAAATGCAAAGCCCAAAAATTGCAGTTTTCAAGGGGAATCGAAATAGGACACATATTTAAGCTCGGCACAAAATATTCAAAATCGATGAAAGCGACTTATCTTGACGCGCAGGGTAAAGAAAATTTTATGATAATGGGCTGTTACGGCATAGGAGTAACAAGAATACTTGCCGCGACTATCGAACAGTCGTACGATGAAAACGGAATAATCTGGCCGGTTGCATTGGCTCCTTATAAAGTAATAATAGTGCCTGTTGATTTTAACAGCGAACCGCTCAAAAAAGTTTCGGAAGATATATATAAACAGCTCAGACAAAATAAAATAGACGTGCTTCTTGACGACAGAGACGAAAGAGCAGGAATAAAATTTAAAGACGCCGATTTAATGGGAATCCCTTACAGAATCACGGTCGGCGAGAAAAATCTTCAAAACGGAAACGTTGAACTTAAAGCCAGAAAAGACGACAAAACAAAAACGGAACTTATCAAAACCGAAAACATTGTTGAATATATAAAATCAAAAATTCAAGAAAGTTTGAGAAATGGATAAAAAATACGACGTCATCGTAATAGGAGCAGGCCCTGCCGGATACAGTTGCGCCGTAAGGTTTGCCCAGCTTGGCAATAAAGTCGCCTTAATCGAAAAAAACGAAATAGGCGGCACATGTTTAAATACAGGATGCATACCGACAAAGTTTTTGTGGCAGTCGTTAAAAATCAAAAATTCAATTTTAAAATCATACGAATACGGAATAAAAACGGCGTCAGCCGAAATAAATTTTCTGGATATAATATCCAAAAAGAACAAACTTGTAGAAAATTTAAGAAAATCGCTTCAAAGAATGATAGAAAGCTATAAAATAGAGATAATAAAAGGAACGGCATCTTTTATATCCGATTCAATAATTAAAGTAGACGATGTTCAATTAACCGCCGAAAAAATTATCATAGCTGCAGGCTCGACTCCGAAAAGCATTCCCGGCATTATAATAGACCATAATAAATTTATAGATTCAACGGATGCGTTATCGTTGAATGAAGTTCCAAAAAAAATGCTGGTTATAGGCGGCGGCGCCATAGGAATAGAGCTTTCCACGATATATTCAGGATTCGGGGCCGAGATAACTTTAAGGGAAATTTTCCCGCAGCTTATGCCGGGTGAAGATTCTGAAATCGCAAAAGAAATAGAAAAAAATTTGTTGAGACAGGGCGTTTCGGTTGAAACAGGCTGCACAGATGCTTTAAAAGACGCCGACTATTTTGATAAAGTTCTTATCGTGGCCGGCAGACAGTCAACATCGCAGGAACTCAACGTAAAAAATGCCGGTCTTCAGACAGATTTAAAAAATTACATAATCTCCGACAACGGAATCACAAACAATAAAAATATTTTTGCCGCAGGCGACGCCACAGGCAAAAATTTTCTTGCATATACGGCCCAGCAGGACGGTATAAATATAGCCGAAAACAATTTCAATAAAACAGAATTTGTCGTTCCGAAAGCTGTTTTTTCATATCCGCCGGCAGCCTCGGTTAAAGTAAATAATTTTGATAAATATACCGATGTCATTTACGGCAAATTTCCTTTTGCGGCTTCGGCAAGAGCCCAGATAGAAGGGCAGAGAACAGGTTTTGTAAAAGCCGCGGTTGAAAAAAACACCGAAAGAATTCTTGCGGTATGGATTATAGGAACAAATGCCGACGAGATGATAGATACCGCATCCGTAATTATACAGAATAAAATGTCGGTAAAAGATTTATCGAAAAATATGTTTTTTCATCCCGGATTTTCGGAAATGATTTTAAACGCGTGTGAAGCGGCATTGGGCAGATGCACAGAACTTCCAAGTGTTTTATAATGCCATTGCTCTTTTGGTCTCATTCAAAACAATCAATGGCTAACGACAAAAACGTTAATGAAAAACTCTGAGATTTAAAAACTGCAACTTTGAATTCTGCTTCAATTTAATTAATTTATAATATCACGAATATAAAAATAAAAAAAGGAAAAACATCATGTTAAAACAAACACCGCTTTATGCAGAACACAAAAAATTAAATGCAAAATTTACCGAATTCGGCGGATGGGATATGCCTGTAATGTACACCTCGATTATAGAAGAGCATAATGCCGTAAGAACAAACGCCGGAATTTTTGATACTTCGCATATGGGAACTTTTATAATTTCAGGAGATAACGCAGGAAAATTTCTTGATTATGTGACGATTTCAAAAATGTCGGATCTGCCTCTTTATAAAGCAAGATATTCCATGCTTTTAAATGAAAACGGCGGAATAAAAGACGATATAATAGTTTATAAATTCGAAAATTATTATATGGTTGTGGTTAACGCAGGAAACCTTGATAAAGATTTTAAATGGTTAAATGATCATATTATAAGCGGAGTCGAAATTAAAAATATAAGCGCAGATATATGCCTTTTGGCTCTTCAGGGGGCTCAGTCGGTTAAAATTATTTCAGAGTTGATTGAAGAAGACGCTTCGGCTATGAAATATTTTACGGGCAAAGACGTAAAATTCAAAAATATGCAGCCTGAATTTTCAAAGATAGCAAGAACGGGATATACGGGTGAAGACGGATTTGAAATTTTTATTTCTAAAAATGAAGCTTCTTCGATATGGAATAAAATTCTTGAAGCCGGCGCGAAGCCGTGCGGACTCGGATGCAGGGATACGCTGCGTCTTGAAGCTTGTATGCCTCTTCACGGCCATGAGATAGATGAAAATATAACGCCGCTTGACGCCGGTTTTGAAAAAACAATATCATGGGATAAAGATTTCATAGGAAAAAGCGCCCTTGATAAAAATAAAATATCAAAAAAACTGATAGCTTTTATATGCGAAGGTTCAATCGCAAGAAACGGAAATAAAGTATTTTCAGACGGCAAAGAAATAGGATACGTTACAAGCGGAACATTTTCGCCGACTTTTAAAAAAGCTATAGGGCTTGCTTTGGTTGATTTTAATACTGATGAAAATAAGCAGCTTCAGATAAGCATTCACAATAATATGCGAAATATAAAAATAGTTCAAAAACCATTTTACAGAAGGGGAAAATGAAAAAATATTTTTTGATTTTGGTGTTTGTTTTTTTAACTGCATGCGACGTATTTGCGGAAAAACTGGTTGAAATCTCGATAGAGATAACCGAGATAAACAACAATAAATCAAAAGAATACGGGATAAAATGGGTAGACGAAATATCAGCAGGAGAATTGTTTATTAAAGGGCCTGACAGTTCGGTTATTTATCCGTCGCTTGTTGAATACAAAGACTGGGTAAGATACACGCCTTTGAGCGCAAAATTAAAACTGCTTCAGGAAAATGGAGCCGCTCAGGTTTTGTCAAATCCGAAACTTGTCACAAAATCAGGCAATAAAGCGAGATTCCTTGTCGGCGGAGAATTCCCTATTGCAGTATCCGGAGTATCAGGCGGCAATGTGGAATGGAAAGAGTACGGAATTATAACGGAAGTTCTTCCTAAAATTCTTCCGGACGGGACAATTGACGTTGTTATAGAAGCGGAACTTTCAAGGCTTGACTGGTCAAATACGGTTCAGGGATATCCGAATATAGCAAAACGGCAGGCAAAATCAAATGTTGTACTTAAAGATCAGCAAACAATTGTTATAGCAGGTCTCATTGAAAATTATAAGGACAAACAAACTTCAGGAGTGCCGTTATTATCCGATATTCCGATAATAGGCGTTTTATTTAAAAACACAAAAACGGTGGATAATAAGACGAACGTTTTAATTTTTGTAACTCCTAAAATAATCGAGCAATAATTTATACCACGGACAAAGTTAAAAGAGGTATTTTAAATGCCGTTATTTAAACTTAAACCGCCGAAAAACAGCCAATCGATATTATCAAATGAAAATGCGCAAAGCACAACGGAATATGTTTTATTTCTTGTGGTTTTGTCTGCCGCTTCTTACGGAATGATCAAACTTTTTATTTTGGCCTGGAGATTAAGGTTTAACGCGCTTGGATGCGTGAGGGATATCTTAAATGCTTTTATTTAAAAATGAAAAAGGGCAGGCTTTTCTTGAGGGGTTATTTGCCGTAATGATAATTACGGTTATTATGTTTGCTCTTATACAGGTTTGCGTTATAGTCGTAAATGACGTTCTTTATAATGAAGCGGCTTTTATAACGACAAGAGCCGTAAGCGTCACTCCGGCTGCAAAGATCAGAGACCGCGCGCAGAAAGTCGCCGAAAAAGCTGCTATGCTTAACGGATTAAGATTTAACAATATTGAAGATTCTTCGGAGGATGACGGGGCAAAAGCCACAAACTGGAACGGTACGATTTTGGGCGCCGATATCAAAGACCACAGCGGAATAAATCTGAAAAAATATAATGTTAAACTGAAATATAAAATGAAAACTATGTTTGCCGCAATATTAGGCGGGCAAAGAACAAGAACTCAATGGGCCAGAGCGAGAATGATAAAATCTCCCGATGAAGATTTTTACTACAGAGCTTATCCACAGGCCAGAGAGTTTATAAAAATAGGAAATGGGAATAAATAAAAATCAAAAAGGGCAGGTTTTGCCTTATTTTCTTGTGCTTTCAATGATACTTTTAATAAGCTGGGCGATGATGATCAATATCGCAAAGCTTGTAAGAGACAGAATGATGCTGCAAAATTCCGTAGATAACACCGCCCGTTCCGTTGCGACTCTTCAGGCAAGAACTTTAAATGCGATAGGCGCCACGAATTATCTCATGGCGACAGTCCTGTCTTTCGGTTCTTCTCCGCATACTCCGGATATAGGAGCTGTTTTAAGAAAATTGAAAATAGATATAAATATTGATTTCGGCGGTTTAATGTATCCGTCTTTTTCAACAGAAATGATTGCAGGCTCAATGATTGACGGTCCGTTTTCCGATTATAAATGTTTGCCCGGTTATTACAGCGAGCAGGGAGTTTTGAATATAAAAAGACTGGTTAACGGAATACAAAATATACAGAGGACTATTTTGTATTCTTATATTGCAGGTTATGGGCAGATACTGGCAAAAATTCCGGACAAAAACTGCAAAGTCATAGTTATGCCTTCAAGATATGCAAAAAATCCCGGAAGTTTTTCGCTTGGAGGCTCAGATCCTGTAAGAGCGGCTGAAAATCTGCTTGGCATAAAACGCAATTCAAACGGAATCAAATATTACGGGACATATAATTTTTGCATAAAGGGCGGAGGGCACAGGCATTTTGTTTTTGCCAGAAAATGCACATCAAATAAAGATGATAAATATTCATGGTATGTTCAAGATAATAATTTCTACGACCAGAAATTTGTTGCTTTTGGCACTAAATTTCCGGATAAAGGATATCCTGTTTTCGGGAAACTGATAGGAATAAAAGGTCAGCCGGTTACTGCAACAGGCGCGGCCGGAGTGTATAATGTTGACGGAGCTATGCTGCCTGCTGCAGAAAATACAAAAATCGGCGTTGAACCCCTAACCGTAGCGCTTATGTCTAAAATGATGGCAGACCAGCTGTTTGTGATAACTACCGTCGCTTCCGATATAGCAAAAATTCCTGTTGTGGGGCCTCCGGCAGCTATAGGTTTTATTATTTTGGCAGGAGGTTTGTATACAACAGAAACTGCAAATACGATAACAAACGCTCTAAATAACGACGATACTCTTATACATCAATACAATAAGGCCAAATACGGCGGCTGGGACTCTCATCTTGTTCCGCTTAATTAGAAATTGTGTAAAAAATACTGCAGCTAAACAGGCTTCGATTTTGTTGATAACATCCTTCCAAAATTATATAATCACCGAATATAAAAAGGAGTATTTTTAATGAGAGTTTTAATAGCCGGCGGGGCAGGTTTTATAGGTTCGCATCTTTGTGATTTGTTTATCTCAAAAAATCACTCGGTTATTGCAGTTGATAATTTTGTTACAGGCAAAAAAGACAACATTAAACATCTTCTTAAAAACAAAAAATTTAAATTTATAAAAGCCGACATATCCAAAAAAATAACGATATCAGGCAAAATAGACGCGATTTTAAATTTTGCGTCTCCAGCCAGCCCGAAAGATTATATTAAATATCCTCTTGAAACTTTAAAGGCCGGTTCTTTAGGGACTTTGAATCTTCTTGAACTTGCAAGAACGAAAAAGGCCAAATTTTTATTTGCTTCAACCAGTGAAGTATACGGAGATCCTCTTGTAAATCCACAGCCGGAAGAATACTGGGGGAACGTAAATTCAACAGGCATACGAAGCGTTTATGACGAGGCTAAAAGATTTTCCGAAGCAGCAGTCATGTGCTATATGAGAGATTACGGCGTTGAGACCCGCATAGTAAGAATTTTTAATACTTACGGTCCGAAAATGAACGAAAGGGACGGTAGAGCAATACCTGAATTTATATCGCAGGTTCTTAATTCAAAACCAGTTACAGTATTCGGAAAAGGAATGCAGACGAGAAGTTTTTGTTTCGTATCGGACCTGGTATCGGGTATCTATAAACTTTTAATGTCGGATTATAGATATCCCGTTAATATCGGAAATCCTTATGAAATAACGTTAAAAGAACTTGCCGAAAGAATAATAAGGCTTACAGGCTCAAAATCCAAAATAATTTATAAAAGTCTGCCTGAAGACGATCCGAAAATGAGACGTCCGGACATAACAAAAGCAAAAAAAATATTAAAATGGAAGCCTGAAATTCAGCTGGAAACCGGATTAAAAGAAACAATTAAATATTTTAAAAGTTTACAAGGGGAATAAAAATGAAAAAAACTAAAGGGATTATTCTTGCAGGCGGCAAGGCCACGCGTCTTTATCCTTTAACGTATGTTGTGTCAAAACAGCTTCTTCCAGTTTATAATAAGCCGATGATTTATTATCCTTTGTCGGTGCTCATGCTTGCCGGCATTAAAGATATCCTTATAATTTCGACGCCGGACGCTCTTCCTAAGTTTGAAGAGCTTTTCCATGACGGAAAACGCCTCGGGTTGAATATATCATATAAAATACAGGAACAGCCAAACGGATTGGCGGAAGCTTTTATTTTAGGAGAAGAGTTTATAGGCAAAGACAATGTTTCGCTTGTTTTGGGCGATAATATATTTTACGGACACGGTTTATCAGAGATAGTTACAAGAGCCGCCGAAAAAAATGACGGAGCGACAATATTTGCTTATTATGTGCCGGATCCTCACAGGCACGGAATAGTTGAACTTGATTCAAATAAAAAGGCTGTCAGAATAGTTGAAAAACCGAAAGAACCAAAATCAAACTGGGCTGTACCCGGTCTTTATTTTTACGATAACGAAGTTATAAATATAGCGAAAAATATAAAACCTTCCTCAAGAGGCGAACTTGAAATTACGGATGTAAACAACGTTTATTTGAAAAATAAAAAATTATCAGTTGAATTGTTCGGCAGAGGTTTTTCATGGCTTGACGCCGGAACGTACAATTCGCTTCTTGATTCTTCAATGTTTATAAAAACCATAGAAGAAAGACAGGGCATAATGATAGGATGCCTTGAAGAAATAGCGTACAGAAAAGGTTTTATAAACAAACAGCAGCTTCTTGATAATATAAAACTTTTCCATTCGGATTACGGACAATATCTTGAAAAAATAGCAAACGAACAGGTATAAATGAAATTTTTTATTGAAACAATCGGCTGTCAGATGAATGTAAACGACTCCGACAAAATAACAGATTACCTTCTTAAAGCAGGACTTGAAAAAACTGATGATATTTTGCAGTCGGATCTTGTTTTGTTAAATACGTGTTCCGTGCGGTTTTCTGCTGAACATAAAGCGTATTCATTTTTAGGCAGGCTTGCCGAACATAAAAAAAATAAACCGGCTTTAATTTCTGGCGTAATAGGATGCATGGCGCAGCATGCCGGCAAACAGATAAAAAGCAGGTTCGGGTTTGTTAATTTTGTTTTGGGAGCAAAAGAACTTGATAAATTTCCGGATATTGTTTCAAAATTTATAGATACTGACGGTATTTCAAAATCTACCCGAAAATCGGGAGTTTTTGAATACGTTACGATAATGAGAGGATGCGGCAATTTTTGTTCTTACTGCATAGTGCCTTATGTAAGAGGCCCCGAAAAAAGCGTAAGCGTTGACGAGATACTCCAGCAAACGGAACAGTCCGTTAACCGCGGAATCAGAGAAATAATATTTTTAGGTCAGAATGTAAATTCTTATAATTATAAGAATATTGATTTTACCGGTCTTTTAAAGGAAGTTTCAGCAGTGAAGAATCTTGATAGAATAAGATTTATGACAAACCATCCGAAAGATTTCTCAGACGGTCTTATTGACGAAATAGCGTCAAATGAAAAAATATGCAAATATATTCATCTTCCTTTGCAGTCTGCTTCTGATGAAATATTAAAAAAAATGAACAGAAAGTATACTTATGAAAATTATAAACTGCTTCTGTCGAAAATACGTTCAAAAATTCCGTCCATAAATATTACAAGCGATATCATAATAGGTTTCCCGGGCGAAACGGAAGAAGATTTTAACCTGACTTTAAAAGCGGCAGAGGACTTGGAATTCGGAGGGCTGTTTATTTTCAAATATTCGCCAAGACCCAATACGCTGGCTTATAAAATGAAGGACGACGTGGACGTTGAAACGAAAAAAAGACGGTTTGCCGTTTTGCTTGAACGTTCAAATGAGATTTCAAAAAGGCTCAATGAAAAATATACAGGAACAATTCAGAAAGTGCTGGTCGACGGATATGCAAACGGCGTTTGCGAATCCAGAAACAGCCAGAATATAAAGATTTTTTTTGATTGTCAGAAAGATATTAAAGGACAGTTTGCGAACGTAAAAATAACGAAAGCTTTGGCAAACAGCATGTCAGGTGAAATTTGTGAATGTTAGAAAATATCAGATTATTTTAATACCGGTATGCTTTATTTTTGCAATAGCGGCATATTTATTTTTTCAGATTAACAATACATGGAAATATTCGGATTTTGTTTACAAATATGCCAAACGCCATGATGTCGATCCGCTTTTAATTAAAGCGATAATAAAAGCCGAATCCGATTTTTCTCCCAATGCGGTTTCAAACAAAGGAGCCGTAGGGCTTATGCAGATTATGCCTTCAACGGCAAAACAGATTGCGAGGTATATGAAAATTAAGGATTTTAACAGGGAAATGCTTTATAATCCCGAGATTAACATAATGGTCGGAATTTACTATTACAAGATACTTTATACGATGTTTAACGGCAATAAAAATCTGGTGCTTGCTTCTTACAACGCAGGACTTGGCAATGTTTCTCAGTGGCGCAAAATGAATCCGATAGTAGAATATGATTCGGAACAAATGCCGTTTGACGAAACAAAAAAATATGTCAGAAAAATAGGCAGAATATATTCAATATTGAAAATTGCGGATAAAATAGTAAATTTAAAATTTTAAAAGTAAAATTATGCGGGAAATAAAATTATGACAAATGCGCAAGACAGCCAGTTAACGCCTCTGATGCAGCAGTATTTTACCATAAAAGAACAGTACCCTGATGTTATACTGTTTTTCAGGCTTGGAGATTTTTACGAGATGTTTGCCGACGACGCTTTAAAGGCTTCTCCTATTCTCGAAGTTATTTTGACAAAGAGACAAAATATGCCTATGTGCGGAGTTCCGTACCATTCTGCAAATAATTACATAAGAAAGCTTATAAAAGCCGGTTTGAAAATAGCGGTATGCGAGCAGCTTGAAGAACCGGGATCAGGCAAGGGAATAGTTAAAAGAGGCGTAGTAAAAGTTATTACGCCGGGAACTTTGCTTGAAGATAATCTTCTTGATTCAAAAATGAATAATTATCTTATGGCTGTTGTTTTTTCAAATATCAATTGCTCTTCGGTTTCAATAGCCGTTTCGGACATATCTACTGGAGATTTTTTCGCGTATGAAACAACGATTCAAAATCTTGAAAATGAAATCATAAAGTATAAACCCGGTGAAATAATAATTGCCGATTCTTATATGAGAGACGAAAAAATAAAAAAGATTTTATCAAGGTTGAATACGGTCGCCTCATCGGTAAAAGATATTTATTCGGATTCTTCGTACTGTGAAAATTTCATAAAGAAAACTCTTAACATAAATTCTCTGTCTTCTTTTAACATAGAGACAAAGCCGGGCGTGATATCCGCCGTTGGCAGTATATTGGCTTACGTGCAGGCTAATCAGCCGCAAACGCTTCCTATTTTAAACAATATCAGATTTCTTGAAAGCGGCGATTATATGATATTGGACGGAGTGGCTATAAAAAATCTTGAAATTTTACGTTCATCTACATCTCTTAAACAGGACGGGTCGCTTCTTTCGGTAATGGATACCACTGTAACTCCGATGGGAGCCAGACTTTTAAGAAACTGGATTATAAAACCTCTGCTTGATATAAAAGAAATTGAAAAAAGACAGAATAAAATAAAAACGTTTATTGAGAATGAAAAAATAAGAACAGAAACAGCGGAAAATCTTAAAGCCGTATCGGATTTGGACAGAATAGCCGCAAGGATAATAAGCGGTTCGGCAAATCCGAAAGAGCTGCTTTCATTGAAAGATTCAATTAATCTTATAAAAGAAATATGCCCGAAACTTAAGGAAATAAAATATTTTCAGGATATAAATCTTGATATTGAGACGAAAATATCCGAAAAAATAGAATCTTATATAGATTCTGAAGCGCCTGTTATGATTAAAGACGGAAATATAATAAAAACAGGAGTGTCTCCTGAGCTTGACGAATTGAGGCTTTTGAGCAAAGACGCAAAGAAATATATATCCGAGCTTGAAGCCAAAGAAAAACAGGCAACGGGGATAAACAATCTGAAAATAGGATATACCTCTGTTTTCGGTTATTATATAGACATTACAAAATCAAACATATCGTCGGTGCCGGCTAATTACATAAGAAAACAAACTCTCACCAATTCCGAAAGATACATAACGCAGGAACTTAAAGTTCTTGAAGAAAAAATAATCTCTGCGCAGGACAGAACTATAAAGCTTGAAACTGAGCTGTTCGTTCAATTAAGGCAGGAACTTGCCCAATATGCACAGCATATTCTTTCTTTATCTGCGATGACTGCGGAAATTGATATTTATATTTCTTTTGCGCAGAATGCCTGTGATTTTAATTACGTATGCCCCAAAATGACGCATGGAAAAGAGCTTGTTTTAAAAGACGCAAGACATCCTGTTGTTGAACAGATTTTAAAAGCCGGAAATTTTGTCGCAAATGATATTGAACTGAATGATTCGTCAAAAAGAATAATGATACTTACCGGTCCGAATATGTCGGGTAAATCTACTTACCTGAGGCAGACGGCTCTTATAGTTATTATGGCCCAGACGGGGTCTTTCGTGCCTTGTTCCCAAGCCGAGATAGGAATAATCGATAAAATTTTCACAAGAATAGGAGCGGGAGACAATCTTGCGGCAGGCGAATCGACTTTTATGGTCGAAATGACCGAGACAGCCAATATTTTAAATCAATATACCGACAGAAGCCTTATTATACTTGACGAAGTCGGAAGAGGAACTTCAACGTATGACGGTATGTCTATAGCATGGGCGATACTTGAATTCTTTGCCGATACCGAAAATAAATATAACATAGGCGCGAAAGTTTTGTTTGCCACGCATTATTTTGAGCTTACGTCGCTTGTCTCCGAAAACAACGGAATAATAAATTCAAGTGTTTCGGTAAAAGAATGGGACGGCAATGTTATATTTTTACATAAAATAGTTGAAGGCTCCGCGGACAAATCATACGGTATACACGTTGCAAAACTGGCGGGAGTTCCTCATAAAGTTATAAAAAGAGCATATCAGATTTTACACGGTCTTGAGAAAAACATAAATAAAAATTTTGCGCAATTTGAACAGGATATACAGCCTAATCTTTTTGCTTCAATAGAACCTGAAATTTTGATAGAATTAAGAAAACTTGATACAGACAATCTAAAACCGATAGATGCCCTGAAACTTCTTGCAGAATGGAAAGAAAAATATAAAAAATAATTTTTTTTGGAGAAACTGTATGTTAAACAAAAGAAGACATCCCAGATTTCCTGTAATCAAAGATTTCGGACATGCCGTGTCGATAGGAACCGAAAAAGAAACATTTCCCGGAATAATACTGAATTTGTCTGCCGGCGGGATGCTTCTGCTGATGTATTCTGATATTCCCGTAAATGCCGAAGTTTCACTTATGATAAATATTCCAAAAATGGAAACAAAAAAAATACTCGGTAAAGTTATGAGGTCAAAATTTAAAAATACAATGTGGGAAATAGGTCTTGAATTTATCGAAATAGATACGCTTGATTCCAAAAAAATAAACAGAATGGCGATAGATTTTAACGACTGTGAAACGAAAATAGCGCTGGGCGCTCTCGATATATGCAAGAAAGAATGCAGTTATTACGTTTTGTGCGATAAAAAACAAAAAATATGATAAAAATTCTCGATGATAAAACTATTGATCAAATTTCTGCCGGCGAAGTTGTTGAGAGACCTTTGAATGTAGTTAAAGAACTTGTTGAAAATTCGCTTGACGCCGGAGCATCTTCAATTACGGTTGAAATTGAAAAGGCCGGCAAAAAACTTATAAGGGTAAGCGACAACGGTTCAGGAATGACAAGAGAAGATTTGATTCTGTCCGTGCAAAGACACGCCACAAGCAAAATAAATAATTTTGACGATCTGTCGAAAACTTTTTCATTGGGGTTCAGAGGTGAAGCTCTCCCATCAATAGCGTCAGTATCGATGTTTGAGATTAAGACGCAGCAGCCCGACTCTTCTTCCGGATGGAATCTTTCAACGGAAGGATCAAAGCAAAGTGTTTTAAATCCGTGGTCCGGAGCAGGCGGAACAATAGTTGAAGTCAGGAATATTTTTTTCAATACGCCCGTAAGGGAAAAGTTTTTAAAAAGCGATACTACCGAAAAAGCAAAAATAATAAATTGCATAGATGAAATGGCTTTGGTTAGAAACGATGTTGATTTTAAAATTATAACGGACGGTAAAATATTTGCGCAGTACCGCAAGACCGATTCAAAAATAAAAAGAATAGAAGATGTGCTCGGAAAAGATTTATCAGGAAAGCTCAAATATGTAAATTTTAATCATCCGAAGATAGCAATAGAGGCGTTTATTTCAACAAGACAAAATTCAATGGCTCAGAAAAACTGCCAGTATCTTTTTGTAAATTCCAGATGCGTTAATTATCCGAAATGGCTTATACATGCTTTATATCAGGCCTATAAAGAAGCTATACCTGTAGGCAGGCATCCGGCAATAATAATGTTTTTAAAAACAGATCCGGCCGATATAGACATAAACGTTCATCCTACAAAAAGAGAAATAAAATTTGCGAAAGAAAATGAAATGTACGATTTATTCCATAAGTTTATAAAAGGAGCTGTAGAGACTGACGGACCGGAAAGCATAATTAATGTCAAAGACCCGTTTTCGAAAACAGAATCCGTTAAAACCGATTATGGATATGCGCCCCGATTTTCAAATTATGCGCGCCATGATATTCCGGCCGTATCGGATTATAAAAATTTATATTCTTCCGATGCAGATAACCGGAGCATACAGCAGGATTTTCTTCAAAAATCAGAATACAGATTTGCCGGGCAGATTTTCAAAATGTATATTGTAATGGAGAAAGAGGGAGAATGTTTTATAATAGACCAGCATGCGGCGCAGGAAAGAGTAAAATATGAAAAATTTTTAAAACAAATACAGTCTCAAACTCTTGATGTTCAGCAGCTTTTGATTCCTGAGGTTTTTGAATTTCAGGCGTCAAAAGGAGTAATTCTTAAAAATTCTCTTGATATATTTAATTCTCTCGGATTTTCTCTTGAAGAATTCGGCGGAAATTCTTTCAGATTGGCTTCTTATCCGGCTTTGCTCGGAGAAAATATTAATTTTTTTGAAATAATTAACGGCGTAATCGAGTTTCTTGAAGAAGAAAAAAATGTTCAGGTTGATAAAATACGCGAAACTGTAATAAGAATTTCATGCAAAAGCAGCATAAAAGCAGGAGATTATATGCAGGACAGGCAGGCTGTTAAACTTGCCGAGGATTTATTTTTGTGCGACATGCCCTATACATGCCCGCACGGAAGACCTACGATGTATAAACTTACCAGACATGAGCTTGAGAAGTTTTTTAAAAGAACCTAACATTTATACCGGCTTCACATTTGTTGCTGCATTTTTGAATTT
>Ga0302240_1000703_pt1 | contig 31556 bp, 28 predicted proteins | sample AAG_UR_His_MG_FD_193538 | JGI IMG/M metagenome (GOLD analysis project Ga0302240, IMG submission 193538) | Enriched activated sludge microbial communities from anaerobic digester in WTTP, New Holstein, Wisconsin, United States - AAG_UR_His | ecosystem: Engineered > Bioreactor > Anaerobic >... | reverse complement strand
ATTATTTTCGCTATTGTCTTGTTCCTGATGAATATACCGGAAATAAGTTAATCAGAGCCGGTACGAAACCTGAGACTATAAAGGTTGTAGGCAATCTCTCTCTGGAATGTGTTAAACTTTTTCACGCCAGAGAAGAAGCAATTAATCTCTGGGGGCTTTCAAAGGAGATCCTTACTATTGGTCTTATGCCCGGAAGTCGTCCTGTAGTTTTGAAGCATTCTCTGGCATATTTTATGAAGGTTTCCGAAGAGGTTTACAGCAGTATGGAGACTCAGTTTATACTTGCTCTTTCTCCATATATAACAGTAGATATATTGAAAAAAAGTCTCTCCCATACAAAAGGACTTATGCTGGAAGGAACTTCCGGGGAAGTTCAGGAAGATGAAAAGGGTATATACATAAAAACTGAAGGTGGTATTAAAATAAGAGTAATTCAAAATAAACAATATGATGTTATGAACTGTTGTGATCTTCTTCTCACTCTTCCCGGAACTATTAATACTGAAGCAGGTTCTCTGGGTATACCCATGGTTATCTGTTATTCGTATAATAAACCTGAAGATATACCTGTAGGAGGTATGCCGTCTCTTTTAGGTAAAATTCCCATTACCGGTCCTTTTCTTAAATATATTATCTGGAAGATGTCTCAGAAAGAAAAATTTTTCTCTCTTCCCAATCGTATGGCAGGAGAAGAGATTGTGCCGGAAATAAGAGTTTTATCCAGAGCAAAAGAGGTAAGTTCTATTGTATTAGAATTGCTCCAGGACATTAAAAAAAGACAGGAAATGTCTGAGAAATTAAAAAACCTTTTTATGAGGGAAGGTGCAGGTGATAGAGTGGCTGATATAATCTTAGAAGCCATAAATAATAGATGAGAGAGTTTATTTTTAAATATAGAGGATATTTTCTTTTACCATCTGCATTGATAATTCTTTTTCTGGGGAGACCTGCATTGGAGAGTTGTCTGACAGGTTCTTTAATTATTTTTGCCGGAGAAGCCTTGAGAATCTGGGGTGTGGGATATGCAGGAAAAACTACCAGATCTCATAAAGTTGAAGCTCCTTATCTCGTTACAAATGGTCCTTATGCCTATGTAAAAAATCCTTTATATCTCGGGAATTTTCTTATAGGTACAGGGTTTTCTCTTATGGCTTCAGGGGGTGTAAGTAATCTACTTAAAATCTTTATCATTTTCTTTTTCCTCTTTTCTGCCATGTTAGTTTATGGCACTATAGTTCCTCTTGAAGAAAGATTTTTATCCGAAAAATTTGGCACTGAGTATATAAAATATAATAAAGAAGTTCCGAGATTTCTACCCTTTAGAAAATCCTATTCAGACAGAAAGGGAAGTTTTTCGTGGGAACCAGTAATAAAAGGGGAGATTAATACCTTTATATATCTGGGACTGGCTTATGTAGTTCTGGTATTTAAGATGTTTTAAGATGTGAGAAGTGAGAGGTGAGAAGTGAAAAGGTTTTATGATGTAGGGGCGAACCCCTGTGTTCGCCCGGCTTGCTCCATTACCCATCACCAATGATTATAGAATTAACTATATTTCATACAAATGACATACATAATAAATTGCCTGAAGACTTCAACTTCCCCGTCACTCCTGATCTTCTTCTGGACGGAGGAGATGCCATAGGAGGAAGTAATACAGTTTTTCGATTCAGTGAACCCATATTACGTAAGATGAAAGCCCTGGGTTATCATGGAATGGCTTTAGGAAACCGTGAATTTCATTATATAAGATCCATAATGTACCGCAGAAGGGAAGAGGCATCTTTCCCATTTCTCTCTGCAAATCTTCTTGATCTCACAGGAAGAACAGAGAAAATTATTTCTCCTTTTTTAATAAAAGAAATAAAGGACCTTAAAGTGGCCATTCTGGGGCTTACAGTTCAGATATTACCACCGGGATCTTTCTGGGAAAAGATATTTAATTTTAAATTTTTAGATCCTCTTGCCACAGCAGAAAAATATGTGCCGGAATTACGAAAGCAGGCAGATCTTTTAATAATTCTTTCTCATCTTGGAAAAGATATGGATATAATTCTTGCCGGGAGAGTGCCGGGAATCGATCTTATTATAGGAGGCCACAGTCATACTCCTCTTGATAAGCCTTTAGAGATAAATAAAACTTTAATTGTGCAGGCAGGATGTCTGGCAAAGAGTTTCGGGACCATTAAATTAAATATGCAACAGTCAGATAAAGGATATTTTTTAGAGAGCTTTAATTTTAAAATTATAACAATAAATGAATGATTAAAGTGCAATTTCTGTTATAGCACTAACATATAATGCCTGAAGGAAATTCCTCTGTAAACCTCTCATTGATTCAAAAAAGGATGTAATCCATAGAGCCAGAATAGAGACTTATGAAACATATTCTTTTTCTCAGCAATGGTTATGGTGAAGATACTATTTCTTCTTTTATTATAGATTCTCTTAAACAAAAGATTGATACTTATAATATCTCTGCTTTCCCTCTGGTAGGGACCGGAAAAAGTTATACCTCCTTTAATATACATTTAAGAGGCCCCATGAAAGAGATGCCGAGTCAGGGAGATCTCCATTCTGTTTCCAGGATACTTCAGGACATAAGGACAGGTCTTTTAAATCTTTTATGGGATCAATATTTATTTCTCAGATCCTTAAAGGGCTCTCTTTCTCTAACGGTTGCAGTGGGAGATATATATCCTGTTCTTATGGCTGCTTTTTCAGGTCTAAGACCGATTATCTTTATGGGCACGGCAAAATCGAACTGGTATTACCCCTATTCTTTCCCTGAAAAATTTTTACTAAAGAGATTTTGTCTGGCAACCTTCGCAAGGGATCTTCCTACAACAGAAGATTTGAAAAATTTCGGTATAAATTCTATCTGGGCAGGGAACCCTATGATGGACTGTTTTAACATTACCGGAGAGAATTTCGGAGTGAAGGGAGATAATAAAATTATAGGTATATTACCGGGAAGCAGAGATGTAGCTTACAGGGATTTTCCCATAATACTTTCTTCTCTGGAAAAACTTTCAGAAAACCTCTCTGACCCGCTAGTTTTTCTGGTTGCCCTTTCTCCCTCTATCAGGGTAGAAAAACTTGCAGATTCATCTTCAGGCTGGAACCCTGAGCTTTCAGATAATAGAACCTCAGGAATAGCAGGATATTTGAGAAAAAGTTCTCTTGAGATAAAATTAATTCAGGGTAAATTTGGAGATGTTATTAATATTTCAGATATTATAATAGGACAGGCCGGCACAGGTAATGAACAGGCAGCAGGACTGGGTAAGCCTGTAGTAGCCTTCGATTCGGAAGGAAAAGAAAAAATGGGCTGGTATCGTGCCAGACAGAAAGGTCTTTTAGGAGATGCCCTCAGTATTGTAAAACCCGACGGAGAGTCTATAGCCGGCGAAGTAATTGCTATACTCCGGGATAAAAACAGAAGAGAATATATGAGTAAAATTGGTAAGGAAAGAATGAAGGAAGAAGGAAGTATTGATAGAATAACAGATGAAATTATCAAGTTTTTATAATTTATAGTATGGAAGGGGAATAATTTTTGGTAAAGATTCATCCTACGGCAATAGTTCATCCTTCAACTGAATTAGATAATGGTGTGGAAATAGGCCCCTATACAATCATAGGAGAAGATGTAAAGATAGGTGGTAATACTTTTATAGGGCCTCACTGTATTATAGAATTTTCAGAGATAGGTAAAAGCAATAATATTACAGGGGGAGCTTTTATTGGAACTACACCACAGGATTTAAAATATCATGGAGAGAAAACCAGACTTATTCTGGGAGATAATAATATTATTAGGGAAGGTGTTTCCATTCACAGAGGGACTAATGCCACAGGTATAACCTTAATAGGAAATAATTGTATGTTTATGGCATATTCTCATGTGGGGCATGATTGTAGAATAGGTAATGGTGTTATAATGGCAAATACGGCTGAACTGGCAGGACATGTGGAAATAGGTGATAATGCTGTTCTTTCGGCTTTTACCGGTATCCATCAGTTTGCCAGAATTGGCACTTATGCAATGATTGGAGCCGGTGCAATGGTGAGTATGGATATACCCCCCTTCTGCACTGCCCAGGGGGACAGAGCAAAACTTGTAGGACTTAATCTGATTGGCATAAAGAGAGCCGGTATGACAGATGAAACCATTCAATCCATCAAGAAAGCTTATAAAATACTTTTCCATTCCAGGCTTCGCCTGGAAGAAGCTCTTGGCAGGTTAAAATCTTCGCCACTGTCTCCAGAGGTACAGATTCTTCTTGATTTCTGTATGACTTCAACTCGTGGAATAGCCAGACCACGGTGAGGTCAATAAAAATACACCGGTTTTTTTAATATTTCTTATTGCTTTTAACAGATATTTTTGTTATAATATTTCCTGTCAGAGAATATATAAGTGTGTATAATTCTATGATAAAATAAGCGGAAGTAGCTCAGTGGTAGAGCATCTGCTTGCCAAGCAGATGGTCGCGAGTTCAAGTCTCGTCTTCCGCTTTATTTTTTTGTTATGGAGTTCACTTATGGAATATGAAGTTTATATAACCAGACGGAAAAACTGGTTTGATAAAGAGGACCCTGTAATTCCTGAAGAAATCTGGCCTTCTGCAGTGGGGGGGCATCTGCAGATGTCTTTAACCGGTGTGGCAGAAATAAAAACACCTGAAGGTGAATTTATTTCATATGAAAATCCTCTCCTGGCTTTATGGAGCGGTCATTCTAAAGAAGAAAAAGTATGGTTTGATTACCGGGATGGAAATATAGCAGTAAAAAACCCTGATGACAAAATAATAAAGAAAATGATTGAACTTGCAGAAGAACTTGGAAGACAGGTTCAGGGTGATGATGGAGAAATTTATTCTTTTCCCGGAAAAGATTCCTCTTATAAAGAATCTTCCTTTAAGGGGCAGGGTGATGTCGGAGAAAATTATCCTTTTTTTGAGAACGATTCCTCTTATAAAAAATCCTCTTTTATTGTAAAGAGCATAAACTGGATAAAGAATAGATTTTTTAACTGCAGACTTCCGGAAATTGACTCTCCCTTTAAACCGGGAGACTATGTTATAGATTGTTTCAGACGGGAATGCACAGTAATAAGTATCGATAGAAAAGGCGGAGGAATCCTTGACACGGTAACTGTTAGATACTGTGATGGATCTCTTCATTCCTATTCTGTAATGGCTTCAGGTTTTGAATTTATTGACTGGTGAATATCATGAATTATGGCTATTTTTTTATTTTTTCAGGAATCTTCTTTATTTTTTATGCCCTGAATTTAGAGGGTATGGGACTTCTTCTTCTATGGCCCGGTATGAGTTTTTTTATTGTAGGTCTTGCTTATTTAAGACGTAAATCATCTGTTTACGGTAAGAGGAATGATGGAAAAATAAGATTAATAAATAAAATTATTTTATTTCCCTGTTTTTTATATACAGAACTTCTGTGGAATGCACTTAGACTTATAAGAAGGGAAGATCCCTTTAATGAATTAATTCCAGGGGTATTGATTGGCAGACGTCTTACAGGCTCGGAATTACCAGAAAATGTGGAGGCAATACTGGATTTAACTGCGGAATTTTCCGAGGCACATGAAATAATGAAAAAGAGAGATTATTATCTCTTTCCCATATTAGATGGTTATGTTCCTGAGAAAAAGGAGTTTATGAATTTAATTGAGAAGATAAATAAAATTAAAGGTACTCTTTACATTCACTGTGCCGAGGGGCATGGAAGAACCGGTATGGTGGCAGCTGCTTTACTTATCTCCCGCGGTCTCTCTGAAAACGTAGATGAAGCATTAAAGAAGATAAAAGAAAAACGCCCTGCCGTTACCCAGAGGCGGAGTCAGTATGTACTTGTAAAAAGCCTTACAGAGGAGTTGAAAAAATTGAGGGGAGTATAAACTGGAAGGAGTATTCTGCAATATTGATTTTAACTCTGAATGGCGTATTATTCAGAGAAGCTTCCGAAGGGAAGATAAGAAAAATCTTAATCATAATAAAAAATTCTTCAAACTCTTATCATCAGTCATGCCGGACTGACAGAAAAGAAAGGAAAGACTGGAACAGATAAGTTTATAGAAATATAAGTCCTTATTATCTGAATGTGGAATTTGCCCATTTTACAAATTCAACCAGAGTAAAAACCTTAATATTTTTACTTTTATCCGATGTATAACGTTTTTCCTCTACAGCTTTTTTTAGCCATTTCACCGCCCCCGATTTTGCTCCCCCTCCGTCTATTATAATTATAATATCACCTTCAGGCATGGCCTCAATACAGTTAAGATACAGGTAGGGGAATTTTTCATCCACACTTCCCGATGACTGCTGCCATTTACATTCAATCCGCACTTCAAGGGAATATTTCTTCGAAATCAATAAAAATTCCGTTTTACCCGGGTGATTATATATCGTTTTATAGGGCACATTTTTTATTAAAAGTTCATGGCCGCAATTCTTCTTATTTTTTACATAATCTCTGTAGCCGATGAGAGTAAATCCCTTGCTCAAAAGAGTTGCCGTAACGGTTTTTTCCAGCGTATTTCCTGAACTGGTGGCAAGACTTCCCTGTTTTATAATATCCACTGGTAGGTCCTTTCTCTATTTCTCAATTTTCCTGCTATACATAAGAACCTGTCTTATCTATATAACCATATTTATTGTCAGGTAGAGGCGATACATCATAATTTGTAGATGAAGTTGGTGTTTTGTTTTTCTCATAAAAGAGACAACCCATTATAGACAGGACTATAATTAATATGAATATTATATAGTTTTTCTTGAGTACTGTTGCCGCTCCCTTTTTTAAGTTGAAAATTTAATTCCAGAAATCTAATTGTTCTTCTATAGAGGTATTTTTATAGGGATTATCCATTTTAAATACAACTTTACCGAGTATTTCTATATCTTTATGTTTTTCTATAATCTGTCCTCTGGGAGAATAGAAAATCATTTCTCCTGTAGAAAGTATTTTAAGTTTTTTTAACACAGGATTTACCCAGTTTTTACATATAATAGCTATGGTATCACCGCTCTGATATCTTTTCTGTTCTTTTATGAAGAGTAACATTCCAGGGGTTATACCATATTCTATCATATAGTCTCCTATAGCAGTTATAACGAAATCAAAATTAATATTCCATTCCGATGGAAGAGTTATAGTGTTATTACAGACAACCTTCATTGATTTTCTCCTGTATTTACAAAACAAAACTAGAAGATGAACATCTTCTAGTTTTTCTTTATAAAATTAATGTGAAGTATTCTTTATATAAAAATTTATTCCTGCCTGAAAATCAGGGTAATAAGGTATATTTTTTCATATTAAATAAAAATTATTAAGTTTATCTTTTTGTAATATTATTATTTTGGGTAGTCCTGAAGAGGTAGTGATATATAGCGTTTTTTTTGGCTGATTGGATAGTAAGTTTACCACTACTTCTTTAGGACTACCCAAAAAGGAATAGCTTTTGTTCTTACTTATGATAAAAGGTTCTCCCAATCTGCATAGTAAAAGCCGATACACCTTTTAGTTATTAATCTTTATAAATAATAGAAATCAGGCAAACTTAATTATAATATCAGCCATATCGCCTTCAAAATCGACAAAAACCTTATCTTTGTTTGCATCTAAATGTTCCAGATTTATAAAAAATAATAATTTACCAACCTGTATGGTATTTTTTTTATCAAAATCCATTTTAAAACCATCAGGCAATACAGAGGTTTTTCCCTTAATAGTAGAGGGAATCTTAACAGTATATTCCTTTTCCTCTAACATTATCTTAAAGTCAATCTTTTTACCGGAATTTTCAAAACCTATGGCAGAAGGCCCTGTTGATTTAAATTTCAGAGGGCCCCGTTCATTTAATTTATCTATTATATCAGGAGGAAGACCGGGGAAAAGATTTACAATATCCAGTAGAGGTAATTCTCCGGAACCAGTTTCACTTATCTTTCGAATTTTCTCTATAAGCTCTTCTACTGAGGGCTTTAATTCAGGCTTTACCAGTTCAGTTGTTTTTACACTCTTAGTATGCAATGTCCTGTTATGAAATTTTCTGATATCCTCTAAAAGTTTAGCGTCATTTTTCTTATTAGTAATTTCTACTTTATCCTGGATATTTTGTAAATTATCCTCACCATTAACTGATAAGGAATCTTTTTTTTCTTTATCAATCTTGGCTGTCTGTCCTTGAATGGACAAAATATGATTTATATCACTCAAAATATTATCCCCCCTTATTTATCTTCCTACACTATATAGTAAAGAAATTCTTATATTTGTCAAGTCAAATTTTAAAAATTGCCGATTCTTAATTTGCCTTATTCCCCTGGGTAGTCCTAAAGAAGTAGTGGTAAACTTACTATCTAATCAGCCAAAAAAACGCTATATATCACTACCTCTTTAGGACTGCCAAAAATAGAAATTAAAGGCATTTATTATGTAATTCCTATAAAAGTTGACTGCTGACTGCTGATGGCTGAAGGCTTAATTTGTTAAATATATGACATAAAACTACTCTTTTTTTCCTTATAATCTATCTATAATTTCAGAAAGAGCTATATTTATGTTATCTGAAATTATAATTCACAATGAAATCAGTCTGGATGGTTATATTGATGGTTATGAAGCCAATATGGGACTTTATTGCAGTATAGCCGCACGCTTTGGAGCTGATTGATGCTCACAGGTTCCAATACAATTTTAAAGGTTGTAAAATAGCTTATAAACCCGTGGGAATGGAGTTATTATGAAATTATGTAATATGGAATTTCTGGAAAAATATTTTAAAAATAATGAAAATATATTATTTCAGGAAGAAAAAATTGAGAAATATTTATTTAAATGTCCGGCATATTCAGCAAAAAAAATAATAATAAAAGGTGCCAGAGAACATAATCTGAAGAACATAAATGTAGAATTACCCCGAGACAGTCTTATAGTAATTACGGGGCTTTCTGGAAGCGGTAAATCTACCCTTGCCTTTGACACAATCTATGCAGAAGGACAACGCCGTTATGTGGAATCCCTTTCGGCCTATGCAAGACAGTTCCTCGGACTTATGCAGAAGCCCGATGTTGACTCTATTGATGGCCTCAGTCCTGCCATTTCAATCGATCAGAAAACTACCAGTAAAAACCCCAGAAGCACTGTGGGAACCGTAACGGAAATATATGATTATCTCAGGCTTCTTATGGCAAGAGTAGGAACACCTTACTGTCCCGAACATAATATTGAAATCCGTGCTTTCTCACCTGAAAAGATTGCAGAGAATATTAAAAATACCATGAAAGGTACTGTAACGGTGCTTTCCCCTGTAGTTCGACAGAAAAAGGGAACCTATGAAAAACTTCTGGAGGATTTAAATAAAGATGGTTTTTTGAGGGTAAGGGTAAACAAGAAGATCCACAGGACCGATGAAAAGATCAAACTTGAAAAATATAAAAAACATGATATAGAAATAGTTATTGACCGCCCTGACATAGACGATCATTCCAGACTTGTGGAAGCAGTTGAAGTGGCAATTAACAGATCAGAGGGTCTTGTAATTATTCTTGACAGTGAGAATAAAGAAACAATTTTTTCCGGGAAACTTGCCTGTCCTGTCTGCGGACTTGCCTTTGAAGAACTTCAGCCCAGAATGTTTTCTTTTAACAGTCCTTTCGGTGCATGCCAATCCTGTCACGGCCTGGGGATAAAGATGGATTTTGACCCTCATCTCATAATTCCAGATAGAAATAAATCCATAGCAGACGGTGCCATAATGATCTACAGAAATGCCATTGACGGATGGCGCGGACAGTATCTCGGTTCTGTGGCGAAACATTTTGGTTTTTCTGTTCTTGCTCCAATAAAAGATCTTACAGAAGAACAATATAATATTCTTATGTATGGTTCTAGTGAGTCTATTAAATTTAATCTCCTCATAAAAAAGGGTGAAGTAGAATGGTCTTCCACCGGAACCTGGGAAGGTCTTATTCCTCAGTCAGAACGTCTTTATAATCAGACTGAATCAGATTACAGAAGACAGGAATTGGAGAAATTTATGCGTGTTTCTCCCTGTCCGGCCTGTAACGGAAAGCGTCTTAATTATAAAGCACTTTCTGTAAAGATTGCAAAAAAATCTATAGTGGATATTACCGATATGTCCGTATCTGAAGCTATAAGGTTTTTTACTGATTTAAACCTCAATAAAAAACATACGGAAATAGCAAGACAGGTTTTAAAGGAAATTAAAAGCAGACTCGATTTCCTCCAGAAGGTAGGTCTTGATTATTTAACACTTTCACGAACTTCTTCCACTATTTCAGGAGGAGAAGCCCAGCGTATAAGGCTTGCCACTCAGATTGGTTCCAACCTTATGGGTGTACTTTACATCCTGGATGAACCATCCGTAGGACTTCATCAAAAGGATAATAAAAAGCTCATTCATACCCTCCGGAGTCTTAAAGAACAGGGAAATACCGTTATTGTAGTTGAACATGATGAAGAGACAATAAGAAGAGCCGATCATGTTCTGGATATTGGCCCCGGAGCAGGTCTTTACGGTGGAGAGATTGTAGCACAGGGAAGGCCTGAAGATATTGAAAGAAATCCTCTGTCCCTTACAGGGCAGTATCTTTCAGGCAGTCTGAAGATAGATGTGCCTGAAAAAAGAAGAAGTTCTTCTAAATTTATTCATATCCTGGGGTGCAGGGAACATAATCTTAAAAATATTGATATCCATATACCTTCAGGTGTTTTTACCCTGATTACCGGTGTTTCAGGTTCAGGTAAATCAACACTTATATATGAGATATTATATAAGGGGCTTATGAAAAAACTTCATGCTTCGAAAGAAAGACCCGGCCAACATGATGAAATCATTTCTGATATTGAAATCGATAAGGTAATTGTTATTGACCAGAGTCCCATAGGAAGAACTCCTCGAAGTAATCCTGCTACTTATACAAAGGTATTTGATGAAATAAGAAATATCTTTGCTCTTACAGAAGAAGCTAAAATTCGCGGCTATAAGGCAGGAAGATTTTCTTTTAACGTAAAGGGCGGACGATGTGAAGCCTGCCAGGGTGATGGACTCATAAAGATCGAAATGAATTTTTTACCCGATGTTTATGTGGAATGTGAAGAATGCAAGGGAAAACGATATAATAGAGAAACCCTTGAGGTAAAATATAAAAGTAAGAATATAGCAGAAGTTCTGGATATGAGTGTAGAGGAAGGAATGAAGTTTTTTTCAAATATTCCTGCTGTCCTTATAAAACTTCAGACTCTTGATAGAGTGGGTCTCAGCTATATTAAACTCGGCCAGAGTTCAACGACTCTTTCAGGAGGAGAGGCACAGCGTATTAAACTTACAAGGGAACTTTCAAAAAGAGAAACAGGTAAAAATGTATATCTCCTGGATGAACCCACTACAGGACTTCATTTTCATGATGTAAAAAAGCTTATAAAAGTGTTAAATGATCTTGTGGATAAAGGGAATACCGTTATCGTTATAGAACATAATCTGGATGTAATTAAATCAGGGGATTATATTATTGACCTGGGACCTGAGGGAGGAGATAAGGGAGGATGTATTATTGCCACAGGAACCCCTGAAGAAGTAGCAGAGAATAAAAATAGTTATACAGGACAGTTTCTTAAAAAGATCTTTCAGGGAGGTTGAGAATATGGATTCCTTAAGAAATTTTTTTAATGAGAATGAAAAAAAATAATTACCGGAAAATACAAATGTAAAATATGATTGACTATCTGACATTACCTGAGAAAACAGGATGTTATTTTTATAAAGACGAACATAGTAATATAATCTACGTAGGCAAGGCTAAAAATCTGAAAAAAAGGATTTCTTCTTATTTTCAGAAACGAGACCATGATACTAAAACACTTGCCCTCATAAATGATATCCATTCCATGGACTATATAGTTACAGATAATGAAGTAGAAGCACTCATACTGGAAAATACCCTTATAAAAAAACATAAACCGAAATTCAATATTAATCTGAAAGACTCACGTCGCTATGCCTATATAGAAATAACTGATGAAAAATTCCCCCGCCTTCTTATTGCGAGAAATAAAGAAGGTAAGAGTGAATTTTTCGGTCCTTTTGTATCGGGACAGAAAAGAGATCATATTATTAAGCTTTTGAGAAAGATATTTAAGGTTCGAACCTGTAAAAGACTGCATAAAAAAGCATGTCTCAGATATCATATAAATCTGTGTCATGCTCCCTGTATCGGTAATATATCCCCTGAGGATTACAGTGAAAAAATAAAAAATGTAAGATTTGTCCTTAAAGGTAATATAAAGGATCTCCTTCATGTTCTGAAAGAGAAGATGCAAAAAGCTTCCCTTGAGCTTGAATTTGAGCAGGCTATAGATTACCGTGAACAGATTTATGCTCTGGAACAATTGAATGAACATCAGAATATGGAGAGAGCTCGAAGATACAACGAAGATATAATCAATTATATCCTTCAAAAGGATCAGGTATTTCTGCTTTTATTCAATATAGATAAAGGTACCTTACATAATAAATCCGAATTTATTTTTGACTGGCACTTTGATTTCTTTGAAGAGTTTCTTGTGCAGTACTATTCTGAACATACCATACCGGAAGAACTTATAGTGCCTGAAGATATAGACCCTGCTATAAGGAATTTTCTGAAGTATAAAAAAGGTGCTAAAGTAATAGTAACTGTGCCGAAGATTGGAGAAAAAAAACATCTCCTGGAACTTGTAAAAAAGAACGTGGAGCTTTCTTTCTTCGGGGATATGATAAAAGTGGAGGAACTTCAGAAAAAATTGAGACTTAATGATTTGCCTTCTGTAATAGAATGTTTTGATGTATCCCATCTTGCAGGCACTTTTACTGTTGGTTCAATGGTGCAGTTTCGAAACGGAAAACCTGATAAAAGTAATTACAGGAGATTTAAGATAAAATACCCTGAATCCCTTGAAGATGATTGTGCTTCCATAGGGGAAATCGTGAGACGCCGTTATAGGAGGTTAAAAGAAGAAGAAACTCCCATGCCTGATCTTATCATAATTGACGGCGGTAAGGGGCAGTTATCTTCTGCTTTAGGGGAACTTAAAGAACTTTCTTTAAAGATACCTGTTATTTCCATAGCGAAAAAGTTTGAAGAAATTTATTTTCCCGGTTCCTCTGTGCCCTTGAGACTTCATAGAACGGATAAGGCCCTTCTTTTTATAGAGGAAATAAGGGATGAAGCGCACAGATTTGCCCTGAGCTATAATAGAAAACTCCGGGCTTTTTCTAAGTACCGCAACAGGTAAAAAAGTATCCAAAAACATATACACCTGCGCTCAAATCGTGATTGAAACTTCTTTGGCTTATCCTTTTTAAACTTCGGGAGTTCTATAAAGTGCAATTCCTTAACATCAGTTAATTCTTTCTTTGCTTTAATATTCAAATACCTATAAATATTATGCAAATCTCTTTCTAACGGACAGGTTCCGGTTCCTTCCCGGCCTTTTTATATTCTTCAAGCCATTTTCCCGCTTTTTTAAGGCCCGATTCAAAACCCTTCGGCCCTTTATCTGATAAAAGAGCTATAAGACCGTTTTCCCCGATAATAAATACCCTGGCAGGCCATGCGTCGTAATTATCGTCAACGGTATTATCCATATTATCAAGAATTACTGGTACAGTAATTTTCCCTTCCTCTATGAACAAACGGGCGACAGTGCATCTTTCAAGATAGTTTCTCGGATCTATAATACCTTTTTCCACGGCGTACTTCACGGAACGGCTGCTGTTAGACGGATGGCCTTCTCTTATATATACAATCCGAAATTCTGCAATATCCTTATAATTCTGATACATTTTTTCCATTTTTCCTGATTGATGAAGAAAAAGTGGAGAGGTATAGCTTCCGAAGAATAGAATTACCGGAAGTTTAAGTTTTGATAGATCTGTTTCCTCTTTTCCGTCAGGAGACAAAAGTTTTAAAGCCGGTGCCATATGTCCCACGTGAAGTTCTCTCGTTATATACTCTTCTCCCCGGCCTGTAGAAGTCCATAAAAGTATCAGTAAAAATCCTATAAAAAGATAAAAAAAATTTTTCATAATTTAACTTTACATTTCCTTTTCTTCTAAAGCTTTCCAGCAGCTCAAACATATTCCATGGGAAATATTCAGCAACTCACAGGTTTCTTTTATTTTTATGCCGTTTTTCATAAGGCACCTGCACCAGGCGCACTGGAATATGTCTTTATTATCTTTAATCAGAGTTAATATGTAATCCATAAAACAGCTTCTTTCTTATTTTGAGCTTTCAGTTATCAGCAGTCAGCAATAAGCTTTTAGCTGAAAGTTTATTTATTTATTTAACTATATAACAATGAGGTATAACATGGCGGTAAAATATATGTAAAATAAATACTTGAATCTTCAGGAGCCTACTATATAATAGTAAAATATAAAGGAGATTTAAATAAAATGAAAAATCAGTTTAAACTTGTCTCTTCTTTTAAACCTGGAGGTTCTCAGCCGGAAGCCATAGAGAAATTACTCGAAGGCCTGGAAAAGAAAGAGCGATTTCAGACCCTTCTGGGTGTGACAGGTTCAGGGAAAACCTTTACCATAGCAAATGTTATTGAAAGAATTAACAGACCCGCTCTCGTTATAGCCCACAATAAAACCCTTGCGGCACAGCTTTATAATGAATTCAGAGAGTTTTTCCCGAAAAACAGAGTGGAATATTTTGTTTCCTATTATGATTATTACCAACCTGAATCTTATATCCCCCAGAAGGATCAGTATATAGAAAAAGATGCTCAGATAAATCCGAAAATTGAACAACTCCGTCTTTCTGCTACTGCTTCGATATTGTCCCGGCAGGATGTGATAATTGTAGCCAGTGTTTCCTGTATATATGGCCTCGGTAACCCGGAGCATTTCAGAAATCTTGGCTTTGAGCTTTCTGTGGGGCAAAAAATAGGGAGAAAAGAATTACTGCAAAAACTTATAAATATCCAATTTGAAAGAAATGATACGGAACTCCTGGCGGGAAGATTTCGTGTAAGGGGAGATACGGTTGATCTTGTCCCGGGTTATTATAACAATATTATTCGTTTTGAAATGTTCGGCCCTGAGATTGAAAGAATCAGAGAGATTGATAAAAATACCGGTTCAGTTAAAGAAGAACTTAATTATTTCTATATATATCCTGCAAGGCATTTTGTTATCCCCAGAGAGATTTATGAGAAGGCCCTATTGTTAATAAAAAAAGAACTTCATATGAGATTACCCGAACTTGATATAATTACATCTTCTAGATTGAAGCAGAGAACCCTTTATGATATGGAAATGATAAAAGAAACCGGTTATTGTAAGGGTATTGAAAATTATTCCCGCCATTTTGATTTCAGACTCCCAGGAGAGAAGCCCTATGTGCTTTTAGATTATTTCCCCAAAGATTTTCTTATGATAATAGATGAAAGCCATCAGACTATACCTCAACTTCATGGTATGTATAAAGGTGACTTCAGTCGCAAAAAAAATCTTATTGATTACGGTTTTCGCCTTCCTTCTGCCTTTGATAACCGCCCCCTTAAATTTCAGGAATTTGAGAAATATATGAAGAGTGTGGTCTTTGTATCTGCTACCCCGGGAGATTATGAACTTAAAAAATCCGGTCAGGTTGTAGAACAGATAATAAGGCCTACAGGTCTTGTAGACCCGAAGGTTGAAATAAAACCACTTGAAAATCAGGTAGAAGATTTAATAAGAGAGATTAGAGCTACACTTAAGGCAGGTAATAGAATTCTTGTAACGACCCTTACTAAAAAGCTTGCAGAAGAATTAACGGAATTTTTAGCTGAAGGAGGACTGAAAACAAGGTATTTACATTCAGAGATTGATACACTTGAAAGGACTGAGATTATTCGTGAATTAAGACTGGGAATATTTGATGTCCTTGTGGGTATAAATCTTTTAAGAGAGGGACTTGATATTCCTGAAGTGGGTTTTATCGGTGTTCTGGATGCAGATAAAGAAGGATTTTTAAGGGATCAGAGGAGTTTAATTCAGATTATAGGAAGGGCAGCAAGAAATATTGACTCAAAAGTCGTTTTATATGCAGATAATATTACTGCTTCAATCAAAAGAGCCATTGATGAAACAAACAGAAGGAGAGATCTTCAGATTGAATTTAATAAGAAACATAATATAAAACCACAGACAATTATAAAACCTGTAAAGGAAAAAATAGTAGAAATTAAGGATATAAAATATGTCCCTAAAAAGGAAATACCTAATATGCTCATTCAGTTAGAGGCAGAAATGAAAGAATCTGCCGATAAACTCGATTTCGAAAGAGCCATACTTTTGAGAGATAAGATCAATAAGTTGAAGGAAAAACTGTATAAAAGTGAAAAGTGAGGAGTAAGGTATTAAATGCCTCTTATGTCTCATGTCTCACGATTTATTACCCAGTAATAACTTATAAGTTTCTGCCTTCTTATCCATTGCTTCTTTGTTTTTAGGTTCAAGCATCAGGGCTTCATTATAACATTTAATAGCTTCTTTATATTTTCCTGTCGCTGTCAGTATTTCTCCTCTGGTAATCCAGGGTATGGCGCTTTCAGGGTCTATAGCTAAAGCTTTATCTATATATTCCATAGCTTCTTTATATTTACCAAGTTTATATAATGAATTACTCTTATTATTCAATGTCCAGCTTGAAGAAGGGTCAATTTCCAGAGCTTTGTCGTAACATTTAATGGCTTCTTCATATTTTTTCTGCATAGATAAAGTATTGCCCATAAGAAACCAGGCATCAATATAGTTTTTGTCGATTTCCAGGGCTTTAGCATAACAATTAATGGCTTCTTCATATTTTTTCTTTTCACTTAAGGCATTTCCTTTGTAAATCCATGCATAGGCATAACGTGGATCTATTTCTAAAGCTTTATTATAGCATTTTATAGCTTCCTCATATTTTTTTTGTTCATAAAAGGCATTTCCTTTATGATACCAGGCATAGATATATTTAACATCAATGTCCAGGGTTTTATTAAAACATTCTATAGCTTCTTCGTATTTTCTTTTTTTGGATAGAATTAAACCTTTGCTATACCATGGATCTGCATAAAAAGGGTCAAGTTTTAATGCAGTTTCATAACATTTCAACGCTTCTTCATATTTTCCCTGATATTCTAAAGCTGTTCCCCTGCCGTACCAGACTTTGCTGTAATTTGAGTCTAAGTCTAAAGCATTATCGTAATATTTTATGGCTTCTTCATATTTACCCTGTTTACATAAAGCATTTCCTTTATCAAACCATGCATAGGTATTACCGGAATCAAGATCCAGCGATTTATCGAAACATTTAATTGCATCATCATATTTCCCCTGGTCATATAAAGCTTTCCCTTTAGCGTACCAGATATTTATATAATCTGGCTGAATTATTAATATTTGATTGAAACACTGTATTGCATCATCATATTTCCTCTGTTTATATAAAGCAAGTCCTCTGGTATACCATGCATCAACACATTTGAGGTCAATTTCCAGAACTCTGTTCAGGCATTCTATTGTTTCATCATATTTCTCCTGTTTATATAAGGTATTTCCTTTATTAAGAAGGGCACTCAGATATTTAGGATTAATTGCCAGGGCTTTATCGAAAGATTTTATGGCTTCATCATATTTCTCCTGATAATATAAAGTATTTCCTCTGTTTTTCCACGCTTCTATATAAAGAGGTTCTATTTCTAAAGCTTTATCGAAAGATTTTATAGATTCATCATATTTCCCCTGACAGGATAAGGACAATCCTTTTCCATTCCAGGCATAAGTACATTTGGAATCAATCTCCAGAGTCTTATCATAACATTTTATGGCTTCATCATATTTTTTTTGATCATATAAGGTATCTCCCTTATTAATCCATGCAGAAATATTGTCCGGTTTTATTGTTAATACTTTATCATAATATATAATGGCCTGATCATAGATTACAAGTTCCCTTAAAGCATTCCCTTTATTAGTTAGAGCATCAATATAGATGGGATTATATTCTAAGGCTTTATCAAAAGATTTTATGGCTTTATCATATTTACCTTTTTGCATTAAAGTCAGTCCCTCTTTGTTAAATATAAAGGGTAAGATTTTAGGAAATAATAAAAATGACAGACCGGCCAGAATAATAACAGTCAGTACTATAGCAATAATATTCTTTTTAATTGATGTTAAAAAAGATCCTCTGGAAATAACCTCTGAAGCCTGTGAAGGTCTGTATTTATATTTTTCTTCATAAACTGTTTCCAGGGATGATCCTTGTTGAGTTGAGAAAGATATCTTTTCAAGAGCTTCTCTCATATGTCCGGCACTTTCATAACGATCATGTGCTCCTCTGGAAAGAGCTCGCATAATAATACTTTCTATTTCTTCTGAAACTTTTGGATTAAGCTCTCTTACCGGTTTAAAAGAGAAAGGTGCTACAGGCATTACACCTGTAAGAAGAGCGTGCATTGTCCCTCCCAGTGAATATATGTCAGATCTTGGTTCCGGTTTACCTTCAAATAACTCTTCCGGAGAAAAGGCTGGTGTTCCCACTACGGTTTTTGTAGTTTCACTGCCGGGTATAACCGTTCTTGCTATGCCGAAATCTATAAGTACTATTTTTTCTTCAGCACTTTTAAGCATTAAATTACTGGGCTTAAGATCACGATATACTATGGGAGGGGACTGAGTATGGAGATATTCCAGAGCATCTAATATCTGTTTCGCCCATTCTATGACAATATGTTCGGGAATTATGGAACCGGTATAAGAGTGTTTTATTGTTTCCAGATCTTTACCTTCTATATAATCCATTACAAGGTAATAGCGTCCTCCTTCTATAAAGTAATCTTTTACGATAGGGAGATTGGGATGTCTGAGTTCATGAAGTATCTTGGCTTCTTTTTTAAAAGAATCGATCATATACTGTTGTTGTTCACCATCTGGCCCGTGATAAAGCATCTCTTTTACAGCACATCGACTCATCTCAAATCTATGATCAACTGCTTCATAGACTGCGCCCATACCGCCGACTTTAATTTTTCTTTTTATTTCATAACGTTTATCAAGCATGACACCGGGTTTTAAAGTTGTATCCTTATTTACAATATCTCCTCCACAGGACTGGCATAGTTTAACTGAATCAGGATTTTCTTTGCCGCATTTATTACAGTAGATTGCCATTTTAGTGAACTCCAGAAAAAAGATAAATTTACTTCATATTCTTTAAAATTTGATTAAAGTCCTGCTATTTCTATTTTTTATGGAGAAGGTTGAAACAGGAGTTATTTGAATTTTTATAAAAATCCAATGAATTCAGGAGACCACTGTCTCCTGAATTCTGAATCCTTTGCAGACTGATATTTCAGAGAAGTTTTAACTTTTATATGAAAGGAGGAGATTAAAATATATCTCTCCTGCAAGTGAAATCTGTTGAAAGGAAATTTTTTCTTCCGGTGTATGGGCTTCTTCTAACTGGCCTGCTCCCAGAATAACCGGTTTTATACCTGCTGTCCAGAGTATATTTGCATCAGAATGGCTCGGGAAAATTTGCGGATTCCATGACAGGCCTTTTAAAGTATAAATGTTTTTTAAATTTTCCACCAGAATTCCCTTTTCCGGTATCTCATATCCTCTATGTATGTTAGTAAATCTTATATCTGCATCAAGTCCCCCTGTTTTTACCTGATCTTCTACTACAAGTTCTTCCATATCCATAGTAACTTCTTCTATAGGATAGGCAGGGGGAAAATGAAGATCAAGCCATGCTTCACATCTGTCTGGAACTACAAAACCTGCTCTGGAACTTGATAGCTCTCGAATATTATAAACCAGATCAGGTTTTTTAATTTCCATATAATTAGAAATTTTAAGTAATAGACCAAGCATATGTTTAATAGCATTCTGTCCTTTATCTGCAAGAGAAGCATGTATCTGCTTTCCCTCGGTACAGATCTGAACTTCCAGATATCCGCAATGTTTCAGACAGGGATTTAAATCTGTAGGTTCACCAATAATTGCCCAGGGGAAATGAAAATCTTTTACCAGTTTTTCAGCTCCATCCCCTTCTTCTTCTTCACCTACTACCAGTGCCAGAGCTACAGGTAAAGGGCAGGGACATTTCTCCTGTAAAGTAATATATGCCTCTATCATAGCGGCACAGTTTCCCTTCATATCAGAAGATCCGAGGCCCATAATAATATCTCCATCTTCTTTATAATCATAATGGTCCAGGTTATAGGCCCTTACAGTATCTATGTGTCCTATAAGAGCTATCTGTATATCCAGTTCTTTCGGAGCGACAATAAGGTTGTAACGGTCTTCATCCACTTCCTGAGAGATTACATTTAGCTTATGTCTTTTAAGATATCTATAGATAAAATACAGTAATTCTTCTTCTTTTCCTGAAGGGCTGTAGATATTTATTAACCTGCTTAAGAGCCGTTTTAATCGTTTTTGATTAATATTATTAATGGTCATAGATTTCTTTTTCTCTGTACTGACGTCTCTGATTATCAAGGTTCAGAGTTAAATATACATGGTCCTGGGGGTTTTTAAATCCCATCTTATAAAAGAAATTAATAGCTTTTTTATTGTCTGACTCTGTATCTACAAGTAATATTCTTACTCCATCTTCTATCATAAGATCCAGAAAATGATCAAAAAGTTTTTTTGCAATACCCTGTCCCTGCCAGTCAGGATCAATACCAAGCCATACAAGATGACCGTATTTCCAGGCAGAATGGCTTTTGCTTATGGTAGTACCAAGAGTAAATCCGACGATTTCCTCCTTTTCTTCTTCTTCTGCTACCAGACAGAATTCACTGTCTCCCTGGTAAAGTGTTAGAACTTCATATTCATCCCATGTACGATAGAGGGTAGGAACCTTTTCTGCAGTAAACAATTTTTCCCCGAGATGAAAGACTTTTGCCAGATCATCTATTTCCATATGACGTGTAATAATATTTATTTTCTTGTTTTTTGAAGGCTCTTTTTCATTCATAAAATATTTTTCACTCTTTTACAGTATAGTAATTAGTTAGATTATGTAAAATTGAAAACTTGAATTAAGTACTATACTTTTGCAGAATTTTGAAAAATTGTTGTCCCCTGAGGACATCCTCGCGGAGGTCCTGCAAGGTAGAATAAGGCTTTGTTTAAAAAGTGCAAAAGTATAGTCAAGTATTTTCTTTAATTAATATAATATTTTTTATATATATCTTATGTTAGCTACTTAACTCTCAGCAGGATTTAAGTATAGTTGTTAGAATATTCTTATTGAGGAATTTATTATTTTTTTATGATTTTAGAGATTGTAAGAAGAAAGAGAGAAAATTTATGGAGGTTTTTTTCGAAGTCCTGAAAAAAATATATGATAATTTTGATAGAGAATATTTTGATGTCCGGCTAAATAGCTGTGGAGAATGTTTCACCTGCTGTACCAGTGAAATGCGATATCCTCCTCTATCAAAGCTAGAAGCAGATTTTATAGACGAATTTTTAAAACAACATAAAGCTAAACCTGATATAGATGTATTTAAACGTTATATGACATACAGAGACACACCTCTGTGTAGTTATTTTGAAAAAAATAAAGGTTGTACCATATATCCTGTAAGACCTATGTATTGCAAATTATTCGGATTATTTCGATTTAAAGGGAATGTTCCTCTTCCAGGAGCGTGTGTGTTTAAGAAGAAAGCTCTTCGTGTTACACCACATAATATGTATAAAATTATAAAGTATTTACCTGAATTCTATGAATTAAAATGTAAATATGATCTCTTTAAATCTGGAAATGATAAGGAAAGGCTGGAAGCTCTTATCAGACTTGCAAGGGAATATATAAAACAGGATAGAGAAGAAGAATCCTACTTATATTTAAAGGAAGGGGAAAAGTTAGCTCCAGAGGATGTTAGAGTCAATTTTTATCTTGGTGTTATATACAGGTATAAAAATAATATAGAAAAAGCTATTTATCATACGGAAAAAGCTATTGACCTGGGAGGAGTAAAGTATTTCCCGGAAATATACAGCTCTCTCGGGTTTATTTATTTAGATATGGTAGATATGCAATTTAATGTTCTATTAGATATAAAAAGAAATGAACTACTTAATAAAGCCTATGAGGTTTTAAATAAATCCAGGGAATTTGAAGAAAACATGGTTAACTCTTATCTCGGCCTGGCTTTTGTTGCTAATTCCAGATGTGATAAAGAAAGAGCTATTGAATTGTTTGAAAAGGTTCTTTCCATAGAACCCGGAAACACTATAGCCTTAAAGATGTTAGAAATAATTTAAATGCATAGAATTTTCATTATTATTAAATTATTAATTTCAGTAGAAATAGACTTATTGTGTTTAAAGCTATCAGCAATCAGCTTAAGGAAAAAACTGAAAACTAATAATAATTTAAATTCATTCCTTAATAATGATTATCCTCCAGGGAGAAGAATCCAGAGGGATGTCTGCAATATATGTTTCTGCTGAAAGGAATATCCTTTCGGGATTTCCGATGGCACTTAAAGAAAGAGATAAGACTATATCTTTTGGCTTTCTCTTTATGTTTAAAAGATTTTTTGAAAGTTTTTTGTTTTGATCATATATTTCATAGCCCAGAGTACCGAATTTTATATGAATTTTTGGCATAAGAGAAAAATCTACCCCTTCTCTATAACCGAAAAGATACACACTTAAAGCTACAGTTTCAGCAATAGGTCTCGATATATGGGCTGAAAATTCAATTTTCCCATCCTCTATTTTTACACTCAGTTTTTCCAGATCAACAAAAATAGCTTTCTCTTCATCAAGTAATTCTCCAGGTATTTCTCCTTCTTTATATACACCTAAATTTTCAGTCAGATTTGAGTTTAATTCTATAAAAGGAAAATCTCCCCACAGTTCATTTGGCCTCATAAAGGAAAGAAGATAATCTTTGTTGGCTTCATATTGAGTTTTATGTTCCATAAGAGTCCTGACTTTTAGGTCTCTTTCATCATGAGAGAGTGACATGTTTTGCCACTTTACTATTTCCATAAGATTTTCCGGGGGAGTTAGAGTTCTGTCAGGTTCATACTTTCTCGGGTTTGGCCATTTATTATAGTGAACTAGATATGGATAGACTTCAGTTTTTATATGAAGATCCCAGAGTGCTACAGAATTAAAGAGGTAAAAAGCCCTGTGATCAGGATGGTTATCTCCAGAATGGGTGACAAATATTTTTGTTGGTTTAAATTCATTTAAAACTGTTTTAATATCTTTTAGAATTTCTTCTCCTTTATAGGGAGATCCGGGACGTAAGGCATTTTTGTATGGAACCTCTGTTGCTCTTGTGAGAAGGCTTTTATAAGCTTTACTGGTATTCCAGTGTCTGTACCAGATTTCCTGTGTTCCAAAATCAGGATAACCCAGAAAGGTCAAATTTTCTTCTCCCACTCCCATTACTTTAGCGGCAGATAAAGCTTCCTTATGGCGAATTTCTCCCATATTAAGAACACTTTCTTTACTCAAAACAGGTCTTTTACGATAAATCATAAAGGACCATTCATTAAAATCCCCATATGTAAGAAATAGTATATGGATGGGTATTTTTCTTTTTATAGCCTTCTGAATAAGACCACCACATCCCACTATTTCATCATCAGGATGAGGAGCAAGAATAAGAAGGCGATCATTTTCTGTAAGTAGCATTTCAGGATATTCTTCTGAAGAGATACTCCTGTTGAGAGAAATAATTATAAATAGCAAAATAATTGATAATAGAATAAATTTTTCTTTCATATTCATTTTTACTCCAAATATAAAGAATACGCCTTTAAAGTGAAAAATCCTTTAGTAACAATTACTCCTTTTCCAGGAACAAAATTTTTTGAAAATTTGGATAAAGATGGTAGAATATTACACTATAAATGGGAAGAATATGATACAAGACATGCTGTATTTCAACCGGCCCTTATGTTGCCCGAAGATCTTGAAGAAGGTTACCGGTGGTCTTATGAGAAATTTTATTCTTATACGTCCATATTGGAGCGTTCCTTTGGTATGACAGCACCAACTAAAAGATTACTTTACATATGAGGTTTTAACCGATATAAAAAATTTTTGAACCTTTTTTTTATTTTTACGTATTAAATATTGAAAACTGTTGGAAGGAAATTTTAATGAAAGCTGATGAGATTTTAATGGATGAAATAAGAGCAGGTAACAGTCAGGCCTTTGATGTACTTATATATAGATATGAAAAATCCATACTGAATTATCTTTATCGCTGGGTGGGAGATTTTCATCATGCAGAAGAACTCTGTCAGGAAGTTTTTCTGAGGGTTTATAAAAGCGCTCTCAGGTTTGATTCAAACCAGAAATTTTCTTCCTGGATATACAGAATTGCAAATAATTTATGTATAGATGAATACAGAAAAAATAAGCATGTAAAAAAAATAGATATAGAAGGAATAGAAGTACCTTCAGATGAAAATCTTGAAGAAATAGTAGAAAAACAGGAGCTTCAGGAGTGTGTTAAAAAAGCTGTAATGGCACTTCCTGAGAGTCATAGAGCAGTGTTAATACTCAAGCATTATCAGAACCTGTCCTATAATGAAATAGGTGAAATCCTTAACTGTCCCGTGGGAACAGTTAAATCCAGAATGCATTATGCATTGATGGAATTAAAAAAAGCTCTTTTAAAGTGAGAAGTGAGAAGTGAAAAAGAGTAAAAAGTGAAAAGAAGGTATTATATGTCACGTATCACGCATCATGATTTAAGGAGGTGGAAATATGACCTGCAAGAATATTAAATCAGAGCTTGTACATTTTATCTATGGAGAAGTAACTCCAGAGATAAAAACTGATATTAAAGAGCATCTTTCTATCTGTTCTGAATGCAAGAGAGAGTTTGACTCACTTGTAAATACAAGAGAAATGCTTAACAACTGGAAAGATATTACTCCCTCAGAGGAGTTTCAGAGGATTTTAAATGAGAGTTTGAAGGTCTGTGATAGAGAAGAAGATGTAAGTAATCTGGAATTAATTAAAGGGGCCATTTTTTCTATGATAAAAACTTTATCCCCTGGCATGTGTGGTATGGTGGTGACTACTTTTATGGTTTTAGTTATGGCTGCAAAGGTAGAGATAATAAATTTAAATCCTATTTTACTCATAATATGTGGTGTCTTCTGGAGTGGAATATATAGTATGGTTTTTGATCTGGCAATAAAAAATGGCTCCTCCAGTGATAAGGTTCGTATGAGAGAATTGCTGGGGTTAAATCTTAAATATTCAGTTTATTTTGCCTTTTTAGCTCTTTTTATAGGTCTGATTTTACTTTTATCTTTATCTATTATGTCTTACAGCCAGGAATTTCTTTACAGTTTTATACCTCTTTTCATAAGTGCTTATTTTATAGTAAGAAAAGTTCATTACAGTTATGTATTACACGGGATTTTTCTTGGAATACTTTATATCTTAATGATAGGACCTGTTTTATATATGCAATGTTTGAATTTTCAGTTTAGTGTATATGTTTTAATGATATTGAGTTCTTCTCTGGGTGCCCTCGCAGGAGGGGCCACCGGGGCATGGATAAGCAGTAGAGTTTTATTTCAGGTAAGCAGGAGGCATGTATAAATGAAAGTCTTCAGAAAAATTAAGGAAATAGAAACTATCACTCAGGAACAGTTAATAGATATAACAGATCATATAAATTTATTTATAAAGGAAACAGGTATTAGAAACGGAACGTTAATCGTTCAGACCCTGCATACTACTATGGGTTTAATAATTCAGGAACTTACAGAACCGAGACTTTGCAGAGATATAATAAAGCATCTAAATTGCATAGTATCGCAAAAAGTGGAAGATTATGAACATAATGATATAGATAAAAGGCCTGAAGTAATTGATAAAATAAATGAACCCCTCAACGGTAAAGCTCATATTCAGAGTCTTCTTTTAGATCAACAGTTATTTCTGGACATATATGATAATAAATTAACCCTGGGTAAATGGCAGAGGATAGGTCTTTTAGAATTAGATGGCCCCAGGGAAAATAGAAGTTTTTTTCTGAAGGCCTGGGAAGATACTGGAGCTTTAAAATTAAATTATTGGATTGATGGGAGGTTTTATCCCGTTAAAAGACCTTTGAAGCTATCAAATTTGATACTGAAGAACAGGAATTTTTAATTTTTGTGAAAATATGTATTTATCTTGAGTATATTGACTCAATATTATATAATCAATTTTATTTATAAGGTTTTAAGGAAAGAAAGTTTTATGTCTCGCTCTTCGGATGAATTTGAATATAATAAAAATTTATGGGAGAAATATCTTTCAGATGGCAAATTTTCAGCAGCTATAGAGATAATGTGTAAAACCAGTGATATATACTATGAAAAAGTAGAACCTTTATATGAACTTACCTGGATCTGTAAAAAACTCTTAAAATCAGATCCAACAAATATGGATGTATATTATTTTCTGGCTATATGTTATATTAAGCTCTATGATTTTGGTCTTGCAGAGGTAGTAGTGAGAAAAGCTTTAAAGCTAAACCCTGAAAGTGTAAGATTTTATGATCTCCTGGCTTATTTATATATACGTTTGCTGGATATACCACAGGCTATAGATATTTATAAGAAATTAATGAAATTAGTTCCAGAAGATGAAAAAAATTTTTTGTTTAAAACAGGATTTGCTTATTTTTGCCGGGGTAAATTAGAAAAGGCTATGGAAATATGGAAGGATATAATAGAAAAATATCCTCAGGATAAGACAATTATGTATGCTCTGGAATTAACAGGGAAATATACAGGTGGAGTAAAATGAAATTAGGATTTATAACTGCTACAGATCCTAAAAATCCTTTTAATAAAATAGAACCTTCAGGTTTACTTTATATGGCATCCTATCTTGAAAAATATCTGAATTTTCAGGATGTAATAATAACAGAAGATTTAGAAAGACTGCTGGAAGAGAAACCAGATATAGTGGGAATCTCTACTTATACTACCTATCTTACAAGAGCCACAGAGATTGCAGACATTATAAAAGAAGAAACTTCTGTGCCTGTTATAATAGGTGGGCCTCACGTCACACTCTATCCTGAGTATTTACCTGAAAGTTGTGATATAGGAGTGATAGGGGAAGGGGAAGAAACTATGTTGGAGTTACTGGAACTTTATTTAAAAGAGAAGTCTTTTGAACCTCATGAATTAAAAAAAATTCATGGAATTATCTTTAAAGAAGATTCTATAAGAGTAAAAACACAACCCAGAGAATTAATATACCCCCTGGACCGAATTCCTCCGCCTAAAAGAGAACTGGTAGAAAATTCTTTCTTTGTTCCCAGTATTATGACTTCCAGGGGATGTCCCTATAGATGTGCCTTCTGTGCCACATCACAGGTCTGGAAAAAATTTCGCATGTTCTCTTCAGAATATGTAGCCAGAGAAATGGTGAGTCTCATAGATAAGGATAATTTTAATAAAATAGAATTTGGTGATGATCTTTTTGCAGTATCAACAGAAAGAGTCAGAGATATACATGATATTGTAATAAAGAATAGATTTCATGAAAAAACGGTTTTTTATGTTAATGTAAGAGCAAATACCTTTAATGAGGAAATGTGCCGCCTTCTTAAAGAAATGAATGTTACAAAGGTTTTTGTGGGATTTGAATCTGGTTCTGATAAAATATTGAAGTTTTACAATAAAAAACAAACAGTAGAGGATAATCAGCGAGTAATAGATCTGTGTTATAAATATGATCTGGCCCTGATATGTTCTTTTATAGCAGGAGCTCCTGTTGAAACAAAAGAGGATATCAGAAAAACCTATGATTTTATATATAAGAATTCAGATAAAATAGCTTCTTTTGTTGTGTGTGTCCTTCAACCATATCCTGGCACAGAAGTATGGAATTATATAATATCCAGAGAACCTGGAAAGGAACAAAATTTATTAGAAATTATGAATCGTACGAATTTTAGTGAACATCTATCTGATGCACAGTTAGGATACTATATAAATAAAATGTACAATATTGAATGTCTGAGAAATAAATATCTCTGTGATGGATTGGAATTGGCTAATTACTTACTTAAAACAGGCTTTATACTCAGGCCTGAACATAGGTCTTTAAGTGATTTATTGCCTTTTATTAACTTGACAATGTCACATTAGATTATAGGTCTAAATATTTTTTAAAATCCTTTCAGATCTGGTTTAAATTATAAAAAATCAGGGTATCTTCTATAATAAAAAAATCTTCAAAAAAAGAGAAGATGCCTGTATTTCCTGTATGAGCTTATCCCGTTCTTTGACAGAAGGATTATAAAATTATTACAGAAATGACATTACAGGCCTTTTTAGAAGGCAGGGGAACTGAAAGTAAATACGGTGTCAAGATTGAAAATTTTGATATAGGAAGTTCTAAATTTAATGACACCATCGTAGGGATTGCCCTTCAGAGCGCTGTAAGAGATATGACATCAGGTGTGCTGGAAAATACTGATAAAATATTCTATACACCTTCTACAGGTCTGACTGAAGGCGTTGTTGCTTATATAGATAAGGAGGAGGTTATTATTAATATTGGTTCTGAAGCAGGAGTTAAATCGGGAGATATCTTTAATATTATAAAAATTACTGATATAACTGATCCTTTAACAGGACAGGTAATAAAAGTGAAAGATGATATAGTTGGAGAAATCCATATTTTTGAAGTGGACGCAAAAAGTGCCACAGGTAAGATTTTGAATTTACAGGCCGGTTATTCAGTTCAGGTTAAGGATCCTGTGAGGAAGAAAATGTAGAATTGTCTGGTGAACAATGAGCAGAAAGGTCTCTTCACTGTTCACTACTCACTTAATTTAAATGCATAGGAATTTTCATTATTATTAAATAATTAGTTTCAGTAAAAATAAACCTTTTATGTTTAAAACAATCAGCTTAAGGAAAAAAGCTGAAAACTAATAATAATTTAATACAATTCATTTTTTGATAAAATATCATTATATTTTTGGCAGGAAAAAGCTTATGTTAGTAAGAATTATATAATCGATTTATTCAAAGAGAGGAGAATAGGATTTTATGACAGATGCTCAACTTATCAGTCAGATCAACAATGATTTCCACAAGATTCTGGAGAAGATGGACACTCCTGATCATCCTGCAAAAGATATTCTAGCCCGGGCCAATAAGGATTTTCATGAAAGAGGTTGTGTAATTAATGTAGGTAAAGGTGACGATGTAAAAATGCAACCTTTCCCTGTTTTCATTATGCCTTATTTCATAACACGAGCCGAAATGAATGAAATTGCCCGTGTTTCGAATCATATCCTGAATGTACTGGAAAAAGTATCAAATCTTTATTTCCTGGATGATAAGTACAAACCTATGTTCAATCTTACAGATAAAGAGACTGAGCTTATGGAGAGTGAGACAGGAACACAGAGACGTGTCTGGATAACCAGAAATGATGCATTTCAGGAAGGGGATGTGCTCAAATTTATCGAGTTTAACACAGATTCCCCGGGCGGCCCTATGTACTCGGATGTACAGACAGAGATTATAGAACAGAGTGTAGTAATGGATGAGCTCAGAAAGAAATACTATATGAGTTCAGATCGTTTTGTTCCACAGATTCTTTACAATCTTCTCAAGGCTTACAGGGAATGGGGCGGAAAGAAACGTATGCCCAATATTGCCATAGTTTCCGATAAAGGCGCCACTTACCCGGAATTTCTGATTATAGTGGATGATTTTAAACGGCAGGGATATAACTGTGAATTTGCCACACCTCCTCAGTTGGAATACAGAAATGGTAAGGCTTATACTCCGGGTGGTATGGAAATAGATATCTTATATCGCCGTGGGTGGATCAGAAACTGGACGGATTACTGGGATGAAATAAAACCACTTCGTCAGGCCTACAGAGAAAATGCTTTCTGCTGTGTAAATTCTATCCGTTCCCTTCTTGCTTCCATAAAGAGCATTCTTGAACATATTCAGGATAAGGAGATTGCAAAACTTTATACTAAAGAAGAGTATGAGGTAGTCTTTAAAAATATTCCCTGGACACGTCTTATGAAGAATCGTAAGACCCTTGCTCCTGACGGAAAAACAGAAGTAGATCTTTTTGATTATGTTCAGAAGAATCGTGAATCTCTGGTGTTAAAGCCTATAGATCTTTATGGCGGCCAGAATGTGTGTGTTGGCCCTGCAAATACTCAGGAAGACTGGGAGAAAACAATTAATCTTGCTGCTACAACAGATCAGAAATATGTGGTTCAGCATTATGTAAAGATTCCCGAGATGGACCTTCCTGAAGTTGATCCTGAACTTGTATGGAAACCAAAGAAATTAAATCAGAATTTCTATGCTTTCGGTGGTCAGCATGTCGGTGGAATGTGTCGCACCTCTGAATCTCATGTTATAAATATCTCTGCCGGCGGAGGACTCTGTCCTATTATTATAGTTGAAGGTATGAAATAATTTATATACATAGGAATTTTTATTATTGTTAAATTTTTAAAGCTATCAGTCTTCAGCGTTCAGCCATCAGCTAAGGGAAAAAGCTGAAAGCTGAACGCTGAACACTGATGGCTAACAAATAAAGGAGGAAGGTTAATGCGTTATATTATTAATTTCTTAATGGTTTTATTAATTGTATCTATTATTACCGGATGTGGTAGCAGTAGCAGTAGTACTCCTGTTATTCCTACATCTATTCCAACTGCCATACCCACTACATCTCCTACATCTATTCCCACTGCCATACCCACTACATCTCCTACATCTATTCCCACTGCCACAGTTATAACACCTGAAGGAGGTACGTTTACAGTGGCTGCTGGTTCACCTCAGGAAGGTTCAGTTACTTTTCAAAACAATTCAGTTACAAGAGATGTTACCTGTACCGGAGGAATTGTAAATCTTGTACCATCTCTTCCTCTGGAAGTACAGATGGCAAGCAGTGTATATAGTTTTTCTATTTCAGATACTACTGCTTATAATGTAGCATTTCCTGCATATGTTACATTACCTGTAACATTGAGTTCCTCAATTTTACCTGAAAATGTGACAGTTTTTCATTCCAGTAATGGAGTTGACTGGGATAATATAGGTGGTACTCTTAATAGTACCAGAGATAGAATATCCACAAATATTCCGTCTTTCTCTTATTTTGTAGCTACTATCCTTCTTACAGGCCCATCGGGAAAGAAAATTTTTTTCCTCCACCATTCAGTAGGAAATGATCTTGTCGAGAGAGGAAATGTAAGAGAAACCATAAACACTTATAATTCTTCCCATGGAACCAGTTGGCAATTCTGGGATCACGGTTATAATGGTGATGGTCTGAGAGATGCCAGTGGCAATTATACCGGCACCAATTATAATATACCGGGAGATAACACAGAACCTGAGGGACTTGCCTATCTCTTTACTTCCTCTGATGGAGATGCAGTTTCATCAAGAAATCAAATAATGACTTA
>Ga0302240_1000695_pt1 | contig 31668 bp, 31 predicted proteins | sample AAG_UR_His_MG_FD_193538 | JGI IMG/M metagenome (GOLD analysis project Ga0302240, IMG submission 193538) | Enriched activated sludge microbial communities from anaerobic digester in WTTP, New Holstein, Wisconsin, United States - AAG_UR_His | ecosystem: Engineered > Bioreactor > Anaerobic >... | reverse complement strand
TTCTGGGCGGCGGCTACGCTGGCATTTTGACAGCCAAGAAGCTTGCCAGAAAGTTCAAGAAAAGCGAAGAGGTCGAAATCTCGCTGATCGACAAAAAGCCGTACCACACTATGCTGACGGAGCTCCATGAAGTAGCTGCCGGTCGTGTTCCAGAGGACGCGATCCGGATCAACCTTAAAAAGATATTCGCAGGACGAAATGTCAATGTCGTTCTGGATGACATCAAAGACATCGATTTCAATGGCAAAGTCCTGAAGTCAGAGGACGCAAGCTATCCTTACGATTACCTCGTCATGGCGGCGGGCTCCAAGCCGACGTTCTTTGGCGTTCCGGGCGCGAAAGAAAACGCCTTCCAGCTCTGGACATTTGAAGATGCTGTAGGAATCCATGAGCACATCCTTAAAATGTTCCGCGAAGCGGTCAAAGAAAAGAACCCTGAAAAGCGCAAGAAAATGCTGACGTTTGTCGTCGTAGGCTGCGGCTTTACGGGTGTTGAAATGGTCGGCGAACTGGCGGAGTGGAAGGACAGACTTTGCAAGGATTTCTACGTGGATCCTGAGGAAGTCAAGCTTTACGCGGTGGATATGCTTCCTAAGATTCTGCCTATCTTCCCTGACAACTTGATCCAAAAAGCAGAGAAAATTCTCGTTAAGCTTGGTGTTGAGATTCTCACCGGATCCTCCATCACTGAAGTGGGCAAAGGCTTTGTCCGTCTTGGCGAAAAGGGCACTCTGGAAGCGGACACGGTCATCTGGGCGGCGGGCGTTGAAGGCGCTGACGTTATGGCGAACCTCGATGTCAAACGCGAAGGCAGAAACCGCATTGTCACCAACGACAAGCTGCAGTCCGTCGAGCATGAAAACGTCTATGTCGCTGGCGACAATATCTTCTATATCGTCGAAGGCGAGCAGAGACCGGTTCCTCAGATGGTCGAAAACGCAGAGCATTCCGCTGCAACAGTCGCCCACAACATCACTGCTGACCTGAAGGGCGGCGAAAAGGAAAGCTACAAGCCTGCCTTCCACGGCGCTATGGTCTGTATTGGCGGCCGCACCGGCGTCGCGCACCTTGGCATGCCTGGCAAGTTCTTCGGGCTCACCGGATTCTTCGCCATGTTCGTTAAGCACTTTATCAACCTCGTCTACTTTATTCAGGTCGCCGGCTTCAACAAGTGCTGGACGTACCTGCTTCACGAAGTCTTCCACATCAAGGACAACCGCAGCTTCGTAGGCGGTCACTTCGCTAAAGCGTCTCCAAACTTCTGGCTCGTTCCACTGCGCCTCTTTGTCGGTTGGAAATGGTTTGAGCAGGGCTGGCACAAGCTTCCTGGCGTCCTTGCGGATCCGTCCAACATCTTCCTGATTCCTGCGAAGGTCATCGACGGCGGCACCACAGCATCCCCTGCGTGGAATGGAGGCGGCAATGTGGTCGCGACTCTCGCTGACGCTGCCACGGCTGCATCAGCTACGGCTGGCGCTGCTGCTGAAACAGCATCCGCATGGGGCGAAGCACTTCCGGTTCCTGATTTCATCTCTTCTATGGTACAATGGTCTATGGACGCGTTCTTCTACACAGCAGACGGTGGGTTTACGACGCTGGCGTCTGTGTTCCAGACCGGCATGGTCATTGGAGAGGTGCTCTTCGGCCTCGCGCTGATGGCGGGTCTCTTCACAGCGATTTCCGCAATCGCGACTATCGCAATGGGCGGCATGATCTGGGCTTCCGGCATGGCTCCACTCGAGATGCTCTGGTACATGGCTGGCGGCGTTGCGCTGATTGGCGGATCCGGCAGCACCTTCGGCATGGACTACTATGTCCTTCCATTCCTCAAGAAGATCTGGAAGAAGATCGGTTTCGTTAAAAAATATTATCTGTACACCGAATAGCATTGCTTGACGGCTGACATGGAATGTCCTTTTGAAGTTTGCCTTTGCTTTGAAGGGACATTTCGTTATGTCAGCGTTTTTTAGGACAGGGGTTTTTAACATGAAAAAAACGGACATCATCCTGATCGTTGTGCTTGCCGCGGTGGCCCTCGGATCCCTCGGCATTATGAGATTTTTACAGGCCAGAGCGGCAGAGTCTGCGGATGTAATTGAGGCAGAAATTGTCGTCGAAGGCGAGTTGTTTAAAACTGTGAATCTATCTGAGCCTCAGGTCATTGAAATCCGGACTGAGAAAGGGTACAATTTTCTCAAAATCGAAGAAGGCCGAATCCTGATGTTCGAAGCGGACTGCAGGGATCAGATCTGCGTCAACACGGTACCTGCTGTTCAGCCGGGAGACACCATTGTCTGCCTGCCGCATGAGGTCATCGTGCAGATTAAAGGGTCGTCTGAAGGGGGTCTGGATGCCATTGCGCAGTAAGCATTCCAAAACGAGAACTATGGTCCTCATCGCGGTCCTGGTGGCTCAGGCTATTGTCCTGAGTCTGGTGGAACGGATGATTCCCTTCAACTTCAACGTGCCCGGCGCGAAGCTCGGCCTTGCCAATATCGTGACACTGACGGCGATCTACATGCTGCCCTTTAGGCAGTCGTTTCTGGTGGTCACCCTCAGAATTCTGATGACGGCATTTATCGTCGGTTCCTTCTCGTCGTTCCTCTACAGTCTGGCCGGCGGCTATCTGAGTTACTTCATCATGGCTCTGCTGGTTTACCTGGATTTTAAGAATCTCGGAACCATCGGCATCAGCGTAGTGGGTGCGGTAGCCCATAACCTGGGACAACTGCTCATGGCGGCGTTTATCATTCAAAACGCCTTTATTTTAGGGTATTTGCCAATGCTCATGCTGGCCGCCATAGCGACTGGTGTGGCTGTTGGACTCACGGTACAATATCTGCTCAAAGCGCTCAAGGCGACGCGGCTGTTTCAGAATAGTTGAGATGAATTGAAATAAGAAGCAGTCGGATGTAGAGATCGTGAAATGATTTGAGGATAAAATACAGGAACAAAATTTTGATCAAGATCAAGATTAAGATCGTAAGGAGAAGCTATGAGCGCTTTCTGGAAAGACTTCCCCGAATTGAATAATGAGCTTCAACTGGTCAGGGGCTTGATCCTAAAGCACAGTCAGTCTTCGGATGCTGGCTTCGAAGAGGCACTGACGGAAATGGTCGGCAGCGGCGGTAAAATGCTGCGCCCGGCATTCCTCATGATTTCCGCCAGGTTTGGCGAGGTCGAGCCGCAGAAGATTCGGACGCTGGCAGCTGTCATTGAGATGCTGCATATGGCGACCTTGGTCCATGATGATATTGTAGATGATTCCAGGCTCAGGCGCGGGATTGAAACCGTACAGTCGAAATATGGCAAGGATTACGCGGTCTACCTGGGTGACTGGCTCTTTTGTCAGTGCTTCATGATGCTGTCCTCCCATGACTATACCCGGGAGAATCTTCAGGATATCTCCAAGGCCATCATGAAGATCTGCATGGGCGAAATCCGCCAGTTCAATTTCCGCTATAATGCCCATATGTCATTCAAGAATTACTTGAAAGTCATTTCCGGCAAAACCGCGGCGTTGTTTGCCATGAGCTTCTATGCCGGCGCCTTTGAAGCAGGCTGTGATCCGAAGCTGTGCAAAGCCCTGGGCAGAATTGGCCATGACATTGGCATGGCATTTCAAGTGGTGGACGACCTGCTGGATTACAACGGCGATTCCGAAAAACTCGGAAAGAGCGCACAAAGGGACCTGCAAAGAGGCTTTTATACGCTGCCACTGCTGTATGCTTTAGAGACTCCACTGGGTGAGGCTATTGAGACTAAGCTGAGCAGTAATTTAAGCGAACATGATGTAGACGATCTCCTGGCGCTGGTCAGGTCAAGCGGCGGCGTAGGCCGCGCCAAGAAATTGGCGGACCGCTATACTTCCCGGGCTATGGCCAGAATTGAGGCCCTGCCGGAGCATGAGGCGAAAGAGACGCTGAGACGCCTCGCGAATCAACTTATTGGAAGAGATCATTAGTGAAGGCTAACAGACGTGCATAAACAAAAGTGAAACCGTTCATTCAGAGCTTGCTCTGAAATGGGCGGTTTCACTTTTGTTTATATAGGGCGCAGCCCGGAACCGAAGCGCAGCGGAGCGAAGCGAGGTTGCACGTCTGTTGGCTTGAGATGCATCTTTTTTAGGCCGCGCATTCAGAGCTTGCTCTGAAATGGGCGGTTTCACTTTTGTTTATATAGGGCGCAGCCCGGAACCGAAGCGAAGCGGAGCGGGGCAATAGGCGACAGCCGCGAGGTTGCACGTCTGTTGGCTTGAGATGCATCTTTTTCGTTTCCCGTACCTGTCACCCATAACGAAGTTAAAGAAGTTGTTTTTGCTGAAAACTAGCATTATCAATCTTTTCAATTCATTTGTACGTCACCGTTCCGAAAAACGTGCCAGGTACGGGCCGGGGAAGTTGTGCCAGATACTGGACGGCGTGACACCAGGGGGCGGCTGCCAACAAGTAATGCCAAAGGATGTAGAATTTTCTGCTATTTTGTTCATAAGATGTGGTAAAATATTGTTAGGTTTACACTTTTGGATGGCAGGGGGTGCCGGCGATGTTTGAACGTGGGGTTGAAGTTAATAAAACCATCGGCATCCATGCTTTGATCAGGCGCGGGGTGGCCCTGCTGGTGATTGCCGCTTTGCTGATCTTGGGGCTGTCTGCCTGCGAGATTCAAAAGGAGATTTATGTGCCCGGCAGCTATGAGGGTGTCTCCGAGGGGTATCACGGTCCAATCCGTGTGATAGTGACGACCACCGCCATGGACATTGAGTCCATAGTTATCATTGAGGAGCACGAGAAGCAGGTGCTGGGGGAAGTTGTCGATATTGTCTACGAGACCATTCCGGAACGGGTCCGGCGCAACAATTCTACCGAGGTGGACGTGGTGTCCGGTGCGACCATGACCAGCACAGCGCTGATCAAAGCGATCCGTGACGGTCTGGACAAAGCGCTGATTACCTCTGAAGACGGGGCTGAATCGGAGGCCGGCAGCGAAGACGCAGAATAACGGACATGAGGGGGACGTGCCTTGAAACTTCAATTCAAAATCGCGCTCTTTCTGTCAGTGATGCTGGTCCTCGTCGTCGGGGGCATTGGCTTCATGACCTTTGGCTACATCGAGCGAACCATTGAGACTCAGATGGGCAACAATGCCATGGACCTTGCGGTGACGGTGGCGGCCATTCCGGAGATCAAGCATGCGCTTGCAGACCAGAATGAAGACAAAACTGTTCAGACGCTGGTGGAGGATTTCAGAAAGCAGACGCGTTTTCAATATATTATTGTCATGGATATGGAGGGGATTCAGTACTCGTATCCGTCGGAAAATCTACTGGGGCAGAGGTATCGCAACGGGGGAGAGGAACGGGTCTTAACTACAGGTGAGGCTTACGTCTCCGCGGACAGAAACGAGCTGATCTCAGCCATAAGGGCCTTCGCGCCGGTGTATGAAAACGGCGTTCAGGTCGGCGCCGTATTGGTAGGCCTCTTGACGGACACGGTCTACAAAGAGGTGGGCACACAGATCAGGAATCTGGAGACGACGCTGGTTGTTTGGCTGCTGATAGGGATCCTGGGCGCCGCTATTCTCAGTCTCAACATCAAACGGACCATCTTTGGGCTGGAACCAAAAGAAATTGCCCTGCTCCTGGGACAGAGGGACATCATCCTTCAAAGTCTCAACAACGGGGTTTTGACTATAGACAAAAGCGGAAAAATTCTTCTGTTCAATAAATTGGCCAGGGATATACTCGGGCTCTCCTCAGAGGATGTTGGCAAGCCACTGAAGGATTACAGCGATCTTTATGCCAATCAAATGCTGCGAACACTGGAGACTAAAGAGACGATCCTGAACCAGGAGATCCGTCTCAGTCCGGGGAAGACCATTTTGTGCAGTCACACGCCGTTGAGAGATCACAGGGGAGAATTTATTGGAGTCGTCTCCAACATTCAGGACCTGACCCAGGTCAAACTCATGGCGGAGGAACTGACAGGCTATCAGAAAATGACCAATGCCCTGAGAGCTCAGAATCATGAATTCATGAACAAGCTCCATACCATTTCGGGGCTGATTCAGCTTGAAGCCTATGAGGAAGCGGTGGACTACATTTCCGTGGTTTCGGACCAGCGCGAGCGCTTGTCGGGGATCATCAATGACCGGATTGAAAATACCCACGTGTCCGCAATTTTACTGGCAAAGTACAACCGCGCGACGGAAGCCAAAATCGATATGGAAATCGATCCTGCTTCCTACTTGAACCGGCTTCCGGACAGGATTTCAGAGGACGAGCTCTGCTCGGTTCTGGGCAATCTGATTGAAAATGCTATTGAAGAGCTGGTCAAGATCGAAAGCGGGCAGATTTACGTCTGTATCACTTCCGGAGAAGAAACGCTGGATGTGGTGATTTCTGACAACGGTCCTGGCATTCGCGAAGATATTGCAGACAAAATTTTTGAGCGAGGCGTGACGACCAAAATGGGCAGCCGCGGGTTTGGACTGACCATTGTCAAGGAAATCATTGATGAGGCGGGCGGCGTCATAGAGCTTGATAATGAACTGGGCGCTGAATGGCGCATCACAATACCCTATGAAGGGGGGCGGGCACTAGATTATGATTAAAGTGCTCATCGTTGAAGACGATCCCATGGTCAGAGAAATCAATGAACGGTTTTTAGCTAAAATTGAAGGTTACGTGCTTTTAGACAGCGTCTCGACCCTTGATCGGGCCAAAGAACTGATGAAGATCGCAGAGCCGGATCTGGTCCTGCTGGACGTGTTTTTCCCTCAAGGGAAGGGCGTGGACCTTCTGCACTGGATTCGCCGGGAAGGCATGCGTTCGGATGTTATCATGATCACCGCAGACCGCTCTGTTGAAACTGTGGAGGAAGCCCTGCGCTACGGCGCGGTGGATTACCTGATCAAACCGTTCAAATTCAAGCGCTTTGAGGAGACCTTGTCCCAGTACCGCCTGCGGAAGCGAAATTTGACACAGTCGGAGAACGTGGAGCAGGATACGATCGACCAGCTGGTCATGCGGGAAGGCGTTAATGGCGGTCGCGAGGATTACGAAGATCATGAAATGATCGATACCAAGGGCTTCAGTCAGTTGACCTATGACAAGGTGTGCGAGTGTATCCGCGACTTTGGTACCCAAACCTTCACTGCGCAGCTGGTGGCCAAAAAAATTGGCGTTTCAAGGATTACAGCCCGGCGCTATCTCGACTACATGGAGAAAGAAGACAAGCTTGAAATTGAGTTGGAATACGGCAAAGTCGGACGGCCTAAAAACAGATACAAAATCAAGGAAGGCTGCTGGAACGACAAGAATGAAAAAGACGAATAGTTCAAACAGAACTGACAACAATGACAGCGTCCAAAGCTAAAGACACTTGGAGGAAACGGACATGCATCAACTTGAAGAAGGGTTTTACACCTTTCCCATTCCCCTGCCCAATAATCCGTTGAAAGCCTTGAACGGCTACATCATTTTGGGAGATACCGGCGCGGTGATGATTGACACCGGCTTTGCCATGGATGCCTGCAGGGAGGCGGTATATGGTGCTCTAAACGCCCTTGGCGTCTCCTTTGACAAGCTGACGGTTGTGCTGACCCACCTGCATTCGGATCACACTGGCCTGGCAGGAGAGCTCCACGAGCGCGGCGCGAAAATTATTGCCGGAAAAACCGAGAGCTGGTGGATCCGCAGGCTGCGTACGGAGGAAATGGCGGAAGGCTTTAAGACTTTGATCGAGCGATTTGACCTTGATCGGGATGGGATCCATTACTATGATAATCCCGGGTACAAATACGCGCCTCAGTCCACCCCGGAACTCGACATTGTCGAGGAAGGCGACCGGATTGAGATGGGCCGTTTCAGTCTGGAGGTGGTCGATCTGCCGGGGCATACGCCGGGGCTGATTGGCCTCTACTGCCGCGAGCGGGGCTGTCTCTTTGGCGCGGATCACATCCTCGACAAGATTACGCCGAATATCAGCTACTGGCAGGAAGGCTTCGACAGCCTTGGGGTTTACCTCGAGATGCTGGAGAAGGCCCGGGCCATGAAGTTGAAGCGCGTCTACAGCGCTCACCGCAACGTGATTGATGATCCGGACCGCCGGATTGATGAGCTGGTGGCTCACCATGACCATCGGCTGAAAGAAGTCTTTGAAATTGTGGGGCAGGGTCATGAGACGGTACGCGAGATCGCGGCGAGGATGCACTGGGAGCTGCGCGCGGCGGGCTGGGACGAGTTTCCCAAAGCCCAGAAGTGGTTCGCATCCTCCGAGGCCATGGCCCACCTGGAGTATCTGCACCTGCGGGGGCGCCTGAACAGGACCCTGATCGACGGTATTTACCATTATACGCATGCCTGATCTTGGGCGGCGAAAGACTAAGGCAGGTGTTTGCCGATGGTCGCGCCGCCTCAAATGAAGCCACACGGACTATCAAATTTCAACTGACCATGACTTGGAGGATGAGCGCAGAATGACGAAGCGTTGGATTGACTTGAGAAGCGACACGGTGACTTTGCAGCCGGAGGAAATGAAACGCGCCATGTTTGAGGCGCAGGTCGGGGATGACGTTTATGAAGACGACCCGGCGACGGCGGAACTCGAGCGCTACGCGGCGGAGCTCCTGGGGAAAGACGCGGCGCTGTTCGTACCGAGCGGCACCTTTGCCAATCAGCTGGCCATTATGACCCACACCCGGCGCGGGGATGAGATCATCATAGGACAGGACGCGCATATTCAAGCCCATGAAGTGGGCGCTGCGGCCGCTCTCGCGGGGGTGCAGCTGAAGACTGTGCCGGTGCATCTGAATCAGATTGAGGTGCTGGATGTTCGTCATGCCATCCGAGACCTGAATGATGTCCACTATCCGGAAACAGCGCTGATCTGCATTGAGAATGCGCTGGGCAACGGCTGCGTGCTGACGCTGGATAATATGAAGGAAATTTACAGATTGGCGTATCTTCACAATATTCCGGTGCATCTGGATGGCGCGAGGCTGTTCAATGCGGCGCTGGCCCTCGGGGTACCTGCGAAGACAGTTGCGGCTCAGGCGGACACCGTGAATATTTGTCTTTCCAAAGGCCTCGCAGCGCCTATTGGCTCGCTGCTGCTGGGGAGCAAGGACTTTATCCGCAGAGCGCGCAAGAATAGAAAGCGCATGGGCGGCGGCATGAGACAAACGGGCTATCTGGCAGCGGCTGGGATATACGCACTGACGCACATGGTGGACCGACTGAAGGACGATCACCAGAACGCGGTTTACCTGGCTTCCCGCCTGGCGGAGATTCCGGGAATTGAAATTATGAAGCACCGCAGAGACATCAATATGGTCTTCTTCAAGATTGAAGAAGGCTTGATCAAGGAAGCGACGTTCCTTCAAAAGCTCATGGATGCAGGGATTAAGTCCAATGGCATGGAGGATGGGGAATACAGATTTGTGACCCATTACGGCATTGAAAAAGAGGACATCGATACGGTCATTGGCGTCATGAAGGCATGTCTGATGTAAAAGAATAAAACGCGGGGGCGCGCCATGATCAGTGACGGTAAGTTGAGAGAAACTTTACTGCGGCTGTTTCATGGCGTGTTTTTTAAAAGCGAGTGATTGGTGGTGAGGCAAGGGTGAATGACAAGTCTAATAAAGAAAGAGGCGGAGCACTATCACGGGGTGGGCTGCCGCTTGCGGGCGCTTTGTTTGTGTTCTGGCTGCTTCTGACCGGCCGCTTTGGACTTCGCATGACAGTGACCGGCATCCTTGCCGTCGGGATCACGCTGAGTTTTTACCGCAGGTTCCTGAACTACTTCAATCTAGAGCCGGTGGCGGCAACGGGATTTTTCAGAATCTTGCGCTTCGCGGTCCGAGTGGGACAGGATATCTTTGTCTCAGCCTGGGCGCATATGAAACGGGTGGTGTATGGGTCGCCATCCCCGGAGATGTTTACAGTGAAGCTGTCTCTGGAGGAACCCATGCTGATCGCGCTGATCGCAAATGCCATCACCTTGACGCCGGGCAGCATGACGGTGGAGGTCAATGGTTCTGAGCTGACGGTTCTGGCTTTCGTAGACGGTGAGGAAGAAGTGGAGGCGTTCCGCCATCAGGTGCACACCCGTTATGAGCAGGTGCTGGGGGGAGGCGTGTCCCATGCTTGAGATGACCATGGTCCTCATCGGTGTCGCTGTAGTGTTCCTGCTCTATCAGCTGACGCTGGCCAAAACCATTTACGAGCGCCTGGTCGCGCTGAACCTGATCGCAGTTAAAATTGCCCTGATTATGACCGTATATGCTGTATATTCCGGACAGAGCGAACTGCTGGACATCACTCTGACCTACAGCATTATTGGGTTTATGACGGTTATTGTCCTGACGCGTTTTGTCCTGAAGGGAGGGCGGCTGAAATGATCGCAGATCTGCTTCTCATTCTGGCCTGGATTTTCCTGGGGTTTGGCGTCGCGGGCATTTTTCGACTGGAGGGCGTTTATGAGACCCTGCTCAGCAGCAGTAAAATTGACTCCGTTGTGGTGCTGACCGTCATAATCTCCCTGATGATCCGTTTGGGTTTCAGCCCCATGACCCTCCGGCTGCTGATCCTTCTGGTGTTTTATTTGGCAACCAATCCGGTTTCCAATCAAATGATTGCGTCCTCGGCGTACCGAGGTGGACTGCTTCCTGAGAAAGGGGGAATCCATCCGTGGATCCGTTGATGATGCTGATGGCTGTTCTGTGTGTGGCGCTCCTGATCGCGGCGCTCATGACGCTGATCACGGAGAATAATTTCAGGCTGATTTTGTACTTCGCGGCGTTTTCGTTGACGGCGGCGGGGCTCTATATGCTCCTGTACGCCCCGGATATAGCCCTTGCGGAAATAGCCGTGGGCTGCGCTTTTGTGCCTCTGATCTATACTATAGCGGTCATGAAGCAGACCACTCTGAATGTGGTTGTCAAATGCGCGAATTCAGAGCAATACGACTGCTATATGAATCCGGATCGGCTGGAGGCGTTTATGGAGGAGATTGGGCGCTTTTGTGACCTTTACGGACTCGAAGCCAAGCTGGTCGGGGGGCTGGAGGGAAAAGTCACTACGGTGGCCGGCATTTTCCGTCCGAGCAGCCCGGATCTTTTGATTGATTATGATCCTGTTCAGGACCTCATTCGCGTTGAAGGCAATGAGAACAACTGCCTGATTGAGTCTTTGGAGCGCTGGATGAATCAGGCACCAGGTGTGGTGTTCGTGGGTGTTGGGTTGTCGGAGAAAGAGGAAGAGGAAGCGTAAAAAGTATGGGAAGCCTGAAAAGCCTGGAGGTTTGGGGTGTTGGCAGCGTGACCATCGGCTAAAGCATGCTGGAGGTACTTGTAGAGGAGAACCCATAAGACGATCAAGCACGAACACAAATGGTCATACGGCATTGCGATGGAGGTGGTTTTAGATGAGAACCCGTGAGACGATCAAGGGGCTGATGATCCTGGCGGCCATAGGCTTTGTGGGAAACGGCCTGTTTGAAGCTTTCGTCCTGAACGCGCCTGAGTATGGCCGCTTCAGCATGGATTACTTTATACTCGAGACACTGCCAGAGACGGGTTCCCAGAATCTTGTAACCGGTATTTACCTGAGCTACCGGCTGTTCGACTCGCTGTTTGAGGCTGCGACGCTGTTCGTGGTGACGGCGGGGATTTTATTTATGGGCAGGAAGGATGAAGAGATCCGCTGATGCCCGGTGGTCGGGGTACCCACATGACGCGGCAGACTTGCCGACTTTGAAAATTCTTTGAGTGAAACGTTGCTGTGCAGCGGCCTGACCCCTGAGTCGGGCTGGGCTGCCTGAAATGAGGTGAAGAGGTCGTGAGTCCATTAAACGCTTTGAGACCAAAAATTAACCAGAGCCACGATCTGCTGAAGGTGATCAGCCTCCTGCTGCTGCCGTTCATGCTTATGTTCGGCCTCTATATTGTCTTCAACGGGGATCTCTCGCCGGGCGGCGGTTTCCAGGGCGGCGTCGTCCTGGCCACGGCCTATATTCTGGTCTATTTTATTTCGGAGCAAAAGACTGTGGAACTCAGCCGATTGATCCGGATCGAAAAAGTGCTCTTCTTCGCGCTGATTGTCGCCGGCATCGTGCATCTGTTATTTTTTTCCGGCGCCCTGGCGTCACTGATGACACCGGAGGCCATGCGGCTCAAGCGCATCATTCTGATTGCTTTTAATATGCTGATTGGCGCCAAGGTCGCCCTTGGGATGAGCGGCATCATCACTATGTTTTTCGAGGAGGGAAGCTTATGATGTTCGTTACGGTGACAGCATGTCTGGTCATTTTGATTGGGTTGTACGGCATTGTGACTTCCCGGCAGGTGGTTAAGACCATCCTGTGTATGAATCTGGTTCAGACGGCGGTGATCCTTCTGCTCCTGAGCCTGGCCAGCCAAACGGGGGAGGCGATCCCGATCATCGGCATGGGCACTGGGGGCATGGTAGATCCGCTGCCTCAGGCCATGATGATTACGGCCATTGTCATAGGGGCTTCGGTGACGGCGCTGGGGCTGTTCATGTCGGGCAAGCTGTTCCACTATTACGGGAGTCTCGACTGGCGGGTCATCTTCCACAAAGACACCTTTGAGAGGACAGACTGATGGAAGCGCTCATGTTGACTCTGATTTTCCTGCCGTTTCTCTGGGGGCTGCTGATTTTTTTGGTGGACCGGGTGGGATTCACGCGGACGGTGTTTGGGGAGCAGGTGCTGCTTTCTGCGCTGGTGTACTGGCTGCTTCGCCAGGGAGAGGTCAGTCTCGTCCTGGGCGGCTGGCCGGAGGGCATAGGCATTGAGCTGGCGTCCGGGGGTTTTGGAAGGCTCTTTCTGATCATGACGGCTGTGGCGTTTATGTATGTCTACAGCTACCTTTGGCATCAACACCAGGAGGACCATAAATTGTTTCTCTTTTTGGGGATGCTGGAGGGGGCGCTCTATGCGCTGTATTTGACGCGGGATCTCTTCACCCTTTATCTGATGATTGAGGTGGTCACGATCCTGGCCAGCATTCTGATTCTCTATGAGCGGGATGCGGTGTCGGTTCGGGCTGGGCTTTATTATTTGATCTTCAACAGCGTGGGGATGCTGATCTTTTTGATTGGCGTCATTGCGCTGTATACAGAGGTGGGGACCCTCAACCTGACCCGGATCCATACGTGGTTTGGGGCAGAGGCTGCTGCGGGAGTGGCCTTGTCTGTTCGGGCGCGTTTTGCCCTGGCTTGCTTTATGACGACCTTTGCCGTCAAAACCGCCGCTTTTCCGGTTGGCGGCTGGCTGCCTGTGGCCCACGGCTACGCGCCGACCTTTATCTCTGCGCTGCTTTCGGGGCTTGTGGTGAAGTCGGGGCTCTTTCTCTATATCAATGTCATTGCACCTTTTGGGTCTTCAATGGTTTATGGGATCACGCTGGTCCTGGGGCTGTGCGCGGCCCTTTACGGGGTGGTTCGGGCTATGTTTCAGACGGACATCAAGCGTATGCTGGCCTTTCATACGGTGTCCCAGGTGGGGCTGATGGTGATTGGCCTTTCCATGTATCTTGCGGATGGCGGCCTGGGCGGCATGGTTCACGCCTTCAACCATTTTATGTTCAAGAGTCTGCTCTTTCTGGCGGCCGGGGCGCTGGCCCGCATGTACGGCACCCGCAATCTGACCCGGATCCACGGGGTCATGCGCTCGAATCAGTTTCTGGGTGTCGCCGTACTGGCCGGGGTTTTGGCGATCAGCGGCGCGCCGCTCATGATAGGCAGTCTGGGCAAAACTCTGATCAAGTACAGTGTCGCGGATGGGTTTTTAACGCCGGCGGTTGTGAAGTTGGTGACTTATGCCCTTACCCTCATTAACCTCGGGACGGCCATATCCTTCTCGAAGTGGATCGCCATGCTGTTTGGGCCTAAGGAAAAGGAGATGAAGCTGTTCGGCGGAAAGGCCTTTGCCATAGGCATGTTGAGCGTGCTGGTGGTGGTGCTTTATCCGCTGGAGGTCGTCATCCTGGGGCTGGATCCGCTGTATAAGCTGTCTTCTGAGGTTTTGACCTATCTGGGTTATGTGGGGGCGGCGCTGGTGGTGTATTGGTTTGTTCTCAAGGACAAGCCCACTTGGGCGGTGCGGCTGGGTCGTTTTGTGCCCGACGTGGAAATGGCGTTCTTTGGGATGCTGGTTTTGATTGGCGGGCTGCACTGGCTGCTGGTGCTGGGGTAGGGGTGTTGCGATTATATGATTTATTTTTGCTTCAGACGTGCACCTCGCTTCGCACCGCATAGCTGTGCTGCGCTTCGGTCGCGGGCTGCGCCCTATACAAGTAAAGGCGATTCCATTCCTCCGAGAGCATGCTCTCTTCTGAACGGAATCACCTTTACTTGTGCACGTCTGTTAGCCTTCACGGAGTGTGGTGACGCGGACGGGTTTTGATTTAGTGACGCGGACAGAAATAATTTTTGTGCCAGAGCATGCGAAAATGATTCTCAATTGTGGAAGGGGCTATGGAAGTGAATGACAAGCAAGTTGACGCAAACATGCATCACGCAATAGGCGGGTCAATCCCACGCAAGGAAAGTCAGAACAAGGTCTCAGGGCGTCAAAAGTACCTGGGGGATTATTCGGAAGCCGGCGTCCTGCACGCCGCCGTCAAAGTCAGTCCACACGCGCATGCCAAAATTCTCTCAATCAATATCGAAAAAGCGCTCTCCATGCCTGGGGTCCAATCTGTGCTGACCGGCGAATTCCATGCCCAAAATATTGGCCTTTATCTCGGAGACAAGCCACCTCTCGCCCGCACGGTGGTTCGCCATCACGGCGAGCCAGTGGCGGCGGTGGTGGCAGATACCCTGCGCCAGGCTAAGGCGGCTGTGGAATGCATTGACGTTGTTTATGAGGTTTTGCCGATGGTCGACCGACCCTCAGCCGCACTGGCACCGGGCGCCCCGCTCCTCCATCCCGAGATGGCGGATTACGTTCATATTCCTGCGATTCTGCCGGAGCCCGGGACCAACGTGGCAAACCGCACAAAGATACGCAAAGGCAACGCTGCGGAGGCATTCGAAGTGGCAGAAACCATAGTAGAAGTCTCTACCTCCTTTCCGCCCGGTGACCATGTGGCCATGGAACCGAGAGCAGCACTGGTCCGCATTCACGGCAGCGGAGAAGTGGAAATCCACTCGACAACCCAGGCGCCTTTTGTGGTCAAGGGTCTGATGAGCATCTTCTTTGGCATCGAGGAAGGCCTGATCAACGTGATCGCACCGCCTATTGGCGGAGGCTTCGGCGGCAAAGCCGGCATTCAGCTGGAGGGACTGGCTTATCTGCTGTCCAAATCTGTGGGCGGTCGTCCTGTACGCCTGGTCAACACCAGAGAACAGGACCTTCTGAGCTCGCCGGGCAACATGGGACTGGAAGCCAGGGTCAAATTGGGCGCGGCCAAAGATGGCACGCTTTTAGCCGCAGAGCTGGAATTCCTGTTCGACAGCGGAGCCTATGCCGACTACGCGGTCAATATCAGCCGGGCGGCGGCGATTTCCTGTACCGGCCCATACAGAATCCCGCATGTGAGTTGTGACTCGCTTTGCGTGTATACCAACCATCCTTTTGCGACGGCCTACCGGGGCTTTGGTCACGTGGAGGCTTCCTTCGCGGTTGAACGAGCCATGGAGGCGTTAGCGGACGCCTTGGGCATGGACCCTGTAGAGCTCCGACTGCGCAGTGCGGTCGCCGCCGGCGACACGACGCCGGTTCAAAGTGTGCTGGATGAAAGCACAGGTGACTTGAAGGGCTGTATCCGCCGAGTGGCGCAGTTGCTGCGCTGGAACGAGGGCAGCAGACGAGTGATGGATGACGGACGAATCCTGGCCAAGGCAGTGACCTGCCTCTGGAAAGCGCCGGCCATGCCGACCAACACTGACGCAGGCGCGGTGCTGACCTTCAACGGCGACGGCTCAGTCAATCTTCAGACGGGTATTGTAGAGCTGGGACAGGGGACCAAGACCGGACTCGCGCAAATTGTCGCGGAGCGCCTTGGCCTGGAACCGGCACAGGTTCACATTCAAATGACAGTTGACGCCAGGGTGGCGCCGCACGACTGGGCAACCGCTGCAAGCCGCGGCCTGTTCATGGCAGGACGTGCAGCGCTTGACGCCTGTGATGATGCGTTGAACCAGCTGAGGAGAACGGCTTCGATCGTGCTCCGCGTACCACCTGAGGATCTGACGGTGGCTGACAGCAGGATTTACGTTGAAGGGGAGCCCCATGTGGGGCTGTTCCTCAAAGACGTGGCGCTTGGGTATACCTATCCAAACGGCAATGCCATTGAAGGCCAAGTGATTGGACGCGGCCGCTACATCTCCAGGCGGTTGACGGGAATCGACCCCGAGACCGGCGCAGGCCACCCGGATCTGGAATGGACCCTGGCGGCCCAAGGGGTTGAAGTGCTCATGGATCCGCGGGACGGCACTTACAAGATTCTGAATGCGGCCTGCTGCCTGGACGCCGGCAAAGTCATCAATCCGTCCCTGGCAAGGGGCCAGATTGCCGGTGCCATGGCCATGGGACTTGGCTACGCGGCCTGCGAGGGCTTTAAGTTCAACAGCCGGGGCCAGGTGCTGAATGATGACCTTCGGGAATTCAAGATCATGCGTTATGGCGATGCGCCGACCTATCACATTGAGTTTCTGGAAACGCCGCAAAAGGATGGTCCCTATGGGGCCAGGGGGCTGGGTGAGCAGGCTGTGATTGGCATGCCGGGTGCCCTTGCCAATGCTTTGTCCAGGGCTGCGGGTACGGCGCTCAATCATTTGCCGCTGACGCCGGAGTCCATCTGGCTGGCTATGGAGGGCAACAAGGACTTAGGTAAAAAAAAACCGGAAGAGCGTTTTGCCGATGGTCACCTTACCCACAATGCTTCCAACAACAACATCGCAGCATTAGCAGCAACTGAAGAAGAAGAAATAAAAGAGAAAGCAGGTGACCTCGAATGATCGCCTTTGATTTTATCTTTGAACGTCCGGTCGCTGCAGAGGCGGCCTACAAACTGTGGGCACAGGCGGTCGAAGCGGGTAAGAAGCCGCTCTATTTCAGCGGCGGCACAGAAGTTGTGACTGTAATGAGAAAAGGGACCGTCAAAGCGGATCTCGTGATCGACTTAAAGGGCATTGAGGCCTACACGGCCCTGGGAATTGGGAACAGCCCGGTGTCGGTTGACGCCCTTTGGATCGGAGGCGGACTGACGCTGGGGGCGCTTATGGAGGCGTTGCCGGGGACGCTGTTGTCGGACGTTGCCCGAGGTATTGCGGATCATACGGTGCGGAATATGCTGACCATCGGCGGAAATATCTGTGGGCGCTTGCCTTACAGGGAAATGGCGCTGGGGCTGCTGACGCTGGGGGCTGAGGTCGTGCTCTATGGGCCGGAGGGGCTTGTGAAGCGGCCCATGGCAGAGGTGTTCCACAAACGGCTGGAACTGAAGCCCGGCGAGTTCTTGCTGGGGTTTGAACTGGAACCGGCAGCGCTGCAGGAGACGCGTTACGTCAGACATCGCCGCCAAAAGCAAACGGAAATTGATTATCCTATCTGCCATACCGTGGTGACGCGGCGGGGAGATGACTTCAAAGTGGCGGTCAGCGGCGTTTCGGCGTATGTCTGGTACGGGGAGAAGACCTCGGCGCGAATTGAGGCTGGGGCGTCACCGGAAGCACAGGCCATGGTCATATGGGAGCGCCTTGAGTCGTTGGCGGTGGATGACCTGAGAGCGTCCAAGGCCTACAAGTTAGGGCTGTTGAAGCGGGATTTGGCTGAGGCGTTTGCGCAGCTGGGGGATCCGGGTGAGCCTGGAGCTGAGGTTAGAGTCGAAAAAAGTGGCGGAGCGCGGGTTCAGGATCAGGCAAGCCTTGAGGGGCGTTCGCCTGAAGCTGACGCCGGCAAATCGCCGGAGGCGGTGCGCTATTCGGGGCTGACTGAAATTTCTGTGACGATCAATGGCAAGCTGAGCGCTTTGGCTGTGCGGCCATCTGAAACACTTTTAAATGTGCTCAGGCAGGCGGCTGGCCATACCGGCGCCAAGCCGGGCTGTGAGAATGGTGACTGCGGCGCCTGCACAGTGCTGTTTGAGGGAAAACCGGTGAAGTCCTGCCTGATGCTGGCGGTGGAGGCAGAAGGCAGAGCGGTCATGACCGTGGAAGGACTGGAGAATACGGCGATTCAGCAGGCTTTTGTAGAGTGCGGCGGCTTCCAGTGCGGCTACTGTACGTCCGGATTTCTGGTCAACGCCTGGGCTATGCTGGAGGCTCATCCGGAAGCGGATGAGGCGGTTCAGCGGGAGTGGCTCTCCGCCAACCTGTGTCGCTGCACGGGCTATGAAGGGATCCGGGATGCGGTGGAAAGGGCAAAAACTCTAAAGCGCTAGAAAAACTAAAAAACCCTTGCCGATGGTGGTTGGAACCACAACCATCGGCAAGGGTTAATTTTTTGTACTTCTTTGGTCTGTTCAGTCACATTAGGTACGCTTGGGGGCTTTACGCCAAAATCTTCCTCAGCGCCGCTATCAAATAGTCAATCTCTTCCTCGGTATTGAAGTAGGAAAAACTGAAACGGACGGTGCCCTGTGGGAAGGTACCGAGGGCCTTGTGAGCGGCCGGCGCGCAGTGCATGCCTACCCGGGTCTTGATGTCGTACTCGCTGTCGAGGGCATAGGCTATGTCTGCGTTGTCGTGCAGCTCGAAATCAATGGAGACCACAGCTGTGCGGTTTTCGACCCCGCGCCGCCCGATCAGACGGACACCGACGAGGTCTTTGACGCCCTCCATAAAGCGCTCTGTCAGGAGCATTTCCGTGGCGTGAATGTTGTCAATGCCCGTCTTGAACAGATAGTCGAGGGCGGCGTTCAGACCATAGATCCCCGGCAGGTTCTGGGTGCCGGACTCGAACTTGTCCGGCAGCATGGACGGCTGCTCCTCGGAATCCGAGCGGCTGCCGGTGCCGCCTTCAATCAGTGGGTCGACCAGCGCCGCGAACGCTTTGTCTATGACCATTCCGCCAACGCCCTGCGGCCCGAGCAGACTTTTATGTCCGGTGAAGCAGATGGCCTTGGCTTTGTTTTTTTGCAGGTCAATGGGGAGGACGCCGGCGGTTTGGGCCGCGTCGACCACTAAAGGAATCCCATGGGCTTCAGCAATTTCGCCAATGCGGTCAATGTCATTAACCGTGCCGCAGACATTGGACGCGTGAGTAACCAGGATCAGCTTGGTCTCTGGCCGGATCAAACCGGGCAGGGCCGCAGCGTCCAGCTCGCCTTCCTCGTCGAAGGGCGCGCGGGTGAAGGTGATGCCGTGCCTCGCTAGGGAGACCACAGGCCGCATAACCGCATTGTGCTCGAGGCTGGAGACAATAACATGGTCCCCGGGCTTGAGATATCCTTTGAGGATCAGGTTGAGGGCTTCTGTGATGTTCATGGTGAAGATGGTCTCGTAGCCCTCCGGGGCATTGAAGAGTCGCTGCAGCTTTTCGCGGCAGTCCAGCATGACGCCCGCCGCGCCCAGGGCCTCGGAATAAAAGCCGCGCCCGACGTTGACGCCAATGTTTTCGATATAGTCAGCGACGGCCGCGGCAACGCCCGGTGCTTTTGGAAAAGATGTTGCGCCGTTGTCGAAATAATGCATGGGTGTGTCCTCCTCTTTTATCTACTTCTAGAATACTGGATTTTTGCCGATGGCAGCTATAGAACTATTTTATCGAGAATGACTCTCAATCTATATTTGCAATTGGATGCGAATTGGCAATTGCGATATTATGGTAACTGTGAACAAAATGAACATAACAAATTTAGGTAATGGAGAGGAGTTACGAAGTCATGAAAAAAAGCAGTATTATTGTGGCCGGAGCGCTGATCGGACTGATGTCAGTGGCGCTGGTCAAGTTCGGGAACCCTGCCAATATGGGCTTGTGTATTGCCTGTTTTCTGAGGGACACAGCCGGGGCGCTGGGATTACATAGGGCAGAAGTGGTGCAGTACATCCGTCCGGAAGTTATTGGCATTGTTGTTGGTGCCATGGGCTCGGCCGTGTACTTCAAGGAGTTTTCGGCGCGCGGGGGATCGTCGCCGCTGACGCGATTTGTCTTGGCCATTGCGGTTATGATTGGTGCTTTGGTGTTTTTGGGATGTCCGCTGCGAATGATCCTTCGCCTTTCTGCCGGGGATCTGAACGCGCTGGTGGGCCTCGCCGGCTTTGCGGGCGGCATTGGTGTGGGGATTGTCTTCCTGAACAAGGGCTTTTCCCTGAAACGGAATTATAAGCAAAACGCCTTGGAGGGCAGTCTGCTGCCTGTGGTGATGGTGGGGCTTTTAGGGTTGCTCGTCATAGCACCGGCATTTCTCTTCTTCAGCGCTGAAGGGCCTGGATCGCTGCACGCGCCGCTGCTGATTTCACTTGGCGCTGGCGTTGTTGCCGGCGTGGCGGCACAGCGGACGCGGCTTTGCACCATGGGTGGAATCCGGGACGCAATCCTGTTCAAGGACTTCTACCTTCTGATGGGCGTTGGCGCTATTCTTGTGACAGCCTTTATTGGAAATCTGGCGATGGGGACTTTTGTCCTTGGCTTCGAGAGCCAGCCTATTGCCCATACGGATGGTCTTTGGAACTTCCTTGGACTGTTCCTGACAGGTTGGGGCAGCGTGCTGCTTGGCGGGTGCCCGCTTCGCCAGCTGATCCTCTCCGGTGAGGGCAACTCCGATTCAGCGGTGACGGTGTTTGGTCTGATCGTTGGCGCGGCGATTTCCCACAACTTTGGTCTGGCTTCCAGCGCCAAGGGCGTGACGGCAAATGGCCAAATGTCCGTGATTTTGCTTTTGATTGTGGTGGCTGTTATTTCCGTCATGAATTTGCCGATGGTCACAGAAAAAGCCAAAGAACTCAAGGAGGCGATGTAGTATGGCGGTCATCGATACCCGCGGCATGTCCTGCCCTCAGCCTGTACTCATGACGAAAAAAGCTGTGGCGGGTTCTGTGTCTTCTTCAACAGTGGAAGTCCTCGTGGACAACGCGGCTGCGCTGGGCAATGTGACGCGCTTTCTGAAAAGCGCGGGCTTCAAGACTGTGGATGCCAGCCCAAATGGCGAAGATACGCTGATTCGCGCGAGCAAATAGGCGGTCTGACAATGGCTGAAACCTATTTTGTGGCCACTTTTCACACCCACGCCGGGGCACTGAAGTTTGAGCGGAGGCTCAAAGCCTTGAATGAGGCGTGCAAGCTCCTGCCTGTGCCGAGAACGATCAGCTCCAGCTGCGGCGTCTGCGCTCGGTTCAACTATAACGATTTTCGAAGATTGGCCTTCGAGGATCTGGATGCGGTATACCTGGTGGTCAGTCAAGAGTATCAGCGAGTTTGGACAAATGACATCCAGTAAAACAGTATTCGGTAAATTTGTATAAGCATAATCAGTGATGGAGATGTATGGCGCTGTTTAGTAAGTGTCTAGACCGGCACCACCTCTGATCCTTAAAAAAGCTACTTCCTCAAGATGCGCCATGGCAAGGCGCTCGTACAGGAAGTAGCTTTTTGGCTTTAGGGTATTGCCGGTGACCTGAAACACAGCAATTAACCGATGAAAGTGTAAATTTACACTAAGCTCTGGCCCCAAATTGAAATCCGTCCGCGTCACCAGTTATGTTTTTGTCCGCGTCACCAAGTTAAAATAATAACAATTAAAAAATCTTCGTAGTCCAGTCTTCACAATTCCAAACCTCGGTAGCGACGTCGCGATAAAACTCCGGTTCGTGGCTGATGAGGAGGACGCTGCCCTTGTAGGCTTTGAGGGCCCGCTTGAGCTCTTCTTTGGCGTCCACATCCAGGTGGTTGGTCGGCTCGTCCAGGACGAGGAGGTTGGATTCGCGGTTGATCAGCTTGCACAGGCGAACCTTTGCCTGCTCGCCGCCGCTGAGGACCAGCACCTTACTCTCGATGTGCTTGGTGGTCAGGCCGCATTTGGCAAGGGCGGAACGTACTTCAAACTGATTGTAGGACGGGAAAGTCTGCCAGATTTCCTCAATACAGGTGTTGTAGTTGGCTTCCTTGATCTCCTGCTCGAAATACCCAATTGACAGATAATCCCCCAGCTCCACCGTGCCGCTGATGGACGGGATCAACCCTAAAATACTTCTTAGAAGCGTCGTCTTGCCCAGGCCGTTGGCACCGGTCAGGGCCACTTTCTGCCCCCGTTCCAGCTGAAGGTTCAGAGGTCTCGACAGCGGCGTGTCATAACCGATTACCAGATCCGTGGTCTTGAACACGACCTTGGCGGATGCCCTGGCTTCTTTGAAATTGAACTCCGGCTTTGGCTTGTCCTTGGCCAGCTCGATCCGGTCGATCTTGTCCAGCTTTTTCTGACGGGACATAGCCATGTTGCGAGTCGCCACACGGGCCTTGTTCCGCTGGACGAAGTCCTCGAGCTCGGAAATTTCCTGCTGTTGGCGCTTGTAGGCGGACTCCAGCTGGCTCTTCTTCATCTCGTAAACCGCCATGAAATCGTCATATTGACCCACATAACGATCCAGCTTCTGATTTTCCATATGATAGATCAGGTTGACCACCGAGTTCAGGAACGGAATGTCGTGGGTGATCAGGATGAACGCATTTTCATAGTTGTTCAGGTAGCGCTTTAGCCACTCGATGTGAGGCTCGTCCAGATAGTTCGTCGGCTCGTCCAGGAGCAGGATGTCCGGCTTCTCCAGCAATAGCTTCGCAAGCAGGACCTTGGTCCGCTGACCGCCGCTCAGGTCCGCAACACTTTTTTCGAGACCGATCTCTGTCAGCCCCAGTGCACGGGCAACTTCCTCCACTTTGGAGTCGATGTTGTAGAAGTCATTGTGATCCAGCAGATCCTGAATAGTCCCGGTATCCTCGAGGATGTCCTCGAGCTCGTCCGGCTCCACATCTGCCATGGCCTCAAAAAGGCTGTGCATCTCCGCTTCCAGGTCGAAGAGATACTGGAATGCCTTGTTCAGCACGTCCCGGATGGTCAGGTCCGGGCTTAGGGATGTGTGCTGGTCCAGATAACCGACGCGCACACGCTTGGACCATTCAATATTGCCCTCGTCTGGCATCAGCTTATTCGTGATGATGTTCATAAACGTGGATTTGCCCTCGCCGTTGGCCCCAATCAGTCCAATGTGATCGCCCTTCAGCAGGCGGAACGAGACGTCCTGGAAGATGGCGCGGTCGCCAAATCCATGACTCAGGTTTCTGACATTCAAAATACTCATACTCAAACTCCTTTATAATTGAGAGCACAGGCTCTCGCAGCACACCCCCGCCGCGACATTCGCACGAAGGAAATTTTCTCTTAAGTAGCATCCTTTAAAATTATATACGACTTCCGGCGGCTGTCAACTGGTGATTTAAGCGCGGAAGCCCCGTTTTGAACCTCGTTTTAAAAGACTTTTCAAAGACTTTTCAAAGACTCTGCCGATGGTTGTAAAATCCTTCAAATTTCCAAAGCCGCTGTTCAAATTTTCGTGTAGAATAGAAGTATGAATTCAACTATAGGGAGAACGTTAGACATGTGGCGAATTTTGGTGTTTTTGGCGGTGGGCGTGACCATCGGCGCAGTAGTTAAGTTTGGGGAACGGCAGAAGAAATGGGTTGGGAGGCTTCAGCAAGTTGGGGTCGTCCTGCTGCTGTTTTCCATGGGGCTCTCCATAGGCCTCAATGAGGAGATTCTGGGGAACCTTCGTGCACTTGGGATGCAGGCGTTTACCTACGCGGCGTTGACCAGCGTATTCAGCATCCTGGTGGTCTACGGACTCAGTCTGGTGCTCGTGCGGGAGGTGCGCCACAAATGATTTGGATGCTGATTGGCGCAATTGCAGCGGGGATTGGAGTGGGATACGTCGCCCTGCCGCCCGAGGCGGGAGGTCTGATTGGGGAACTCACCCTGTGGGCGCTGAATTTTTTGATTCTGATGATTGGCATTGAGGTGGGGCAGAACCTCTCGGTGTTTAAGGAGATCCGAAAGCACGGGACCATGCTGGTGGCGATTCCCCTTGGAATCATTGCCGGCAGCGCCCTCGGGGGCTTTGTGTCGAGTCTGATGTTTGGCCAGCCGGCGTCTACGGGGCTCGCCATAGCGGCGGGATACGGATGGTACAGCCTGTCCGGGATCCTGCTGACGACGCTGGACGGCGCGCAGACCGGGGCGGTGGCGTTTATGACCAATATCTTCAGGGAACTCATGACGATCATCAGCGTGCCGTTCCTGGCAAAGTATTTGAACCACTATTCGGCAATTGCCCCGGCGGGGGCGACGGCCATGGACTCGACACTGCCGGTGATTTCGAGGTACACGGATCCGGAGGCAGCCATCATGGCGTTTTTCAGCGGGGTGGTGCTGTCTTCCCTGGTGCCGGTGCTGGTGCCGTTTTTCTATGGGCTGTAGGACTTGGCGAGATGTGATATTTGCGGGTGGATGGGTTAGGTGACCATCGGCTGAATCTTTGAAGTGAATGAGTTGGGCAGGCCATGGGGTCGGCTTTCGAAAATCGAGGGAGGGTTAACAGTGAAAAACAGCAGTGTCTATCATGATGCGGTATTGAGAACGGCTCAGGACATGTGTGTGGCGGCTAAGACGGCGCCGAAGGGACGCGGTGTGGATCATATTGAAACGGTGGTTTTGTCAGGAGCAGAGGTTTTGGAGCCTCTGGCAGAGCGCATGAAGGCGATTGGGGAAGAGGGCGGCGCGGCGTTTTTTGTCCGGGATGCGGCCAACGTTCTGAACTCGGAGGCAGTGGTGCTCATAGGCACGGCCCTGTCCCAGCGCGGCGTGCCCCTCTGTGGGATGTGCGGCTATAAGGACTGCGCAGCAAGCAAGTCAGCAGGCGGGATCTGCACCTTTGACGTGACGGACCTGGGCATAGCAGTGGGATCGGCGGTGTCTCTGGCGGCGGATCGACGGGTGGACAACCGGGTGATGTTTTCTATTGGGAAAGCGGCAGTCGAGCTGGGGTTCTTTGAGTCTGAGGTCAAAATAGCGTATGGGATTCCTCTGTCCGTCAAAGGGAAGAGTCCTTATTTTGACAGAGGGTAAGCGGGTTTGTTGGCTGTGTTAGATGCGAAATCTGACTTGGAAGACAGAGTAATCTAATTTGAAATTTCTTGTGCTTGAGCAGGCGTGATAGGGAACTTAAGGCAATAGTCTTTGAGGGAGGGATCTTCTTGGAAGTCAAGCTGATGACAGGGAATGAGGCGGTGGCCCGGGGGTTTTACGAGGCCGGCGGTCTGGTGGCGTCAAGCTATCCGGGCTCACCAACGGTGGAACTGCTGGAGGCGGTCCGGGCCTACGCGCCGGAGGTCTACGCAGAGTTTTCCGTCAATGAGAAGGTGGCGCTGGAGGTCGGGATTGGCGCGTCCTTTACGGGGGCCAGGGCCATGGTGTCCATGAAGCACGTGGGGGTCAACATTGCCATGGATCCGCTGATGACGTTTACGCAAACGCCCATTCAGGGTGGGTTCTTGCTGGTATCCGGGGAAGATCCCGGAATGGCATCTTCCCAGAATGAGCAGGATAACCGGGTGATCGGGAAATTCGCCAATATGGCGATTTTGGATCCGGGCTCTTCCCAGGAAGCCAAGGACTTTGCCAAGCTTGGGTTTTCTCTCAGCGAGGACTATGGTCTGCCGGTCATGCTCCGCATGACGAGCCGGGTCTGCCACAGTCGGGGGCCGGTTGAAGAACTCCAGCGGGAGGTTCGGGAAATCACGGGATTTTCCAAGATTCCGGAGGATTTTGGCATGGTGCCGCCCAACACGTTTCCCAAGCAGTTTGAGATGAAAAAGCGCATCGAGCGCTTGACTGAAGAAGCTTCCGGCTGGGACATCAACTTCCTGGAGGTTTGGGAGGGGGGTGAGAGCAACTCGGTTCAGGGACCTGCGTTTAATGACACACACTCCCCATCCAAAACTTTGGTGATTACCTCTGGGCTCCTGTACTACAACCTGAAAGAATTGGAGGCACCTGTCGACATTTTCAAGCTGGGCATGGTGTATCCGCTGCCAATAGAAGCGCTGCGGTCTCTGGTGGAGGATTACGAGCAGGTTCTGGTATTGGAGGAGCTGACGCCGTTCATCGAGAACGAGCTCAAGATCCACGGCATTGCCTGTGAAGGGAAGGCGTACTTCAGTTTTACCGGAGAGCTCCATACTGAGCTGATTGAGGCAGGCCTGGTGAAGGCCGGTGTCCTTCAGGCAGCGAAGTACGAGACCGCCGGAGAAGTGGACACAGTTGCTCGGATTTCCATGTTCTGCGCGGGGTGTCCGCACCGGCCGGTATTTGACATTCTAAAGAAGAACAAAATCAGCGTGATTGGCGATATTGGCTGCTACTCCCTGGCGGTGCTGGAGCCGCTGCATATGCTGAATACGATTATTAGTATGGGGGCGACCATCGGCATAATGAAGGGCATGAGCAAGGCCCTTTCCCTGAGAGGCAAGGCGGAGCCTCTGGTCAGCGTGATTGGGGACGGCACGTTTTTCCACTCGGGCATGACGGGGGCACTGAACCTGCTGCACCAGCTGGATCCGTCAGCCAACCTGACGCTGATCATCCTGAACAACGGCACTACGGCAATGACGGGCGGCCAGATGACGGCTGCTTCCGGCAGCTATACGAAGGACTGGGACATGAACGCCTCCATTCCTGAGCTGCTGAAGGCCATGGGCTTCCCAAGGGTCAGAGTCGTGGACCAGTTTGACTACAAGGCGGCCAAGGCGGCCATTGAGGAAGAGCTGAAGTTCGAGGGGCTGTCCATTGTGATGACCACACGGCCGTGCGCCCTCAATTTCAAGATCCGCGAGCCGTACTTCGTCGTGGATCCGCAGATTTGTATTGGCTGCCGCAGCTGCGTCAAAACCAATTGCCCGCCGATAGTCATGAAATCCTACGAAGGCATCGAGAAGCTCAAGTCTTCCATTGATCCGGACCTCTGCGTGGGCTGCTCGGTGTGTTCACAAGTGTGCCCGGTCAGCGCGATTTCACGGGTCGGGGACAAAACCCGGAAAAAGGACAACGCTTCAACACCGGACGAAGCCACACCGGTGGACAAGTCTCTGGAAGAAGGGGGGAAGCGTTGATGGTTAGAAACATTATGCTGGGCGGTGTCGGCGGCCAGGGGCTCGTCATGACGACGGCCATTATCAGCGAGGCTGCCTTCCTGGCGGGCTTCGACGTCAAGACAAACGACGTGATTGGGCTGTCTCAGCGGGGCGGCAAGGTCTGGGGCAGTGTGCGCTATGGGGAAGAGGTCTTTTCGCCGAACATTGCGCCTGGCCACGCGGATGTTCTGTTGGCTCTGGAGGCGCTGGAAGGCCTGCGGTGGAGCGGTTTTGTGAAGTCGGGGGGCGTCGTGATCCTTAATACAGCGAAGATTCCGCCGGTGCCGGTGATTACGGAGAAGGCGGCGTATCCGGAGGAGATCGAAGGGCTGATTGCAGGGGATAGCCAGAGAGCGGTGGAGGTCAGGGCGGTCAATGCGCTGGAAGAGGCCAGGAAGCTGGGAAATTTGAAAGTGGTGAATATGGTGACCATCGGCATGCTCTCCGCGGTGCTGGAGGACATACCTGAAGACTGCTGGCGCAAAGCCATAGAGGCCCACGTGCCGGAAAAGACGCTGGCGCTTAACCTGAAAGCATTTGATCTTGGGCGCGAGATCGGGTAACATTGAAAAGATGAGAAGTGTTTTTACTGCCGCGCGGTGCCGGGCCAATCTTTGAGTCCTGCGCCGCGTCTTGGCGTCGTGAACTATGGTATTTTTATGAGGTGAAGAGGTTGAAGGAAATCGAACTAAATGGAAAAGCGGGGTCAGTCCCTGAAATAAACATGGTGTCAGACACCAAAGTGAACTCGGTGTCTGACACCGAAACAAACTCAGTGACAGACACCGACCTATCAAACGAGGCGGATGTTGGATTTGCCGGACCTGGCATCGCGGGGCCAGGGCTGTCCGGGCCGGGCTGTGAGATCATTGAGCCGGAAGGGCCTCTGAAGTCGCTGCGGGAAATCGAACGCAGTCTGACCAAGACCTACAAGAAGGATCTTTGGTCCAAGTTTGTGCAGGCCATCAACGACTATGACATGCTCAGGCCCGGAGACAAGGTGGCGGTGGCCATTTCAGGAGGCAAGGACAGCATGCTGATGGCAAAGCTGTTCCAGGAACTGAAGCGGCATCAGAAGTTCCCCTTTGAGGTGGCGTTCATCTCCATGGATCCGGGGTACCATCCGGAAATTCGCAAACTCATGGAGGAAAATTGCCGGCATCTGGGGATCCAGCTGGACATTTTTGATAAGAAGGTTTTTGAATCCATTGAAAAGCTCGCGTCGGACTATCCCTGCTACCTTTGCGCCAAAATGCGCCGGGGGATTCTGTACAAAAAAGCCCGGGAACTGGGATGCAACAAAGTGGCGCTGGGACATCACCACGACGACGTCATTGAGACGACCCTGCTGAATCTGTTCTTCCAAGGGACCTTCGGGACTATGATGCCCAAGCTGAAATCCACCAATTATCCCGGCATTGAACTTATCAGGCCGATGTACTACATCCGAGAAAAGGACATTCTGCGGTTCACCCAGTCCTCCGGCATCTGGCCGCTGAACTGCGCCTGCATGGTAGCTGCCAAGCGGACTTCCAACCGCCGCTACGAGCTGAAAGCGCTTCTGGAGACCCTGAAGGCCATGAACCCTGACGTGGAGAAGTGCCTCTTCCACGCGGCGGAAAACGTGGATATGGGGATGGTCCTGGGCTGGCGCAAGGACGGCGCGAAGCATTCTTTCCTGGACGCCTATGAGGAGAGGATGCCAAAGAGTTGGCTGGAAGCGGATACAGCAATGAGCAGCGCGTCCGAAGACGAGACGATAATTGACGTGGGAGGTGATCTGGATGAGTAGCGCAGTTCAGGGTTTCCTGCTGGGGCTTGCCTACGTGGCGCCAATTGGCATGCAGAATCTCAATGTCATCAATTCCGCCCTGACTATGGATCGATGGCGGGCGCTCATGGTAGCCTGGATCACCGTCCTCTTTGACATTTCCCTGGCAGTGGTATGCTTTCTGGGCGTGGGCACCCTCGTTGGAGCCAATGACCTGATCCGCGCGGCCTTTCTTCTCGTGGGCGGCATTATGGTCGTCAGTATTGGCGTGAGCATCATGCGGTCGACACCGAAGCTGGAAACGGACCGGACTCCAAAGACGATCCAAGCAATTGCTCTGACCTGCTTTGTGGTTACCTGGATGAACCCTCAGGCGCTGATAGACGGATCATTGCTCCTCGGCGGCATGAAAGCCACTCTGACGGCATCGCAGGGGAACCTGTTTCTCCTTGGCGTCTGCGCGGCGTCCATGACTTGGTTTACGGGGCTTTCCCTGGTTACAAACCACTTCAACAAGCTGATCGACCTCAAGGTCCTCAAAATAGTGAACCTGGTCTGCGGTGCCATTGTGATTTACTTTGGCCTCAAACTGCTCGTCAGCTTTTATGGGCTGATTCCAACTGTTATGGCGGCTTTGAGGATGTGAATTTTATTTGGGGCCAGGTACAGAGTTCGTTTCTGTACCTGGCCCCAAGTTTAAGTCGGGGCCAGATATAGTAATAATTCTGTAATATAAGGAGACACTTCCATGATCAAACGGTTTGCCGGGTACTTCCGGCCGCACCTCCATTTATTCGCTCTCGACATGTTCTTCGCGTTTCTGATCGCTGGCATTGATCTGGTTTTCCCGGTCCTGTCCCGTCAGATCATCAACGACTTTATTCCCAACCAAAACTTGGCTATGCTGATAAACTACTCGCTGATCGCCCTGGGTCTCTTCGTAATTCGGATGTTCAGCTCTTATGTCGTAGGCTACTGGGGCCACATCATGGGCGCCAGAATCGAGGTCGACATGAAGCGGGACCTCTTCACCCACATGCAGAAGCTCCACCACAAATTCTTTGACAGGAACCGGACCGGCCAGATCATGAACCGCTTCACCGGGGATCTGTTTGAAGTTGCGGAGCTGGCCCACCACGGCCCGGAGGATCTGTTCATTTCCGCCGTCATGCTGCTGGGCAGCTTTTTCATCCTGCTCACCATCAATGTGCCGCTGACCCTGATTGTCTTTTCCTTCATAGCAATCCTCATCATCTTCACCCTCTGGCGCCGCGTCGCCATGCTGAAGGCCTTCCGCGCCCAAAAGGCCCGGCACGCCGACCTCAACTCCAAGCTCGAGAACAGCGTCACCGGAATTCGCCTGGCCAAAGCCTTCTCCAACGAAGGCTACGAGCAAGACCGGTTTGAATACTACAACCGCCAGTACTACGAGTCCAAGGGTCAATCCTTCTTTCAAATGAGCATTTTCATGATGGTCAACGGCTTCCTCACCGACCTCCTCAACCTGGCTGTGATCGCAGTGGGCGGCTACTTTGTCTTCATGAGCTGGATTAACTTGGGGGATCTCCTGGCCTATATCCTTTACGTCAGCTTCATGCTCAAGCCGGTCCGCCGACTGATGGAATTCACCCAGCAGCTGCAGCTTGGACTTTCGGGTCTTGAGCGCTTTGCTGAAATCATGGACACCGACCCTGAGATCGTCGACGCGCCTGATGCCGTCGACCTAACCGACATCAAAGGCGAGATCGAATTCGACAACGTCTCCTTCCGCTATAACCAGGATGACAGCGACGTCCTGAAGGACTTCACCCTGAAGATCAAGCCCGGCGAGAAAGTGGCCCTGGTGGGAGCTTCGGGGGTGGGTAAGACGACCATTGCCCAACTCGTCCCTAGATTTTACGAGATTCAGGAAGGCGCGATCCGCCTGGACGGCAAGGATATCCGAAAAATAAAGCTCAGCGCCCTGCGGGACAAGATTGGCATAGTCAGTCAGGACGTCCTGATTTTTTACGGCACCATCAGGGAGAACATCCTGTATGGCCGCCCCAGCGCCACGGACGACGAGGTTTTCGAGGCCGCCAGGCGCGCCAACATCCACAATTTCATCCTCTCCCTGGACAAGGGGTATGAGACTATTGTGGGTGAGCGCGGCATCATGCTCTCCGGCGGCCAGAAACAGCGCCTTTCCATTGCCCGCCTGTTCCTGAAGAATCCCGAGATTCTGATCCTCGACGAGGCCACCAGCGCCCTGGATAACGAGAATGAAGCCATTGTCCAGCGCTCCTTAGAGGCTTTAGCCGATGGTCGCACCGCCATCATCATTGCCCACCGTCTATCGACCTTGCGAAGTTCTGATCGCATCATTGTACTGGATCAGGGCAAAATAGCGGAAGAGGGCACCGAAGATGAACTGCTGGAGCAACAGGGCATCTACTGGCAGCTCAGAAGACTGGGTCTCGGCGAAAGAGACGCAGACATGATTCTGGCGGCGGAGAGTGCGGCGTTGTAGGAACGCTGAAAAATCCAAAAAGGAAGAGAGGCGCCAGTTTACGGGCACCTCTCTTTTTATTTTTAATTTTCCAAATAAAAAAGCGATCCCTCAGGATCGCTTTTCCATTTTCTCAGTTTGGTGCGAGAGGCGGGATTTGAACCCGCACGAGCATTAGCCCGCTACCCCCTCAAGATAGTGCGTCTGCCAGTTTCGCCACTCTCGCCCGCAAATCAGAACAAAACTAATGTTAAAGCAAA
>Ga0302240_1000689_pt1 | contig 32005 bp, 53 predicted proteins | sample AAG_UR_His_MG_FD_193538 | JGI IMG/M metagenome (GOLD analysis project Ga0302240, IMG submission 193538) | Enriched activated sludge microbial communities from anaerobic digester in WTTP, New Holstein, Wisconsin, United States - AAG_UR_His | ecosystem: Engineered > Bioreactor > Anaerobic >... | reverse complement strand
TGTAAAGACGCTTTTCGAAGAAATTGCGCCTAAGTACGCTGACAAGAGCGGCGGCTATACCAGAATTTATAAGCTTGGACCTAGACGAGGCGACGCAGCGCCAATGGTCTTGATCGAGTTGGTATAAGATCGTTAAGAGGGACTAAGGACTATCGCTTAGTCCCTTTATCTTTTTTTAAAAATCAGTCGTCTGACAAATGATCTAAAAGATCATTTGTAAGGCGCTTTTTTGAGGTGTATAATAGAGTGGCAAAGTCAGATGGAAGAGGGAATAGCATGATTCAAGCGAAGAGCGTCACTTATTTTTATAATGAAGCAGAAGTCACTCCAGCGCTCAAAGAATTGAATATTGATATTGCCAGCGGTGAATTCGTCGTTATAATAGGCCATAATGGCTCAGGGAAGTCGACGTTCGCCAAACTTTGCAATGGTATTATGCATCCCACTGAAGGCGTTATTTTGATTGATGGGATGGATACCAGCAATTATGATCAGATCTGGGAAATTCGAAAAACAGCAGGTATGGTTTTCCAAAATCCGGATAATCAGATTGTCGCGACTGTGGTTGAAGAAGATGTGGCATTTGGTCCTGAAAATCTAGGGATTTCACCGCCTGAAATACGTATTCGCGTTGATGAGGCTTTAAACAGTGTCGGCATGTACGAACACAGACGAAAACCGCCGCATTTATTGTCCGGCGGGCAAAAGCAACGCATAGCCATAGCCGGTATACTGGCCATGAAGCCAAAATGCATTATTTTGGATGAACCAACAGCTATGCTGGATCCGTCAGGTCGTAAAGAAGTTATGGAGACCATCAGACGGCTGAATAAGGAAGAAGGCATCACTATTGTTCACATCACGCATTTCATGGATGAAGCTGTCCATTGCGATCGCGTCATCGTCATGGAAGATGGGGCAAAGCTCCTTGAAGGTACACCCAAAACTGTGTTTTCGAAAGTTGAGCAGCTCCAGGGCATGGGTTTAGACGTCCCACAAGTCACGCTTCTAGCCCATCAATTAAGGGAGCAAGGCGTCGACATTCCGGATGATATCATTACTGTAGAAGAGTTGGTGGAAGTATTATGTCCATTATTATAGAAAAACTTAACCACATATATGATATTGGAAGCCCTTTTGAGACAAATGCGCTAAACAGTGTTTCTCTCCAGATCGAAAAAGGGGATTTTGTCGGTTTAATTGGTCACACCGGTTCAGGTAAGTCCACTTTGATTCAGCATATGAATGGTTTATTGAAACCGACGTCCGGGAAGATTCTGATTAACGGATTTGATATTACCTCATCTAAGGCAAAGCTAAGTGAAATTCGAAAAAAAGTAGGTTTGGTCTTTCAGTATCCTGAGTACCAACTTTTTGAAGAGACCGTTGAGAAGGATGTAGCATTTGGTCCAAATAATTTGGGGATTGAACCTGAAGAAGTTAATCGACGTGTCAAAGAATCGTTGGAAATGGTGGGCCTTAACTATGATGAGATTCGTGGAAAATCACCCTTTGAACTGAGTGGCGGACAGAAAAGACGTGTTGCGATTGCCGGCGTCATCGCCATGAAGCCAGAAGTTCTGATTTTGGATGAACCCACTGCGGGGCTGGATCCTAAGGGTCGGGATGAGATTCTCGAGCAAATTTTGGCACTGCATGCCAAACAGGGCATCACAGTGATTCTGGTTTCCCACAGCATGGAGGACATTGCAAGGTATGTCAGCAAGATCTTCGTTATGGATGGCGGAAGTCTGGTCCTGGCTGGCGATCCTGCAGAGGTCTTCAGTCATGTTGAGAAGCTTGAGGAAATTGGCTTGGCTGCGCCCCAGGTGACCTATGTGGCCAAGGCACTGTCTGAGAAAGGCATAGATATAGATCCGACAATTTATACAGTTGAGACTGCAGCGTCGCGTCTGCTTGAACTTCTAAGGAGGAAAAGCCATGCTTCGTGATATCACTGTTGGACAGTATTTGCCGCTTTCTTCTCCTGTGCATAGAATGGATCCTAGATTTAAGTTGATAGCTTCAATGCTTTATATTGTGTCGCTTTTTTTTATCAACTCATTTATTGGCTATGGTGTAGTATTGGCATTTCTGGCACTGACCATCTCGGTCTCCAAAATACCATATAAATACTTGCTCAGAGGTCTCAAACCTGTACTGATGATCATTATCTTTGCGTTTGGCATCAACGTCTTTCTGACCCCGGGTACGGAACTCTTTCGTTTTGGATTCATCAAAATTACACATGAAGGTGTGAGGCAAGCCTTTTTTATGGCCAGCCGCTTGATTCTTCTGATCATAGGAACCTCCATGCTGACTTTGACAACTTCCCCCATAGAGTTGACTGATGGTCTGGAGAGGCTCCTGAATCCCTTCAAAAAGCTGGGACTTCCAGCGCACGAATTGGCAATGATGATGACTATTGCACTTCGTTTCATTCCGACATTGCTGGAAGAAACAGATAAAATTATGAAGGCGCAAATGGCACGAGGCGCTGATTTTGAAAGCGGTAATCTGATCAAGCGGGCGAAAAGTCTGATTCCTCTGCTTGTCCCACTCTTCATAAGTGCTTTCAGAAGAGCGGATGAGTTGGCTATGGCAATGGAAGCGAGATGTTACAGAGGCGGCGAGAACCGAACGAGAATGAAAGTTCTCCAGTTTACGCATTTGGATTTAATTGGAGTATTTGTTTTTATGCTGTACTGGGGTGGTCTCATTGCAGTTAGGATGTGGGTCTCTTGATGCACAGGAAAGCCCCTCGTCGCGTTAAACTGACCATTGCCTATCAAGGCACTCAGTATCAAGGATGGCAACGTCAGAAGCGATTCAAATCGATTCAGGAGACCATTGAAAAATTAGTCAGCACGCTGTTGAGCGAAAAAATTGAGTTGACCGCTTCAGGTCGTACTGATGCCGGTGTGCATGCACTTGCACAGATCGCTTCGTTTGTTCATCACTCTGCATTTCCGACAACCAGATTATGTTATGTTTTGAATTATCATCTTCCGGATGATATCCAGATTCTGAGCGCAGAGGATGTTGAGGCTGACTTTCATCCGAGATATTCAGCGCGGGGTAAAATCTATCAGTATAAAATTGACAATAACTCTATAAAAGATCCATTGAAATCTTATCTGGTCTGGCATGTACCAGAACCGCTGGATTTGGACAAGATGAGAGAAGCAGCCGCGTATTGGATTGGCGAGCACGACTTTGCGACCTTCAGATCCCAGGGGAGTTCTGCGAAAACGACTATCCGGCGTATTGAAGCCATAGAGCTGCATAAAGAGGGCACACTGGTGACCTTCACTTTCAGAGGCAACGGATTTTTGTACAACATGGTTCGAATCATGACAGCGGTTTTGGTCTTAATTGGAAAAGGCCGCCTTGAACCTTCAGATGCCGGGCGGCTGCTGGATGCCAAAGAACGCACCATGGCACCTTGGACGGCACCGCCGCAAGGTTTGTATTTAACTGAGGTCATCTATTAAACTGTGAAGATGAGTGTTTTGTCTGTACGATACTATTGCGTTTGCGCTGGATTTTAATTAGCAAATCAACAAAAAAGTAGTTGACTCTAAGTGGCTGCTATTATAAAATAAGTTTGGCTCATTTTGAGGCGAACTAAAAAAATCCTGCCCCGGGTTTTTTTATTTAATAAAAACGGTGAAATATTAATGTTAGGAGGGAACTCATGAAATCTTTCGTTGCTAAACCCAATGAAATAGAGAGAAAATGGTATGTCATCAATGCTGAAGGAAAGACCCTCGGCAGACTTTCCACTGAAGTTGCTACAATCCTTAGAGGCAAACATAAGCCAACCTACACCCCTCACGTCGACTGCGGTGATTATGTCATCATCATCAACGCTGAGAAAGTGGTTCTGACAGGTAAAAAACTTGATCAGAAGAAATTCAGATGGCACACTGGCTACACGGGCCACCTGAGAGAGCGCAGCTATCGCGAAATGATGGCTAAGAAGCCTGAGACGGTTGTCACACATGCCATCAAAGGCATGCTTCCAAAGAACTCCCTTGGAAGAGACATGCTGAAGAAGCTGAAAGTTTACAGCGGTGATCAGCACAATCACGAAGCACAAAAGCCTGAAGCGCTCGAAGTATAACCACGAAGGAGGGAATTCATGATGACTATGCAGTATCAAGGCACAGGAAGACGAAAAAGCTCCACTGCGCGTGTACGCCTCGTACCGGGCAATGGTGAATTCAAGATCAACGGTCGTACAGTTGAAGATTACTTCAACTTTGAAACACTTCGCAATGAAATTAAGCGTCCTCTGGTTCTCACCAACACGCTTGGCAAGTTCGACGTCTTTGTAATTGTTGAAGGCGGCGGTTTTACTGGTCAAGCTGGCGCAGTTCGCCACGGTGTTTCCAGAGCCCTTCTTAAAGTTGATGATGAGTATCGTGCCATTCTTAAAAAAGAGGGCTTCCTCACGCGTGACTCCCGCATGAAGGAAAGAAAAAAATACGGACTCAAAGCTGCGAGAAGAGCACCACAGTTCTCCAAGCGATAAAACGAAGAATATTAAAAACCCGCAAAACGGCTTGTTATGCGGGTTTTTTCTTTTTCAAAACCTTATAAAAACACCTTAAAATATTGCCGCAATATACAAGCAATATACACGCAATAGACAAAAAATAATAAGCTGTTTTTATGGACAATCTACAATAAGTCTATCGCATCTACGAGCTGCTTGATCTCAAAATGAGTATAAACTCTTTCGGTCAGCGACATGGCCCCAGAATGGCCCACAATGCGTTTAATGATCGTCTGGTTAACGTTCTTTGCCGCTAGCATTGAAATCGTGGTGTGCCTCGTGTCGTGTGGCCTGTGGGCCATTCCTGTTTCCTCCATGAATGGTTTCCAGTAGGCATCATAATAGTTCCTGTATAAGAAATGCTCTCCGTCAGGCGTCGAGAGTAGATAATCAGAGCCTGTCTTATTCATCCATGATTGGAAGAACAGCAGCGTTTTATTAGAAATTGGAACCTTGCGGATTCCAGCATCAGTCTTTGATTCAATAACATCAAAATAACTTTCTTCGAGATAGACGTTCTCTTTCTTTAGATCCAGAAGTTCTGATATTCTTACGCCGGAATAGATCAGCATGAGGATGATCTGAACGTATTCGTTGCGTTCCACGTTATCCCAGAGTTTTTTAATTTCCGAATCGCTGAACGGCTTGCGCTTGTTGTCATCTACTTTTTTGTGGTGGAGGATCTCGACAAAGTCCGAATAATCTTTCGAGACCAGATCATTTTCCATGGCGTATTTGTACATTTGGTTAAAAAACACCTTGATCTTTCTGAGTGTCGGATAGTTCTTGCCACAGGTGTCAATTACACCCTGCAGGTGGGACTTTCTCAAGTCGACAAACCTTAGATCATAAATACTTTCGCACGCCTTGTAGGCAGCCTTGTAGCCGTTTATATTGGACTTAGAAAGCTTCGGGTACTTGTCTTCGGAAAACTTATCGTAGAGCTCATTGAATGTGATTTTTCCGGCGTCAAGGTCATAAGGATTCTTGTTGTACTCAGCAAGCGCGATCATTGCTTCCGGCCGCGTTTTGTAGTAACCAAGGTATTTGTAGAGCTGCTTGCCTTCGTCGTCCCATCCGTTTGTCAGCCGTACGCCAAATGGCTTCCTTCGATTTCCGGAAAGCTTCAGAATGCTCCCGTAGCCGTTTGGATTTCTCATTAATATCATTCCTTTCATATTTCAAAACAACGAAATAAATTAAACGAAACATTTGTGGGCTATCATTTCAATCCCATGCTTATGTGGCATCACGAACCCTTGGTGTTTTAGCATCAAGGGTTGTTTTATATACATTAACAAAAAACAAGCTATATATAGTTAGCCGATATTGATTTATCGCAATATATAGTGCTTGACACGATATGATAAAATAATATTAGGTGCAATTAAAATAATGATTAAAAACTGACAAACAGTTTCACGACAACACAAAGTGGTATAATACATATACAACAAACTATAGCGATTTTTTAAATTTAGTGATAAAATGGTTGGGCTAGCATTTTTCATTTGGAGGGAGGTAAAATTTCATGGAAAACAAAACTGATTATTTATTTGCGATGCCTAGTTTCTTTAATGGTATGGCTTCATCAATGGATATTAGTGGATCTTTAAATAAAATGTACAATGATTCTCATACCTCCAATGAAGCTGATGCTAAAGCAATACGAATGGATTGGGCTATAATAGGCGACGTACTTAGAGGAGTTATTAAGTCTTATGAGTCCAAATAGATCGGCACATAAAAATGTAAAGCTTGCAAAAGGCAACGGAATAAGTGTGCGGCATGAAAAATCTGAATTTTATCAAGGTCCAATTCCTTCGCCTGAAGTTTTAGAAAGAATAGAACAAATATGTCCTGGTGCTACATTAAAAATTATTACAATGGCTGAGAATCAGCATAATCATAGAATAGATATTGAAAATAAAGTTGTTGCTAGTAATATTAGATCAAGCGATCATGGTAGAGTTTGTGGATTTGTTATTGGTATGACATCAATTATTTGTGGCACGCTGCTTGGTATGTTTGGACACGAATTTTCTGGATCTGTACTGGGCGGCGGTGGAATTACAGGTTTAGTAAGCGTTTTTGTTTACGGAGCTCATTCGAATAGGAAAGAAAGAGAAAATAAATCAAAATCAATGCCTCCAAATAAATAAGTTATAGCCATCCAATTATTGGGTGGTTTTTTTATTTTTATCATTTTGTTGAGCTCAACAAAATGGTATGGACCATTGTTCCCGTGTGGGAAGGATGGTTAGCAATTGTCGAATATTGGCGAATATAATCATAGTTGGTAATTATGTTTATATGTATCTAATGTGGATATAGATGATAATATTAAATTACAAGGAGGCTGTAATATGAAAAAAGTAACTGCGTTATTGGTCGCGTTATCACTTGTACTATTGGTTGGCTGCGCATCAGAGGTGACGCCCGCAAAAGTTGAAGCACCAAGTCCGGAAGCAGCTGCAGCTGAAGCGCAGCCGGTTACAATTGAGACATATAAAGTTGGCGACACAGTATCCATTGGGGATGTAAAAATTACATTGAACGGCGCTCGATTTAGTAAGGGCAGCGAGTACTTCAAACCAGAAGCTGGAGAAAAGTGGCTGACAATAAATGCAACAATAGAAAACCAATCAAGCGAAGCGTTTGCGTCGTCGAGCATCATGATGTTTTCTCTGTATGATGAAGATGATTATTCTGCAGATCTTGCGTTCACGAACGATGAAAAAGGGTCACTCGATGGCGAGATTGGAGCCGGTCGAAAAATTCGAGGTGAGATGAGTTATTCTGTATCAGAAGGACAAACTCAATGGGAGTTGATATTCGAGCCTAACGTTTTTGGTACTGGGCAGGCGATATTCGTGATTAATGCAGAAGACGTCGCTGTAGAATAGAAAAATCTAAAATTTGACAACCAATTGCTTCAGTACACCAAGGATCCTGAGATAACCAGGGTCCTTTTTTAATTGCTCTTCAGAGATAAATCTGATCTCATATTCAGGATTGTCTGGCGAAAGAATGATGTGTCCGTCGGATTTCTTATATCGCTTTAAGGTGGCGTCCTCTCCATCGATCAACGCCGCGACGATCTGGCCGTCTTCGGCATACTCTTGTTTCCTGATTAAAACCAAATCTCCGTTTTTGATTCTGGATCCAGACATGCAATCGCCTTCAACTTTCAAGAAAAAATAATCTGCATCATCATCTGTTTCTGCATATTCAAAGCTCTCTATGTATTGATCAGCTGCATTCAGACCTCCGGCAGAAATACGTCCGTAAACCGGGTATTTGTTATGCTTTTTGAAAAGTTTTGGCTTTAGAACATGGTGCAATGTCCCGTCAATATCGCTTTTTCTCACCCCTAACGCTATTGCGATTTTTTCAAGATTTCCAATTCTGATTTCGGTTCTGCCATTGTAATAATCAGAAATTGTACTTCTGGCGATTCCGGTCAAATCGACTAGCTGAGTCTGGGTAACATTTTTAGTTTTCATGATATTTCTTAGATTTTCCGCTATTTTCTCAATTTCTGCTTTCTCGGATTCGCTAAGTTTAGATCTAGCCAAGAAAATCACCTCTTTCTATGTTGACATTGTATACCCGAAAATAGAAAAAATAAAGAAAAATATCCGAAAAAATCGGTTGACAGTCCGATAAAATCGGAATATTATTAAATCAAGAATTTAAGAAAAGGGGGTGACGCAATTGAAAGATCTCAAATTGACACTAAGAGCAGCGAGAGTAAACGCTGGATATTCACAAGCGGAGGCGGCCAAAGAACTGAACAAAAGCATTGATACCATTGGGAAATACGAGGCTGATTCGTCGAACATACCTCGTTCGCTGATGGAAGACTTTTGTCGTTTGTATCATATTCACCCGGATAATATTTTTTTTGGTGTAGAATCCGATTTTATCGGAATAAAACAAAATTAAGATGAAAGGTAGGACGAACATGACGGTTTATGAAAAACTTTCGAAGCAAATTGAGTGTGCCAAAACATCTATCATGCCCAGAGACAATCTTCATATGGCAAAAGGGAAGATCGATATGGCATACGAGTTAAAATCGATCACTATAGAAGAGTTCCTGGCGTTAGATCGAGAGTGCGTTGCGAATGGCATCAACAACCCGAAATATTTTTGAGGAGGCCAGAGATGAGAGAATTGCAGATTTTTAAATATCAGGAGGCAGAAATCAGAACAGTGGTTATTGGTGGAGAACCATGGTGGGTGGCAAAAGATATTTGTGAAGTGCTTGAATTATCAAATCCAACAATGGCTATTGAAAGGCTTGATTTTGATGAGGTGACTAAGTTCAACTTAGGTGGCTTGTCTGGAGAAAGCAACATCGTCAACGAACCCGGTCTCTACTCTCTGATTCTCGGCAGCAGGAAACCCGAAGCCAAAGCGTTCAAACGCTGGATCACGCATGAGGTTATACCTACCATCCGCCGCCACGGTGCCTACATGACTCCAGAGAAGATCGAGCAGGTGCTCGCGGATCCAGATACGATCATCAGACTGGCAACCGAGCTCAAACGCTCAAGGACTGAAATTGCAGTACGGGATCAGCTCATTGGTGAGCTCAAGCCAAAGGCAGACTATGTCGATATGGTCTTGAAATCAACAGGACTCATGACGATTAGCCAGATCGCGAAGGATTATGGAATGAGTGGCCAAAAGCTCAATCAGATCCTGAAGGATAAGCGCATTCAGTACAAGCAAAACGGCCAGTGGCTGCTCTACGCAAAACACCAGGACAAAAGCTATACCCACTCAAAGACAATCGATTTCATGCACTCTGACGGGCGCCCTGGTACAAAGCTCGACACGCAGTGGACTCAAAAGGGGCGGCTCTTCATCTATGAGCAACTGAAAACAGACGGAATTCTACCAATGATTGAAAGGGGAGCAGCATCATGAAAAACACTACTATAAGAATTTCTATGGACCAAGAAAAGATCGACGCTCTGAAAGACAGAATTTTGGTCGGCGCGAGCCGCGGTCACATCCATTCGGTTGAACACGGAGTTGAAATATTTAAAAAAGAGCTGATTGAGAACCTCCGTAGTTATATCAAGATGGAGAATTTCACAAGTGCAGATGAGCAGATGAATATTAATGTCACAAGCAAAGACGAACTGCTAGATGTTACGGATGTTGTCATGGCTCAACTGAGACGCGAGGCAAGAAGAAAGCCGGATGAACCAAAGCCAGATCCACAACCATTCAATGCCGAGGAGCTGCTTCGCGAGCAGATGAAGCTGGCCGCAGAGGCGTCAAAATCTGGGGTACTTCCTGATGAGTTATGTGATTTGTCCAGCGCTCTGTGTGATCTCTATAAGACGCTGAACCGATTTTAGGAGGAGGCCAAAATGCCAGGTCTAACCAAAGAAAAGCGCGAATGGTTGAAGAAAAATCGAATCATCGACATTTCTCAGTTCCAGTATTTAAGCGTCGATTCGAGCCATTTGTTTACTGAAAAGTTCATTGCTGAACATAGTGTCGACGAACTCCAAATGACGCTGAATAAGGGTCAACGCGGCGAACTGGGTTTTGAAAAGGATGAGGTGAAACATTGAATCTTACTGCATGCAGAAAGATAAGAACTAAAGCTGGCCCCGGAGCTGTTTTTTATGAGGTTGGAGAAAGCCCGTTATACCTAATGGGTGACGATTCGATCTATGACAACGAATACGGCGTGGTCACAACTATCCTTTACCACGAACCGGATCGGCGCGACGACAAGCACTGGTGCGACATTTTTGTGGATCATAGTTCTCCTGGCGGTATATCGGCAACCAGAGTCTTTTGTATAGATCAGATCTTTTTCAAATGACGGAGGTGAAACAAATGGCAAACGAAGGCAAAAGCATGTCTGTGGAAGAAGCTGCATCCATTATGGGCAAATCGATGCAATTTGTCAGAATCGGCCTTCAACGGGAGAGACTCCCGTTTGGAAGTGCAGTAAAAATGTCAAAAAAATGGACTTACTACATTTCGCGTTCGAAATTCTTTGAATACATCGGATGCGATCAAAGTGATTGCAAGCTACTTTCGAAGGAGGACTAATGTGTTCGCAATAAAACTCGGATCTGAAGGCGCGATTACCGTTGTAACGCCAAAGCAAGAAAACGGGTCTATCATGAGCTGGCTCCAGGAGCAGGTCGGCGGTTACGTCGAAACGATTAAGCCCCGGCTTATCAATGGGGCTGAGTGCCTTATGGCTGTGAATGAAGAAGGCAAGATGAAGGGCCTCGAGTTTAACCGCAGAGCCTCAAGACTCATGCCGGATGTACTCTTTAGCAACTACCTCGTCGGTGACTGCATCCTGATTAAAGAGACGGTGGATCAAGATGGTGAGAGCTTCCTGTCACCACTCAGCGCGGTAGAGGTCAATAAAATTGTGGAGGCGATTCTTCATGTGTGAGTGCGTCTGGAAAAGCCCGGACACCTGCAAAAACTGCACTAAAAAAACGACCAGTGTCACTGGCCGCAGAGCTTAGGAGTGATGGATTTGAAAGTTTATATTGCTGGAAAAATAACCGGACTTGAGGGTTACAGAGAAATATTTAAAGCTGCAGCTGAGAGACTTGAAAGTCGTGGCCATATCGTGATGAATCCCGCTGTGCTTCCGGATGGATTTGAAGTTCACGAGTACATGAGAATCTGCTACGCCATGATCGATACCTGCGAAGCGGTGTACTTCCTGGATAACTGGCAGGACAGCATAGGCGCGAAAAGGGAGCACGACTATGCGCTGATGCATAGTAAACAAGTCATGTACGAAGAGCCGAGCTATTACTATTTCACTTTTGGTTCAGACGGTCAGCTTTTCAAGCGGGGTTACGTGAAGATCAAAGCAGACAGCTTAGCGGAAGCTCAGACAAGGTTTGTAAATCATTATGGCGACAAAGCCTGGAAAAGCAAAGATGAGCGAATTCTGAGCTATGCATTTCCATACGATCAAGAACAGTTCGAAACGCTTGAGCAGTTTAAGCGCGGCGACTGGAGCGTTTGCCACGAGGTCATAGAGTAGGAGGCATAAATGAATGGTTTTATCTTAATTTTTGTGTTGATACTTTTCGCTTGGTTTGGAGCTATAGTGCTGATCAAGATCACTGATAATTTTGGACCAGCATGCGGATCCGCTGCGGCAGTGGCATTTATCTTTCTTTGCGTGATGATCGGTATCGCTGTTGCGATTGCCGGCATTCTTTAGGGGGTGTACGAAGGTGTACGAAATTAAGCTGACTGAACAAGAAATAGTGTCACTACGCAGCTATCTCAGCGCGACAGAGGAAAACAGGAAGGCTGATCTTGCTGTGTGGGAAGACCTCTGTAAGGAGCAGAACCCGGATGGCTCTCCAAGGTTCCCAAACGCACAAGGCAACGCGAGCTTTCTCAGGGAAAGGTGCCTTCATCTGGACGCAGTTCTGAATAAACTCTACGAAACGACACCGCGGAGGTGAGAAGTTTGGACAAGCAATTATGCATGGAGTGCCACGAGGAATTTGACCAGGAGGACCTTTACTGGATCAATGACAACTACGGGATCCCATTTAAGAAGGTCTGTGACGGCTGCCACGACAAAGTGGAGAGTTACATCAGAGGCAACAACTACGGCGACGAGCTGACAAGTGATGAGCTCTACGGGGAGGATTATTAGGATGAGTAAGGATGAGCTTAAGACGGCCCTCATCGCTCTTGGAAAAATGACACCCGGTTTGGCGGATGAAGAAATTGAGGAAATTGATCAAGAACTAGACCGAAGGTTCAGCGGAGCCATTTTGCTTGGTGATTGGCTGATTACTAAAGTTGATGTTCATTACGAACTGAGGAGGCTGTAGGTATGGTCAAGTTCTATCTCAGGTGCATCCGGTGGCTATGGAAGAACAGGGAGTGGACCAACACGCGCCAGAAGTTTAAAGCCATGGCCAAGGAGGTGAAGTTTTGAAGAACAAAATCAAGAAGATCAAAGAGGCAATACTTGAGGCGTTTCCGGACAGAGAATGCGTGGTCGTGGTCCTGACAGATGACCTCATGGACATCAAGCTTCTGCCTAGGCCAGGCGGAGTAGAAGACGATATCGAGCAGATCATTGTAGAGGGGGCTAAAGCGTGGAAGAGTACGGGATGATCATTCTGGTGGCAATGTTTGCAGTAACGCTTCTGACCGGCATCCGGATCGGAGGCAAAGACAGCTTTGAAAAAGGCAGGGAGATCGGGCGCGAAGAGGGTCGCATCCAGGAACGCAATGAGACGAAGAGGACCATGGCACAGGTGAGAGTTAAAAACGAAAGGATAAGCGGATTTGATGCTTGCCGGCTTTACGAGCCAAACGAAAAAAGAGCCTGATGGGTGGCACCCCAAACAGACTCACTAAGACACATTGATTATAACACATGAGGTGAAGTTATGCAGTACGTAGGTGAAATGGGCGTCGTTGCCTGTTATCTGGCGGCAGTTAAGGGGCTCTTTCCGGAGATTGCACTACAGCGAGTCGGAGCAGCGAAATACAAGCCGCAGGAGCGCTGGGAAATGATGCTGGAAGCTCACGAACCGCTTAAAGAGATCGGTCTGAAAAATTCAGACCAAGCGAAACTGTGGGGTGTAAAATCTTACGAATTCAACACTTTTAAGAGCAGAGCTGCACGCTTAAAGAAAGAGGGAGCCGTCGGCCGATTTTAGCATTATTAATTCGCAGTTAAGGGAGTGCATAGCGAATATGAATAAAACACAAGAATTATTTAAGGTTATGAGTGAAAATCCAGAACTCGAAGTGATCATATTTGTTGGTGAAGAATGTGCTTCGGAATGGGGTTATACATTAACAGACATTGCAAGTATAAAGGTTACTGAGGTTGCAACGCATGATGACAGAAACTTAGAAGGTTTCAGAGTTTATGAAAAATCAGAAATCTATACCTTGATTGAAAACATTGCAGAATATGACTTTGATGGTACTGATGAAGATTATGAAAAAGCAAAAGAAATTGCGAACAACAAGCCGTGGAAAAAGGTCATTCGTGTTTATGTTGACGGCTATAACGGTGATGTTATCTAATGCACAGCGGCCACTAAATTGAACCAGAAGGAGAATGAGCATGAATAAAGTAACGATCGAAATTACAAAATCGGAATCAAAAATCATTGCTGAGATTGATGGTCAAACGTTTGTAAACACCTATTACAAAAAAAGCAGAGGTATTTGGCGAACCAAAGAAAAAGCAATTGAAGATCAAATTGAAGAGTCAGGGATCGATGTTCCATACGAATTTGTAGAAGCACTCATGGACTTTGACGGTATCGATTTAATGAGAGCCTTGGAACTTTTCGATGAAAATGAATGTGATTTTGAAGATTGAAAAGAACACTAATTTCGCAGTAGGAAGGAGAAATATTTTTGGATATTTTTCAGATGAAATCAGCTGATTTTAAGTATTTGATGAGTGCGATGAAGTTGTCGGTTTCTAAATCCTATGATCGGCCAGTGCTCCAGAATATAGGTTGCAAAATATCGGATGGATTTTTAACAGCTCTGTCTTGTGATGGTTATAGACTCCACAGTTTAAAGTTGCCTTGTACTGTAGTTGAAGGTAATTTTGACAACTCATTTATATTGCCAATAACCAACTTTAGAAATTTAAAAAGCAATAATATTCAAATTGGAATAACAGAAAATGAAGTGTTATTTGACTTTTTTACAGAAAAATGGATTAAAAGGGTTGAAAACGTCAAATATCCCGATTTTACAAATGCAATACCTAAAGATGAATCAAAGTTTGAGATTCATGTTGATCCAAGATTTTTGCAAAAAGCATGCGAAGCATTTAAAAGCTCAAAATCTGTAAAGATCGAATTTCGAGGAGAATTGACGCCGATCATATTGAAGCGTAGCGACGAGGACTTCATTTGTGTACTTCCTGTGAGAAACACAAAGTAATATTAAATATTAAAAGTGTCCATCTGGGGCATAGGGTGGTGAATGAATGGCAGGGCCTCAGCTAGAAGACGGATATACGTCGATTGCTAATGAAATATTGGATCAGTTGTCAAAAGTACAGCTTAATGACACCCAGCACAGAATTTTGCTTGTTGTTTGGCGTATGACATACGGATGGAGGCGAAAGGAGTGCCGACTGTCTAACTCGTTTTTATCCGAAGCCACAGATATTGACGAGAGAGTGGTGCGAAGAGAATTTCAACGGCTCGTTGACAGAAACATAATTGTTGTAGTCAGTAAAGCCACCGGTACAGCTCCGAGGATAGTATCTTTCAATAAGCATTATAGTGATTGGTTAGGGAGGACTAAAGAGTCCTCCCTAAAAGAGGGGAGGACTAAAAAGACCCCCCTAGGGAGGACTAAAAAGACCCCCCTAGAGAGGACTAAAAAGACCCCCAACAAAGAAAGAAATAAAGAAATAACAAAAGGGTTTGATCTTAGGTCGGTTTACGATCATTATCAAACTCTCGGGCTGATCAATCATCGCTCATACACGGCAGACATGCAGCGTGCCATAGAAAGTGCCATGAAAAATAATCATTATGACATTGATTATTGTAAGACGCTACTTGATCGGCACAAACAAGTGGTTGAAATAACCAAAACATCAGACTACAAAGTTAAAGCCAGGTCGCTATATGAATTCTTTGGCCAAAAAGTATTTGGCGCCAAGAATCTGATTTGTTCTGAGTACGAAGAAGGCGGGAAGTTGTTTGAAAAGCATTTAAAACAAGAAAAAGCGGCTGCGATTGACATTACAGGATATGAGGTGGTCTACCAGGATGGATAATTTGCGGTTAGAAAAGACGATAATAGGCAATTTGATATTAGATGCAGATCTTGACGAATCGCTGATAAGCGAGAAAGATTTCGAATTTTCAGAGCTCGCGGCACTTTACAAAGGCGTTAAGCAGCTTAAAGTCTCTGGCCAGCCACCTGAAAATCTGATATTACAGCCGGGTGTAAGGCTCGAATTGTTTGATGAATGCACGAATGTTGGCATAATTACAACGAATTACCACCATAACGTGAAACTTATCAAAAAGGCGGCTGCAGCAAGGCAAATTAAAGACATTGGCGCAAAACTTCAAATGATTCAGGTTTCAAAGGTAAACGAAATGATTCGAGAAGCAAAAGATGCCCTCAATTTGATAGAAAATGATATATCAGATGAGGATATGAAGGTGTGGGATCCGGATGTTAAACCGTATGAACCTAAAGGCGCATCAAAAGGATACGTACCGACCGGATTTGAAACCATCGACAAAGCACTTGATGATTTGGCGCCAAGGCTCGTGACGCTGATCACCGGGCGAAGCTTCGAGGGGAAATCCACGCTGACCAGACAGATCATAGCAAATGCCATCAATGCCGGGAACAAGGTGTTTTGGGTAATCGGGGAAAGCCATACTCAAAGTGAAATGGAGCGGCTGTATGAGATTGTCATTGGGCGTGATGATAAATTATATCAGCTTCACTCAGACAACAAGCGGGTTAAGAAGGTGCCGAAACCTGAGGTGAGAAAAGCTCTGGCCAAGTGGCATGAGAAGAAACTCCGAATCCTGCATAAAGCCGAAGCGAAGCTTAAGACGACGGATGAACTCTTCCAAGTGATTGAAAAGCACGCCTTGAACTGGAGGCCGCAGCTGATCGTCATTGACAACCTTATGAGTGTACTTAGTGCATCAGCGGTAGAAAAGCTTGAGAAGCAGGGAGAATTTATGCAGAAATGCTGTGATATCTCGCGGCTGCACAATCTCCATATTATCTTAGTCGTCCATCCAAACAAAGGTTATCAAAAAGGCAAACGCATGGACTATGAATTTGTCTCCGGATCCAGCGACCTCACCAATAAAGCGGACAACGTTCTGGTCGTACGCAAGAACCATGATAAGGTCGATGGTGCACAAGGTGTCAATGATGGATGGATAGATGTTGAGAAGAACAGGATATGGGGCACACTGACGAATGTAATGACTTATTATGACAACACCAATCGATCCTTGGCAGAAATTGATCCGGAAAGTAAAAGAATCAAACTGCAGCGCTTCGACATTTCAAAATTATTTGATGTAAATCTGAAATTCTGGAACGGATCAGAACAGACCATAGAAAGCGGTACCGGATGGAGAAAAGAAGAATGATGTGGGGGAAGAAGTTATGAATAAAGTGCAGCCCATCAAACAAAAAGCCAAGATTGACGAGGTTGCGCAGATCTTGGGCGAGTGGAATGAAAAATATAGAATCATGTACTTGGTTGGAATTTATTCAGGATTGAGAATCAGTGACATACTGCAGCTTAAGGTCAAGGATGTATACGGCCGAGAGTATATCGATATTCGTGAGAAAAAGACAGGGAAGGCAAAACGCTTTAGGATCAATAAGAATCTGGCCAAAGATTTAGGTCGTTATTGCAGCGGCAAAAGCCCGGAAGAATATCTCATCAGGTCAAGACAAGGGAAAAACCAACCTGTTGTCAGACAAACAGCCTACGACATTATTAAGCGTGCTGGGCAAAAAGCTGGCCTAGATAACATGGGAACGCATTCCATGAGGAAAACCTTTGGCTATCACTATTACAATCAAACTGGTGATATTGTGACGCTTCAGAAGCTATTTAACCATGCATCTTCCAGGGTGACGTTGGTCTATATTGGCATAGAACAAGATGTAATTGATGAGGCTGTTTTTAATTTTGAATATAAATAATGACTTAACGAGATCACGTAAATGTCACAGAATATTAAATTCAAGTCTAGAGGTTGATAATACTTGAAGATGATCGTGTTTCGCGAGAATTACACAATATTACGATAAGACATCCTCAAGGCGGTGAAAAGGTGGCAAGAAAGCATCAGGTAACACTGAAATCATTAGAGGACCAGGTTGAATTTTACCATAGGCTCAAAGGCGTACTTAGCAGGGAGCCGGTGAACGAAACAGAGGCGGTATTCCTTAAGTATATCGAGCTCCGGCGCACGTCTGATGTGGCTGCCTGGATTAATAGCCTTGGGTCCAGGGTGAAATCAGCCAGAGGTGAACGGCTTTGGATCTCGACGGATGTGACGGAGCTGCTGGATGATCCTGCGGCAGTGGAGCTGGTAGACAATCAGGTTTACTGCCTGGCAAAGCGAATGCAGAAGTCTGGCCGGCTGAGTCTTAAACAGCTTCAACAGGTATTTGGAAAGGGTGAGATTGTGGATGAGACTAATTAAGTTTAGAGGCAAAGTCGCGCGAGGTTCAAAATTAAATGAATGGATGTTTGTTGAATTCGGTACCGACGCAATACAGTGTGGTTTTGATTACAATGAGCCATATTTTAATAACAGCCCTGTGATAAGAAATACTATTGGCCAATACACCGGCCTCAAAGACAAGAATGGTGTTGAAATTTATGAGTGGGATATTTTAGAATTTGAACACGGAGGCAAATGCAAGGCTTACGTTGCATATAGAGATGGCGCATTTGATGTAAAAAATGAACACCAAGACGTATTACTATATCTATCTGTGGTGTCTGAAAAAAGCAAAGTCATCGGCAACATCTTCGATGATCCTGAGCTGATTGATTCGTAGAAGAAGGGGAGTGCGTAGTAATGAACGATTAGACATACAAAATTTTTCTGCATGGAGAACTTATTGACGAAACACAGTTGAAAGGAATGGCTTGGCTTAAATTTGAATCTGCAAAATTACTTGGACTCGCTGAACTGCACGAAGTTTACGTAGGGGACAACTACGATCCTGTGTTGCATACAACAACAATTCACAGAGATGGAATTTTTCCGCCGTGCCAAAACACAAGGAAAGAATGCCCGTATTTAAAGACGGTTAAACAAGATTTTTATTCGACGCCTCGCATAACAGCGTTCAGAACTGAAGTTATGTGTCCGGATGACAGATGTGGTTTTATGTTAAAACCATCAAAAATAGGCGGTTCGTTTTTCGATTACGACATTTGTATCGGCAAGTAGAAGGGGAGTGCGCATTAGATGGATGAACAATTTGGATTAGATTTTCTAATGGAAGTGTTTCAAAATACAGAATATGTAACTTTTAGTGTTAGAGGTGTCGGAGAAAAAACGTATACAACACATCAATTCAAAAGAGCAATAGACCAAATTAAAAAGATTGTAGATTTAACAGATGATGCTTTTAGAGGGTGTAATTGTGCTGTGTCTGCTTATGACCTTGCTGGAGTATTAGATTATTCACAAAAGCCCACAATGACGAATCAGAAGGAGAATGATCATGAATAAAGTCGTACTGATTGGAAGATTGACCAAGGATCCAGAACTTAGACATATCGCATCAATCGGAAGGGCAGTTTGCAATTTCACGCTGGCCGTGGATCGGCAGCTGAGCAAGGATAAAAAAGCTGAATATCAGCAGAAGGGTATTTCGACAGCTGACTTCATCCGAGTCAATGTCTGGGGACAAAGGGCTGAAGTTGCAGCTCAATATTTAAGTAAAGGTCGAAGGGTCGCCATAGAAGGTCAAATTACAACTGGTTCATTTAGAACGAACGATGGAGAAACCAGGTACACAACAGAAGTTACCGCCAATCAAATTGAGTTTATTGAGAAGTCGAGCAGCCAGCAATCGGCGACTGATCAGGATCAGGGCATGTATGATCCAGGTGACTTCAGCGGCAGTTATGAAGCAGATGATGAGGTGCCGTTCTGATATCCAGATTCGAATTGGAGGTGCGTTCTATGCCGAGGAGCAAACGACGGCGAAAGTCATGGAGAAGCCAGCGTGAGAATACAAACAAACAACAGCGGTACATTGCGGTTCTGGCGCCAATGCACCGCTCTAAAGACGATATACATCCGGGCAAGGTAATGGCTGCGGCTGAATGGCTGCCAGTAATTGAGATTGAGGGGGGCAAACATGTCCAAAAACAGCAAAGAGCGCGCAGCGTTTAGATTGATTGAATGTGAGCTCTACAACTACCACCAGACGAAACAGGAAATTGAGCAGTACAAGCAGGATCTCATTGAGGCATCAGCTATCACGTTTGACAATGTTAGGGCATCAAATAGCCCGAGTGACCCAACAGGAAAAAAGGCATTTGTACTGATGAGCAGCATAGCAATCAGGGAGACAGAAAGGCGCATCAGTGCGATCGATCACGCGCTAAAACTACTTGAGTCACATCCGGAGCGCGGACGGATCAAGTTGGTTCATCTCAAATACTTTGATCGGGAGCTGACAGATCAGGGGATATGTACGAGACTCAACATATCGGAGCGGACGTTTAGGCGTTGGAGAATTGACACAGTGAAAATTATTGCTGATAGATTGGGTTACAAAATATAGTGGCCGAAAGATGACCGTTTTTGAAGTCAATAATGTGCTATGCTGTTATCAGTTAGAATAGCCACTCAGGGCCGCCAGCGATCGAAAACACCTCCTTTCGCCAGGCGGCCATTATAATGCCATCGAAGTCTTCGGGCTTGATGTGATTCTGTGGCCGGTGAAACTCCACAGCTGGATAAAAGGCTGAAGTGGATCACCGGCCTCGCCTTTTGGCGAAAGGGGTGGAGAGTTGAAGCCACATCAATTCGACATCAAGAAGGTCCATGATGGTTGGATCATCTGCGTAAAAGGCAGAGGAGAGCATGGACATTTCAACTACAGGTCAGGTTGTGATTCATTGGTGAAACTTATCTGCAAAGGTAAAGTACCAAAGGATCCGTACTTTAGGGAGGCAGCCAGGCGGATCCTTACCGAGACAGAGTATAGGCAGCTGTCGTCTAGGTGGAAGCCTGGATACAACAATAGCAGCTTAAGGGGCGTGGTACATAGGTGAGCTTCAGCCATAAATCAACTCGATGGGAAAGAAAGCGCGCTGCCATTCTTAGGCGCGATGAATACCTTTGCCAGGAGTGCAAGCGGTATGGTAAGTCTGTAGCTGCTTCACCGGTGCATCATATCTGCCCGGTTGAGTCTCATCCTGAGAGGGCCTATGCAGATTCAAACCTGATCAGCCTTTGCAATAAGTGTCACAATGAAATGCATGACAGAACAACAGACCAGCTCACGAGTAAAGGTCTCGCGCTTATGGAAAGAACGAATAAATACAAAGAAAATAAATAAATATACACAAAATAATTGTCGCGTTTTAAACCTATCCCCCCACCTAAGCAATACCAACACGCCTAGACGGGAAACGGGGTAGGGAATTGTTTGTGAGTGCATAATGTTTTCAAAAAGGGGGTGCTGGGGGTGGCTGTGAAGACAAAAAAGGCGATGGAACGAGACATAATTAAGAAGATGAAAAGCCTTGGAGTCTACAAACCGGAATACTCCAGCATGATTTTGATTTTCGCCGGGATGCTCCATCAGTATTCAGAGTTTGAAGAACAATTTGAGGAATCCGGCTATAAAATTACAGAAGAATATACCAATAAAGCGGGGGCAACTAACGAAAGAAAGGTGCCTCTTTATATGGCCATGGAGAGTCTAAGAAGAGATATTGCGACCTATGCTGACCGGCTTTGCCTTAATCCAAAAGCGCTCGAATCTGTCACTACAGAGAACACGAAAACCTCAAAATTATCGAAGCTGCTGAGTGAGCTTTCATGAAACATTATGCAAATTTTAAGCTCGTCATGGATTACGCGAACGGAGTTGCCTCCGGAGCCATCCCGGCGAACAAAGAACAGATCCAGGGATGCGAGCGTTTCCTTCGCGATCTGAAAAATCCAGCATATGAGCTAAGACCCAGGGAAGCCGAAGTCATTATCAGCATCATTGAACGCACCTTTGTCCACCAGCAAGGTGAAAAGCTGGACGGAACACCTCTGAGAGGAGAACCGTTTCTTCTTGAGCCTTTTCATAAATACCAGGTTTATAACTTAATGGGCTTTTTCCTGAAAGGAACCAATGAGCGCCGCTTCAAAGAGGCGTTCATTTTTATTCCAAGGAAAAACATTAAGACATCATTTGCCGCAGCACTCTCCTGGGCGCTCGGAATTTACTACCGTCGTTCAGGGTCAAAATGCTACATTGTGGCAGCTTCTCTTAAGCAGACACTTGAGAGCTTCAACTTCATCAAATTCAACATTGAACAGATGGGTGAGTCTGATTCGTTTAGGATCCTGGACAACAACCACGAGCACAGTGTATCTGCAAGCTTCTCCGATGGGTCAATTTACATCAATGCCCTGGCATCCAACCCGGACAAGCAGGACTCATTCAACTGCAACATCGTCATTGCAGATGAGATGCATGCTTACAAGACGCCAAAGCAATACAACGTCCTGAAGGAAGCGACGAAGGCGTATACAAACAAACTGGTGATTGGCATTACAACAGCCGGCGATGACATGAACACATTCTGTTATCGGCGGCTTCAATATTGCAAAAAGATCCTGGACGGCACCGTCACGGATGAGAAGTACTTTGTCTTCATTGCAAAAGCTGATGAAGATGAAAATGGCAATGTGGATTATACAAACCCACTTACCCAGCAAAAGGCCAATCCGGCATATGGCGTATCGATCAGGCCGGACGACATCATGAGCGACGCGCTCCAGGCACAGAATGATCCGCAGCAGCGCAAAGACTTCCTGGCGAAATCACTCAACATTTACACGTCGGCCATGAGGGCATACTTCAACCTTGATGAATTTAGGCGATCAGACAGTAAATACAACTGGACCATCGATGAATTGATCAAGCTGCCAATTGAATGGTACGGCGGTGCTGACCTATCCAGGATGCACGACTTAACAGCTGCTGCTCTCTATGGGACGTATAAAGACGTCGACATTGCCATTACCCATGCCTTTTTCCCAATTGTGAATGCGCACCTCAAGGCAGAAGAAGACAGCATTCCGCTCTTTGGTTGGCAGGACGATGGCTGGCTGACAATGTGCAACACGCCAACGGTCAATTACTCTGACATCATCAATTGGTTCATCACAATGAAGAAGAGAGGCTTCAAAGTCAAGCAGGTCGGCTTTGACAGAAAGTTTGGCGCTGAATTCTTTCTCGGAATGAAAAAAGCGGGCTTCAATATCGTTGATGAGCCTCAGTACTTTTACAAGAAAAGCCAGGGCTTTAGACGTATCGAGCAAAAGGCTAAGGACGGCAATTTTTATTATTTGCACTCACAGGCCTATGAATACTGCCTACAAAACGTGAGGGCAATCGAGAAGACAGACGACATGATTCAGTACGAGAAGGTCATGCCAGAACATAGAATCGACCTGTTTGATGCATCGGTTTTCTCGTCTGTCCGGATGCTTGAGAATATGGAAAAGAGTAATGCGGCCTTAAGCTGGCTGAAAGGGGGATCATGATTTGAAACTGACGCAAATGTTGAAACGAAGATTTAAGACTAGGGAAGATCCGGTTGTCGGATGGTTTATGACAGACGCTGCATCTGACATGCTTACTGTTTCTGGGTATACTCGTTTATCTGATAATCCGGAGGTAAAGATTGCAGCTGGAAAGGTCGCAGACTTAATCAGCTTGATGACCATCCATCTCATGAAAAACACTGATGACGGCGACGTGCGAGAGAAGAACCAATTATCCAGGAAGATTGACATCAATCCATACTCTCTCATGACCAAGAAAGCGTGGATTTATAACATCGTCTATACAATGCTTGTCAGCGGAGATGGGAACGCATTCGTTTATCCGAAATTTGATGGCGATTTTATAAGCGAACTTATGCCACTACGACCGTCGCTTGTCAGAATTAAACCGTTCGGAGATGCTTACAAAATCATTTATAACAACAAATCTACCTACGATTATGATGAAGTGCTTCACTTCATGATCAATCCAGATCCAGAAAAGCCATATCAAGGGACCGGATACAAAGTAGTCCTTCGAGATATTGCTGACAACCTAAAGCAAGCCACGGCAACGAAGAAGTCTTTCATGAGCGACAAATATAAACCGTCAATTATTATTGCTGTCGATGCACTCACGGAAGAGCTTTCCAGCGAAGAAGGCCGCGATGCCATCATGAAAAAGTACATCAGCGAAACAGGTGGCGGTAAGCCGTGGATTATTCCTGGAGAACTCATGAAAGTTGAGCAGGTCAAACCTCTCAGCCTAAATGATCTAGCCATAAATGACGCGGTACAGATTGATAAGCGAACCATTGCCGGTATCTTCGGCGTACCTGCGTTTTTCCTTGGTGTCGGAAATTATAACAAAGACGAGTACAATGCGTTTGTCAATTCTACGTTGATGCCGATCGCCAAAGGGATTGAGCAGGAACTCACTCGAAAACTCCTATACAGTCCTGATCTCTATTTCAAGTTTAATCCACGCAGCCTTTATGCCTATGATCTAAAAGAACTAGCTGATGTAGGTGGGAACATGTACGTCCGCGGGATTATGACAGGCAATGAAGTTAGGGACTGGATGGGGATTTCGCCGCTGGAAGGACTTTCAGAACGTGTCATTCTGGAAAATTACATTCCTGCAGGCATGATTGGAGATCAGAAAAAACTGGTTCAAGGTGGTGAAGAAAAATGATAAGACAAGCTGTCAGCATAATGAGTGAACTCAGGGCCGATGGTGAACAGCAAGATATGTTCATTGATGGTTATTTTTCGGTGTTCAATAAACGCACTCAGCTATGGCCAGGTGCATTTGAGAAAGTGGATCCAGCCGCATTCAATGAATCGTTAAGCAATGACATCAGGGCGCTTACGAACCATGACACAATGTTTGTACTTGGCCGGAATAAATCAGGGACATTGGAACTGAAGACTGACGCGAGAGGCCTTTGGGGCAGAATCAAGATCAACCCAAACGACACTGATGCTGTGAATCTTTATGAACGTGTCAAACGTGGCGACGTGGATCAATGTTCCTTCGGCTTCAACATCATCGAAGAGTCAACGGAATTCCTCGATGACGGATCCGTTGAATGGACGCTGAAGAAGGTCGATCTCCATGAGGTCAGTGTTTGTACCTTCCCAGCGTATCAAGACACCGCTGTTACAGCCAGAAAGGCTGATTATGAAATTGAAAAAGAGCGCCTTCTTGCGGCTCGAAAAAATGAACTAAGGGGGAAACTTGCCAATGTTAAAGCAACTGATGCTTAGAAGAAAACTTGAACAAAAGCGCACTGAGCTTTCGTCGCTAGTAACAAGACGAGAAGATATTAATCGACGTTCAGCTGAGGTTGAAACATCTATAGCCGAAGCGACGAACGAAGAAGAGATGACCGCACTTGATGCTGAGATCGCATCCATTGAAACAGATTCAGCAGCGCTTGAAGCTGAAAAGAGTAAGCTTGAGGGTGAGATTGCCGAGATCGAGCGTGAGCTCGAGGATCTAAGAAACAACGAACCAAAACCGAATACAGATCCAAAGCCAGAAGATCAAAACAGATCAAAACCAATTGAGGGGGAAACCAGAATGAGCAAATTCAAGTTTTTCAGAAACATGTCCATTGAGTCCCGCGACGCTATTATGGCGCGTGAGGAAGTTAAAGACTTCCTGGTACGCGTTCGCGAACTTAGAGGTCAACAGAGAGCTGTAACAGGTGCAGAACTTGAGATTCCTGATGTCTTCCTGGATATGCTGCGCGATAATCTCCATAGATATTCAAAGCTGATCAGTAAAGTTGGGTTGAAGCCAGTTAAAGGCAAAGCGCGCCAAACGATCACAGGTTCAGTTCCTGAAGGTGTTTGGACTGAGGCTGTAGGCGCTTTGAATGAGCTGACACTCAGCTTTTCTCAAGTTGAGGTTGATGGTTACAAAGTCGGTGGTTTTGTTCCAATTCCAAATTCTACGCTTGAAGATTCTGATCTTAACCTCGCAAGCGAGATTATGGACCTTATTGGCCAAGCGATCGGACTTGGCACTGACAAGGCGATTCTCTTTGGTACCGCTATTAAGATGCCATGTGGTATAGCTACCCGTTTAGCACAGACGTCACAACCTTCTGACTGGAATACAAATGCTGCACCGTGGACAGATCTTCATACGAATAATATTTTGAAGTTTGACCCGTCTGTAATGACCTCTGAAGCATTCTTTGCAAACCTCGTCGCGTACTTAGGAGTAGCAAAATCAAACTACTCAAACGGTGAAAAGTTCTGGGCTATGAATGAGAAAACATGGCTTACGATCGTCGCCAAGACAATTGCATTTAACGCTGCTGGTGCACTGGTTGCGACCACGAACAAAGTCATGCCGATTGTTGGTGGAGATATTGTCATTCTGGAATTTATCAGCGACTATGACATTATTGGTGGATACGGTTCGCTTTATCTGCTCGCAGAACGCGCTGGTGCACAGCTTGCAATGTCTGAACACGTGAAGTTCATTGAGGATCAAACAGTCTTCAAAGGTACCGCTCGATATGACGGTCTGCCTGTATTTGGCGAAGCTTTTGTCGCGGTCAACATCAACAATGCTGCTCCTACGATGTCCAAATCCTTCACGAGCGATGATGCGAACGCTGTCAGCACGCCATATGCACTTCCTATTGCAGGTGCTTACACCGGTACTCAAGTCGTCAATCTTTACGATTTGACTCAGGATGCAACCATCTACTACACCACCAACGGCGATACTCCAACCGCGAAGAGCACCAGATTCACTGGTCCTATCTCAGTGGAAGCGACCGCAACAATCAAAGCGATTGCTATCAAGAATGGCGTCTCTTCTGAGGTGTTCAGCGCGACTTACACGATCTCCTAATGAGGTGACAACATGAATTCAGCAGCGGTAATTGCTCTTGTTAAAGCGAGAATAGGGATTACTACAACCGCAAGAGATGTCTACCTGACCGCGATTGCTGATGGTGTAATAAAAGAACTAGAAGATGAAAAAGGGTTGGTGCTTGACGGTACCAACCCTTATCATCTTATGTTCGTCGTGGACTTTTGTACTTGGCGGTATCAAAGCAGGGATTCAGACACTGGTATGCCGCGCCATCTGCAATTCAGACTCCACAACCTCATCATTAAGCAAGCCGGGCAGGTGACAACCGAATGACCTATGACAATGAAGTGAAGCTCATTGCAAGAACAACCACTGATGACAGCATTGGTCAGCAAATTGAATCTGCTCCGGTTTATACCACTGTACTTTGCTCTGAAAAAGCAATCAAATACAGTGAATTCTATGCCGGAGCTCAGGCTGGAATCCGTCCTGAGATTACACTGATCATTCACCGGTTTGAGTACAGTGGACAGATGGAAGTTGAATATATTGGCCAAACGCTAAAAGTGATCAGGACTTATCCAGTTTCTAGCGAAGAAATTGAGCTCGTTTGCGGCGACATTGTCGGATCGTGAGGTGAAATACTTTGAGCATAAAATCCTATGATTTCACCAAAGAGATCAAGCGACAGCTGCAGGAATACACCAGAGAGGTTATCACGGATATTAACGAGCGAGCCAAGGTCATCACGAAAAGAGGTGTTAAGGAGCTGAAGCAAATCAGCCCGAAGCGTCCTAAAGGCGGTGACTATGCGAAGAGCTGGACATATAAAGAAAAGGTATTCGGCAATGCACCTACCAGGTTCACGGTTCACAACAAGGATCACTATAGACTGACGCACCTTCTGGAGCATGGCCATGCAATCGAAGGCGGATCAAAACGAACCAAAGCGCAGCCACACATCAAGGAAGTCGAGGAAAAGATGGTCAATGAGTACATTGAAGCGACCAAAGAGGTGATCAAGAATGGGCGTCGATGAACTACACACAGCACTAAAATCCACAGGCATTCCGGTCGCATATCGACGGTTTAAAAAAGCTCAAACGCCACCTTATATCACTTTTTACCTTGATGGTACGGACAACTTTGGAGCCGATAACGTCGTTTATACCAAAAACGAGAATTATGTGATTGAGCTCTATTCACGAGATCGTGACCTAGCGAGTGAAATCAAGATCGAAAATGTCCTTGACTCAAGCGAAATCTATTGGGACAAGGACGAAAGTTATATTGAAACCGAAAACCTTTTCATGATGATCTATGAAATCCAAATTTAACAAGGGGTGAAACTAATGGCGAAAGTCAAATATGGTTTGAAAAACGCGCACTATGCGCCGATCGTCGAGACGGATGGCGTGATCAGCTTTGGCACACCGGTAAGACTTCCGGGCGCGGTCAATTTAACGATGGAGCCCGTCGGTGATTCGGTTGAGTTTTATGCCGATGATGAGCTTTACTTCGGAGAAGAAGTAAACAATGGATATGATGGCGACCTCGAGATTGCACTTGTTCCGGACTCTTTTAGAAGAGATGTTTTGGGCGAAGTTCTCGACGCTAATGGTGTCCAGGTGGAAAGATCCTCGCAAAGAGGTTCGAAGTTTGCGCTGCTGTTCGAGTTTGCGACTGATGTGAATGCCAAAAGGCATGCGCTCTATTACTGTCACGCTGCACGACCAAGCGTTGAAGGCGCGACAAAGACAGAGTCCAAAGAAATTAAAACAGAGACCTTTTCGTTTAAGTCTAGGCCGCTTCCTGGCACAGCTGATGTTAAAGGTTCATCAACTGCATCGACAGATCCTACAACTTATGCAAACTGGTATTCTGTGGTTCAGACTCCTGACAACACATTTGTTCCGGTTACTAGCGTAACGGTCGCTGGCGCTGGCGCTGTTGACACAGTCGCTGAAGATAGCACCATGGCAATGATTGCGACAATTGCTCCGACGAACGCTTCTGATCCGCGCGTGCTCTGGTCCGTGGCGACGCTTTCAGCGGGTGTGGCGACAATCAATCCTCTCACCGGTGTATTAACAGGCGTCACAGCTGGCACAGTTACAGTCACCGCAACAACCATTACCGGAGCTGTGGTAGGAACTAAAGTAATCACAGTAACAGTCTAGGGGCTGAAAACAGATGGAAAAAGTATTGACCATTGATGGGCGTCAGGTGCCGTTTAAAAGCACCGGCGCCTTTCTTCTTAGATACAAAGCACAGTTTGGCCGGGATGCTCTTAAGGATCTGGCCAGACTCGAAAAAGCAGTCAAAGAGAAAGAAGATGCGGATGAAAACACACCGGAAGATGAACGCTATGAGGTTGGAGTTGTAGACGAACTTGATCTTGAAGTGTTCTACAATATGGCTTGGACTCTGGCCAAGACCGCTGATCCAACGATACCGCTGCCGTTTGAATGGCTGGACTCATTTGGTGAATTTCCAATCATGGATGAGATCATGCCTGAGATCATGGAACTCTTTGAAAAGTGCATCAGAAGCTCAAAAAAAAAGTAATTTCGAGCGAATCAAGCAAGCAGGCCTCTCTTGAGCTAACGACCGAACTGATTATGGTCCGCGCGCTTGAGAGAGGCCTTTCTTTACGAGACTTTGAAATACTCACAGTAGGCATGCTGCTTGATTATATTGTTGAATATGACAACTTGAATTTATCAGACGAACAAATGAAATCAGCAGTAATTGAAGCACAACAGTCACACTTTGATGCTTTCTAAGAGGTGGTGAAACCAAATGGCAAAGAATATAAAAGGGATCACCATCGAACTGGATGGCGATGCCAGGAAACTTAACAACGCGGTGAAAAGTGTTGCTTCTAGGTCAAAAGAATTCCAGGATGAGCTAAGAAAAGTAGAGCGCCTTCTGAAATTCGATCCAAAGAATACTGAGCTTTTGGCGCAAAAGCAAAAACTATTGACGGATTCTGTAGAACATACGCGTGACGCTCTCAAGGAGTTCAAAAAAGCAAAAGCTGATGCTGACAAAACGATAGCCGCTGGCGGAAAAGTTTCTGAAGAACAATACCGGCACCTACAGCGTGAAATCATCGAGACAGAACAGAAGTTAAGAGGTCTCGAAAAAGCTCAAGGCGACTTCAACAGCAAAGTCAAGAAAATGACTGACGGTCTTGACTCGTTCAGCCAAAAGACTGGAAATGCAGCAAAATCAATTGCTCCGGTATCGGCCGCAGCTGGCGCGGCAGGCATCGCCGCGATTAGGATGGGCGTTCAGTTTGACGATGCCATGGCCAAGGTATCAACTATCGCGGATACGGCTTCCGTGCCGCTTGATAAATTGAGAGACGATATTCTTGAGGCATCCAACGTTACCGGTGTCGCCGCTGAGCAAATTGCGGATGACGTATACAATGCAATTTCAGCAGGTCAATCCACCGGTGACGCTGTAAATTTTGTCATTCAAGCAAACAAACTTGCTCAGGCGGGCTTTGCTGATCAGGCACAAGCGCTTGATGTCATGACTACGATTCTAAACGCGTATGGTCTCGAAGCTTCTGAGGCTTCACGTGTAATGGATATTTTAATCAATACTCAGAACCTTGGTAAAACGACCGTTGGCGAACTCTCTCAGGTTATGGGCAAAATTATTCCAACAGCCAATGCTTCAAATATCAGCCTTGAGCAGCTTGGAGCCGCATATGCGCTTATGACATCAAACGGTATCGCCGCCGCTGAGACCACGACTTATACTAACGGGCTGCTTAATGAGTTGTCAAAATCCGGATCTAAGTCAAGCAACATGCTCAAAAATAAGACCGGAAAGAGTTTTCAGCAGCTATCAGCCGATGGTGAATCACTTGCCGACGTCCTGTTAATCCTTGATGAAGAAGCTAAAAAAAGCGGCGTGTCTATTGCTGACATGTTTGGATCAGCTGAAGCCGCAAAAGCCGCAAACGTCCTCATTAAAGAATCTGGCCAAGCATATAACGACATGCTTGCATCAATGCAAAACTCAGGTGGCGCAACTGATACGGCGTTTGAAAAACTTCAGACAGATAACAAGAAATTCAAAGATAGTCTGAACGAAATGAGAAATGCAGCTATCGATCTTGGCGACGCACTTTCTCCGGTATTCGCAAAAGTGGCTGAGATATCGAGCCAAATTGCTGAATTTCTATCCGGATTATCCGATGAACAAAAGGATTTGATCGCTAAGGTCCTGCTTGTGGTGGCTGCGCTTGCGCCGGTGCTGATGCTCATAAGTAAGATGGCAAGCGGAATTTCGGACATTACTAAGTTGATGAAATTTATAGTGCCTGTACTCGCCAAGACGGCGTTTACAATAGGAGCTATGTCGGTTCCTGTTTGGGCGGTCATTGCTGGAATAATTGCTTTAATAGCCATTGGCGTGGCGCTCTATAAGAATTGGGACACCATCAAAGCAAAAGCTGCAGCTTTGTATGAGAACATCAAAGCGAGCTTTTCCAAAACTAGGGATTCAATTGTCAATCCGATCATGAATGCCATTGATACGCTGAAGAAAATCAATTTGTTTGAGATCGGTAAGAACATCATAAGTGGGTTAATAGATGGTGTCGCCGGCATGATTGGGAAGGTAAAAGAAACCATCGGCAGCATATCAGATTCGATTATTGGCGGCTTAAAAAATGCACTTGGGATTCGATCACCATCTAAGATAACGGAAGAACTCGGAAAGTATACCGGTGAAGGCATGATCAAAGGCCTGGAAAGCACCAAGCGCGCTTTGTCATCTGTTTCAAACAGCATGGGAAGCGTCGCAACTGCCGGTGCGGGTGCCGGGTCCATGATGCACTCAGGCACGATCCGCGTTGAAGGGATTAATGACAAGAACCAATTGGTTGGCGTCGCTGATATTGTTATGGAGCAGCTGAGAAGGGAGGCGCGCAGGAGATGACGGGATTATTTGATGGATCGACCTTAATCACCAGATACCTGCGCGTTGTCCGGCAGGTGACGCCTCGTAAGATTGTGAACACGCTGCTGGATGGTTCAGAGCATGTGCAGATCATCGGCACAGAGGTCACGCGGCTGGCGATTGAGCTGGCGGTGGATTTGATGGGGCGGGAGATAATCGACGCGCTGGACGCTTCTGGCGGGCTTGTGACGGTGGAGGATGAAGAAGGCAACGAGTACTCCGGTAGGATCCTTGAGAAGGGCGACTGGTCGAAGATGCAACGCGGGCACTATCAGACGACGCTGACGCTGAGCATCGAGGCGGTGGTCTGATGAGGGCGATACCATCGGAGTTGCTTGAGCGGGTGAAAAAGAAATGGCAGGTGCCGGCTGAGAATGCCGATCCTGCCATGAAGGTTTATTTGAGCCGGGGATTTATAAATGAGCTGTTCCAGGTGTTCACGATCCAGGAGGGCGCGGAGCTGACGGATGTGGATGTGACGGTGAAGCGTACGGATACATCGGCTGAGCCGGCGGAGGCGTACGCGCTTGCGATAAATGACGGTGTGGCTCAGGTGAAGTCGAAGCCGCTGCCGTATGATGATCAGATCCCGTGGGTGGATAGAATGACGGTGGCTCTGAGTGCGACTGCGGTGGCGATTGAGTTTGACGGGTATTGGGACAGGGATTATGCGACGCGGCGGTTTAACTTTGTGACGGAGGAATATCCGTGGTTGTTCTACGTCCAGGGCGGAGTGCTGTACGCTAAGTACTGGGAAGACGCAGAGATCACGCTGGCGACGGATGTGGT
>Ga0302240_1000687_pt1 | contig 32058 bp, 22 predicted proteins | sample AAG_UR_His_MG_FD_193538 | JGI IMG/M metagenome (GOLD analysis project Ga0302240, IMG submission 193538) | Enriched activated sludge microbial communities from anaerobic digester in WTTP, New Holstein, Wisconsin, United States - AAG_UR_His | ecosystem: Engineered > Bioreactor > Anaerobic >... | reverse complement strand
GACGAAGAAGAAGATGAAGAGGAAGGTGAAGAATTTGAATATGATGATATAGGTGACGAAGAGGAAGATGAAAAGGAAGATGAAGAATTTGAATACGATGATACAGGTGACGAATACGAAGATGATGAAGACGAATACGAAGATGATGAAGACGAATACGAAGATGATGAAGACGAATACGAAGATGATGAAGACGAATACGAAGATGATGAAGACGAATACGAAGATGATGAAGACGAATATGAAGATGATGAAGACGAATATGAAGATGATGAAGACGAATACGAAGATGATGAGGATGATTTTGTTCATAAAGGTAAAACCCGGGCAGTTGTAGGAAAGATTTCAATTACAGATGAAGATATAGAAAAGATTGTTTCAAGGATCAGCGCCTTAGCCCCTCATCAAACACCGCAAAAATCAGGAAAACCCCCCAAGGAAGTCATCAATGAAAGAGCTTACAACCATAGCCTTGAAATACTGAAAGTGCTTATACCCCTGTCAAGTCTGGATAAGAAAAAGCCTTTCCCTGATTATATGATATGGATTTATGAAAGTATAGCTGCAAGGCTTTTTGATATATATGTAAAAGATAGACCTGAAAAGCGCAAACCCCCTGAAGCACCTAAAGGTGCTGCTGCCTTGGTGGATGAATTTATTAGTAAAAAAGGGAAATAAATCGTAATGCGTGATACGTTTCCGTATCACGCATCAACCCCCGCCTATTAATAAAATTGCCTCCCATTTATGATAAAAGACATACAAGTCTGAGAAGCAATCTTTGCTCACCCCGGCAAGGGTGGGATTTGAACCCGTAGAGCCCATTAAACAATTTTGGTGCCTTGTTTGTAAGCTTCTCATGTCAGAGTATGTCTTGAAGTTATTATAACACAAATTAAAATAATTGTCTAAAAACTTTCCAGAGACTGTTCTATCACTTCCGCCACATCCATTACCTTCAATTCCTTCTGTTTGGCCTTGAGGCCATCTTCAAACATAGTAAGACAGTAAGGACAGGCGGTGCATATCTTCTCTGCTCCTGTTTTAAGGGCATCTTCTGTTCTTGTTTCGTTTATTCTGGTCCCCAGATGTTCTTCCATCCACATTCTTCCTCCACCGGCACCACAACAGAAACTCTTTTCGCCCCATCTGTCCATCTCAATTAATTTAATCCCTTCTACAGACTTAAGAATTTCTCTGGGAGGATTGTAGATATCATTATGTCTTCCAAGATAACATGAGTCATGATAGGTCATAGTACTATTAAGAGGTATTTGAAGTTTTATTTTTCCACTCTTTAACAGTTCCTGTATAAATACTGAATGATGAATAACCTCATAATTTCCTCCGAATTGAGGATAATCTTTCTTAAAGGAATTCATACAGTGAGGACACAGGGCTATAATCTTTTTCACATTATAGCCCTTTAAAATTTCCACATTTTCCTGTATAAGCATCTGAGCCAGGTATTCATTACCCATTCTTCTTGCCGTTTCACCGCAGCATTTTTCTTCTGTTCCCAGAATGGCAAAACTGATATTTGCAGCTTTCAATATTTTCACAAGAGCTGTAGCTACCTTTTTATTCCTATCATCAAAGGAACCTGCACACCCCACCCAGAGGAGATAATCTACACTGGAATCTTCTCCCATAATTTTAACTTCCAGATCTTTCGCCCAGTCAGCTCGAGCAGAAAAACCTATGCCCCAGGGATTTGAATTATTTTCCATATTTGTAAAACATCGCTGTACTTCCTGAGACATGGAACTATCATCAAGGACAAGGGTTCTTCTCATATCTATAATCTTATGGATATGTTCTATGAAGACGGGGCAGGCATTCTGACACCCCATACAGGTTGTGCATGACCATATAACATCATCTGTTATTACTTCTCCCACAAGTTTCTTTGTAAGAATTTTCGGCTCATTTTCCTGATTTTCTTCTTTACTATTTTTCTTTAACAGGAGAGGAGCTTTTTTCTTAAGATGTTCCTTTAAATCATGAATGAGATGCCAGGGACTGAGTGGTTTTTTTGTAAGATAGGCAGGACAATTCACCTGACATCTGCCACATTCGGTGCAGGCATAAAGATCAAGAAGCTGTTTCCAGGTAAATTCTTCTATTTTAGTAATACCGAAGGTTTCTCTGCTCTCATCTTCAAGATCCAGTTTGGAAAGTTCCACTTTCGGTCTGAAAGAACGAAAGAATATGTTCGGAATTGAACCGAGGAGATGAAGATGTTTTGAATGTGGTATATATATAAGGAAAATAAGTATTACAAGATTGTGTGCCCACCAGAAAACTTTATGGAGGGTTTCTGAACTCACCCCGGCCAGAATACCTGCGGCAAAATTGGAAACAGGAATATATGTAGCATTTATGGCAAGAGAGGAATCTTTATGTAAATTCATCATAATACCGCGGTCAATAAACATAGCAAATATGAGAATTGTTATAAGACCTAACACTATAAGGGCATCCATTTTTGCCCCTGGATCATCAATTTTAAGTCTCTCAGGCTTTAGAATAAATCTTCTTACAAGAGAAACGGCTATAGCCGCAAGAACCAGAACACCAAATATGTCCTGAAGAGATAAAAGTAAAGTATACACTGGCCCGAGAAATTCAAAAGATATTTTATAATAAAATCCATTTAAAAAACTTTCTGCCGTACCTATGGAAAGGACTATAAAACCCCAGAATATAATAAAATGACCTATTCCAGCAACTTCTTTAAGTACCCTTAACTGACCAAAGACATATAAAATTACAGATTTTATCCTTTCCGGTATATTATCAAATCTCTCTTCCTTTTTCCCCAGAAGAAGAAATTTGTAGAGTCTATAAACAGAATTAAGAAAAAATAAAACTGCTATTAGAGTTAAAATTACCAGTATAATATTTTCTGGAAACATATTTAATTAATTTACTCCTTTCGTTATTAAGCATTCAGCTATCAGTGGGCAGCAGTCAGCTTTCATAAGTAGCTGATAGCTGATAGCTGATAGCTGATAGCTTCTTAAAGCTCTTTAGCAATCTCTTTAAAGATTTCTAATATATCTAAATCAAAATGCCCTTTCATATTTTCCATTATTTCTATTGCCATTTCCCTGGTGAAAGCCTTTTTTTGTCCTTTTTCATCTCTTCTGTAAACTCTTTCTGTTGTGAGTGCACTATATACATCTGCTACAGTAAGTATTCTTGAAAGGAAAGGTATCTCTTCACCTTTCAAACCATCTGGATAACCTGTACCATCATATTTTTCATGATGATGTCTTATATATCTGGCAATTTTTTCAAAACCAGGAAGATCATCAAAAAAAACGGCGCTTTCTACAGGGTGTTTTTTTATAATTTCAAATTCCCAGGGTTCAAGTTTTCTGGGGGCATTTAATATATCATCAGGCACTTTTATTTTTCCTATGTCATGAAGAGTAGCCGATAATTCTAAATCATTTAAATCCTTTTTACTGAGTTTCATTTTTTTTCCTATAGCAAGGGCTATCCTTGTTGTATCCCTGCTGTGTTTGCCAGTATAAGCATCTTTACTGTCCAGTGCCTGATTTATAATCTCCATATAAAGAAGTTGTGTCTGTATGTTTTTACTCTGTATTTTTTCCAGTATCTTTTCCAGAACCAGGACAACATCGGGATTATAAGCGGTTCCGCTTTTCTTTTTTATTCTGGCAAGTGCTTCTTCCGGGGATAAAGCCAGGTAATCAGGATGGATCATTTCCTGATAATCATTGGCCACTCTTAAAATTTGAGCGCCCGCAGGCATTAATTTATAATCATTTTCCTGAAAGTATTTTATGAAATCTATCTTATCCTTTAAAGATTCAATAGTGGCTATTATTTTAGTGGAATGTTCCGGATAATCTCTTATTTTTGAGATTTCTTCTTCTGTCAGCTCTTCACCCCGTCTGTGTTTTCTCACAAGTTTTTCATCAAGAGATATCTTACCTACCTCATGGAGATATGCCGCATACTGAACATCGTCTACCAGATAGGGACAGAGTATGTCACACATTTCTTTTGCAAGAATAGCAGTATCCTTACAGTGTTCAACCTGTTCTTTACCTCCTGCAGCACTGTTTAATTTAAAAATAAGTTCCAGAATCGGTATATCACCTGTGACACTTCTAGAAACATTACTGATTTTCTTTTCTTTTATAAAATCTTCACTGAGAGAAACCCTTTCTTTTCGAAGTCTCTGTATTTTTTTCTTAACTTGAGGAAATTTTTTTATTATCTCAGTAAAATCGGCTTTACTCAGTTCCAGTAATACTGTATCAGTTATGGCAGTTACAGTAGCATCTCTTTTTTTGTTTTTATTTAAAAGAGCAATCTCTCCAAAACCTTCTCCTGTATCTATGTAAGATAATATTATCTCTTCTCCGGAGGATGATTGTCTGGTTGTCCTGAGCTTACCGGACATAACCAGATAAAATCTATCCCCTGTAGTTCCTTCTTTTATTATTATTTCACCTGTTTTATATGTTTTTTTCTGACATTTCTTTATTATATAGTTTATATCTTCAGATGTTATTCCAGCAAAGAGAGAAATTTTTGAAAGTTCTGCGGTTATATTATAATCTAAATCAACTGTTTCCTGCATAATCTCCTCTGTTATTTACAGGGGCATCCTTTGCCCCTGTAAAAATATTATTGTAAAAGTTTTTTCAATTCTTTACTCAATTCAGGGATTATCTGATAAACATCTCCCACAATTCCATAATCAGCTACCTGAAAGATATTTGCCTCAGGATCTTTATTTACAGCTACTATACATTTTGCAGCAGCCATTCCTACAAGATGTTGAATTGCCCCTGATATACCACAGGCAACATATAATTTGGGAGCTATTACTTTTCCCGTCTGTCCTACCTGATGGCTCTGTTCTATCCAGTCAGCATCTACGGCTGCTCTTGAAGCACCCATAGCAGCATTCAATACTTCTACCAGTTCTGCTACTACATTAAAACCTTCTTTTTTACCGAGTCCCCTGCCGCCGGACACTACTATATCAGCTTCTGCAACATCTAATTCCTGGACTTCACCTTTTTTAATCTCCAGAGTTTTCATTCTTGCCGGTTCAGTAGAGATTGATAACTTTTCCACTTTTACTTCCCTGTTTTTATCAGGTTCACCGAGAGAAAGAACATTGGGTCGAATAGTTGCAAGCTGAGGAGTATCTGTAAGATTAATTCTGGTTATAACCTTTCCTGTATAGATAGGACGTGTTAAGATTAATCTCCCATCTTCATTTAATTCCACTTTTGTGCAGTCTGAAGCAAGTCCCACGTCTAACCTGGCAGATAATCTGGCAGCCAGATCTCTACCACTGGAAGTAGCACCGACTAATACTATTGATGGAGTTTTATCTTTTATTATGGTAGTTAGAATTTGAGAATAAACATCTGAATTATAATTTGATAAAGAGGGATCATCCAGAAGATATATCTTATCTGCACCATAATGAGCCAGTATTGGCGAAATACCTTCTACCTTCGAACCCATAAGAACTGCCATTAATTCTCCTCCCAGCTTATCTGCCATTCTTCTTCCTTCACTGATAAGTTCAAGTGTTACTCCGGGACATTTTCCATCTCTCTGTTCTGCAAATATTAAAATTCCCTGTGACATTTTCTCACTTCCTTCAATATTAAATTATGTTGGCTTCTTCTCTCAGGAATTTAACCAGTTTAACTGCAGCTTCAGCAGGCTCTACATCTTTCAGTATAGTTCCTGCTACGCGAGCTTTAGGGAGATTCATATCAATAATATGCATTCTTGGTTTTATATCAACTCCCAGAGTATTTCCATCTATAAACTGTATTGATTTCTTTTTAGCTGCCATCTTACCTTTAAGAGAAGGATATCTCGGTTCATTCAGTCCTTTCTGAGCAGTAAAAAGTGCAGGCAATGTCACACCAACTACTTCAATACCACCTTCAATCTGGCGTTGTAATTTGGCCTCTTTCTCATAGATTTCAGCCTTTATTACTACAGGAACATGGGGGATTTTAAGAAAATCTGCCAGAAGTATTCCTACCTGAGCAGAATCATCATCTATAGCATGTTTTCCGCATATTATTAAATCATAAGGCATATTACTTATAACTTTCGCAAGAACTTTTGCCGTTCCCAGAGGCTCAATATTTTCAAAGCCGTCACCCCATATTCTTATTCCGTTTTCAACACCTCTTGCAAAACATTCTCTCACAGACTGTTCCACATCGGAAGATCCCACAGTAATAACAGTCACATCTCCTCCGAGTTTTTCTTTTACCCTCAATCCCTCTTCCAGGGCAAACTCATCATAAGGATTAATTATAAATTTTACATCTTTTGTATCAATACGATTACTTCCCGCTATTAGTTTTATTCTCGTCTCTGTATCGGGAACCTGCTTGATACAGACTATAATTTTCATTAAATTTTCCTCCTTAAGAATAAAATGTTGTTTTTATGAAAGAAATTAATTCGACAATAAGAGACATTAACCTGCTATGGTTCAAATAAAAGACCTCCAAAATTTATAAATAATCGATTTAAAGATTTCTGATTTCAGGGTAACAGTAAGATAATTCTGACTTTGTCCATAAATTGTCCTTGAAATCATGGTAGAGTACATTTAGTCGGGGTTTCCGGAAATGAAAATTAAAGTTTAATCCGATAAGTATTTCAGTCCAATTTTTATCAAATTATGGTTTTTCTCGCTTTTCAGGGTATAAACGTTTTTACCACGGATAATAAGCTCCTTACATAATTGTTCTGTTTTTCCATCCGGTTCAGCAAAGGTAATTATTATTCTGTCTGCCAGTGAGGCTACGAGATGGTTTCGATAAAGGGCTGTTTCTGTGGTTGCTCGTTTTTGGGTTTTATCAAAGGGTGATAAAAATATTATTCTTCCTTTTTGAAAAGGCTCTTTATATTCCGGCTTAATCCTCATTCCTTCAAGGCTTCTTGCAGGGCATATTATAATTGGCTGTATCCCCTGGAGGAGAATTGTGAGAACCTCTTTTTCTACCGATGAATGGAATCCTCCTATAACTGTTATTCCTTCTTTTTTAAATTTCTGCGCCATATCACAGGTCTGAAGTATTATATTGCCAGGGCATTTTAGTGAACAGAATATAGCTGTTAAGTTGTTATTAAGTATATCTAAATTGCCCAGAGTATAGATTTTTTCCGGCGCATTTTTAAGCATATATCTTTCTACTTTTTCAGGGTAGCCGGTTTTTCCTTTATGTAAGATAGTAATTTTGTCCATAAGTTTTACCTCGTAATTTATAGCCATGCTTCTTCAAATACCGGCAGATCCATACTTGGTTTAACTTTTAACCAGTCCAGAACTGCGCAGATTATTTTTTATTTCTTTTTTAAAGAAATCCAACTGTATTTTTGCCTCCGGTATTTCATAAGGCGCATATATTTCGACAGGGATATCCATTAAACTCAAATAATGAGTTAATATTGGTCCTACAGTATCCCATTCAAGCTGACCCTGTCCGCATCCAAGAGGTGGTATCGCCAGTGATGTTATACCCCATTCTTTATAGTGTTCGATCAGATATTCAAGTCCTTTGACTATATCTTCTACCCGTGAAACAGCTCGCCAGTGGCCTTTTGTAGGAAAGTTTAATATCCAGGGCGGTATGAGGGATTTATAAAGATAAGGCTGTCCAAGTTTTAATTCTTCTTTTTTACAAATGGTTTGATAATCCTGAAACATATCAGGGAATCGTTTTTTGAATTTCAGAGCAAGTCCTTTCCCCATAATGCCTACACAGTTAACTGTATTGACCAGTGTCTGTGCCTGAGAGTCAAATATATCACCTTTTAAAATTTTTATCATAATATTATTCTTCCTCATATAAAGCCACTCATTAAATAACATTATTTTTTTATAAAAGCTTATTTTTTATGATATAATATTTTTGAAAAATAGTAAATACTTTTGATTTATACAAGGAAATTTATCCAAATTTAAAGAATAAAAATGAATTAAATTTTAATATTTACAGGGTGTTACTAATGACAAAGAAAAAAACTATTGCACCTAAACAGATTAAATTATTATGGGGTTTAGCTGGTAGTAGATGTGCTATCTGTAAAGTAGAACTTATTAAGGAAAAAAATGATGGAGAAAAATTTCCAATAGGAGTGATGGCACATATTCAGGGTGAAAACTCTAATTCTGCTCGTTATAACCATAATATGACAGATGAAGAAAGATCCAGTTATAAAAACCTTCTTTTATTATGTCCTACAGACCATACTATAATTGATAATAATATTCAGGACTATACAGTAGAAAAATTAGAAAAAATAAAAAAAGACCATGAAATATGGGTTGCTAAATCTTTAAAAAATTGTATTCCTGATATAACCTTTGCAGAATTGGAGCTCATTCTTAAATATTTAATAACAACTCCTGTATCAGAAACTCCTGGAAATATTATACCGCCACAGGAAAAAATAAAGAAAAATAACTTATCTGTAGCCACAGATAATTTAATTACTATGGGATTATCTCAAAGTCTATTAGTCAAAGATTACCTGAATAAACATCCGGATATATATTTTAATGAAAGGTTAAAAGGTGGATTTATAAAAAAATATGACGATTTAAGAAAAATTCCTTTAGAGGGTGATTCTTTATTTTATGGACTTTTAGAGTTTGCTTCAAATAGTTCCAGCGATTTTAAAATTCAAGCTGCAGGGTTAACTGTACTGGTTTATTTCTTTGAATTATGTGAGGTTTTTGAAAAATGATTATTCCCAATAAAAGCATAAGATTATCAAATTCACTATTAGGTATGGGATCACAGGTAATTCTTAGTTTAAAAACTCCACAAACAATATCTTCCCTGTGGGAAAGAGTTCGTAAATATGAGGAAATAAAAACCTATGAAAAATTTATTCTTACGCTGGATTTATTATATATTCTTGGATTAATTGATTTTGAAGAGGGGATTCTTAAGAAAAAATATTATGATAAAATCAGTTCGCAGTAATAATAAAAATTTTAAAGAAGTTCATTTTGATACTGGATTAAATATAATTCTTGCCGAAAGAATCAGAACATCTACTGATAAAGATTCCAGAAATGGTTTGGGGAAAACCACTCTTATAGAAATTATACATTTCTGTCTTGGAGCAAATATAAAAGAAAATGAAGGTTTAGGAGCAAAGGAATTAGCAAACTGGACCTTTATACTTGAGTTAAAATTAAGAGGAAAAGATTATACAATTTACAGGAATACTACTAATTCCGGTATAATAAAAATCGAAGGTGATTTTTCAGACTGGCCTATAAAACCTGAATATAATATTGATGAGAAAGTATATTTTTTACTCTGCAAAGAATGGATAAATCTCCTGGGTTATTTAATATTTGACTTACCTCTGAAAAAAACAAAAGAAAAATATATGCCAACATTTCGCAGTTTAATTTCTTATTTTATAAGACGCGATGTAGGTGCATTTCAAGAGCCTTTCAAACATTGTTCACAACAAAAAGAATGGGATATTCAGGCTAATAATGCATATCTTCTGGGCTTAAACTGGGAGTATGCATCAGAATTTCAGATTGTAAAAGATAAAGGGAAAACCCTGGATGAATTGAAAAAAGCTTCAGAACAGGGTCTATTAACAGGCTATATAGGTTCTCTGGGAGAACTGGAAGCAGAAAAAGTCAGACTGGAAGCAGAGATTAATAAAATAGGAGAAGAACTTAAAACCTTCAAAGTTCACCCTCAATATTATGCTATTCAGGAAGAGGCTAATAAATTAACCAGAGAAATCCATGAAACAACTAATGATATGACTTTAAATCAACTCGTGGTAAACAAATACAAAGAGAGTATAACTGAAGAAAAAGATATATCCATAGAAAAGGTAACTCAGGTATATCACGAAGCGGGATTGTTATTTTCTGACAGGTTAATAAATACTCTTGGCGATGTCATTAATTTTCATGAAAAAATTATTGAAAACAGAAGAGATTATTTACAAACGGAAATTGATAGAATTTCAAAGGAAATTGAAAAACAAAAATTACTTATAGAGCAACTTTCTAATAAGAGATCTGATTTATTAGAAATTTTAAACAGTCATGGAGCACTGGAAGAATATTTCAAACTTCAGGACAGAGCTATTACTTTCAAGGAACAATTAAAAGAAATAAATAACCGTAAAACAAATCTCAAAAAATTTAAAGAGGGTAAAAGTAGTTTAAAAATAGCAAAAGAAGAATTATTTCAAAAAACTTTTAGAGATTATGAAGAACGGAGATTACAAATAGAGAAAGCTATTAAATATTTTGATAATAATTCCAAGAGTTTATATTCCGAATCAGGTACTCTTTCCATTGATCCTACTGAAACAGGCTATAAGTATAAGGTTGACATAAAAAGAGCAAGAAGCCAGGGAATAGGTTATATGAAAGTGTTTTGTTATGATTTAACTTTAAGCCAATTAAGAGCACAATATAAAGATATGCCGGGATTTTTAATACATGACAGTACCATATTTGACGGTGTCGATGAAAGACAGATTGCAAAAGCTCTTGAACTGGCAGCTTTTGAATCTAAAGAAAAAGGATTTCAATATATATGTGCTCTTAATTCAGATATTGTCCCCTATAATGATTTCAGTGAAAGCTTTAAATCTGAATTCGATAAATATATTAAAATAAAATTTACAGATGCAACAGATGATGGCGGTCTGCTGGGAATCAGATTTTAAATTTAAATCAATCCTCTTCCTGGCTTTCTTTTCCCATTCGATATTTGATATCATAATTGATGATAAAATCAAGTTCTTCTTCTGTAAACCCATAACTTTTTGGGGAAAAACTTTGAAATATATAAGTATTATGTTATAATATTTTTAGAAATTCGTAAAGATTAATCTTTTAATTTTGATTAAGGAAGTAGTTAATATGGATTTAATAAAGTGGAAAGATCATATTATAAGTTCTCCTGATGTCCTTCGTGGTAAACCAAGAATTAAAGGAACAAGAATTCCGGTAAGTCTCATTCTTGGATACCTGGCAGGAGGCAATTCATTTGATGATATTATAAAAGAATTTCCTGATATTACCAGAGAACATATTACTGCATGCCTGGATTATGCAAGAGATTTATCTGAATTTGAGATAGCTGTATGAAACTTAGATTTTTTGCAGATCATTGTGTGCCGGCTTCAATAATTCAGGCAATCAAACCATCAGGTTATGAAATTTTCAGACTTAAAGACCATATTCCACAGGATTCGGAAGATTTAATAGTAATTCGTAAAGCTCAGGAATTTAATTCAATTTTACTTACTTTAAATGGAGATTTTTCAGATATTGTTGCTTATCCACCGTCAGAATATAATGGAATAATTGCCTTACAGGTGAAAAATCATCCTGAAATTATTCCAAAAATTATCAAAATATTAAATACTTATTTTTCTACCCATACTGACATGAATCATTATAAAGGAAAATTATTTATAGTAGAACCTCACAGAATAAGAATTAAAGAATGACGTTTTTTAATCCTCTTCCTGGCTTTCTTTTCCCATTCGATATTTGATATCATAATTGATGATAAAATCAAGTTCTTCTTCTGTAAATCCATAATGTTCTGCCAGAACTCTGTCTATTTCATCAATGATTGGTTTTGAATATTTTGGATAAAATTCGTCGTAAATAACTTTGCCTGTAGTTTTATATTGACATTCTTTTCTCTGAGCATTGGATTTTAAGTCTTTCATTAATTTCACACAGAGTTCTGCAAGTTTATTTTTTACAGATATTTTCATTTTATTTAAATCAATAGGAAAGGTTTCAATTTCTCTTAAAGTTAAATCTCTACAATTGGATAATGTAATAAACCAGAAGTAAAAAAGAGAACTATTTAGCACTGTTACTACAACAGAGCTATCTAATTTTGTTAATAATGAAAGAGATTTTACATGACCAGAGATCTGTTCACCTTCTCTTTCATTCCAGAAATATGGAGTAAAATCCATTGCTCTGATCCAGTAACGAGGGGCATTATGGAAACAAATTATTTCTTCAGAATATTTTATTTTCAGGTTTTTACTTAATGGTAAGAATTTCATCAGTTTAGTCCATAAATTACATTCAATAATACTATGTATTTTAGGAATTGAATTGGGAAAATTAGTTTTAGATACATTTATATACTGGGTAAGATGGAAAAGATATGAACGAAATTCTTCCTGCCAGCGATGATATTTTGAAGAATAGCTGGCTAATGATAAATTACCTTTTTGAACTATATATATAGCCAGACGCTGATCTACACCTATGAATAACTTTGAAGGACGGATACAATAGGTTGAAAACCATGAATATTGACTACATTTTGAGAATATCGAAATAAGCGGTTCCATTCTATCTGTACAGATTGAGGAATGAGGTACAATCATACCTTTTCTGCCATTATTAAATAGTAACCTGAAACTTCTTTCTATCATCATTGCATATAAATTACCACAACTTTCAGTCTTATATCCTTTTACACTATAATCCTTCTTAATCTTGCTATACTCCACATAAGGCGGATTCCCAATAATCACATCAAACCCCCCGGCCTTAATAATCCCGTAGAACTGAATAAACCAGTGGAAAGGCTGATGGCTTTCAAGCCATTTTTTATAACTTTTTTTATCTCCTTCCTCTATCCCATATTCCCCGGCAAGATATCTGTTAAGTGTATCTTCCAGAATTTTTAGTTTATCTCTTAGCTGTTTCTTCGCCTCAACAAAATCCTTAGAATCCATACCATGGGCAGTCTGCATTTTCCTGAAAAGCCCGAATAATCTATCTACATCTCCGGCTTTTTCTTCAATCTTTCCCATAGTATTATCAAAATCCAGCTTACTTGTAACAGCTCTTTCTACTTCCTCGTAAGTTGCAAATCCTACAAGGGTATTACCTGCCCTTATATTAAAATCGATGTCAGGTAAAGGCTCTACATTATCTACACTTTCTACCTGTGCTACAAGTTTCAAAAATAATCTCAATTTACATATTTCCACAGCTTCTTCCATAATATCAACGCCAAAGAGATTATTTATAATGATGGATTTAAAAATAAAATATCTTCTGTTTGGATGTTTTTCTATTTGAGATAAAACATTTCTAAAATCGCTGAATTTTTCCGGTCTGTGTTTTTCTCCTGAAGAATCCAGTTCTTCCAGATAAGACTGCATACGGTCAAGACAGGCATCATAGAGAGGTTCAAGTATATTTAAAGCGGCAAAAAGAAAGGCTCCTGATCCGCAGGTAGGGTCAAGAACTGTTACTTTTTCTATAGCATGCCAGAAAGCTCTCAAAAGTTCAGGGCTTTCACAGTTTTCTATTACATCCTGGGCAAATTGCCTTATATTAAGATTATATGTAATAAAATCATTTATAGAGTGAATTTCTCTATGAAGTATTTTAGAACGGACCTCTTCATAACGACTTCTTCTTGCTACAACTTCCCTCCAGATTTCTGTAGGAAGAGCATAATCTTCCGGTGCAGGTTTATTCCATTCTCCTCTTTTGGAAATATCCTTAAGACCTGCTTTTATTTCAGGAGGTAGTTCTTTATCTATACCTTTTCTAACTGCCTCATAGATATATCTGTCAGGATCAGATTGAAGTAATGTCCAGATAGAATTTTCACCTTTGAAATACTTCCCGGCTTTTTTCTCTGCAGTATCAAAAAGAAAAGGAATAATTGTATTTTTACTTATGTAATCGGTAATATCTTCTTTTGTATAATAGGCCCCCATCTGTTTCTGATTTATGTATTTTTCAAAGATATACCCCAGAACATCAGGGTTTATTTCATTATCGGCTTTAAGAGGTCTTTCGTCTAAATGCCACTGGTATTGATCAAAGAAATCAAAGATTTTTTCAAAGGCATCATCAGGGATCTGAATATTCTTGTACTTCTCTTCAATGGAATGGAGTAAAAATAAACCTCCATTAAGATATGGAACATGTCCTATTAATTCATCAAGTTCTGCTGAATGATCCGGTCTTCCCAGCCCTTCATGAAAGAGTCTGAGAAGAAAGTGGCGGTAAAAGCCAAGGAATTTATTTTTACCTTTTTTCTCCTGTATCATATTCAGACGATTTCTAAGGTAATCAGGATCGGAATCAAGAAAGGATTTCTTCTGAATGAAATATACAAACATCAGGCGGTTTAGCATTACAGAGGCGTACCATTCCCGGTCAAAGGTTTCGGTGATTCCTTCTATAAAGCCCAGAAATTGCGAATGTTCTTTTTTGAAGCGGTCATAAAAACGTTTTGTAACTCTATCAAGATCAAAGGCTCCCTTTACCCGCCTGGTTACGTCAGTAATAGTTAAAGTGTCCTCTTCTTCCAGACTGAAAGCAATGGATTGAAGTTTCTGAATTAAAGAATCTCCCGGTTGATTGATAGTATATTTATGATTTCTCCTTGCCAGGGGTTTTCCTGCTTCTCTTCTTACCCATAGCCATATCTGGGCAGTTTTGTTTTTATCTGTATATATTATAAAGTGTTCATGGAATGATTTTGCAACCTGTATTTCTATTTTACATCTGATAGAATTTTCCGGTATAAAACCATCTTCAAAAGGGGAACAGATAAAAACTACCATGCCTCTCTTCTGAGCTATGGCAGAAAGGTTATAAAAATGATTATTAAGAGGAATTTCTAGACCGGCTGAATAGTGATCCCAGCCCAGTTCCTGAATAAAAAGTCTTTTAAAATCAAAATCTTTCAGATATTTTCGGCATCTGGTTTTATCTACTGAAGTCATATTCTATCTCCTTTCATAAGAGAGTCCCATAGAACATACGATAAGAGGTTCCTGTTTTTGTTCCTCTTCATTGATAATACATAATCTGCCTTCTTCTCTCATAGCAATAACCAGTTCTGCAAGTTTTTCATTTGGAATACCTGAACGTAACTGACGGTTTAATGTATCTACAGCAACCTGACGAAGGGGATAGCGATAAATATCATCAATAGTTTTTGATAAACCTGGCAGTTCCCATAAAGTACCTTTTACCTCTTCCAGATAGGATTTCAGTCTTTCATAGGTTCTGAATCTCGCTCCCGATGGTCTTCCTAACTGTCCTCCTACAGATTTTTCTTCTTCAATAACTGCCTGAAGAGCTGCCTTTACCAGTTTATGATGATTCTTATGTCTCGGTAGTGGTTCTGTCTCAGGAAGGCATTCTGCTGCTTTAAGTATTGCAAATTGAGACTCTGTTACACTTTTTTCATTTCCATCTATCCAGGACAGTGCATCATTGCCTTCACCGGTTCTGATATAAGTGAGAACACCACATTCAGAAGAACCTTTATCAGGCTTTTTAGCAGATTTTGTAGAATAGACAACAGAAGGAAGAGAGGGAATACTTTTCTGTAAATCCGGCTCTTTTGTTATGGCATTTTTCCATATCTCATAGGCATAGGAGGCAAGATCCACTTCTGTATCTATATCTCTATCAAGTATTCCTGATTTTTCATTGTAAAGATCTACAATTGATCTGTTATCTCTATCATCATCGAAAAATGCTTCGTCTGTGCCAACGACTTCAGCATTTTCCCTGAGTCTCTGTCTTACTCTTTCTCTGAGTCTTATAATACGTTCCACTCCTTCTGCCGGGAGGAAGGAATAACAGAAAATATTTTCCGATTGCTGTCCTATTCTATCTATTCTTCCTGCTCTCTGAATGAGTCTTATAATTGCCCAGGGGAGATCATAATTGATAACAATAAAACAGTCCTGCAGGTTCTGTCCTTCACTGAGTATGTCTGTGGCAATTAAAATTCTTAATTGTTCTTCGGAGGGGATATTTTTATCATTATTTACAGGGCTGAAACGCCAGACAAGGCCGGTAGGATCAGAACTCTCACCTGTGACACTGGCTATAGCCGATATATTTCTTGCTTTCAGTTGCTCTTCTATATATCTTGCTGTATCTGCAAATTGAGTAAAAACAAGAATTCTTTCGCTTTTATATTTTTTATTCAATAGTTTTACAAGAGAATTCAATTTTTCATCTCTGAAAGGGTCCCAGTTACTGCATTGCTTTAATACATCCAGAAGAGCTTCTGTATCGAATTTTAAATCTTTCAGAAGAGTTTTATTGAACAGGGAAGATCTGAGCCATTTAAATTTTTTTCTGTATTTAGTGGTATAGGTATTATATATTACCTCAGCTTTATGCTGGAAATCTTCTGCTGTTTTTACATCTTCCTTTTCAGAAATAGAATTATTTTCATCTTCATCGTCTTCTTCGAGTAAGTCTGGCTCATCTTCATCTTTTAATCGTGTATCAAGTAATTCTGCTTCCTGAGTGCCTACAGGTATAGCTTTTTTATTTTCTATAGCATGAATAAAAATATAGTTTCTGAGTATATGCCTTTCAATGGATAGAAGAAAAGAATATCCGCTGCTTTCAAGTCTTTTAAAGAGGTTGGTACGGCAAAAACCCATCAATCTTTTTCCACCCCGGGAGAGATTTTGAATTAATAAGGTTTCTTCTTTTGCAGGTGGGTCTTTGGGCTTGTTTGATATGTAATTACCCAGTCCATATCTGGGTAAATTCAATTTATTTATTATATCAACTACTTCCTGAGCATATAACTTTGCATATTGATCATCCGGGTCTGAGTCATTAATTTTAAACTTCACTGTTCTGGGGATACGTTCCGGGAAATAGGATCTTGTGCCATCTTCAAAGGTTAAAAAGTCACGACCATTGAGAGGATCTGTTTCTGCATAGTTTTCCTGAATAAATGTTCTGGTTCTCCTTACAAGATAAAGCCTCATTAACTCTCGCCAGTCATCGGCATAAAGACTGTGTTCAAAAGCAGGAAGAGTCTTGAGAGAACATTGATGGCGACGAATAAACTCTGTTTCACTTCCATTGAGTTCTTTTTTTAAATACTGTTCAGGTCTTATTCCCAGATCTCTGTCTTCTTCTATAAATAATCTTAACTGACTTGAGAGATCCAGATAGGTTTTATTATAAGGAGTGGCCGAGAGAAGAATAACCTTACTTTCATTTTCCTGAATATATTCCTGTATTGCTCTATAGCGTTTTCCCTGCCGGTTTCTAAGATTATGGCTTTCATCGATAACTATCAGGCGAAATCTACGCAGCTCAGGCAATTCCCCTGTAACCTGTGTAATAGATAACACTCTTGCTCTCATACGGTATGTGTCCCGGTAGTTTTCCCACATCTTAACCAGATTCTTCGGGCATATGATAAGGGTTTCAAATCCAAGATCATCTTCAAAAATACGTACCAGAGCTGTAGCCATAAGAGTTTTACCAAGACCAACTACATCTCCTATGAGCACTCCTCCACGTTTATTCAGATGATGAGCAGCTATTTTCACTGCTGCTTTTTGAAATTCAAAAAGCTTTTGACCAAAGTCTCTCGGTATACGGAATTCAGAAAGACCTGCACGGGCTTCCTGAGAGAGATGGTAGGCCATCTTGAGGTAAATATGATATGGTAGAATTAATTTCTCTCTTGCCCAGCTCTCTTCTATAATCTGGATTAATTCGGTTGATATGTCAATACACCATCGATCTTTCCAGCAATCTTCAAACCATTTGGATAATTTCTGACATGCATCAAAGTCAAGAACATCAATATTCAGTTCTCCCTGTTTTTTTAGACCTGCAAAAGTAAGATTACTGCTTCCCAGATAGCCTATTACAGGATTTATTGGATCAGAACGGAAAAGAAGATATAACTTTGCATGTAACTGGTGCTTGAGGAATAGTTTTATAATTACTTTTTTTGATTTAATCTGAGAAGCAAGGGTACGTAAACCTGCTTCGTCTTCATTGGTAGGAATGCCAAAAGTTAATTGTTCCCGAAATTCTTCTGCCAATTTTTTCTTAAGGCGGAATGCTGTTTGATTGTCTATATCTTCAAAGTCTTCTGAGATTTTCATAGATTGACGGAGATCTTCCTGGGGCAATTTTTGCATTCCTATAAGGAGACGGCAGCAATGGCCTTCTCCGCCGGACCAGTTTTCTATGTAAGATGAAATTTCTTTCCAGCCACGGAGGTTGAAGTAGCCCACACAAAAGTCTGCTCTGTGTGAAAGTTTGATTGTTTCACAGAGGGCAGGAAGGAGATCCCGGTTAATGTTATCGAAGATTCTGGGCATTTAATTAACCTCAATTTTAAGAAAATAATATATAAGTTCAATTTTAGTTTCAATAATTCCTTTTCTTTTATAGATTAAGACAAAACAGGAACATAATTACGAATTCTACTTATTATCCGATAACTACCACTTAGAATATGAACAGGCAATTTTAAAAATAAAAAAGGAAATACAAACTAGAAAAGCTAATAATAACTTATGAAAATCTCTATCAATTCAATTAATATTACCCGCTGGTGTATGCACCTTATATTCATAGGAGTTCCTTTATTATTTTGTATTCAACTGGAAAATCCATTCTTATATATAAAATGGACATACTTTCGAATCCTTCTTTTAATTATGATATTTTCATGGCTTATTCAAAAAATCAGAGAAGAAAAGATTACTTTTTATAAGATTAATATTAATATTCCCCTTATTATATTTATCCTGTGTACCTGTCTTTCCTATGTATATACCTTTAAAACAGGTATGAATTATGTATCTTCCGAAGGGTTCTGGAATATGATTTCCATGCTGGTATTCTTCTACATCAGTCTGAATTATTGTCTCCATAATCCAGTAAAGTCCCTTCTAGAAACAGCTATTGGAGTATTTACTATGGTAGCTCTCTACGGTATATGTCAGCATTTCGGCCTGGACTATTATGTATGGGAACAGAAATCTCCCAGGTTTGAAAGTATTTCTACCATAGGTAATTCAAATCTTCTTGGACTTTTTCTTATACTGGCGTGTCCTCTTCCTCTGGTATATGGCATGGCTTCAAACTCATGGCGGAGAAGAATATATTATTTTCTCTCAGAGATTGTAATTTTACTCTGTCTTTATATGACTTATTCCAGAGGTTCTATAGTGAGTCTTATTATATCATTGCCAGTCTGGACTTTAATATTATTAAAAGGGAAAAATAAGCTGACAAAAAAACACCTCCTAATCTTTTTGATAACTATCATTATTATATTTTTACTTGTAGGAATTTTCTATAAAGGAATCTCATCCTTCACAGGTAAAGGTACAAATTCAGCTCAGGTGAGAATTTTTTTATGGAAAGCTGCCATAAAGATTTTAATAGTCCATCCTGCAGGTATAGGATTCAATACCTACTCATTTTACTATCTGCCATATAGATACAATGAACCTTTAGTTAATCGCAACCGTCTGGCCTATGCAGAAAATTCTCATAATGAATTCCTGGATATTGCCGTAGCCACAGGAATAGTCGGTATTTTATCTTTTTTATGTTTTCTTGGTATAATAATAACCGGTGGTTTCAAAATCTTACCTGACTTATCAGGTGAAGACAAAATAATTATGACCGGTTCCTTTCTTTCTATAACTTCCTATATAATAAATTTGAATACCGTATTTTCTGAGATTTCCTCTTTAATTTTTTTCTGGTTCCTTCTTGGCTTAATTCTGGCAATACAGATAAAAGGTAAAGTACAGGTAAAAATTTATCCTATTAAAACAAAGACCGGTGTAAAGTGGCTTTTAATCTTATTTTTAAGTTCTCTTTTTTTATTTCACCTATGGCAAAATATCAATACTCTTCTGGCAAGCCATCATATTTATCTTGCTAAAGAAGCAAAGGGAAAAAATAACTTGAAGGAATCTATCTATCATATTTCCGAAGCTCTGAAAAGAAAGCCTCAAAATTCAGATTACTGGCTTACTATGGCAAAAACTCTGGAGAGTGCTATAAGTGAAACATCGCAGAATAAAGAAATTCTTTTAAATACAATATTTACTTACAGAACTTCTATAAAAGTAAATCCCCTTGATCCCTATCCTCATGCAGATCTCGGCCGGCTCTATTCTATTTATTCTAATATTCTTGGGCCTGAATATCTTAATAAGAGTATAGAAGAGTATGAAAGATCACTGGCTATTGATCCATATAATATATTTTTCCTTAATGATCTGGCTACAACTTATAACCGGCAGGGAAAATATCATCAGGCTATTCAATATTACGAAAAATCACTTCAGATCTATGAAGGACCCAATACCTACAATATGCTCGGAAGAACCCTCATGGATATGGGAAAAATTGAAGAAGCAGAAATGAATTTAAAAAGAGCTATAAAGTTAGACCCTTCGTCAGGTGATGCATATTTTAACCTGGCCTATATATATATACAAAAAAACAAAACATCTCTGGCCTTTGATATGATAGATAAAGCATTCTATCTTAAACCTACTGATAAAGAAATAGGCCGGTTATGGCGGCAGCTGGCTAAAGAGGTGAGACGTAAAAGGTGAGACGTGATGCGTGATGCGTAAACTATTATTATAGTAATTCACTCTTCACTTCTCAATTCTTCGGCTTAACAGAACTTTTAACAACAAATCTTTCTGTTCCTGTATTATCATTTCCTGTAGCTGAGAATGATACATTGGCACCCTTACTTTTTCGAAGATTTTCCTGAAAGGCTATTTCTATCTTAACTATAGAATCAACATCATTGTGTATAAATTTTGCACTTGAAACCCTATGGCATATTTTTTTTATACTCTCTCCATGTGTTACTTCTTCTACGGTTAAAGTTTTATTCAATTTGCTGTTTATGCCTTCCAGTAAAGTAGCTGCAGTTCTATCATATGATATATAATCAGGTTTGGTATTATGAGGTATATACCTTCTGTAAAGTATGCTGGTATTATAATCTTTATCACTTTCATCTTTAAGGACAAAATAAAGGACATATCCCTGCCAGTAAATATCACCGGTAGTCGGATCATTATGAAAGAGTCCATTGGCAATGGGAGTCTCAAAACAAATATATGAATTGGGATCATTTGGATCATTAACACTTATAGCAACAGCATTGGAATTTGCAAGTTCAGTCATAAGTCTTTTCAAAACCATTTCACCTGTGCTCTGTATATCTGATCTAACCTCACCTATTTTCCAGTTTTTCAATCCCACATCCATAGTTGCATAAAAAGCAAAAAGAAATAAAAAAAATATAACCATAACAATACATATTTCAAGAAGAGTTAAACCTGCCCTGAGAAATCGCATTTAAATCTTTCCTCTCAGTCTTTAGTTACTAAAGTAGTTATTTGAGTTTTCCTCTGTACACCTGATATGGGATCTATACCATAAATTGCAACAGTTATATACTTAACCTCTGCTAAAGCCCCTCCTGAAGAAGGTATATAATCTTCCAGAAGAATATTAAAAGTAAAATCCCCTGTTTTACCTATATTCTCAGTTCCATGAATTTTAACAGGTATTGTAAGCTTATTCCATATCTTAATAGTAGAAGGTGTAAAGCTATCTGTTGACTCAATATTATCTACTATATACAGGGCCAGATCTGTATTTGGATCCTGATATTTTGCTAAAAGGTTTCTAACCTCAGATATTTTTTTTTCTGCAACATTTGTAGCCGTAAGAGCATAACGTCCTTTTTTTATAGCATTAATGCCATGAACAAAAACACCCAGTACAGTTATTATAACAAGCCCCATAATAGCTACGGATAAAACAGTCTCTATTAAAGTAAAACCTCTAACTTTAATCATTTTAGACTTACATCTTTCAGTACAGTATTTATAAACCTTATCTGTATATTAATTGTTAACAATTTATATATTTCTTTCAATTATTATAACATGTACCTAATATTAGAACAACCTTCTAAATCAAAAAAATAAGCACTATTAAGGAAAATAATTCAGTTTATATTCATTTTTTATTCTTATCTGTTCCTGTATATATTCTTCAAGCTTCTGGTTAATAATAAGTTTTTTATTTGCTTCATATGCTTTTTCTATACCACTAAAAATTTTTTCTTTTTCTTCTTTTCTAAAATATTCATACAAGCACGACAGGGCTTCATTCCATTCTTTAATACCTTCTCTAAACATTTTATCACCGACAAAACTTTCCAGAGCCCATCCATCTATAAAGGCATAATCTATTTCATAAGTATCTTTACTTTCATCTATAATTTCTCTCATTTCCTCCAGTACATTTATAAATTCTTCTTCATCAATTTCATCTCTTAGTAAACTAAGAGCTGTTTCTTTTACAAGAAGATAGTTGGTAGTTAAAATATCTTCTTCAGATATATTTGATACAATAGTCTTTACAAGCTCTTCTTCTTCATCTATTTCCTGAAAAGGTTGAAATATCTGTTTTTGAAGTAAAATAAGTTCTCTATTTAAATCTTCAAGATCTCCCAGAAATAAACTCAAATCTTCAAGATTTTTAACATCAGTCTGATGCATATAAGAAAGTGTATCCAGAATATCTTCCAGAATTTTAGAATAAAGTTTTCTATCCTGGTCTGAAGATACTTCATCTGCATCACGGGTTATATCCATATAAGAGTAACCGTTCTCCATCATACTGACTAATCCCAGAATATTTTCATTTTCATCATCCTCAGATATAGGTCCGGCATCTATATCCTTTTTAATATTAAGAATTTCCTGAGATGTACGCTCCAGGATTACTTTGAATTCATAAAAGTCTGCATAACCGGACAGATAACTCCTGGCAAGTGCAAAAAAATCATATAAAGGTGAGCTTTTTATATCTATGGGAGATAGAACCTCTGCAGGTTGTTCAACAGGCAGTCTGGACTTCATGCCTGGATGTAATTCAAACTCAGGTTTAGATAAAATAAAATCTTCTGGACCCTTACTCTGCAGATGGGATTCAATTTTTGTTGATAATTTTTCTGTTAAAGAAATATCTGAGGATATAGATTTTTTTAATATATCCGAATGAATATCGGAACACTCTTTTTCTGTTTTACTGCTGTGAACAGTACCTTCAGGTGATGTATGAGGAGTAAATTCATCTTTAAGAGCATCCTGAAGTTCCATCCAATTGTCAAGTTCAGTCTTAAAGGATTCATCGTCAATTATATCATCTTCATCAATAATAATACGAATATCATCCAGAACTTCCAGTGACTGCACTAAGAGATCTCTGGTTTTTTGATTATTGGAATAAAGTTCTTCCATTTCCAGAAGTTCATCTTCCACTGCCTCAAGTTTATCAAGGATGATATATTTATTCATTTCTCCCCGGGAAAATCTTTTAATATCTTTAACCATATTCATTAATTCAGAAGGTCTGGCCGTATGTTGAGTGGGTAACCTGTCCTTCATACCGGGATGAGATTCAAAAGAGGGACTTGATAGCATAAATTCTGGTTTATCTTTAATATTTATCTGATCTTCAGGTTTTTTATAATATTCCTCCTCAAATTTTAGTAATTTTTTCATTTCTAAAATAAAGACATCTCTATCAAGATCAGGTTCATCAATGACAAAACGAATATTATCCAGGGATTCCAGGGCTTTTAATATAATATTTCTCAGTCTTTCATCTCTCACTTCTTCTTCCATATCTAAAAGGTTTTCTTCTGTAAGAGCCACTTTATCAAGAAACACATCAGAAGATATTTGCTTTCTCAGAAAAGAATCCATATAATTAATAATATTATTAAGTTTCATAAATTAAAGTCCCCTGTATTTTTCTGAAATATATTTCATCTTTAAGATTGTAGTTAATATGAAGAAAAGAGTCAAGAGGAAAAGTGAAACGTCATGTGTGATGCGTGATGCGTAACGTATATATATATTATAGTACTCACTCTCCACCCTCCACCTTTCACGTCTATTCATAAAGATACAAAAAAATTTCAAAATAATCTATTTACTTTTCTAACAATTGTAGGTATATATTTTTCAGGAATATTATTATTATCTCAAGGGAGGGAGCTAAATATGGCAGTCTCCTCTATTGGCAGTAAAAAAAGCAACTCTACAAAGACAAGCAGTCAAAAACCCAAAACCCATTCTCAGAAGACACAGAAGACTGGTAAAACTACACCAAAGGCCGAAAAAAAACCAGTCAAAAAGACTGAGGCAGCAGAAAACGAAAAAATAACACCAGCTAAACCGGGTAAAGACCCTGAAAAATCTCAGGCTCTTGTGGAATCCCAGTCAAATGCTTCCAGGAAGATTACAGGAAAAAAAGTCTCAAGGAAAGGGTTAGACAAAACCGAAGCAGGGAAAGAACAAAAAAAGACTGAAAAAATTAAAGGAGAAGTCTCTGGAAAAGCAGAGAAAAGTAAGGAAGTTGGTACAAAAGAAATAACAAAGACCGGAAATACTGAAGAGATAAAAGAGTCAAAAGGAAGTCTCACAGCAAATGCAGAAGGTAAAGCTTCCTATGAATATGAAAACAGTAAAGACAGATACAAATCAGCAGCTGAAATATCAGGAAGTGCAGAATTAGAAGCAAAGGCAAAAACCAGTAGAAGCATCAAGAGTGACCATATGGAAGCAACAGGTACCCTTGATGCCAGTGCAAGTACTAAAGTAGAAGGCGGTATAAAATCAGATACTGAGATCAGTAAAGATAGACTACTCATGGAAAGAAGTGCAAAAGCAAAGGCTGTAGCCGATGCATCAGTAGGGGCTTCAGGAGAAATAAAAACAGATCATGGAAGTGCAAAAGGAGAAGTCAGAGGCGGACTGAATGCCATGGCAGAGGCGGAACTTTCCGGTAAGGCTGATATATCCAGAGATGGTGTAGATCTTGGCTTCAGAGCAGGAGCAAAAGCAGAGGCAGTAGCCTACGGTCAGGCTTCAGGAGAAGTTAAAACCAAAGCCGGCAGTGGTCTTAATGCTGAGGTTCAAGTTGGTGCAGGACCTTCTGCAGGTGCAGTAATTGGTGGAGGTCTTAAAGCTGACAAAGAAGGTATTCATGCTGAACTTGAACTGGGTGGATACCTGGGAATCGGCGGAGCCGATGTGAAACTTGGAGCAGATCTCAAATATGAAGATGTAAAGAATAATGCTGCCACCATAGGAGCAGGAGTTATAGGCGGACCTGCAGGAGTAGCTGCAGCAATGGCAATGAAAAATGCTCCTGAAATTGCAAAAGCAACAAATAAGGGAATTGATACAGTCCAGGGAGTGGGCAATAAGGCTGTGGATGGAGTACAGAACCTGGGTAATCGTGCAGTTGATGGTGCACAGAATGCAATTAACAGCGGACTTGATAAAACCAGAGGAGTCCTTGGCAATACTGTAGTTGACGGCACTAAAGCAGTGGTTAATACTGTCATAGATGGTGCTCAGACTGCTGGTAATGCAGTAATTGATGGTGTTCAGACTGCTGGTAATGCAGTAATTGACGGAGGTCAGAAAGTTCTTACCGCTGCAGGTGATGGTGCAAAGGTAGCCTATGATGCAGCTAATAACATAATAGGCGGAACAGCCAGTGCAATAGGCGGTGCAGCGAAGAAGGCCTGGGGCTGGTTGTGGGGCTAATTTTTTATATATAAATAATCAGCTGTCAGCATAATCTGATAGCTGATAGCTGATTATTTTTAAAGAGACAGATAGGGCAAGGATCTGGATAAATTATTATTAGCTTTCAGCTTTTCCTTAATCTGATTGCTGATTGCTGACTGCTTAATAATTTGTTATTATCAATTCCTTTATATTCCCTCTTTTTGCAGGATTACTGTTAATCGCTCTCCTTGCATCCACTCTGTAGATATGATACCCTTCATATAATTTATCAAAAAAATCATTTTCCCTGTCTTCATTTTTCGGATCAGAATTACTTAACATCAACTTTGCCCCTTTTCTATCCAGTTCTCTATAGAGCGATGCAAGTCTTATCTGTTCCTTATCGTCAAAGATATACTTACTGTAAGAAGTAAAACTCGCTGTTTCACTGATAGGTTTATAAGGTGGATCAAAATAGACAAAAGAATTAGCTGACACTTTCGTTTTTACTTTACTAAAATCAGCCCTTTCTATATCAGCTTTCTTCAGCAAAAAAGAAACCCTTTTCAGATTTTCGTCATCCAGGATTTTAGGGTTTTTATATCGTCCGAAGGGAACATTAAATTCTCCCTCTCTGTTTACTCTGAAAAGTCCGTTATAACAGGTTCTATTTAAAAAAATCAGCTGACCTGCTCGCTTTACCCATAAGGGAGAAGGTCTTCTGTAATTTACTTTATGTCTCTTTAAGTTATATTCTTCCCTGACTTCATAATAAAATATTTTTCTATCATTTTCATTTAGTCTCTTATATTTTTTATCATATTCCATAAGTATTTCTATAAGTCTATCAAGATCTCTCTGAATTACTTTATATGTGAGAATAAGCTCTTTATTTATATCGTAAAGGCAGGCATATCTTAAAGAATACTTCTGAGCTATATAAAAAAATACTGCCCCTCCACCTGCAAAAGGTTCCAAATATAACTCAAATTTTCCCTCTTTAAGTTCAGAGGGAAAATAAGCTTCAAATCTGGAAAGAAGTTGTGATTTTCCTCCTGCCCATTTAAGAAAAGGTTTTGCCTTAATTTTTGACATAATATTCCCTTTTAGATTATAATTTTACTTTTTAATTTCAAGCCTTCAGATATATTTCCTCCCTGCTAAAGGCAGATAAAAAGAAAAAGGATAATATTATTGAAATAAACAGATTATAAAGAATAAACTGTTGACTTTATTATGGATTATTATAAAAATAACTATACAATAAGTTTGATTATATGGTTGTGTTATGTTATAATTTCCAGGCCAGGTTAGATAGAAAATTCTTATTCATCTATAATTTAAATGCATAGGAATTTTCATTATAGCTAACTTATTAGTTTCAGTAAAAATAAACGTATTATGTTGAAAGCTATCAGCAGTCAGCTTTCAGCAATCAGCTCAAAAAATAAAGCTAAAAGCTGAGGGTTGAGGGCTGAAAGCTAATAATAATTTATAAAGGGTGGGTAAAATGAAAAAAGTTTATGTCGCTATGAGTGCAGACCTGATACATCCCGGACATTTGAATATTATAAATGCTGCTACTAACTATGGAGAAGTCATAATAGGATTACTTACTGATAAAGCTATAGCAAGCTACAAGCGTCTACCTTACCTGAGTTATGAGCAAAGAAAAATTATAATGGAAAATATAAAACATGTAAAAGAAGTTGTACCACAGGAAACTCTTGATTATGCCCCCAATTTATTAAAACTCAGACCTGATTATGTTGTTCACGGAGATGACTGGAAAAGTGGTATTCAGAAAGAAACAAGAGCAAAGGTTATAGAAGTACTGAAGGAGTGGGGTGGACAACTTATAGAGATACCATACACAAAAGGCATATCCTCGACATATCTGAATGCAACAGTACGTTCCTGTGGCACTACTAATGAAATTAGAATAAAAATGTTGAGGAGATTACTTGATGCCAAAAAAATTGTAAGATTTCTGGAAGCTCATAATGGACTTACAGGACTTATTATAGAAAATACAAAAATAGTAAAAGATGAAAAATCAATTGAATTTGATGGAATATGGCTGAGTAGTTTGACTGATTCTACAGCAAAGGGAAAACCTGACATAGAATGTATTGATCTTACATCCCGCCTTCAGACTATAAATGAAATAATGGAAGTCACAACAAAACCTATAATATTTGATGGTGATACAGGAGGTAGATCTGAACATTTTGTCTTTACTGTAAAGACTCTTGAAAGAGTTGGTGTTTCTGCCGTAATTATTGAAGACAAAGTGGGATTAAAAATGAATTCACTTTTCGGTACAGATATGCCTCAGGAACAGGATACAATTGAAAATTTTTCTCATAAAATATCCCATGCCAAGAATGCTCTGGTAACAGAAGATTTTATGATTATTGCAAGAATTGAAAGCCTCATAATGAATAAAAGTATTGATGACGCTATTGAAAGAGCACAGGCTTATATAAAGGCTGGAGCAGATGGTATAATGATTCATAGCAAACAAAAAGAGCCTTCAGAAATATTTGCTTTTTGCAGAGAATATAAAAAAATTAATTACAGAGTTCCTCTAATTGTTGTTCCAAGTACATATTCTATAGTAACAGAAGAAGAACTTATAGAAGCAGGGGTCAATCTTGTCATATATGGGAACCATCTCTTAAGAAGTGCATATCCTGCAATGATTAAAACTGCCACATCAATATTGGAATATGGTAGATCCTATGAAGCTTCAAAATACTGCATAGATATCAATGAAATTATAAGATTAATCCCATTTAATTAGCATTTATGATAATATGAATATAAGAGATGAAATTTACTATATATACAATTTTTTTGGGGAAGTGAAAGACCTGTATATTACCTTAATACTTTCTTTATAGTTTCTATCATATTCTTTATAGTAATTGGCTTATTTAATATTTCTTTTATGCCAGAAGACCTGATTTTTTCCAGTGGAATGGTTTTCTCAAAACCTGTGCTCAGAATTACAGGTATAGAAGGATTAATTTTTAACAATTCTTCAGTAAGATCCAGGCCTGTCATATGGGGCATAATGAAATCCGTGATAACAAGATCAAATTTCTCCGGAGTCATACTGAAAATTTCAAGTGCCTCTTTACTGCTGGTTGAAACTGTAACTTTACATCCGAGTACTGCAAGTATCTCCTTACCTATATGAACAATATTTTCTTCATCATCTACAAATAATATCTTCAATTTAAAGGGCTCATATTGAGATAACTCTATAGTTTCTAAGTTATTTACTATTTTTTTAGCAGATGGTATAAATACATAAAATTCGGAACCCTTTCCTGATGCACTATGTACCTGAATTGTTCCACCGTGGCTCTTTACAATACCATGAACCACAGAAAGACCGAGGCCAGTACCTTCTCCCTGGGGTTTGGTACTGAAGAAGGGATCAAAAATTTTATCTATAATTTCAAGTGGTATACCACTACCTGTATCTTTTACAATTAAATTTATGTAAGATCCTGATTTGAGATCATCAACCTGTGTCTCTTCGACTATTTCTACCTCTGTAAGATTTATTTCAAGAATACCTCCTTTTTCTTTCATAGAATGAGCAGCATTTGTACAGAGGTTCATTATTATCTGATAAAGCTGAGTGGAATCTCCCAGTATTATATCCGAGGTGACACTTATATTTTCTCTGATTTCAATAGTAGAAGGCAGGGTAGCCCTCATAAGTTTAATTACTTCTTTAATTATTGGCCTGACTTCAATAATTTGTTTTTCCTGTTCACTCTGGCGGCTGAAGGTAAGTATCTGTTTTGTCAGATCAGTTGCCCTTCTGCAAGCAATAAGTATTCTTTCTAAATTATCGGTTAAACCCGGATTCCCTTTACCATATAAGATAAGGCAAATCTCCGTATGACCTATTATAGCAGTAAGTATATTATTAAAATCATGGGCAATACCACCTGCAAGTGTACCTATAGCTTCCAGTTTCTGTACCTGTCGTAACTGTTTTTCCATCAGGAACAGTTCTTCCTCAGCTTTTTTTCTCTCCGTAATGTCTACGAGAGAAATCACTGTACCACCTTTCTTGCCTGCCAGAGGTGTTACATTTAATAAAAACCATACCTTTCTCGAAGGCAGAGTGCACTGGTATTCACAGGAAAAATATTTATGTGTACCTTCTAATACGTCACGGATACCATCCAGAACCTCGGCTTTTTTTATAGATAATTCTCCTGTTTCATCCGCCCAGATTGTGACATAACTCTTTCCCATATCAGATACACAGTCTTTTTTATCATTTCTTTCTCTGGAGAATTTTTCCCAGGACTCATTTACAGAAGTAATTATTCCTCTTCTATTCAGCACAGCAATCTGAGCTGTTATAGAACTCATAATTGATTTATTTAATTCTTCCTGTGAATCTTCAAAGGCCCGAAGCATTTCATTTATAGATTTTGCAAGAATTGTTAATTCATCCTGTCCGGCAAGAGAAATCCTTTCTTTCAAATCACCTGTTTTACTTATAGTATTCAGCATAGAACTGAGATTAATTAAACGTGACAATATAAATTTATCCATAAATATTAAGGTAATAAGGCTTACTATTACTCCTATAAAAAGAAAAGATAAGAGAAAATATCTTATACTTTTCTGACCATATTTGTAAATATCTCTATTTATATCTACCTTTAATACAAGAACAGGTTTTTTATATATGTCATATAAAATAATATATCCTGAAATAACTTTTTCATTTAATGTCTGAATAGTAACTATTTCTTTTCTGGCCAGATTTTTCAGCACTTCTTCAGGAACTTCCGGATCCTTGAGAAGAAATAAACTGAGATTCAAATGAACTTCCTTGCATATATTTTTTATCTCTTTATCAGTTAAAAAGCGTCCTATAATTACAGAGCCTCTTATAGGCCCTTTATAGTCAGTAGTTAGAATGGGTCTTGATGTGACAGCTAGCGGTCCTTCTTTAAGAAGAATAATTCCTTTTATACTGCTTTCAATATCTTTATGTTCTGTAAGGCATCTGTTATTTGCAATTAAATCTCTAAAAAAGCTTTCTTTATCAGATATTTCTCTGTTATTTTCCAGATCAAAGTATTTTCCATATACAAATTCCCCTGAGGAATTTGTATAAATTCTTATATTAATTCTTTCCCGAATAAAAGGTCCATCTGTAAGATTTTCTCTGATATATTCTTCATTTCTATCCTGAATAAACTTGCAGGTCTCATCCCATGGAACCCATTCAAAAAGAGCTGTATCTAAAGAAGAATATACTCTTTCCATAGTATTCATAGCTCTAATTAAATTTTCTCTTGTATAATTTCTCTCCAGATTGGAAAAACTCTCCAACAATAGATATTTTGAAGTAATATAAAGAATTCCACTTAAAATTATAAATGTTATGACTATTATAAAAAGTATTTTTTTACGGAGATTCATTTTTTTACCTCTCTGGTATTATAATCTATTATACTCTGCTAAATAAATGGAGTCAACTTCAAATACTTCCCAAACCCCTAATCTGAGATATTCAGTTATTTCTCCGGTAATGACAAAATACAAAAATAATGATATTATATGATAAAAAAGTGAGGGGTTTTCAATGCTTAAATTTTTAATATTTATCTCATTTCTATTATTAATATTAAAATCTCTTCCTGCCTTTGCTTCAGATGTAAAAATCGGTCTTATATATTCAAAGGATGAAGGGATAAAACTCCGTAAAGGTGAAGATAAGCTAAAAAATTATAGAGAAGCCATCCATATTGCCGGAGGAAGGGTTGTTGTTATTTCAGAAGACTATGATGAAGAATTTCTAAAGACCCAGTTAAGCCAGATAGAAGGTCTCTTACTTCCGGGAGGAGTGGATATAGATCCTGCCAATTATGGAGAAGAGGTGAATGGAACTTATGATGAAACAGATATAGACTTTGATAAATTTGAATTCAGAATTATAAAATACTGTCTGGAGAAAAAAATACCAGTTCTGGCCATCTGTCGTGGCCATCAATTAATTAATATTTATTTTGGAGGATCTCTTTATCAACACATACCTGCCCAGTATGAAAAAGAAAATAAGCTTACCCATCAGATGTTAGAGGATGGAAAAATAAAACCCCTCTTTCATTATATAACAATCGACAAATCCAGTCTCCTTTACGAATTACTCGGTGAAGAAAAAATCAGAGTCAATAGTACCCATCATCAGGCAATAAAAAAACTTGCCGCCAACTTTAAAATAAGCGCTATTGCTGAAGATGGAATTATAGAGGCTATTGAATGGACAAAAGAAAGTAAAATTCTTTCGATTCAATTTCATCCGGAAAGACTTATTCTGGAAGATCCAAGGTTTGATGCCCTTTTTAAATGGCTTATCAGGGAAGCGGTAAAGTGGAAAGATAATAATTCCATTCACTAAATACCGCAACAGGCAAGTTAGTATCCATCTCACAAGTCTGTCCCTGTCCGGGCTCTTACGCAAAATCTATGATCCTGTTACAATGAAATCTGTTATTACAGAATATACAGTTTTGTATTTATTTAAGT
>Ga0302240_1000683_pt1 | contig 32304 bp, 27 predicted proteins | sample AAG_UR_His_MG_FD_193538 | JGI IMG/M metagenome (GOLD analysis project Ga0302240, IMG submission 193538) | Enriched activated sludge microbial communities from anaerobic digester in WTTP, New Holstein, Wisconsin, United States - AAG_UR_His | ecosystem: Engineered > Bioreactor > Anaerobic >... | reverse complement strand
CCATCTCACTTTTGTAGATGGACATTTTTCATCTAAATGGTTCATTGTGAAAGCAGGGGTTTTAAATGTTTGTAGATAAGGCAGAAATATTCGTCAAAGCCGGAAAGGGCGGAGACGGCAGGGTAAGTTTCAGGAAAGAGAAGTACGTGCCTGCGGGTGGTCCAGACGGCGGAGACGGCGGTCGTGGGGGCAGTGTCGTCGCCATTGTGGATGAAGGCATGCGCACCTTGATGGACTTTCGCTATCAGAAAAAATATATCGCAGAAAACGGCGAGAACGGCATGAAAAAGAAGATGTTTGGCAAAGATGCCAAGGATCTCATTTTTAAAGTACCTCCGGGCACCGTCATTCGCGACGCTGAGACGGGCAGAGTCCTCGCAGATCTTCTCAAAGCAGGAGACAGTGCGGTCATTGCGCGTGCAGGACGCGGCGGGCGCGGCAATGTGCATTTTAAGACGGCAACGCGTCAGGCGCCAACCTTTGCAGAACAGGGGACCTACGGCGAAGAGCGCTCGGTGATCCTGGAGCTCAAAATGCTGGCGGATGTCGGTTTGGTTGGTTATCCCAACGTTGGAAAATCGACTTTTTTATCAGCGACTACCATGGCTAAGCCTAAAATTGCCAATTACCATTTTACGACTTTGACGCCAAACCTGGGCGTGGTTGAGGTTATAAAAGGCAAGAGTTTTGTTCTCGCTGATATTCCAGGCTTGATTGAAGGCGCCAGTGAAGGTGTGGGTCTGGGCCATGAATTTTTACGCCATGTAGAGCGAACACGTCTCATCATCCACGTAGTGGATGTTTCCGGTACAGAAGGCCGTGATCCGGTCGAAGACTTTGACAAGATCAATCTCGAGCTTGAGCGTTACAGCAAACTACTTACGGAGCGCATACAAGTGATTGCTGCCAACAAGATCGACCTTTTGTATGAACGAGAGGGACTGGATGAGTTTATAAAAGAAATGGCGGCACGTGGCTACAAGGTGTTCCCAATCTCTGCTGCGACAGGCGAAGGGATCGACCCTCTGATGCATTATGTAACAGAGCAGCTCGATACCATTGAGCCGCCGGTTATTCACGAAATGGTTGAAACACTTGAGGATGATGCGGAGCTTGATCAAACCATCAGATACAGAAGGCACAATGAGCTCTATGTGGTGGAAGGCCTGCCTATGGAAAGACTGGTCTATTCCACGGACTTCACTGATGTTGAATCGCTGAGAAGGTTCCAGGAAATACTCAGAAAATCCGGCGTTATTGATGAACTTAGAAAAATGGGTGTTCAGGATGGCGACACGGTTCGCATCCAAACCGTAGAATTCGAGTTCTACGACTAAGTCGGATGGTATTTGTCCGATAAACCTAGTGAGAAATGGAAAAGAGGAATATCATGTTAAAACCAAAACAGCGCAGTTATCTTAAAAGTCTTGCGAATCCTTTGAAGCCGCTGGTTCACATTGGAAAGGAAGGACTTTCCGATAGTCTGCTTGCGCAGCTGGATGAGTGTCTGACCTCTCATGAACTCGTGAAGGTATCTGTACTTGAAAACAGCCAGCTCAGCGCCAAAGAAATCGCTTCGGAAGTCTGCGAAAAGACGCGTTCTGAATTTGTTCAGGCAATTGGAAACCGGTTTACACTATACAGAAAGAATCATGAAGAACCGAAAATCCAGTTGCCTAAATAAGGAGCTGTTGGCAATGGAGACGCTAGGCAAACGCATTGGTCTTATGGGCGGGAGCTTTGATCCAATTCACTTTGGGCATCTGGTACTTGCAGAAGAAATGAGAACCCGCTTATCACTGGATAAAGTGATGTTTATTCCCGTAGGCCGCGCGCCGCATAAGCACGCTGATAAAATGACAATGCCGAAGCAGCGCTATGAAATGGTGATGCTTGCAACTCTTGATCATCCCAATTTTGAAGTCTCTTCCATTGAGATTGACCGTGAAGGCGTCACCTACTCTTATGAAACGGTTTCACAAATTGTTGGGGAAAGTTCGCCGGAGGATCAATTCTTCTTTATTGCAGGTGCGGATACACTCATGGAGCTTGAGTCTTGGCGATCCGTCGAGACACTCTTGAAAATGGTGACGTTTGTAGGTGCAGCGAGGCCGGGTACGGATCAGGCTGAACTCCTTCTGAAAATGGCGCAGCTTCAGCAGCGATACAACGCCAGCATCATGATTGAAGAGCTTCCCGAGCTCGACATTTCCTCCACGGATTTGAGAAGGCGCATAGCTCTGGGACGAAGTGTGAAATATCTGATGCCTGAAACAGTAGCGCTGTATATTGAAAAACACAAATTATATCTCGAGGAGTCTGCGTATGAGTCGCTGTCAGATTGAAAGCCTGAGTCTCAGGTTTCCGGAACTGAAAGAGGATTACGCTCTGATCTGCGGTAAAATCAAGCAAAAGCGACTCGCTCACACCTTGGGCGTTTTGGAAACGGCCTGTGAATTATCCCAGCTGTACGGTGGCAATTTATTGGCTGTTTCGAGAGCTGCAATCTATCATGACCTGTTCAAAGGGGTTCAAAAATCTGAGCTTTTGGAACTGGGGCGCAACCTGGGATATGTAGTGTCAGACACTGTGGATGAACTTCCCGAAATCGCTCATGGACCTATTGCGGCACTTTGGCTGGAACGGGAAGGGCTTGTTTCTGACCCTGTCATTTTGAATGCAGTCCGCTATCATACAGTTGGACGGCGTGATATGAGTTTGGAAGAAAAAATTGTCTATCTGGCAGATGCCATTGAGCCAGGTCGTGATTATCCGGGCGTGTCGGCACTTCGCATGCTTTCAAAGGAATCTTTGGATAAAGCGCTGCTTATGTCAGTCAGCCAGACTCTGGCATTTGTCCTTGAATCCGGAAGTCTTATGCATTTCCAAAGTGTGGAAATGAGAAACGCGTTATTGTTAACGCTGGAAAAGTGAGGTCATAGAATGGGATCCAATCTAAGCTTGGCGGAGGAAATTGGAAAGCTGATCGATGCCAAAAAAGGCGACGATATTGTAATTTTGGACCTTCGCGGCATCTCGTCAGTTGCAGATTACTTTGTAATCGCTTCAGGCAATTCTGATCGTCAAGTGGTTGCAATTGCTGACCACGTTGAGGACGAATTGGCGAAGAACGGGATCTACACAAAATATAAGGATGGCATGAAGACGGGACGCTGGGTCGTCATGGATTATCATGACATTCTGGTGCATATTTTTCACAAAGAAGAGAGAGATTATTACAATCTCGAACGTTTGTGGAATGATGCCAAAAAAATTGTATTGACGGTTGACAGCCAAGGGTCAATTCATTACAATTAATCGTAATAACATATTAGAAGCTGTCAAAATCAGTAAGCATAACCTCTATTTCAGAGAGCCGGTGGAAGGTGTGAACCGGTATGGAGCGCGCTGAACTCGTTTGACGTAAATTGCTTCAGGCTGATCTGCCAAATATGGATCAATGAGTGGACATGAATGTCAATTAGGGTGGTACCGCGGGCGATAGCCCGTCCCTAAAGATCAAAGCAATGTCCACTTTTTATTTTTTGTTGAGGGAGGGTTATTATTGAAGTATCAATTCGCTGAAATTGAAGAAAAATGGCAGCGCCAGTGGGATCAGGATGATGCATTCAAAGTGGTCAACAATCCGGAGGCCAAAAAGTACTATGCTCTCGAAATGTTTCCTTATCCGTCAGGCAAACTTCACATGGGGCACGTTCGCAACTATTCCATTGGTGATGTCGTCGCCAGATTCAAAAAAATGCAGGGGTATAATGTTCTGCATCCAATTGGGTGGGATGCTTTTGGACTACCGGCCGAAAACGCGGCAATCGCGAATCAGATTCACCCTGATATCTGGACCAAGAGCAACATAGCTGAAATGAAGAAGCAGCTCAAACGCCTGGGACTCAGCTACGACTGGGACCGTGAAGTGACTACTTGTATGGAGGACTATTACAAGTGGACACAATGGCTTTTCGTCAAGTTTTTTGAACAGGATCTTGTTTATAAGAAGAAGTCACCGGTTAACTGGTGTACTTCGTGTGAGACCGTCCTCGCAAACGAACAGGTCGTAGGCGGCTTCTGTGAGCGTTGTGACAGTCCCGTCGTCAAGAAAAATCTGTCACAGTGGTTCTATAGAATTACTAATTATGCAGACCGGCTTCTTGAGGACATCGAGACCCTTCACGGTTGGCCTGAAAAAGTTAAAACCATGCAAAAGAACTGGATTGGCAAGAGCACTGGCGCTGAAATTGATTTTGCAATTGATGGATTTGATAAAAAACTCAAAGTTTTCACAACCAGACCGGACACGCTCTATGGATGTACTTATATGGTTCTGGCGCCAGAGCATCCCTATGTCGCTGAATTAACTGCCGGCACTGAATATGAGACACCAATCCGTGAATTTGTCGATCGCCTTGCGCGCATCTCAGAAATTGAGAGAACTTCGACGGAAGCGGTCAAGGAAGGCCTGTTTACAGGCCGCTACGCGATTCATCCAATGACAGGCGCTCTGATTCCTGTATTTGTTGCCAACTATGTTTTGGTGGAGTATGGCACAGGCGCTATCATGGCAGTTCCTGCCCATGATGAGCGGGATTACGACTTTGCAAAGAAGTATGGTCTCGAGATCATCGAGGTCATACGCCCGGCAGATGCTGAAGGTGACTACCAACAGACACTCTTTACCGGTAAAGGTGTCATGGTTAATTCCGGACCTTTTGATGGTCTGACTACAGAAGAGGGTACTCAAAAAATTGTCGAGCGCCTGGCAGCTGAAGGATCCGGAAATGCAACGACAAACTTTAGAATCAGGGACTGGCTCGTGTCCCGTCAGCGCTACTGGGGTTGTCCAATCCCTATGGTCAATTGCCCGACTTGCGGTATTGTTCCGGTTCCGGTTGAAGAACTTCCGGTCGTATTACCGAGAGATGTCAAGTTTTCCGGCAAAGGCGAATCTCCATTGCTGACAAGTGAAACCTTCATGAATGCCGCTTGTCCAAAATGCGGCGGTCATGCGGTTCGCGAGACGGATACCATGGATACGTTTGTCGACTCTTCTTGGTATTTCTTGAGATATACAGATCCTCATAATGAAACACTGCCTTTCTCCAAAGAAGCTGCCAGCTATTGGATGGAAGTTGACCAGTATATTGGCGGTGTAGAACATGCTATACTGCATTTACTCTATTCACGTTTCTTTACCAAGGTAATGTATGATCTCGGATTGTCGCCTGTCGGAGAACCGTTCAAGAATCTTCTGACTCAAGGTATGGTTCTGAAGGATGGCGCAAAGATGTCGAAATCCAAAGGGAACGTCGTCAGTCCGGATGAGATTATTGCAAAATATGGCGCAGATACAGCACGTCTCTTTATTTTGTTTGCTTCGCCGCCTGAAAAAGACCTTGAGTGGTCAGATGAGGGTGTGGACGGCGCACACCGCTTCTTGAACAGGGTGTTCAGAGCGGTAACAGATGAAGAGGCACTCAAGGGGAGCGGTGAAATCGTTCTGACCTATGAAGATGAAAAGGCGCTCAATTATGTCATGCATCGCACCATCAAAAAAGTCTCTGAGGACATTGAAGATCGATTTAATTTCAATACGGCCATCAGTGCCGTTATGGAGCTTGTCAATGAGATGTACCGTTACCGTGAAAGCGGTAAAGACCGCTGGAATGCACCTCTTTATGGAGTCGCTGCTGAAACTCTGATCAAACTAATGGCACCGTTTGCGCCACATTTGATGGAAGAACTTTGGCTGGTGCTTGGCAAAGAGGGAAGTGTTCACGAAGTGGCATGGCCAACTTATGACGCAAAAGCTCTGATTCTGGATGAAATTGAATTTGCCGTTCAAATCAATGGCAAAGTCAGAGAGCACTTGGTGGTTTCAAAAGACGCTACTCAAGAGGAAATTCAGAAGTCTGCCTTAGCTCTGGAAAAAATTTCTGATGCTTTAAATGGCAAACAAATTGTCAAAGTTGTAGTCGTCCCTAAGAAACTCGTCAATATCGTTGTGCGGTGATGAAAATGAGTACAAAATTTAATCCAATCATTCAGTCCTATATTCCACTGGTAAAAGGCATAGCCGCGACTTTTGGAAGCCGCTGCGAAGTGGTCCTGCATGACTTTACTGATCTGCAGCATTCCATAGTCGCCATCGAGAACGGCCATGTGACTGGCAGAAGCTCAGGAAGTCCAATGACGGAGGCGTCGCTTAAACTGGTTCAGAATGGTAAAGTTGATGAAGATATCATCAACTATACCGGAAAGAGCGCGGATGGGCGTGTTCTGAAGTCGACGACCGTGTTCATCAAAGACGAGCATCAAAAGGTGATTGGATGTTTCTGCATCAATTTTGACATCACTGAGCTCGTCGGAGCAAGATCTGTTTTAAATGACATCATGAAAATTTCTGAGGATTTTCAAGAGCGCCAAAATGATTCAAAGAACCTCAATGTAGTTAGTGTTGTCTTGACGGATCTGGTAAAGGAAACATTGGATGAAGTTGGAAAACCTATCATCTACCTTTCCAAAGATGACAAGGTTATGATGGTGGATCGACTGGATCAGAAGGGTGCATTTCTGATAAAAGGCGCAATTGATTATGTCGCCAATGTCTTGTGTGTTTCAAGGTACACTATATATAATTACCTGGATGAAATCCGGGAAACAAAATAGGAGGCGTTATTGTGAGCACAGTTATGAAACCCAAAGTTATTTCAACAGATAAGGCGCCAGGCGCAGTTGGACCTTATTCCCAAGGTATGAATGCAGGCCCGTTCATTTATGTATCAGGTCAGCTTCCAATCAATCCGGCGACAGGTGAACATTACAAGGAGATCGAGCAGGCTGCGAGACAATCACTTGAAAATTGCAAAGCTATCGTTGAAGCAGGCGGCGGTTCCCTTGAAACAATTGTCAAAGTCGAGATTTTTATCCGTGACATTTCGCTGTTCGCAAGAATGAATGCGGTCTACGCAGAATTCTTTGGTGATCATAAGCCGGCGAGAGCTGCAGTTGAAGTTTCCAAGCTGCCACTGGACGCAGTGATTGAAATTCAAATGATCGCGTTTACAGGGACTCACGCATAAGATTTTGAGATAATTGAACGCGCAAAAAGGCAGTGTCCGTAAGAATGGACACTGCCTTTATTTGCGTTTAGATAAAAACTATTACCGAGGTCTAAAGGTCGAGTCAGGACGGCGAGCCCGTGTCGAATGGGCTGCAGCCGGATGGGTTGTTGCCTTCGAAGAGGGCCTGCGCCTGGTCTTCTTGTTTAATTTTGACATAATCAGACGCCATAGCATCAAAGAAAGAATCACCTTGATGCCCAAGAGAACCAGTGCTTTTGGTGATGTGTCGAATCTGAGCCAGCTGTGGTTAAAAAGCGTTGTTTCACCCAGCGCTGATTTGTCGGTGATTTCATTCAAAGTGATCAGCGGCGCTTCAGTCAGTAGTTTGCCATTCCCGAAGTAACGGATCGTGCCGATACGCTGACCTTCCTTGACTGGCAATTCAAAATCCGGCATCATTTCCGTTTCAAAGGTAATCTCTTCTGGGTCCAGTGAGTTCGGAATTAGAGCCTTTATATCGTCACCTGAATAGAGGGGAATTTTAACCTTTTTATTGCCGCTATATTCGAAGTAACTGATCAGCTCGTGCTTGCTCGCAAAAGTGTGCGCGTTGAAATTCTCAAACCCATAGTCGATCAAAGTTCTTGTGTCAAGATAAAGAAAATTGCCTTGTGCTTTAAGAATGACGGAGATTAAATTTTTGCCGTCTTTGGTGGCACTGCTTATGAAGCATTGTTGCGCAGCGTTGGTATAGCCAGTTTTTAATCCGGTGATGGCATCATATTTGATGTTGATGGTCTGACCGCGATAATCAATTTTATTGCCGGAACCCGTGCCATATAAAAATCTGTTGCTGTTGGCAAAGTGTCTGTTCTCAGGCTGTTTATTGGTAGGTGGGATATCATAACTGATTGTTTTTACGATCTCTCGAAGTTTTTCATGTTTTATGGCTTCCAGTGCGATTCTTGACAGGTCATAAGCTGTTGTAACATGTTCCGGATCCGGAAGTCCATGTGGATTGGTAAAGTGTGTATTCAGCGCGCCGAGTTCTGCTGCTCGCTGGTTCATTTTTTCGGCGAACGCTTCAATACTGCCTGAATCATAGATTGCGAGGGCTTCTGCGACATCATTCGCTGAAGCCAGGAGCAACGCGTGAAGCATTTGTTCGATGGTCAGGATCTCGCCTTCAATTATGTAAATACGACTGCCTGTAGCCATGGGGGATTTTGAATCTATAGTTACAGTCTCATTCAATTCGTGATTTTCCAGAATGAGCAGCGCAGTCATCAATTTTGTGGTGCTGGCCGGAAACATCAATTCATGACTGTTTTTCTCAAAGAGCATTTGATGGCTGTCACTGTCTATGAGGATTGCAGATTGCGCATTTATATCAGCCGGAGTCAAAGCAAATGCCACCGCACTGCTATAAAGCACAGACAAACTGCAAATTATGGTCAACGCTGCTGTTTTAAGTTTTTTGATTGTCACTTGAACACCATCCCTTGCGTTTTCTTAAAAAATATTATAACATGAATTTGCTTATAGAAAAATAACAATAAATAACAAATAAAGCAAATGGAGGATTTTATGAGATCGATTACGGGTTTATTTTTAATAGCTGTCATTGCAGTACCTGCAGCTGTTTATCAGATTTCGGAAATGACTTCCTTTAAACTGCATGCCATGGAGAGTGAAGCATCTGCTAAGATCGTGACGGAGACCACCAACGAGGTTGTCATAGGGGACTCTTCAAAAAAAGAAGGCGAACCAATATCAAACAAAACAGCAGCTGTACGTCAGGAAATCGAGGATGAAAAGCAAACCCTCCACGATGAAAAAAAAGTTGAAAACTTTGAATCCGAAGAATCTGAAGATGAGAAAAGTGCGACTCTGACGCCACTGCAATTCATAAATCAAATGCCCTTGGATGCTTGGCTGGAAATTAGAGGAATTGGGCAAGTTACCGCTGAAAGGATCTTAAAATTCAGAAAAGAAAAAGGCGGATTTGCATCACTGGATACTCTGCTTGAAGTTAAAGGGATTGGCCCGGCCAAGCATGCAGCCATTATGGAATGGGTTGAACAGAACAATAAAAAGACGGATTAATGTCATTCAAAGAAGGAAGCCCCTACGTATTATGGCTTGGCAACTTGCATGCATTGAGAAATTGAATGTGTATTGTAGCCGTTAGTTTGATATAATTAACGGGATAATGCAATAATAGACTGGAGGTGGCTGCCATGGAAGCCAAACGTTTGACACAACTCAGCAACAGCTCTGGCTGAGCGGCCAAAATAGGGCCGGAAACCCTGGCACAAGTTTTGTGTCTTTTACCGAAATTCGAGAGCGACCGACTGCTTGTCGGTCTTGATACATCAGATGATGCGGCCGTTTATAAGTTGAATGAGGATACGGCATTAATCCAGACACTTGATTTCTTCACCCCTATAGTGGATGATCCTTATCAATTTGGTCAGATTGCTGCCGCGAATGCACTGAGTGATGTCTACGCAATGGGCGGTGTTCCTCTGATCGCCCTGAATATTGTAGCGTTCCCCAATTGTCTGCCCATAGAGGTACTTGGTGAGATCCTGCGGGGCGGCGCTGATAAAGTAAAGGAAGCAGGTGCTTTGCTGGTAGGCGGACACTCCATAGAGGACAATGAGCCTAAATACGGGCTGTCAGTGACGGGCACTGTTCATCCTGACAAGGTTCTTGCCAACTCTACGGCTAAACCTGGGGATGTTCTCATTTTAACGAAACCTGTTGGCTTGGGTATACTAAATACGTGCATTAAGGAGGAATTGCTGGATCAGTCCTTGGTGGATGAAGCCATCCATGTCATGGCGACGCTCAACAAAGTCGCTGCAGAATTGATGATAGAGACAGGCGCAAATGCCTGTACGGATATCACCGGGTTTGGATTGATAGGCCATGCGCTGGAAATGGCCGAGGGAAGCAATGTCAGCATTGAACTCGACAGTCACTTTGTCCCCGTCATGAGAGGCGCAATAGAAAATGCTTCAATGGGCTTGGTTCCGGCAGGCACCTACAAAAACAGAGATTATGCCGGTGAACGTGTCTGGATTGATCCTGCAATTTCGGAAGCTATGATTGACGTGCTTTATGACCCTCAGACCTCTGGGGGGCTTCTGATTTCACTTGAGCCTGAACGCGCTCAAATTTTGGAGGACCTGTACCGGGAAAAACTCCAGACGGCATTTGCGAGAGTGGGCAGGGTTACAGAACGTGGTGATATTGCACTGGTTGTTCGACCATAGTAATAAATAATATAGGCCTGTCAGGCCATTATTGAGGTGTCTGTTGTGAGAAAGAATTTACTGCGCGCTATTCCAAAAGTGGATGAACTTATTGCAAATGAGCAGGTTCAGGGACTTCTTGAATTTGCGCCACGCAATCTGGTACTGGAAGTGATCCGGGAGGCTTTGTCAGAGCTCAGGCAACTGCTTGTCAGTGTCGAAGAAACTGCGCTGCCTGAAAGTCTGGATATGACAGCCCTGATCAAAACCATCTCAGACGAAGTGGAAAAGAGAAATGGCTATCATTTAAAACGCGTCATCAATGCCACAGGCGTTGTCATTCATACCAACCTCGGCAGATCCTTGCTTGCGCCTTCTATTGCGCAGCATTTATCAGAGGTGAGCTGCTATTACTCGACATTGGAATATGATTTGGAGACCGGAAAGCGCGGCACGCGCTATTCTCACGTTGAGTCACTTCTTTGCGAACTGACGGGCGCCGAGGCGGCACTCGTCGTCAATAACAACGCAGCGGCCGTAATGCTCGTGTTATCGACAATCTGTGCAGGAAAAGAAGTCGTAGTGTCCAGAGGACAGCTCGTCGAGATCGGCGGAGCGTTTAGAGTGCCGGATGTTATGAGGGCCAGCGGTGCTGAGCTGGTTGAAGTCGGAACGACCAACAAGACTCATCTGAAAGACTATGCGGCTGCCATTCGAGAGCAAACGGCAGCGGTATTAAAAGTGCATACCAGCAACTATAGAATTCTGGGCTTTACAAGTGAAGTGGAGATTGAGGCACTTTCAGGCCTTTGCCGCGAAAAAAACATCCCGCTTATCGAAGATTTGGGAAGCGGCTCATTGATAGATTTATCACAATATGGATTGATGAAAGAGCCTACTGTTATTGAAAGCATGAGAGCTGGTGCTGATGTGGTGACCTTCAGCGGTGACAAAATGTTGGGCGGGCCGCAGGCGGGCATCATTCTCGGCAGGAAGACCTGGATTGATGCTATGAAGAAAAACCAACTGACCAGAGCATTACGAGTGGATAAAATGACGCTGTGCGCATTGGAAGCGACGCTGAAGCTTTACAGAGATCCAGAAGCTGTCCGTCGGGAAATTCCTACAGTTCGCATGCTGACGGAACGTCAGGATGCAATTTTACCAAGGGCAATTGAATTGCAGGTGCAGATTGAAGCCCTGGGCTCTGCCTATGAGTCGTCCTTGTACGAAACCGCCAGTGAAGTGGGCGGCGGTTCATTGCCGCTTGAAAAACTGCCAACATGGGCTGTTTCTGTCAAGCATTCAGAGCAGTCCACCCAGCGGCTGACGGAGGCTCTCAGGGCCAGACGTCTGCCAATTGTAGCGCGTGTTGCTGAAGATCGGTTGATCTTCGACCTCAGAACCGTCCAAGACGGCGAAGCTGATGTCATTGTTCAGGCGCTTCGAGAGCTGATGTAAAGGGGAGTCACTATGGCACATGTCATCATAGGAACCGCCGGTCATATAGACCATGGAAAAACAAGTCTGATTCGAGCCTTGACAGGTATAGAAACGGATCGATTTGAAGAAGAAAAGAGAAGAGGCATCACCATAGACTTGGGCTTTGCTTATTTTGATCTGCCAAGCGGCCGACGCGCAGGCATTGTTGATGTTCCGGGCCATGAACGGTTTATTCGAAATATGCTTGCAGGTGCCAGCGGCGTGGACCTGGTTCTGCTGGTCATCTCAGCGGAAGAGGGGGTCATGCCTCAGACCCAGGAGCATTTAGACATTCTGTCATTATTGGATGTCAAAAAAGGCATAGTTGTTTTGACCAAATCAGATCTGGTGGATCCGGACTGGCTCGATATGGTTCGGGAAGAAATCAGAGAGAAATTGAAGGGGAGTTTTCTGGAAGAGGCGCCTATGATGAGCGTTTCATCTGTTACCCGTCAAGGGCTGCCTGAGTTGGTTGACTTGATAGATAAGATGCTTGAGCAGGTAGAACCAAAAAAAATTCAGGAAACCCTGAGGCTTCCTATTGATCGCGTGTTTACCATGACCGGATTTGGCACGGTGGTCACCGGGACTCTGGTAGAGGGCATTCTTAAAGAAGGCGATTCGGTTGAAATTTACCCTAACGGAAAAATGAGCCGTGTTCGAATGATTCAGGTCCATGGCGAGGCGGTCAAGGAGGCATTTGCCGGCCAACGTGTTGCTGTTAATCTGGCAGGTCTGACCAAGTCAGAACTCCACAGGGGAGATGTGCTGGCAAAGCCGGGAAGCCTGAGAACGACGCATATAATTGACGCTACGATGAAATTGCTGGAATCAACAGAGCGTACTGTCCACCACTGGATGCGCGTTAGATTGTATCAAGGCACAAAGGAAGTCCTGTGCAGGGTGGCACTCCTCAACAGAGAAGTGCTTAATCCGGGAGAGTCCTGTTTTGTGCAGCTGCACCTTGAGGAAGAAGTCGCGTTTAAATATGGCGATCATGTGGTCATTCGGTTTTATTCGCCGCTTGAGACCATCGGCGGAGGTGTAATATTAGACCCGAATGCACACAGGCACAAGCGGTTCAAGGAAGAAGTCCTGGATCAGCTTGCACTGCGGAGTCTTGGAGACAGCCGGCAAATCATCTCGGATCTCATTTTCAGGGAAAGTGCTGTGTGTCCGGATACGTCAGGACTGACGGTCTCATCGGGGCTTCCGCCTGCTGAAGTGGCATCGTTAGTTGAAACACTTCTGAGTGAGGGTGAGATCATTCAAGTGGGGGATTCCAGACTTGTTCACGCTGCTTTTATAGAAGAGCGGGGAGAGACGCTGATTCGCTTGTTGAATGAGTACCACCAGAAAAATCCGCTTAGAGCGGGGATTTCCAAAGAAGAGATCCGCAGCAAACTTTTTGCTGGTATGAAAGGTCGATTGTTTGATGACGTCTTGAATCTTTATCTGCAAAAAGAGCTGATCAAAGTCAATGGGAGCACAGTTATGCTCTCGGGCTTTGAAATTGAACTTTCTGGCGCGCAGAACTCAAAGGCGGAAGCATTGCTCAAACTTTATAAAGAAAGCGGCTATAATGTGCCCAATTTGCCGGATGCCCTTGCTACCTGTCAATTCAGCAATAAGGACAAGGATTTGCTGGAGCTGATTTTTGAACAAGGAAAATTAGTCAAAATTAATGATGCCATAGTGCTGGATCGCGAGCATTTTGATGAGGCTAAAAATCGCCTTGAAACGCATTTTAGAAGCAATGAAACTTTGAATTTGGGCGATTTCAGGGATTTGCTCCAGACATCGAGAAAAGTCGCCGTACCGCTGCTTGAATACTTTGACGCAAACAGAATTACGGTTCGGGATGGCGATGTGCGCCGGATGCGAAGGACGAATGCATAGAGACCTTGAAAACCATAACGGGGATGGTGTCAAATGGACGAAAAATTACTGGTCGTGGATGATGAACCAATATTATTGAAAGGCTTGAAATTCAGTCTGGAGCAGGATGGTTACCAGGTGGAAGTGGCCGTAGACGGAATTGAAGCGTATGATAAGATTCTGGAGAACGGCTACGATCTGATAGTGCTCGATCTGATGCTGCCTGGCATGGATGGGCTCGAAGTTTGCAAACGCGTCAGGGAGACATCTATGGTGCCTATCATCATGTTGACTGCCAAAGGAGAAGATTCAAGCAAGGTATTGGGACTGGAGTACGGTGCAGATGATTATCTGACAAAGCCTTTCAATATACTTGAGCTTAAGGCTAGAATCCGGGCGATCCTTCGCCGTGCCAGCTTTGCGGATCAAAATGTCACGACTAGCCAGTTGAATGTCGGGGATTTCAGCATCAACACCCTTGGGAGAAAGGTGGCTATTCAAGGCAGAGAAATCAATCTGACTGCCAAGGAGTTTGACCTGCTTTTACTGTTAATCCTTCAAAGGGATAAAATTTTCTCGAGAGAGGAACTTCTGGAAAAGATTTGGGGCTATGAGTACTTTGGAGATGTTCGAACAGTGGATGTCCATATTCGAAGACTCAGGGAGAAGATTGAGGACAACTCATCAGCTCCGCGTTATATCATGACGAAATGGGGAGTCGGCTATTATTTTAACGAAGACTAGACGTTTTATCAGTATCCGGTGGAAACTCGTTTTTACCTACCTGATACTGATGTTCATTACTATGCTTCTGGCCATTTCCTTCATTGGAAGCACACTTCGAACCTCCTATATACGCGACAGGAACATAAGTTTGCTGACACAGGTTAACATCCTGTCAAACCAAATTACACCGAATTTTTATGGCATTCAAATGGAAAATACACGCACCTATCTGCAGGATCTGATCAAAGGTTACAGTCTGGATATCAATGCAAGGATTCTGCTCTTGGACAATACCGGGACAGTTCTGATAGATTCCTATGACGCCATGCTGGGTGAAAATTTTATTGCTTTGACAGAGGTTCAATCAGCGCTTGAAGGATACGACTCAAATCAAGTTTATAAGCTGCCAAACGGTGAAAATGTCATGTATGTCGGAGTGCCAATCTCCGAACGGAATGAAGTAATGGGGGTTGTTCTGGCATCATCGTCCATAGACGACTTGCTGCAAAATGTCAATCTGACACTCAGGCGCGTCGCGCTTTTGTCCGGGATTGGGCTCTTGTTTACGGGGATGGTGGCATTTCTCTTCGCTCAGGTCATTGCATCACCAATCGAAAAAATGATCCAGTTGGTACGGTCATTTTCCAGGGGGAATTTTGGCGTCTCAATCAAGATTGAAGCCAATGACGAGATTGGCCAATTGGCAGAATCGTTTAATGACATGGCGTCAAAAATTAATCAAGTGGATGAGCAGCGCAGGAAATTTGTTTCCAACGTCTCACATGAACTGCGTACACCGCTGACTTCCATGAAAATCATTTCTGAAACGCTTCTGCATCAACCCTCCTGGGATGAAAGCGTCTACAGGGAATTTATGCAGGATATTGATGGTGAGGTTTCCCGGCTCAATCGAATTGTGGACAGCTTGCTTTACCTGGTGGATCTGGAGCGTGATGAGCTCGTTCTGGAAACTCAGATCACCTATTTGAATTATGTGGTTCATAATGTGGTCAGAAATTTGAAACCTATAGCGGACCAAAAGCATATCCGCATTGAGATAGAGGAACGGGACCGACTGCAGTTTCATATGGATCAGGGAAAGATTCAGCAGTGTCTGATTAACCTCGTAAGCAATGCCATCAAGTATACACCGGAGAATGGGAAAATCAGGATTTCAGTGTTCAGAGAGATAAATGACGCTTGCGTTTCCATTTCTGATACCGGCATAGGCATCCCTGAAAAAGATCTCAATCATATCTTTGACAGATTTTACAGGGTTGACAGAGCCAGAGCAAGAACGACTGGCGGAAGCGGTCTTGGTCTTTCCATTGCCAAGCAGATTGTAACTCTCCATGGCGGCGACATTCAAGTCTCAAGCGTCATCAATACCGGTTCTACCTTTACAGTTCGGCTTCCTATAAGGTATCCGGGGGTAGGCGCATGAAGAAAATTATGATTTTGACCCTGTTGGTCTTTGCCGGTTTGGTAGGGGTCTTCAGCTTGTACCAATTTTTTTCCAACTCGGCTATCACTCAGACAGAATTGCCGCCCGAACTCGCTATAGATCCGGAACCGTCGGACATGAAAGTCAGGGTAAACCTTTATTTTCCATTTGACAACAAACTGAGAATTGAGGAGCGCATTGTTACAGTCACACAGGAACGCCTTGAGGAAGCTATAGCAAACGAGCTGCAAAAGGGTCCCAAAAATCTGGCTTACACCAATCTATTCAGCGGTGAGGTTCGAATTCTTGATGTTCGCGTCAGCAATAATATTGCCTATGTCAATCTATCCGAAGCGTTTCTGGAACAAAGTTATGTTGGCAATGAGAAAAGCGAGCTTTTCGTCTGGTCCATAGTCAACTCGTTTTCTGATATTGATGAGGTTTATCGCGTTCAAATTCTAATAGAGGGAAGACGAAGGGACGTCCAGATTGGAAACTCAAACCTCTATCAGTTGCTGACCAGTAATACTTCATTTATTTATGAGGACCGCAGATATCCCTCCAATAGTGTCATTGAATTTATTGAAGCGGTTTCTGAGCGCCGCTATGATCTGGCATACACCTATTTGACCGAGGAAAGTCAGGAGGCATATGCCTACGAAGACTTCAAAGTGGTTGTAGAAAGCCATTTTGCTGCCTTCAATGGTTTTAGGCGGACAATCCATTTTACACAAGGATTTTCAGATTCCTGGATTGTCTACGTTAAGTACGACAGCGCGGACAGAACAGACGCGGAAATCACCACCAGCCGGTTCGATCTGTGGGAGGTCGTTCAAGTGGGCGAGGATTGGAAAATTATTTTTAATAAATAGGCTCGCCTACGGACAACTTCCCTTCGCAGCTTAAATAATGGTTTGTTTATGTGAATAAAAAAAGAAGAGGAAGTCGGTGCGCAAGGGCTAAAGGCCATGCACCGACTTCCTCTTCTTTTGAAAATTTTGGCGGGAGTACGTGGGAATCGAACCCACCCGAGAAGCTCTGAACTCCTCACACTGGTTTTGAAGACCAGAGGACACACCAGCACCCATCTACTCCCAAGATAGGCACGAAATAAATTATACCACAAGGATCATACCTCGACAAGGTTGATTATGTTTTTTTCTTCTTGCTGGTCATCTTTGACTCTTCACCCTTCAGAAGCTTTCGGATATTGGAATGATGCCTGAAGATGACCAGAATTCCCATCAAGAGAGACGCGATTTGATACATTGGCGTAGGGTCAGTGAAATAGACCAGGATTGGGAATAAGACAGCCGAAATGATGGAAGCCAAGGACATATAACGCGTCAAAAAAAGAATAGTGAACTGCAGTATGATTAATAGGACGCCAATCAATGGCGCTGTGCCGAAAATCATGCCCGCTGAGGTTGCGACGCCTTTACCGCCCTTAAACTTGAGTGTCACTGGATAGCAGTGGCCAATGACGGCGAAAAGTGAAGCAACAGCAGCGGCTTCCTGCCCCGCAAGAGCATTTCCGATCAAGGCAGGAACAAGACCTTTCAAGAAATCGCCTAAAAAAGCGACGATGCCAGCTTTTTTTCCGAGGACGCGATAGACATTGGTAGCGCCGGTGTTGCCGCTGCCGTAGTTTCTAATGTCAATATGTCCCATCATTTTACTGGCTAGATAGGAACATGGGATGCAGCCGAACGCATACCCGAGTAATGCATACCCTATGAGTGATATTCCCGATAGGGTGAATAGGCTTTCTGTAGCCATAGGACACCTCCTGACTCCGTCAATTTTAACACATTCAGTCCTTGTACTCCAGATGAAAATGTGAAGGTTTGGCACTAAAATCCGCAAAATCTAAACCGGATCCAATTGATTATTGATCTGTATGTCAGTGGGTGAATGAGGCAGCTGAATCCGGGTATGAGTATTTTGCACGGCGACAAGATTATAATAAAGAAGGCGGGCGTGAAGATATGGAGTTCATCATGGAGCGAAAATTAAGAATTGGCATCAGTGCCTGTATGTATGGATCAAAAGTTAGATACAACAATAAAGGATGGGATATGCTGGAACCCCTGGGCAGAGAGCGCAGTGATTTCATTTGGCACCCTGTGTGTCCTGAAGTGCTGGCGGGACTGGGTGTGCCCAGAGATGCCATTCGCATCTCTGGTCCCAGCGGCAGTGACGTATGGACGCATCAAGCCAAAGTGGTTTCCTCCGGTGGGAAGGAAATCAGCAAATCGTTGATGAACAGCAGCGAATTTTGCATTAAGCTATTAAAAGACGCAAAGGTTGACGCATTTATTTACATGGAAGGCAGTCCTTCCTGCGGCGTATATCGGACCACCCTCAGGGACAAAAGGCTGGGTAAGCCGCCGGGAGTTTTTGGTCACAGACTTCTCGAAGAAGCCTTTTTCCTGATTCCTGCAGCAGATCTTCAGAGTCCCCTCAGGTGGTGGGACTGGCGCAGGCGGCTGTATGCGTTTGCTTGGTTGAAGGATGCAAAACTTGAGAACAAAGCGGATTTATATGCGATCTGGCACAGAATGAAATTTGTCTGCCAAGAGGTCGATCAGGTCAACGCGAGAGCATTTGGTCACCAAATAGCGAATTTGGAAGATCCAATAGCATTGGAGCGCTTGGAAGCGCTTCGCTTTGAAATTCTTATGATGCTTCGAAAACCTTCGACGCCGGCCAGAATTAAGAACATGCTGTGGAAAAATTATACCCATGTCCGAAAGAAGCTCGGTCACGATATTGAGGGGATTTTAAAACCGGAGGATGAGCGTGGGATAACCAAGCTGGCGGAGGAGTTGATCCTCATGGAGCGGATTGCGTTTGAAAATGATGTGCTCATGGGAACGACACCAATCAGCAATCGCGGTCGCAAAGGACGCTGATTGGATAACAGTGCCATACAGTGACTTGAGTCACGCAGTTTACGAGGAAAAGTGAAGGTGAAAGGGGGGAGGGCTGGTGCTGCTGTGAGCGCAAACTCATTGGGAGGTGCCGGCCTGACGCTTTGAGAGGATTACTTCTGCTTTATAGGGATTTTCGTTTGGAGGATCAGACCGCACTTTTTTGCGCATTGGAAGAAAATGATGAGCTGGGGATCCTGTGGATCTATGATGAAAAGGAAGAGGGGATCCCTTGGGCGTCGAGGGAGAGCTGTCATGGGCTCCGGACCAGACTGACGGCATTTCGGCAATTTAATGACTTGCTGATGACCATTGGCCATGAAGCATCACTGATTGTGGGCAATTACAAAGAGGTGCTGATGACCCTGAGACAGCAGACCTATCCTTTTGACGCCGTCTATTTCAACCGTTTCTATGACCGTGCCGGAAGGGCGGTGGAAGCGGCGGCGGCTGAGACAGGCGCAATGGTGTGTCCCCACGAGGATGTGACGATTTTTCATCCTTCAGAAATTTTAAAAAAGGACGGAACCTCTTATCAAATGTTTACACCTTACTACAGACAGTGGCTGGACCGGTTTCTTCGGACTACGGTTTCATCAGGACGACAGGCGCTGAGGCCACGGGCAAAATCAGTGGCTTTGACGAGTGAATCTATGACACTGGTGAAGGGCAGGGCGATTGAGTCAGCACATCCGGTTCTGGAAGGCGGTTATGCTGCCATGATAACGCAGTGGCGCACTTTTCTTGAGGATCAGCTGGTGCATTATTCTGAGCGTCGTGATTTTCCGTCCCTACAGGCAACCTCTGGCATGTCGGTTTATTTGAATACGGGGATGCTTTCGCCGCGTCAATTCGTATCGGATCTCGTCCGTTATCCGGGTCACGAGCCGGTGTTGAGGCAATATGTTTGGCGAGAATTTTATTTGCAGCTTCTCAGACATTACCCTCATGTGCTGGAGACAGCTATGAGGCCGGAATACAAATCTGTGCGCTGGGAAAGAAATCCTGAATATTTTGAAGCGTGGTGTCAAGGAAGAACGGGAGTGCCTATTGTCGATGCGGCAATGAGATGTCTGAAACATGAAGGCAGGATGCATAACCGACTGAGAATGGTGGCGGCCAGTTATCTTGTGAAGGATCTTCACGTCAACTGGCAGCTCGGTGAACAGTACTTTTTTGAACAACTTGCGGACTCTGAACCGGCGCTTAATAATGGCGGCTGGCAGTGGAGCGCTTCTACCGGGACTGACGCACAGCCCTATTTCAGGGTGTTCAACCCTTGGCAGCAGTCTCTTCGCTATGATGCGGCTGCGACGTTCATGAAATTATGGCTGCCTGAGGTGGGGAGCGCTCCGGCAGTGCTGTTTCATAAACCCGGAGGGCTTGGGCGCTATGGCTACCCGGAGGTGATCGTAGATCACGGTGCTGCGGTGAGAATGACTAAGGCACTCTATCAGGAAGCCAGGCAGGCTTACTTAAAAGAATTGAACAGGGAATAAACGGAAATGGAGACTGGAGACTTACGACTACTGGATCAAATACCAATAGACGTAGGTCTCTTTTGGTTCACGACTGTTGGCATCATTTTCCTCCATCTCCTGATTTTTTTAATCCTTCAACTCGAACGGTGTTCACAAATTGTTTACATTTCAGTAGTTGTAAGGCTTCTGAGGACAGGATATAATTCATCTGAGTGTTATCAATTAGAGGTGGATTATATGAACGCATTATGGATTGCGGGGCTCGACGTGGGATCAACGACCTGCAAGATGGTTGTGATGGATGAGCATCGTGAGATTCGATATCAAGAGTACAGACGCCACATGTCTGATATTAAAGGTACTGTAAAAACTATGATCACCGAGGTGTATGACATCTTTGGAGATCTGGAGTTAAAGTTCAAGGTCACAGGTTCAAGCGGATTGCTGATCAGTGACCTTCTTGGCATTCCTTTCGTTCAGGAAGTCATTGCCGGCACCAAAGCCATTGAGGTGCTGTATCCAAAGACAGACGTCGCAATTGAGCTCGGCGGAGAGGATGCCAAAATTACATATTTTGGAACATCTTTAGAGCAGCGCATGAACGGTGTATGTGCCGGCGGAACCGGTGCCTTTGTCGATCAGATGGCCTCGCTGCTGAGTACGGATGCGTCGGGACTCAATGACATGGCGAAGAAGTACAAGGTCATTTATCCTATCGCGTCACGCTGTGGTGTCTTTGCAAAAACAGACATTCAACCTCTTCTCAACGAAGGTACTCCCAAAGAGGATATTGCCGTTTCGGTGCTGCAGGCCGTGGTCAACCAAACGATCAGCGGTCTCGCCTGCGGAAAGCCCATCCGGGGAAATGTCGCATTTCTTGGCGGCCCGCTCTTCTTCCTCTCCGAGCTGAGACGCCGGTTTGTGGAAACTCTGGACCTTAAACCTCACGAAATCATCTTTCCAGATCACGCCCACTATATGGTGGCTATTGGCGCTGCTTTGGAGGCGGAAGCAGTTGACGGCACTCTCCGTATGGGCGCGCTGATTCAAAAATTGCCGGATTTCGAATTGAAGGACGAGGAGCAAATTCCTGAGCTTGAGCCGCTATTCAAAGACGCCGAGGACCTTGAGGCTTTTCGGGCCCGTCATAAACAGGCAACTGTAGAGAGAGCTGACCTAAGCGCTGCCAGAGGACCAATTTTCCTTGGCATAGACGCCGGCTCCACGACGACTAAAGTCGTCGCAATAGATGACGATCACAGGCTTCTTTTCACTCATTACGGCTCAAATGGCGGAAGCCCTCTTAAATCCACCATCAGCGCTCTTAAAACTCTTTACGGCAAAATGCCTGCTTCTGCTTTCATAGGCTCGGCCACTGTAACGGGCTATGGGGAGCACCTGATCCGCGAAGCGATCAGGGTAGACCATGGAGAGATCGAGACGGTAGCGCACTACAAGGCAGCGGATCATTTTTTGCCCGGGGTCCAGTTTGTTATTGACATAGGCGGGCAGGACATGAAAAGCATGCGGATTAAAGATGGCTTCATTGAGAGTATTATGCTGAATGAAGCTTGTTCTTCGGGATGCGGTTCGTTCATTGAAACATTCGCGGGTTCTTTGGGACATCCTATTACAGAGTTTTCTGTCGCCGGCATGCAGGCCTCCCACCCTGTGGATCTGGGGACACGCTGCACTGTTTTCATGAACTCCAGAGTCAAGCAGGCTCAAAAGGAAGGCGCCAGTGTCGGAGACATCTCGGCGGGAATCTCTTATTCTGTCGTCAAAAACGCACTGTATAAAGTGATCCGTCTCAGAAATCCGGAAGAAATGGGTGAAAAAGTCGTCGTTCAAGGCGGCACGTTCTATAACGAAGCGGTCCTTCGAGCCTTTGAAAGAATTGTAGGCCGGGATGTCGTTCGCCCGGACATCAGTGGGATGATGGGGGCATTTGGTGCGGCGCTGATCAGTGCGAGAAATTATATTCCTGAAACGGTCTCTACACTTCTGCCTCTTGAGAAATTGGAGAGTTTCACTTATAAAACTTCTACAGCACGCTGCCAGACGTGCGGCAATCATTGCCTTCTCACTATAAATCAGTTTGAGGGAGGCAACCGCTTTGTCTCTGGCAACCGCTGCGAGAGAGGTCTTGGAGAGCATAAGAAACTTCAGGCGCCGCCGAATATTTACCAGTACAAATACGACAGACTGTTTGACTACAAGTCGCTTCCGGCTGAGTCGGCGGTTAAGGGAACCATCGGCATACCAAGGGTTTTAAACCTGTATGAGGACTATCCGTTTTGGCATACCTTCTTTACGAACCTTGGCTTCCGCGTGGTCATCTCCGGGCGTTCCTCCCACGACCTGTTCCAAAAGGGGATGGAGACGATCCCTTCTGAATCCGTGTGCTACCCTGCGAAGTTGGTTCACGGTCACATTGCGGACTTGATCGAGAAGGGCGTGGATCATATCTTTTATCCGTCGATCCCTTACGACATCAAGGAAGTGGATGCTGCGGAGAATCACTTTAACTGCCCAATTGTCACCTCGTATCCGGAAACTATTCGCGTTAACATGGACGAGGTGCGTCAAAACAAAATCCATTACATGAATCCGTTCCTGCCATTAAATGATGAAACAAGGCTGAAAAAGATCCTGACGCCGCTTATGGCTAACCAGTTCTCTCTGAAGAGCGGGGAGGTCCATAGGGCGATCCGCGCGGCTTATGAAGCGCTGGAGTCGTATAAAGCGGACGTACGCGCGAAAGGTGAGGAAATCCTGGCTTATATTAAGTCAAAGGGGACAAAAGGCGTCGTTCTGGCAGGGCGCCCCTATCACATTGATCCGGAAGTCAACCATGGCATTCCGAATGTCTTTGCCAACTATGGCCTGGCCGTTCTCTCCGAAGACGCCATTGCCCATCTCCACGAAGGCGATCGGACACTGCGGGTGCTGGATCAGTGGCGCTATCACAGCCGTCTCTACAATGCCGCTCACTTTGTGGCAGGGCAGAAGAATCTTGAACTCGTGCAGCTCAACTCCTTTGGATGTGGTCTGGACGCGGTCACGACGGACCAGGTCCAGGAGATCTTGAAGCGTCACGACAAGCTGTACACGCTCATCAAAATTGATGAAATCAACAATTTGGGTGCGGCGCGCATCCGGATCCGCTCACTTCTGGCGGTCATGAAGGAGCGGGACAAGGTCGACTACGAGCCGCAGCTGCTCTACGCGGCGGATGAAAAAATGCCGTTCACCAAAGCCATGAGGGCGACCCACACAATTTTGGCGCCTCAGATGTCGCCGATCCACTTTGACATGATGGAACATGCCTTTGCGCGGCATGGCTACAAGCTGGAGATTTTGCCATCGGTGGATACTGAAGCGATCAATGAAGGTCTGAAGTACGTCCACAATGATGCCTGTTATCCGTCCATACTCACCATTGGTCAGATTATGTCTGCACTGAAATCCGGACGTTATGACCTTGCAAGGACTGCAGTCATCATATCTCAAACCGGCGGCGGGTGCCGGGCTTCGAATTACATTGGATTTATCCGCAAAGCGCTGAAGGATGCGGACATGTCCCACATTCCTGTCATTTCCCTGAATTTTGGCGGCCTCGAGAAGTCTGAAGGCTTTAAGATGACCCTGCCGCTCATCAGACGCCTGATCCTGGGCATGCTGTACGGGGACGTGCTCAGCCGCGTGCTTTACAGAGTCCGGCCATACGAAAAGGTCAAGGGTTCTGCGAATGCCCTCTATCAGAAATGGTCCAAAATCTGCAGCCAAAATGTTGAGGATGGTCGGTTATCAACCTTTAAAAAGAATGTCACCCAACTGGTCCGGGAATTTGATACGCTGGAAATTATTGATACGCCTAAGCCGCGGGTCGGCATAGTCGGCGAAATTCTCGTCAAGTATCACCCGACTGCCAACAACAATATCATTGAGTTTCTGGAAACCGAAGGCGCGGAGGTTGTCGTGCCGGACCTTGCGGACTTCTTCCTCTACAGCAGCTACAACAACGTCATCAAGCACAATCTGCTGGCCGCCTCCTATTTCAAGAAAATGGCGGGCAATATTGCTGTCCAGTACATTGAGTCTTTCAGAGGTGTCATCAAGGATGCGCTGAATACAAGTAAGCGCTTTGAAGCGCCTAAGTCCATCATGCATAAGGCAAAAGGCGCCTCGCAAATTTTGTCTCTGGGCCATCAAACCGGAGAAGGCTGGTTCCTGACTGCGGAAATGGTGGAACTGCTCGAGTCCGACGTTTCGAATATAGCTTGTCTGCAGCCGTTCGCCTGCCTCCCGAATCACATTACCGGCAAGGGCATGATCCGGGAACTCAAGCTGAACTTCCCGAACGCGAATATCGCCGCAATCGACTATGACCCAGGCGCCAGTGAAGTCAACCAGATCAACCGCCTGAAGCTCATGCTGGCCAACGCGAAGAAGAATCTTGAAGCTGCCGCCAAGGCTGCCATTAAAGAGGAATAATGCAATTTGCCGATGGTTTCTTTCTCCAAACCCCAAACAAAGGTGCGTAGAGCCACAAGTTTACGGGTAGAAAGAGAAGGCGATTATAAGGCGTGAAACAGGAGGGTACAAGTTTCACTGGAGGTCGGCTTCCGACTCCCATGGATTCTGACGAACCCCTTCCAGATTTTAAAAGCCCGGACGGGGTAGCCTGTCCGGGCTTTTCAATACTGCTTTTCGAGTTGAATTATTCCAGATGTGGATTGGAGGGAATTTATGAGTTTCAGGACTTTGACAGAAAAAACGGGGATCTTTGAAAGCGCTGTCAGTATAGGGGTACTAAAACTGGAATCCGGCTTCGCCCTGATTGATTCCGGGGTGGAAGACAGTGCAGTCAAAAAAGCGCTGCAGGGTGTCGGTGATGGCTGGGGTACATTCAAGGCGATCCTCAACACCCACGCTCATGCGGATCACATTGGCGGCAATGCCTGGTCCATCCGAAACCGCGGGGTCAAGACCTATGCGCCTGATGGGGAAGCCCATTATATTGAACATCCGGATCTCGAACCCCACTTTCTCTTTGGGTGTGCGCCTATTCCTGAGCTGCTGAACAAATTTTATTGCGCCAAGGCTTCCGAGGTGCATCACCACTTAAGTCCCGGAAATTTTGAGATCGAAGACAGAAAGCTCACCCTGGTCGACCTGAAAGGTCACAGTCCAGGGATGCTGGGCGTGATCACGGAAGAAGGCCTGTTTCACGTCGCGGACGCTATTATGCCCGAATCCCTCGTTACCAAGCATAAGCTTATGTTTGTCCACAACCTGAGAGACCATTTGGAGACACTGGAACGGGCAGCAGGCCTGGAGGCCAGCGGCTATCTGTTGTCTCACGGCGGGTATATGGAAAACGTGGATGCTCTTATTGACCTGAACCGCTCGGTTCTGCTGGAAGTCAACGACCTGATCCATACTCTTGCTGCAGAGGGCGCTGAGGACACGACGATTCACGCCGGATTGTGTCAGCGCCTGGGCATGGTGGAAAATCCGGGGCAGTATTACCTGAACCACACTGCGGTGCGGGCGCATCTGAAATACTTGAAGGATGAAGGTAAACTGGATCTGATCTGGGACCGGGGACGGCTCCTTTGGGTGCCGGTCAGTGCTTAAACTTCCAGATCAAGTCCTGATAATGCAGGGCTGAGGAAAGTATACCCTGCTAAACCTTCATAAGTCCGCGCTGCTGAGCCAGAGCGCTTGAGGCCGCTTCAAGGGCTTGTTCCAACAATTCGACTCTTGGACCACCGCCTTGAGCCACAGCGGCATTACCGCCGCCTCGTCCTTCCAGGAGCGCGATTGCGGGCTTAAAGACCTCGCGGATGTCCAGCTTAGGCAGGTTGTCGCCTCTGGCGCAGAGCAGCTGTGTCTGAGACCCATCAGTGCCCGTGCTCGCCAGGATGACGACTGCGTCGGGCAGGGCTTTCAGCGCACCAGAGGATAAAACGCGAAGATCAGACATGTCTTTGCCCTGCAGAATCTTGATCAGCTGGTGTTCGTCAGAACGTTCAATTTCAGAGACGAGTTTCTCGGCTTCCAACTCCAGCAGCGCTGCTTTTGCCTGCCGGAGTTCTTTTTCAAGTTTTGACTGATTGGTCAGCAGCTTTTCGACGCCTTTGACAATGTCAGAAACCGGTATAGCCAAGCTTTGGCTCAGTTGAGTCAATGCCGCGTTTTTTCTCAGCATATCTCTGATCGCCCGTTCTCCTGCGACAAACTCGACGCGGGTGCCGGCTTTATAATTCTCAAACCGTGTGATCATCAGACAGCCAATAGCGGCTGTAGTGTCAGGGTGAGTACCGCCGCAAGGCGAATAGTCCAGATCTCCGATCCTGATCACGCGAATGTTCTCTTCTACTTTTGGAATTTTGCGCAGTGGCAGACTTTGCAGCGTCGCCTCATCCGGATAGAGCGCTTCAATTGGGAGTGCTGAACGGATCCCTTCGTTGGCCATGAGGACAGCGCGTTCCAGCGCGTCCTGATCGACCTTTTTGTCCAGGTCTATGGAAGTGTACAACTCACTCATGTGGAAGCCAATCGTTGCTGCCTCGCAGAGTTCCAGGAGACAGGCGGACAGGAGATGCTGCGCGGCGTGCTGCTGGGTATGGTCCGAGCGGCGTTCGACGTCGACGCTGGCCCTGGCTGGTCCGGGTGACAAAGCTTTGTCGACGATATGCAGAACCTCTTTGTCAGGGCTGGTTATGACATTGATGACGACCGCGTCGCCAATGCGGCCTGTGTCGCCGGGCTGACCGCCTCCCTCTGGGTAAAAGGGGGTTTGATCCAGAATTAAAGCAAACCCTTCAGGGTGTGGATCGCATTTCATGATCTGGACATCACATGCCAGGCAAGTTGGGTCTTCCAAATAGATGAGACGTGTCATTTAAACTGTCACTCCTTCGTTTATATTGAAATAGTTGGGAAATATACTTTGAGGGGTTGGGCAAAGTCACCATCGGCTAAAGCACTGTCTTTGACTGAGGGCATAACATGGACAATTTTCCTGTTAAAGACTATAATATCATAGAATTCACCGTTTAAGGCAATCTGAAAGTGAGGGCAAAATAATGCAGACCAATTTAGCCGTGTGGCAGGACTGGCGCGAGGCGACAGAGGCGCTCCTGTTTTTCAGTATGGAACCGCAATTTGCTGAAACCATTGTGCAGGCGGACAAAGCGTATCGCGGAGAGGATGATCAGGATTCACACGCTGATCAATTTGAGAGTTATCTTTTATACGATTATAGAGTCGACGGGTTGAGCTTTGCGGATCGATACGCTGAGGCGGACCGACCATACTCGGAGTTTTTCAAGGCTGTTGTACACAACTATTTCAGCGGTTTTGAGGTCATGCGCCATGGTGCCCATGTTTTTCTCAAGGATGTTTTCACCAAGCGAGACTTTAAGCTGCTGAATCCTGAAGTTCTGGAAGGGGAGAGTTTCCTGGTCGGAAGGGCCATTGGTTTTGCCGATGGTTACATTCTAGCCCCCGATTTCGAACTTTACACCAAAGAAACCATGGAAGCCTTTAAAAGGGCAATTTTGGAACGTCACGCCGCTGAGCGTCAGAACGAAGCCCTCGAAAGCTTCATTGAACACAATGCACTGCTCATGATGCGTTATTTGGATATTCTTGAGACCATCATGGAAGCGGAGCAGTCTGAGGAAGAAACTTATCTGGTGCACCAGTCGACCTATCTGCATCAGAATTCCGCGAAAATCAGGGAAGTCCTGGAAGCCTCGCCAAACTGTGAAATCGCCCTGGATGAACCCGAGGATCTCATTTTCAGGCTGATGCATGAAGGCGATATCATGGCGGAGATCGTCCTGATGAAGAACAAGGTGGTTTTGGAGTGCGTGGAGGAAACGGCTCTCAGTCAGTCCAGAAAGTGGTTTGAAGCGCAGCTGGGAGAACTGGTCGTTCACTTTGCGGATGAGGTGCTGACGCTGGATGATTTGCTCGAATCTTAGAGAAGACCATTTGAAGTTGAACTGGCGGATTGCAGGCGAAAGCAGGACTGGGATTTGACTGCTGCGCAGTGCAGCGTCATGATAGGGATTGTCTGAAGGCGACAGTCGACAGGTGACATTTGACAGGTGACTGGGGTGAACCGTTTGGAAAGAACATTAAAAGCCGTCTATGCGTCCATGGGTGGTCTCGATCAGGAGATGCACCAGCAGCACAGGGATCAAACCGGCAGCTTTTATACGCCTTTTGAGGTGGCGAGTGAAACTGTTCATATTGCGGCGGTTCGAAGGCTGTGTTATGTGTTTTGCGCTGATCCTGATAAGGTAAGGCGCTGTCTTGAGCAGCCGGGGTCAGACCCGCGGCAGGCAGAGCAGTATTTTGATGCCATGCTGACCTGGTATGTGGTGGATCCCGCCGGTGGAGACGGCGTCTTTGCCATAGCCTGGCTGAGTCTTCTGGAGAATTTGTGCTTCGTCCTCGAAAAAGAGCCTCAGCTATTGATGAAAGCTGCTGAGAGGGTTCACCTTTTCGATCTCCAGGTGGAGCCCGTCGCCCATTACAAAGCCATGGTGGCCTCTTATTTCAATATGGATTCGGAAAGACTGGGGAGTTACACCGGCAACGTCCTGGATACGGCATCACTGTTTAAATGTTCGCCGGTGTCAGAAGTTTTGGCGCGTGGCGGCTATGATCTCGTCGTGGGCAATCCGCCCTATATTGGCGAAAAGAACCATAAAGACTTGTTTGATGAGGCGAAGCGATATCCCTTTGGGGCGGCGCATTATGAAAAGAATATGGATTTTTTCTATTACTTTATTCATTTGGGCATGGCGATCCTGGCTGAAGGCGGCGTCATGGGACTCATCACCACCGGGTATTTTTTTACTGCGGATGGGGCATCGGGTCTCAGAAAAGCAATGGCTCAAAATGGAAGTTTTGTGGATCTGGCCCGTTTTGAAGGCGGTTCACTCTTTAAAGACGCTGCAGGTCAGAGCAATGTGATCTTCCACTACAGACGTGGCGTTCAGGAACACTGTCGTTATGTGGAGGTTCCTGCCCACCCAAAGACACTGGACGTCATTGAGCGCTGGAAGCAGTCTGCTTCTGTCATTTGGCTGAATCGGAATCAGATTGTCAGCCGCTTTGGAAACTTTTACTTCTCCATGCATCCCGGAGAACCCCTGGCCATTGAAGAAATGGAAGCGGCATGCGGGAAGACCTTTGGAGATGTCTTTCAGGTCCGCCAAGGCATTGTCAGCGGTTTCGACCGATCGTCGGATGAGGGTGTCTTTGTCCTGACGCCTGAAGAAGCTCTATCCCTGAGGATTGAAGATGTACTGCTGGTGCCCTTTTATAAGAATAGTCAAGTCAAACGCGGCAAGGTTGATTTGGAAGCCCGTTTTGTCCTGTTGTACATTCCACTTGAAGTTGAGGGTTTTGAAGCGCGGTACCCCAATGCTTACAGGCATTTAAGCCGGTTTAGGGACAAACTTTCAAAGCGGCGGGAAGTCGCAAACGGGGTCCGACCCTGGTATGCTCTGCAGTGGCCCAGGACAGCAGCGCTGTTTGAGGGACCTAAAATTGTGGCGCCCCACAGAACTCTCAATAATGCCTTCGCTTATACGGATCAGCCCTTTTACGGAAGCGCGGACCTTTATTATTTGACGCCTATAGTTGGTGTGGAAGAGGTTAAACCGGCCTTGGGGATGGCTGGAAGCCCAAGGGACGTTGACCGGGAGGGCACCGTGGAGGCAGATTCCGGCATAGAAACCGGACAATTGACCTTTTGGGAAAATGAAGGATTTCAACATCAAGCCATAGCTGATACTATGGAAAAACCCAATGAGCCGCCTGCATTAATAAGCAGGACTGGCTTGAACCAAGAGGATTTGCTTGCAGTGAGCCTCATTCTGATTACTGAGGTCTATGAATTCTGGCTCAGCGTCAGAGGCAAGCGTAAGGGGGATGTTCTTGAACTGTATGCAACCCCCCTCAGACAAATGCCGCTGCCGCCTCTTGAACAGCGCGACGCGTCCTATATTAAGCTGAAAACCATGGCGGTTGAACATTACCGGCGTTTTGGGCATCTCGATCATGATACCCTCAGAGCGGAGGCCAATGAATTGGTCTGCAGCTGGCTCGGTTTATCAGCGCATGCCAGGAACACCATAAAAGATTATTTTGAAGCGAAACGAAAGTAAACCAATGTTGAAACGGAGGAAACACTATGAATAGAGCGATAGGTATTTTTGCGCATCCGGATGATGAAGCAATTATTATAGGCGGGACCTTGATTCAGCTGGCTGAAATGGGTTGGGAAACCCATTTGATCTGCGCGACCAAAGGTGAGGCGAGTACGGCCTATGACCGAGATTATGTGAAAAAGGAGGAGCTGGGTCCTGTGAGAGAGCGGGAACTTCTCGAAGCAGCTGAGCTTATGGGGGTCAAGAAGGTCCATTTTCTAGATTATATTGACGCGACATTAGTGGACCAGGACGAAGCAGAAGCGGTTGAAAAACTTGCCGCGCATTTGAACACCCTGCAGCCTGAATTGATCTACACCTTTGAAGTCAACGGCATCTCACATCACCCAGATCACAAGACTGTGCACCGATGGATGATGAAACTTCTCCATGAAGGAAAGCTCAATTACGCCCCTGAGGCGGTTTATCTGGCCACGGTGGACAATAGGGCAGGACGCCTTAAAAACGGCTTGCTCATGGGGAGTCCCATTGAAGAAATTACTACCATCATTGATATAGAGCGGGTTGCGGATCAAAAGGCAAAAGCGATTCTCGCACACCGTACACAGCTGAAAATGCTGATCAACAATGGTTTGATTGTTGATGGCGCGTTACAGCGAAACCATAGGCACGAGTATTTCATCAAACTGGATGGGTCCGGGCAGCCGGTTCATCTGAAGGAGAAAGAGACTCAGCTTCCGGCAACACGCTGATTGTGAAATTGTGATCGATACAGTGTTAAAGCAGGCACCAGTGTTGCGATACAATTGTCGTTAAATTGTGTTGATCCTATAGGGATTGGAGTGTTATAATCCACCTTGTACCCTGCCGGAACAGTGATGAAAGGGTGGGGGACAGTCAACGTGAGGGAGGAACGACACTTGAAAAAATTATCTACTAAAACCGTGGTTCTCATAGGTCTCTTGGCAGCACTTGTAGCGATTGGTACCTTGCTGATCCAGATTCCAATTCCAAAAGGTTATATCCATATTGGAGACAGTCTTGTTTACCTGAGTGGCATTGTACTCGGCCCGGTGTATGGCGCGTTTGCCGCAGGCATTGGTTCCATGATTGCGGATTTCCTGAGCGGCTATACTATTTATGCGCCTGCGACGCTGGTGATTAAGGCGCTGGACGCATTTTTGGCGGGTTGGATCTTCAGGGCTTTTTATCATAAAGGACAGTCGCTGGCTCGCTTAACCGGTGCGTACATCGTCGCGTTTATTGCCGGAGGTGTGTGCATGATTGGCGGTTATCTGGTTTATGAATATTTTCTTTACGGCTTTGCCCAAGCGGTGGCCGGTGTGCCCTACAATATGACGCAGGCTATTGGCGGCGGCATTGTTGGATATCCCCTGCTGATCGCGTTTAAAAAGGCAAATCTTTTAAAGCCTTTAAACCTTGATGAAATTGACACTTTTTCGGATAAAGACAGAAAGTAAATTGTGCGAGATTTGAAGAGAAAGGGAGCTGGACCTGGGGGGTTCGGCTCTTTTTTTGTGCAATTGGGATTTGCGAGCCGATTTTTACAAATAGTTACCGTCCCCGTCCCAAACTTGAAGTTGGGGGCAATAGGCCACGAGCCGAGTGGACGGTAATGTTTGAATGTAAAATATGTAAAATATGTAAAATATGTAAAATATGTATTTGCTCCGTTCACTAGCGTTGCATTAAGTTAATAAAACTGATGTCAAAATCACGATTCACCCACTAAATACCATATTGCCTGTATACAGGAAATTATTTTCAGTCTCCTGTTGAAATGACGAACACCTTAACAAGG
>Ga0302240_1000682_pt1 | contig 32342 bp, 51 predicted proteins | sample AAG_UR_His_MG_FD_193538 | JGI IMG/M metagenome (GOLD analysis project Ga0302240, IMG submission 193538) | Enriched activated sludge microbial communities from anaerobic digester in WTTP, New Holstein, Wisconsin, United States - AAG_UR_His | ecosystem: Engineered > Bioreactor > Anaerobic >... | reverse complement strand
AAATAGCTGCCTAGCTTTACAGTGTAAATCACTGGTGGCGCATGACGTAGGGGTTTTGCTTCTTTCCCTCTGCTTTCATGCGCCACCTTTACACTGTAAACATCTAATAGGAATACTTAATGGCTAACTTCACCTACGCGCTCGGGCCTTGGGTCCGGCGACAACTTGGCGACGGTTACTACTGGGACGCGCCGGACGGTGCCGACGGCAGAATCTGCCTCGGCTCGCTGCCGGACTGCGCTACGTCGCCGATCGGGATTGATAACCGGCCGATCGGTTTCTTCTGCTTCTCGCCAGATGTAACGCCATCGCTAGACTATCTCACACTCGGCACCGGGGACTGCCGGGAACTGAAACCGTCTTCCGTGATTCGTGCGTCCGTGACCGACCTGCTAGGTGTTGCGCCCGTGGGCGACACGATAGCCGATTGGCTAGGCTACTGGCTGTTCTCCGCCGGTGACCCGACCGGAGAATCTATGTGGAAACTCGGCACGCCGACACGGGAAGGCGAGTACGAGATTCACCTTGCTGGACATTCGCGGGTCTGGGTTGACCGGTTCGCTGGCGTTGCCGATCGCCGCTGGAATCGGTTGCGGGATTTGCTGCGGGCGGACTTGCGGCAGCACGACGCCGAGTGTAAGGCCGAAGCGCAGACATTGAAGGAACTCGCAAAAAAACTTCGTCAGGCTGGCAATACGAAGTACGCGGAGAATAGCGAGAACAGAGCGGCCAATGTCGAGTACCACGCCGAGAAGGTGCTTGATGCAATGTGTAAAAAATACAATTGTAATCCAAGCTCTATTAGCAATGAAATAAAAAGAGGAAATGCATCTACTACATATACTGATACGTTCTCTTCATCATTAACTGGTTGGACACAATATTCTGGAACATGGGCTACCGTAGATGTAGGAAGTGGAAATTATAAATTATATAAATCAGCAAATAATACCGTTTATGAATATATATATTATAACTCAATGCTTTCATCACCAGATCATTATTGTCAATTTTTTAGGACTTTTACAAATGTTGGAGCATATGAAGGACCATTAGCAAGAACAACTTTTGGTGCAAATGTAAATGGATATGTAGCAACTGGATACTATGCTTCAAAGAGATATTTTATATATAAAATAGTAGATGGAGTAAGGACTTTACTTGGGCTTACAGCAAATTCTACGATTGTTTCTGGCTTTACACAAAAAATTGATTGCTCTGGAACAACGATTACACATACTGGATACTTAGACGAATATATCCAAGTTACTGATTCATCAATATCAAGTGGAGCATCAATTGGATTATCGCAAAGAAGCGTTGATGCAACAAACGGTGATAAATGGGATAATTTCGAGGCCAGCGACGGGATCGCGGCGGGCTGGTCGCATAGCATACACGGACTTACAAATGCAAATATTGGCAGCATACATGGAGTTGAAAAGTCTAATATAAAATCAGTTTTTGGTGTATAATATAATAATGAAAGATTTACACTGTAAACATTATCGGGAGGAATTATGACAATCATATCGCCATTAATACCTGGATTAAAAGGAGATACAGGCGCAACTGGATCAGCAGGTGCTAAAGGCGACACTGGAGATACAGGCTTAACTGGTAATCAAGGTGACACAGGCGCAACTGGATCAGCAGGCGCTAAAGGTGATACTGGAGATCAAGGAGATACAGGCGCAACTGGATCAGCAGGCGCTAAAGGTGACACTGGAGATCAAGGAGATACAGGCGCAACTGGATCAGCCGGCGCTAAAGGTGACACTGGAGATACAGGCTTAACTGGATCAGCCGGCGCTAAAGGTGACACTGGAGATACTGGCTTAACTGGTAATCAAGGTGACACTGGAGCAACTGGATCAGCAGGCGCTAAAGGCGACACTGGAGATACTGGCTTAACTGGTAATCAAGGTGACACTGGAGCAACTGGATCAGCAGGCGCTAAAGGCGACACTGGAGATCAAGGAGATACAGGCGCAACTGGATCAGCCGGCGCTAAAGGTGACACTGGAGATACTGGCTTAACTGGTGATCAAGGTGACACTGGAGCAACTGGATCAGCAGGCGCTAAAGGCGACACTGGAGATCAAGGAGATACAGGCGCAACTGGATCAGCCGGCGCTAAAGGTGACACTGGAGATACTGGCTTAACTGGTAATCAAGGTGACACTGGAGCAACTGGATCAGCAGGCGCTAAAGGCGACACTGGAGATCAAGGAGATACAGGCGCAACTGGATCAGCCGGCGCTAAAGGTGACACTGGAGATACTGGCTTAACTGGTAATCAAGGTGACACTGGAGCAACTGGATCAGCAGGCGCTAAAGGCGACACTGGAGATACAGGCTTAACTGGTGATCAAGGTGACACTGGAGCAACTGGATCAGCAGGCGCTAAAGGTGACACTGGAGATCAAGGAGATACAGGCGCAAAGGGCGATACAGGATCAATTGGTTTAACTGGAGATCAAGGAGATACAGGAAGCCAAGGCGATACAGGCGCAGCAGGATCAGCAGTCGCTAAAGGAGATACAGGAAGCCAAGGAGATACAGGCGCTAAAGGAGATACAGGAAGCCAAGGCGATACAGGCGCAGCAGGATCAGCAGTCGCTAAAGGAGATACAGGAAGCCAAGGAGATACAGGCGCTAAAGGAGATACAGGATCTAGCTTAAATTTAAATATGTCACTATCAGATCATTCTGTTAGCGGAATAACTATCACAAGACGAGCAGATGCAGCATTTTCATTATTTGAAATAGGATACATAAAATCAGATGGAGATATAGCGAAAGCAAAAGCAGATGCAGCAGGAACAGTTCCGGCATTATTAATTGCATCAGCAGCAATTGATTCTGAATCAAATGGAAGTTGGCTTTCATTCGGAGTCGCAAGAGATGATTCATGGACATGGACAATTGGTGGTCCATTATACGTTTCTCCATCTACTGCCGGCGCGATGACGCAGACAAGACCTAACACAACCGGAAACCAAATACAGATTGTAGGGTACGCATTGTCTGCAACAATTATACTATGGTGTCCAAATTCAACAATCGTGGAATATGTAAAGAAGTGATGTGAAAAAAGGAAAAAAGAAGCATGGAAAGTGATGCCTGGACAACAGCTAATAAATGGGAATCAGAATGGTGGGGAGACTGCTTAAATACACTAAATGAAGAAACAAAGCAAATTGTATATGCAAAAAAAATGGGACTTAAAGTATATGCAAATCATAAAAGCCAGGTCGTTATAGATAAAGAAGAAAAGAATGTACTTGATATAGGCGGAGGTCCATGCTCAATGCTACTTAAATGCACGCATACAAATGGAACAGTGATTGATCCATGTAAATTTCCATACTGGATACACCACAGATACGAAATAGCAGGAATTGAAGTATATATTGAAAAAGCAGAAGATGATTCACTATGTTATAGGCATATATATGATGAGTGTTGGATATACAATGTACTGCAACATGTAGACAGTGTTGAAAAAATTATAATTAACGCACTTAATTGCAGCAAAATAATTAGAATATTTGAATGGATATGTACAGAAAAAGATATAGGGCATCCAAATATACTAACAAAACAATTATTAGATTCATTGCTGAATGGACATGGAAAAACTGAATTCATAAATCAAGGCGGATGCAATGGAATGTGTTATTATGGAATTTTCAAAGGAAAGCACTATCGTGAATAGAAAATTAAGATTTCATCTTCTTGGTCTAGCACACTTACCAACATCAAAACTATATAATTCATGTGCGTTTACACAGAAAAATATAAAGCTTTCAAAGATGCTAACATCACTTGGGCATGAAGTATTCCTGTATGGGTGCAAGAGTTATAGCGAAAATTATACATTACCAGTATGCACAGAATTTATACCAACCCATACAGTAGAAGACATTAGAGATGACTATGGTGAAGGAGACAATAGATTTGAAATAGGATATGACTGGATGAAAAATGAATTTAGGCATGATATAAACTCAAAGCCAAACAAATCAACATTAAGATACATAGAAAGTTGCATACGCGAAATATCTAAAAGAAAAAGAAATGGTGATATATTATTAATAACTCAAGGAGTTTATCAGAAGGCAATCGGAGACGTAGTAAATATTGAATTAACATGCGAACCAGGAATAGGGTACAGAGGAAGTTATTGTAAGTATCGTGCATTTGAATCTGCATATATACAGAACTTTACATATGGATCTGAACATCCGAGGCAATCAATTAATGGAAATTATTATGATAGGGTAATACCAAATTATTTTGACGAAGATGATATATTGTTTAGTGAGGAAAAATTTAATTACTTTTTATACATAGGAAGAATGATATCAAGAAAAGGAGTAGATACGGCAGTTAAAGTATGTAACATAATAGGCAAAGACCTGCTTCTTGCTGGTCAAGGAGCAGATATAATAAACGGAAATTTAATTGCACCTGGAGAATTAAACATTAAACCAGGAAAATGGATATATGCTGGATATGCAGATTACGAGAGAAGAAAAAGATTATTTGCAAATGCATGTGGAGTATTTGTTCCTACTTTATATCTTGAGCCATTTGCAGGAACACACATAGAAGCAATGTTATCTGGAACTCCAGTTATTACAACTGACTTTGGAGTTTTTCCAGAGACTGTTATCAATGGAGTCAATGGTTTCAGATGCAATGTATTGCAAGATTTTATTAACGCAGCAAATAAAATAAAAACATTATCTCCTGTACAGGTTAGAAATAGTGCTGAAAAATTTTTGTGCAACAATGTTAAATGGTTATACGAGAAATGGTTTCAAGAATTATATGACTTGTACGAATCTGTTCACAATAGTAGTAAATTGGCGTGGCATAGGATAAGGAATACAAGTGAGTAAAACAATAGTAATACCGCACCCTGATGGATCAAATGATGCAAACGTCTATATGTTTATACTTAATGAAAACAATGAATTTTTAATTATATCTTCACTTGTATTTGAAGAATATGATGTATCGAATAGAGATAACTACAAGCTGCCACTTTCAGAAATAGACGACACTGGAATTTACAGTGTAAACTTTCCATCGCTCGACCAAGGCGAATATGGTATTATGGTCAATGATGCAGACAGGACTCCATTATTAATTGGATGCGGCACTGTTAGTTGGGATGGAAGTAATATAATTAATTTTTATACAATTGATAGCAAAATTGATTCAATTGCATCGGAAAATCTTGGGCCAAACAAGCTGACGGTAACAGTCATAGAAAAAGATAGCGATCCAGAAGTTAAGATACAAAGTGCTAATGTAAGATTTTCTAAGGGTGCAGAGAGAACATCTAAAGAAACAGATTCGCTTGGAGTTGCAGAAATTGGATTATCAAACGGAACGTGGGATATAGTTATAGTTAGATATGGGTACAACTCGTATGTTGGAAGCGTAATAGTAAGCGGCGATACTGAGATAGAAATAGAATTAACAAAAAATGCAATAAGCGAACCATTGGCACCTGGATTGTCAACTGGATTCTGTTTATGCTTATCTAATAGTGGTCTTCCTGTACAGGGAATAGATATATTTTATAGAGAAGCCACTGCTGTTAGTAATGGGTATTCGTACTCAGATGAGTATGGATCATTTGAATCAAATCAAAACGGGTTAGCGCAGTTTGCTGGTTTTATACAAGGAGCGCAATATAGAATATGGCGCGGTCAATTAGACTGGGAAGAGGATAAAGGTGTATTAATTACTGTTCCCGTGGCTGACAATTTTGAATTACCAAAACATCTAGGATCACCATAATGAGCTTGCTGACACTTGCACTATTGATTGCTATGCCATGCGATATAGGCGGACGTGTAGAAAAAGTTTATCCGATTTCGGCTAAAGTTGCTCCGCAAGTTTACACTGTAAAGAATAGTTCAATACAAAAATATACGGCTGACATAATAGTTAGCGCTCTTTTTGATAATGTAAATTTTCCAGCAAAAATTGATAAACGATCACTGGCTAATACAGTAAGTTCAATAAATAACATATGTCTTGACATTGATGGCAATAAAGAATATGGAATATTAGGAATACTAAAAGCAGTTCATAGACTATCATTATACACGTTTAATAAAAAGAAAGATGGATATGTATATTATAGCTACAATATTAGGTATAAAAATTTGTCGATATCTAGGTCAACAACTATGTCTCATAAAGTAATAAACTTATCAACATCTGTTGTAGGGTTTAAAAAAAGCATTAGGCTTAATTATGCAAACATTGATATATGTATTAAGGAATTGAATAGCGATTTAATATTCGATATAAATGCGTTTGGAAGTATACGCGATTTTAAATGTTGTATTATAAATGCACTTGCAAGGCGAGCCGCTCCAAAGCAAATAAGAAGTGGCATGAACTCAGCTATTACATCTTCTGTCTTAAGCATTAGAAAATTTAGAGAGAAAAATTCTATGAACGATATTATTTATAAATTTATTAACAGAATAAAAAATGGGATAAGAGGAATTGATTAATATACTACTAGTAGAAGACTGCCAGGCTGACAGAGAATTTATTAAGTCTAGTATAAAATCAGCTTTCAATAGCTCTGTTAAAATAATTGAAGCAGAAACATTGAAGAATGCAAAGCTTGAGTTAATAAAACCGGAGTCAAACTTTGATATAATATTACTAGATTTATTATTGCCTGATTCCAGTGGGATAAATACGCTTTCATCAATAATAGACATGGGCGTCGATGTTCCGATAATAGTAATAACTGGAATACAGGATGGTGGAATTAGATTAAAATCACTAGAGTCGGGAGCAAGTGAGTTTATTGATAAAAGCAAAATAAATCAAAACAGTGTATCAGACTGCATAACATCAACTTTATATGTATATAAAAATAAAGCGTGTATAAGATGTAATATAACAGAACAAGTAAAGAGAATGTTTGATTTGTTTTCTGGAATGAAAGATCAGATGGATTCCGTTATCAGGAATGATGCCGCAATAGACGCAAGATTGCAGCAGATAGAGAGATGGGTGCTTGGAGAGAGGAGTATAGACAAGAGCATGGAGGGTGCCGTTCAATCAATAGAAGACTTTAGGAAATATAAGAAATGGACAATAGCAACGCTATTGTCGGCTATTGTTGCAGTAGTAATGGGAGTCGTAAATTTTTTTGTGTCAAAGGTAATGAATTAACTACAAGACAAACAAAAAGGGGAGCGGCATTGCCGACTCCCCTTTTTTGTTGCTATAACTCAAGAACCGCATTAGCAATGCAGTTAAAACTCTGTCCATTTATTTGATAAGATCTTTGGCATACAGCATACATATTCAATGCATTTATATTGTCAGTGTATGTATCTAGTACAAGATCGTTTGTAATATTAATTATTGGACCATGATAGTTATTGCAAAGATACTCAAGTTCATTTTCACTAAATGGATCATCAGTGCTATCTATTATTATTAATGAGTAATCATTATCAGGCTCAATGAACTTATCGAATATAGTTCTTCTTTTAATTTTTTGACACCCTATCTTAATTGCTTCAGGCGTGGTTATATTATCTGATATAAGAAGTCTTGCTGGCATCAATAATTTTGATATCCTTCCAATATATTCAACGCATTTACTTAGTTCTCCACATACATTTATTCTGTAGTATTTAAAAAATAAATCTGCTATCAGTCTCTGTTCATTCGTAAGCATTATATTTATTTCTTCTCTTGCATCAGATATAAGTCTATATCTTGTATTCTCATATGGATTGATTCCATTGACTATGCACCACTTATAATATCCAAGAAAATTTTTCACGTTTAGTGATATATTGTCATCTGAATAATCAATGTCTCTTTCGACCCAATCTTCATCTTTAATCAGTGATACATCTTCTCCAAAGATCTTTCTTCCAGCCACTTTTACAGAAGGAATTTTTCTATTGCTTTCATTTATATCATCTGCTATACCTACTATTCCAAGAGGAATACTCCATGACAACTTGGAATACTTATTAACTATGAATATATTGTAACCATTTACCCTGCTGTTTACAAGTATTCCTATGTTGATAAATATAAAACTTGGCATTAAAACAAGAAATGAATTATTCCCTATGAATTCGTCATATGCTGTCATCCTTATTACACAAAACGGGAACTCAATGAATTTGCCAAGTTCTTTTTTTCTTATATCGAATACATAATTAAGTTTCTCCCACTTAGGAGAAACTGAGTTAATTATTGATTCTTTGTATTCACGCAGTATAATATCTGATTCAATAAGCTGCCTAGATAACTCAGTACTTAAATTTGATATATGCTTAATCATGCCACCTAACTGTTGAACAAGACTTTTTTCAGTCTTCTCACGTATTGGTTTATCTATAATTATCCATTCACCAGTATTTTGAGATGAATCTCTGAAAGCCTTACATGTTAATACTCTCGATGTTTTTAATAGGCCACTACATTTTGAACACTGTATTACTATTGGAAGCTCTTCAATTGTAATATCCCTTGTAAAGAAATTTATTATACCGCACTTTCCACATTGAGATGCTTGATCTTTATGAACATATATACTAGCCACTTCCGTATCTTGATGCTCTATCTTTATTCATTTTTCTATGCATACCCCATCCACCATAGTCGTTCTTTTTTATTACTGCATTTCTCCAGTCATTCGGAGATCCAAGCCAAATTAATTTCCATTCAGTATCATCATTTACTGTATTAACAGTAGTAAGATATGTCATTGTTTGGCTATGATGTCTATGGCCGAGTAATTGAGATATATATACAGCATCTTTTCTTCCTCCAGCCCAATCCCTATGATACATCAATGATGTAAACGTATACCTAAATGCATGTATATGTAGATTATTCATTTCGTGTGTATCGTCAATTAAAACATCATCTCTTTTGTTTGACCTTTGTATATTTTTTATTCTAGTTTTAATTCTGTTTACTAGCCTTTTGTTTATTCCTTCACCAGTAAATGGTTCTCCAATCATAAGTTCTGGATTTACTTTCAATGATCTTGAATCAGCTATCTTTTCATTACTATAAAAAGCGTCTCTTATTTTTTTAAACTCTATACCTATTTCTGAAAAATAAGCTCTGAATGTATCAGTAGCCCAGGGAAATAGTGGTGAATTTGATTTAAAGTTAAGGCCCATTACATCCATATAAAGCTTCAACATTTTAAGCGCATATGCACTTATGTAAGTTACTCTTTTTTTCCTATTCTTAGTTCTAATTAATCTTGGATCTATTAATATAGCGGCTCCAATATACTTTGAATTACATCTATCTATTTTGTCAAATACTTTTTTTCCAACATAAACATCGCAACATCTTATATTACATAAATCAGATAATCTCATTCCAGATGAAATAAATACTTCAAATGCAGCTACCATTCTTATATCAATCTTAAGTGTTCTATATAATTTAATTTCGTCATAAGTCATTGTATATCTATTTCCTGGTTCATGTTTCTTTAATATTATTTTACTAAACGGATTTTCTTTGACTACACCAGATGAAAGTAACTCATCATAGAAATTCTCTAGTAATTTTATCTTCATTATAAATGTACTCCCTGCCGACCTAGCTTTTCCAGCAAGTTTTTTATATTCAATAACATCTTTCTTTTGTACATCTACCATCTTCATTCCAATTGAATCAATCCACTTAAAGAATGATCCCATTGTACATTTAAATGCCTCAACTGTTTCATGTGTGTATACTATACCTCTATCATTTTGCCTTCTTTCTAAAAATCTAGGGAAAAGCAATCTAAAAATTTCATAATTTGTCATCTATTATTCTGCTTCTTTATCACCAAGATACTTTCTTATCATGTTAATAAACTTTATATTTTTTATTTGCTTATTAATATATTCATCTCCTGCGATTGATCTATCTATATCAGTTGCAGTCCACATTGGAGGGCCAAGGTTAAAGTAATCATTGACTGCAACAAATCCGTATTTATACACAACAGAATCTGGAACTCTTGTTAAATCAGCAATATTAAATCCAGCGACCTGGCAATACCTAGATGCTTCATGTATTAATTTTTTGATTAACTTAACTTTATTATCAAACCACGTCACAGAAGACCAATCTTCTCCTGTACAGGTATATTCTTTATTTACTCCATATCGAAGAATCTTCTTATCTCCAGTTAATATAAATTCATTTTCTGGGCAAGACAGAGAACCTTTTAACTTCAGCAACGATTGCAGTATCTTAGAATTCTTTGGTGTAACCATCCAGCATCTAACCATATTCATTTTATGAGTATCAACCCATGCACTAAATATATTTGCAATAACTTTTACTTTTGTTGGTGTATGCTCTTTTGTATCTTTGTATTCAATTATCATTGTGCATCGACCCATCTTTTTATTTTTTAATAGTTCAAACTTAATATCATTTACCCTTGCGTATTCAATTGCCATTATTCAATCACTGCTTCACTTGACATTGTTAAATAGATATGACCATCATCTAGTACATCATCTTCTCTTTGCACTTTAATCTCACCGTATACTCCAACAAATTCATCACAGTCTTCAAAATACACAGTGACATCTTGATCAAGTTCAACTGATTCATTGGGAATCCTATTAAGAAAGTCTCTTAACTCTCTATATTGCATTACAAAATACCATCTTTATTTAATTTATCAATTAATTCATTGCTTTTAACCCATTGTTTATAATGGTACATATCGCTCTGTAAAACAAATACTTTTTCACCGATTCTTTTATCGTCTTCATTAATAAAAAATACGCCACCTTCATTCATTTGTTTGCATTCATCAATTGAATCATCTCCAATTAACTCAACATCTCCAGAACCATTCATTAAAATAATGAGTGCATCATCATCAGCATCTTTAATCAATTCTTTCAGCTTTTTTACGTCAACAAATTTCATTGCTATTCCCTCTTCTTTGGTACTTGATAAACAATTTCCTCTGAAATAGTAAATACTCTTTTTGCCTTGACTGCTTCTTCTATTGTGTGGCAGTAATTAACTTTTCTTTCTGTTGGTTCAATTATCTTTAGCCTTCTACTTCTTAGCCATTCACATTTAATGATCCTGTATTGTCTATCCATTGAAAACATTGCATTAAATCTATTTGCGATTCCTTCGCCAGAGCAATGGCATTTAACTAAATCTTCAATCCATGTTATTAATTGCATATACTCTGGATCAATTGAAAATAATGAATGCTGTATTTTACTTACTCCATCTTCTCCGTCTATGTTTGCGCACCCAGTTGTTACATTATCTTTAGTAATAAAAACCTTAACATTTATTTTTGCCATATCATATACCTATTCTCTTTGCATATCTCTATTAATTCACACGCTATGGAACACGGAATGGTAAACACTACCTTTTTCTCCTCTCTCATTAGCATCGCAGCTTTTATAGAATCTGTGTGATTTCTTTCGCTTCTGGTATACTTTACTATTTTTAATCTTCCATTAATCCACTTACATAATATATTTCTTGATTCAGACATAACTCCAGAATAATGAAATTTGATTTTCCAGTTTCTGCAATCCCAATCGTATCCATCAGGAATCTCAAGCTCATGTTGGTTATGAAATAAACGAACTTTATTCCTTCTTGATATTGCTGCGCTATATTTTTTATAAAGCTCAAAGTTTCTAAGCTTCTCAAAATTACCAGCAACTCTAATTAGTTTTCTATTGTATTCATTATTAATAAACATATTTTTACACCTAATATAGATGTATTGCCTAATTGCTTTATTTTCTTTTCTCCATATGCAATCACTTATAATCCTTGTCCACGAATCATCGTCGCAATTGCATTCGTCAAATACAAACTTAAGAAGCCTATTAGATGCTATTATAGATAACTGTCCTTCAGTAAAAGTTTTCGTTAACTTATAACATAATCTATATGTAGAAGGCCAACATTTTCTTACATCACATATTAATGGCGTGTATGGATCTCTATATAATAAACACGTATCAATCGAGAACACATTGCATATAATTGGTGTCCAGCATGAATATTTATAGTATTCAATAATTGATCTATATTCATCTTCGTTCATTTGTTTTCATACAAATCATTTTCCTTTCTCAATTAAAGCTATTCTACAAATGGTTGCCATCTTGTGAATTAGGTTACACAATTCAGTAGATGGTACGCACTGATCATCATTGATGCTCCATTCAGTATCTTTGGTTACTTGGTCAAATACATTCTCTGCGCTATTAGAAAATAATTCAATTAGCTTTTTATTCTCCCTTAGTTCTGACATATATTGATCACATAGTCCAGTAAGCATTACCTCTGCATTGTTGAGTTTACTGACTACAGTGCCGCGTAATAAGTTTACAATGTAAAGAATATCTTCAGATTTAATTTTAATTGCAATACCGTAAGACACTAAGTATACATGGGCGTTTCCTTTTTCAACACATATAGATATATTCCTTTTATCAACTGCTTCCTTTTGCGCCTTAATGTCTAGTATGCTATACTCAAATTCCTTTGTATCAAGGACAGTTACTTCTTGAGTCACTTAAGATTAATTGTCTGTTGATTTTTCAAGTTGATTTGCAAAATTCTCAAGTCCATCTACAATCTTATCAGAAACCTTACTCTTCTTCGTCGTCGATACTTTCTTCTTCATCATCATCTCCTTCTTCTGTCATTTTCTTTTCGAGACCAACTTCAAAATCATGTTTAACTTTTTCAACCATAGTCCACATTTGCCTCTTCATTACTTCTTCAGTTCCATCAACAATTGCATTTGCATATTGAACAATATCTGGAATCATTTCAGAACTAATATCACTAAACGCAATACCGTCTATTCCTTCTGTATGGGATCTTAGCTTGAGATAATTTGTTGCAAATAAATATTCTTCAATAGTTCCTTCATGTATAAGCATATTAGCAAAGATTGTTTTTCTTTGCTGTGGCCTTGCCATTCTTCCTATTGCTTGATGTATATCTTTAGGTTCCCATGTTGTATCAAATACTGCACCATGATTCGCCTCTGGAATATTCATTCCTTCTGCAAGTGCAGTAATGCCAGCCCACATAACTGGAATATTTTGAAATCTAAAGTCCTGTACAAGTAGATGCCTCCTGCTTCTCTTTTGCCCTTTTGCTGTTGTTAATGGAACTCTTCCATCAACTATAACTGATGGTATCTTAAATTTATCACATATAATTTTACCCATATCTAATGTCGCAGTTCTGTTTGCATACACAATTGTCTTTTCTTTTCTTGCAACTGCCTCTTTAATTATGTCAAATGTTTTTATCATCTTTGCAACAGGCGGTCCCTTATATGGTTTAATTATTTTTAACCATTCTCTAATGACTTCATCTTTTACTTGCTTTCCCTTTTTTATATTATCAAGAATTCTATTTAATACACTATGAGGATTTGTAGATGCTCCAATTAAATAAATCATCTTTGCTAATAAATTGTCTTTTACTTTTTTACCTTCCCATCCTTCCTCTTCTTCCTTCATCTTTGACCACCATTCTCTAAACAGTTTTAACCATAGTGCATAATATTCTCTGTGTTGATCATCCATCTTAACAAATATATCCTGAAATAGCACCTTGTTTGGAGGAATATCTTTAGTTACATCTGGGTCTGTTCTTACATGTCTAATTAAAAGTGGGGACACTTCAGCCTGAAAAGCTTCAGCATTTTTAATCTTATGTATTTGCTTTGCTTTAGTTAGTCCGCTTTGATTTTTGATATAAACATCAGTCTTATATCTCTTAAGAAATCTTTGCAATGCTTCTGGATCATCTCTTCTGTAATCTGGAAAGGTTTCCTTTGGTGCCGTCCAGTTAAAGTAAAATAAAATTGTTTGCGGAAGTCCTTTCATTGGAGTTCCTGTTGCAGAGTATCTACACCTAGAACACAAATGATCTACTGCTCTTGCTCTCTTTGATCCTGGGTTTGCAATATACATGGATTCGTCTAATACTATAATTGGAAATTTGTTTCTTAATAATTCAGCAAATGTCCATTTAACATGATACTTTCTTTTCTTCCTTGATACAACTGGAACTTTAATTGAAACCCCTGATGCATCTGTTCGCGCTTCAAATCCAGTTTCACATGTAGTCATCTTATCAAACATTGATTCTTGAATCTCCATAAATGGAGGCATTGGAACTTCACCGAATTCATTTACAAATTTGCTATCGCTTCTGTTATCAATAACAATACAATCGCTATCCTTAATTCCATGCTTAACTCTATATTCATTTGATTCATCCCAATGTACGCGCAGACCTGTATCTTTATGTACTTTATATTTTTGATGTATCAATTTATCATTTGCATCTCTCTCTTTGACCGAAGCTTTATATCTTCTGTATTCTCCTACGCATGAAAGATCCTTGTCTGGGTCTGGGTTTGCATAATAAGGATCGCCTGGACATCTGAAATGTTTTTTCTTTACACTGTAAACTACGAATCCACATTTTGGGCACTTATAAAAATATCCATCTCTAGGAATTGACTTCAGTTTATCATATCCAATTATATTAAACATCGCAAGGTTTTTATTTTTACAGTCTTCTGCTGTTTCTATTACGTGCGCTGATGCAATATTGATATACCTTCCACTCCAATGCTTTTTATATCTAATAGAAAACGGGATTAGCACATTATCTATTTCATCTTGCCATGTTCCAATTAATTTCGTTGGACACACAATTAACATCTTTTTAGCTCCTTTTAATATTGCAGTAAATAACATTTGTCTAGTCTTTCCAAGACCAGGAGCATCGCTATTTACAACTCCATCTTTCATACACTGGAAGATGACGTTTTCTAATTGAAATTCTTTAAGGTAGTGGTTCAATCCAATTTTATATGCCCTATCATACCATTGATAATATATACTAGATGAAGTTGCCTTTATTCCAATGTCTTCGTATAATCTATACCAATCTTGTGAATCAATTACAGACATCTTTGATCTGCTGTCATGTTTAGATATTGAAATGTTTCTTGGTATAGGTGCAAGGTTTCTATTTAACCACCTTGCTTTTGCTTTAAGAGACTCTTGATCACTCTCCGTTGTGCATGGAATTATATTGCATTCATTAAGTTTCTCAAGCATTTCATTCTTTATTTCGTGAAAACTTCTTTTTAATTTTACAGACATTCTTGGCGTGGCGTCTATGAAGCCATCTGATATCATGAATTCATGTATCAATGCACGTTGAACTAAATTTTCTGGCTTTAACCTAACCTTTGATCCAGATGTTTGGATTCTAATTTTATTTCTAGTCTTAGCGATGTTCTCATCGTTTTTGATTACATTTAACTTTAACTCATTGTCTTTTGATGGCCTCACTATAATCATTGACTCTTTATTTTTAAGTCCGTGTGGTCCATATGATCTTTTAAATGGACTAAATCCTCTTTCCTCTTTTAGTTTTATCCATTGAAATACAGACATTTTATACCAATCAGTATTTTGAAATGTATCTACTATATTGTTTGCTGATTTATCAGTTCCATCAAACTCAGATATATATGGAGTCCATGTCATTTCAGCATATTGCAAAACCTTTTCGTATCTCATTGAATTAGCGGCAGCTATATCATTATCAACTTGAGACGGTTTAAAATAAATACATAGATTCATATCATCGCAAATATTATCTTTAATAATTTTATCATACATTGGATCTTTACTTTCTGAGCTAAAGCAATATAAATCCTTAGATAATTTTATCTTTGCAACTGTAGCTATATTTGTATTGCACCATTTCATGTATCTCGCGTTCATGTACCATCTAGCTGGTAGAACTGAAATTAAGAAGCATCCAACCATAATAGAATTAACTGATTGCTCAAATTGAATTTGATGCATCGCAACTAATCTATCATCAGTGAATTTTGAACATTTAAATATAGACAACTCATCTTTTACAATACACGGAACCAGTGATTTACTATCTATATCATAGTCAAATGTTGGTATACACATAGACATCTCGAATTTATCTTCCATTGTATATATTGATGGATTTTTTGTATAGAGAATTGAATTACTGTATATCCCATCTATTACTTTACTTTTAATTTCGCTAGAAATTAGCCCAGATATATAGCACTTTCTTTCATGTTGATTTTCAATAGCAAACTCCATCATATTTCCAACCTCAGGAATAAAAACTTGAATTGTTTCTTTACACTGTAAACAAGCAAGTGCTACATTTAGCACTCGCTTGTCTACTGATATCATTCCTCTCGTTATTGCTCTTTGCATTACTCCAGAATTGTTTTGTCAAGTACGGGGAAACTGCTTTCTATTGATTTAAATTCGTCTGCATTCATGTTTTTTCTAGCGAATTCTATTAATCCAAATAATAATTTATGAGTCTTATCCATGTAATTAAGATACGCTTCATTTATTTTTATCTTCTTTGTATTATCACCCATTGCATCATATGTTGCAACTAAATCACAAAGAGTGCAAAGCATTTCAATAAACTGATATCCATCTTTAACATCTATTGTGTCAATTAATACAATTAATTCTCTCGCCTTGGCCATTAATGACCCAATTGATTTAACGCTTAATACTTTTTCACTAACGTCAGTTCTCTTTGTTGACTTTTCTCCAGTTATAATTTTTTCTATATCAGCGATTTCATCTTCATCTTCATCTTCGTCTACGCTGTCTTTCATTATAGAATCCAATCCAAGTCCTTCAATGCTTTCAAGCGATACATTATCAATGTTAACTTCATCAACACCTTCAATTCCATCAGATTCAGATTCAATTTCTGTATCTACTCCAGTCCTTATTGCGTCTAATTTATCAGAACTTTCTTTAGCGGCAGCAGTTGCTTCTTCCGCAATCCTTCTAAATACATCATCACTAATATCTTCGTCTGGCGTAGATCTTGTTGACCTAATATCTTTAGTGTTTTCAACTTCCTTTTCAACTGATTTAATTAGTGACTCTGTAGTTAAACCAAGTTTTGTTGCAATTAAGTTAAACTGATCATCTTCACCAGCCTGTTCGACCAATTCCTTTGCTGTTAATTGATCTGAAACAGCTTGTTCAATTATATTTGTTGTCTTAATACTACTTCCTGTAATCCCGCCTTGAGAAATAGTTGACTCATTCTTTACTGCTTCAATCTGCATTCTAAATATAGACAGATCAACCCTTTGTGCATTTGTATTTGGTTGCTGTGTAGTTTCGTTAACACATGTTAATGCACACAATATCTTTAAAACTGATGCGAACTTTAACTTAGACTTTTTGTAGTCCTTAATAAAGATTGCAAAATCCCTTGCGTGTGACTGAATAATTGCACACGGATCTTTAGTTGGTAGCGATGATCTCCTCTTGAATTCTTTAATGCATACTTCCATTAAGGCTTTTTGATCATCATTTGCTTTTGCATATTCAGCAAATTCTCTTACAACATTTTCAATATTAAAAACAGATAGCCATTGAGAAACCATAGCAGGTGATACATCAAACTTCTTAGCTATATCTTTGCCTTTCATTTTTCCACCTTCTTCACTTGAAAGCCATGCTATATTTTCAACAATTGCATTCAGTGACATATCAGTACGCCTAAAATTTTCTTCAAATCCAACTATCCTGGCTTCTCTTGGATCAGATTTATCTTTACCATGAATTGCTCTAATATTAACTCTAAGTGGATATGACTTTAATGCAGATTCATAAGCCTCTTTCCATCTGCCTCCAACTTGAATAAGCTTATTGTAATCTTTGTTTGCTTCAGCTTTTGTCTTTCCCGTACAGGAAGGATCTATATAATCTGCATGTGATTTTGTTAATTTATTTTCACTATTCCATTGACTAATAACATTATTCAATGCATTCCTCTTCGCTGCTTCTGCTCTTGTGTATCCAGCATTAACAGCAGCGACAACTAATCCATCATCCTTTATTTCAATTGTGCATACAATATTTTGTAGCTGTTGACCTTTATCATTCATCTCAAGGCTATTCATCATTTCTTTAATAGCTTCCCATTCTTCAGTGCCTCTTGGATTGGGATAAAAATCTGTATCAATATCAAACAAAGATAATACATAATCGCCAGGTTTATCAATTGTAGAAACTGAAACTATCTTGCTACGAATGTCTTCTGTCACTTGTTTGTTTTCTCCTATGGAGTTGGGAAACCAACCTGAAAACCTGCTTCAATAAGTTCTTCAAATGTAATTGTTTTAATTTTATCTTCTGGTATTTTAGCAATTAATTCTGCATTTCAAAGTGAGTCGCTGGGCTTGGCATTGGCTGACCTAGCTGAGCACAGCAAAACAAATGAAATCTACTGTATTTTTCTGTATCATAACTCTCTAAATCATCTGGTATATCAATGCCAGCCTGACTAGCTGGTTCAACTAGCATTACTGGAAATGCGATCATTTTTGTTCCTTTGCTCCTCATTTTCTTTACACTGTAAACTTTTTAATAATTCTTCAATAATATCCGCTGCCTCTCCCTGTATACTCCACCTTCTTATGTGATTCAAATGATTGTGTCTAAGCCTTTTTATTAGCCTTTCTGCTTCATGAATTAAATCTTCAGTCTGCAATTTTTACCTCAAGATTTCTAATTGAAACCGCCGGTTTTGGATCAACGATCCACTCATCTTTATCTACTTCAAGATCGAATGTACGCTGTGCATCTGCGACACCAACTTCAATACATGTTTCAATTGCTTCCTTAATTTGTTCAGGTGAATATTTATTTGGTGCATTGCATTCAATTGTTAATCTATGCTTTCTCATTAAAACTTCTCCACTATTGTTACATTGCCTTTGTCTTCGTATTCAGCCTCCGCTTTTATTGTGGCAGCAGCAATCAAATATAGATCGAATTCAATTGCTTTCTCTATCTTTAACAGCAATGGATCGTCGTTTTTCTTTACGCTTATATATTCATATATATTTTTCAACATTGATATAACACTGCTTACGCTAGATACACTTGCTTTATATATATAATCAACATCACTCGGTGCGCTTTTTCTACGTGAAATAGCCTCTTGAATTCTTTTCATTACATCATTAAAATCGCTATCAGTACTTCCGATATTATGTATCTTCCACTCATGTATTTCATTGTATAAATCACAGCACTTAGAATCATATATATATTTACCTCTACTATCAACTACTGTTCTATTAAACATATCTGTTGTAATCTTATCTATATCAATTTGAAACTCAGCAATACTAGACAATGAACTCAACTCCTTCTAGGTCTGACCCAAGTAAATTGATCACATCATCACTGCTGTCTTCTTCATGCTCATTTCCTCCTTCTATATCTAATTCAAACGGATCGCCTGTTATTGACACATTCTTTGACACATTAACATTTAATGAACTAATATTGTTGCCATTCATTAATTCATGCATTCTATCAATCCATATATTATCGTCACTTAAAAATTTTTCAAGACACCATCTTGCAACTATAATAGAACCATGAGTTTCAAATATTTGAAATGCTCTACTCCAGCTTGACTTATAATCTAAATCAATGAAACTTTTTTGTCTGTATATAGAAGACTCTTCTTCGAGAAATAATATTCTTTTATATTTTCCTATGAATAAATTTGTTATATGCCTAGATATTCCAGGTATAAGTTCATCTGTCTTAATCCTGGAATACTTAATAAGAGAATTGAATAAATCTACATCAAGATATATTACATACTCTAGTAAGTATGGATCAAATAAAACGCTACCAAATTTTTTGGGATCATGAAATATTAATTTCATCGCATACGGATCTGGTGGATTTAAACTATTTCTCCAATCTGGATATTTAACATCAAGTCCTTTTCTTTTGTCTTTAAAGTATTTATCAATTAATTTTCTATGCTCTTTAATCCATTCGTCTGCATACTCTTCATAGTCTTTTCTTCCAAATCTTAGTTCAGCTATACTATCAACACCTTCATTTGGTGGTGGTGCTGAATAACTCACGGCTCCATCATTAACGCTTTCATTAGTTCTTCTTCTTCTCCACTTTGACACATATCACACAATTCTTTCCACAACGCATTAGGTTTAACTTCTTTCGGGAAACTTATAACTGCAATCACTTCATATATATTATCAGGAGACTTTCTATCTTTTGGTATATCCAAAATTGTTATGTCTCTATACTTACCAGCAAATTTTCCAGATTTAATTACATTTTTCAAATACCATTTATTTGCAGATGCCTGATTTACCTTCCACATATAACCATTACTTCTTAAAAACCTAGCAGCATTTTCAGTTTTTGGCTTAAGTATAATTGTATCATCAATCCTAAATTGTGGTTCACCAATTGTTTCCTGTATTAATGTATTAGAATCCTTAACTGCTTCTTCAACTGGAATATCTACAATTAACTCAATAAGTTCTTTAAGATGTATATTTGCTCTAACAAATTTAGCTTTGCTTAAATCAATATCTTTTGCTTGTAAAAATTTAAATGTATGCAAATTACGCTCAATCATATCACTTAATTCTGGTGCCGTTACATGAATTACTTTTTTTACCATTACATTCTTTTCCTAACATCAATTAAATCGAACTTAATCTCTGTATTATTTTGCCATACAGGTTGATCTCTTTTCCAGGCTCTAAAAAATTCTGTAACATCTGATGTAGATCTATCTTTTCCACTAATAATTAAGACCAATTTAACATCAACTATATCAGTGTCCTTGTTATCAGAAGACAAACTCAACTCCTTCTATGTCTAGTTGCTTTTGTGGTTTTTCCTGTACAGGAGTGATCTCTCCGCAATGACAGCAAATTACATTGTTTTCTTCATCGCTATCATTTATTCCAAGTACTTCACAATCATCTAATTCTTCTTCTGTAATAGTTTGTTTACAGTGTAAACATTGATACTCGGTCATTTCATTTTTGACTTTAATCTTTCTATCTCTTTATGCGACCAATCAGATAGCTCTTCAATGCTCTTTGGTTCTTTTAATTTATGATTACTTGCAAACCACATAAAAATTCTTTCTGCTGATAAAATCCCTTCTGATATTGCATTATTATATCCATTGTTATATGCATCTTCAAGTATTGGTTCAATCTTATTTAATTCAGACGCAACTTCAATTATCACTTCTTCTTTTTCTTTAAGCTTATATTGACTGCCGTAGCTTGTCTTTGTGCCGCTTCTTTAGAATTATGTCCACCACCATCAATTGCAGTACCGGCAGCGTTTGTTGCAATTCTTCCACTCTTTTCTACAATTCTGTATTTATCACCACGCTTAACTACGTGAACTGGCATGTTGCCTCCTATCGTTTGTTAGAGCTAGCTAATTGTAAGCTTAAGTTTATTCAATAACAAATTCGTCTCCTTCTTCCTGTGATTCTTTGTAACCACTAACTGATTCAGTATAATCAGGAGTTGTTTCATTACTGTCACGCACTGATTCAGTTTTATTGCTTTCTTCATTATCTTTATTATATTCTTCAATTGTTCTAATACTATGCAATGCATCACCGCTCCCAGTATCTCCAAAATATTCCATTGAATCTTGAATGGGTTCTAATTTGCATCGAGAACCAAAATGAAAGTAGTCTTCAATAAATATCTTTTCAATTTCTTCTTTAGATGAAGCGGTGCATCTATACTTTACAATGTAAACTTCTTTTAATTCAACTACGAATTCTGGCATGTAGGCTTATCTTTTTGTGCAGGTTGAATCATATCAAATGGTAGATATTTGTCTTTAAAATAATCTGACACATTATCTTCTGATTCAGATATATAATCGCATACATCTCCTGCTACAAATCTTTGGCTTACAAAACATCCTTTCTCTGTATCGTATATCTGTTCAACAAAGCCTTCAGTTATTTTCCTAATAATCATCCTAGATGTTGCTTTATTGTTTCATTTTTTGCCACCACCAAACAATCGCAATCTTTATTTGCATCGCAATCTAAATGATGAAATTTAATATGCCCAAGACCCATAAAGTCTAACATGTCATGAAATGCTTCAGCGTCATGCAATGGAACAACTACAAATCCTGTATCACCATCTTTCCATAATCTAATTCTTGGTTCTTTAGGTCCGAATTCATGTTGCCTTGCGTGTACTGTAATCATTCGTCTGAAATAATAATCTTCTCAAATTTAATCTTATTCAATTCAATGCCATGAGTCTCAATAAAAGCCTTCTTGACTCCATTGCAAAACTTAACGCTGTCATTCATTGCTGGATGACTAGATGCTTCTGGATACTGCCTAATCCATTCTAAGCAGAATCGTGTAATCTCTTGCTTGATAGTTGCATTACAAACTTTAAGTAAAACCGCAACAAGGAATCCAATCTTCCTAACCGTTTTAATTGTATCAAAGAATGCAAACATCTGCTTACTAAACTTCTTAGCTTTTTCAAAATCTGCATCAGTTTCTTTCTTTGGTTCGTCGCGAGTCAATTCACTGTTTCGCTGTTGCGCTTCTTTTGTGGACACAGTAGTTTCTCCTGTTTTTGTGAAGTAAGTTTATCCGCTTGCGACTAAAGTCACGGAGTAGATTTACAGTGTAAAGTCTTACCATTCATCCTGATAAAACCAAGCAAAGTCTATTCCAGATATAATGGTTCTCGACTTAAATCTTTGCTTTCCATCTAATATTATATCCAATTTATCACATGCATCCTTTGCCTTTTCTATTGAATCAATGTCATCTGATCTATTGTTTATTGTTGAAATTAAATCAAGAATCCATTGCTTTACATCCAATACAACCCATGCATGATCTGTAACAATAAAAATTGCAATCTTCTTTTTAGTTCCAGAAACTTCTTCAGGCTCTTGATTTAATTCTGGAAAGATCTGAACATTGTTTTCGTCTACGATCTTGGGCATCTCACTTCCTCCAGTACCTTGCTTCTTTCGGAACACCATCGTCACTTAATTCACGGAATCTAAATGTTACTGCACTTCCAATTGGAAACATTGGATTAGTAATCCATGTAGCGCCTTCTTTAATTTCAATTCCTGGATGCATCATTGCCCATCTATATGCACCAGGATACGCCATTAAAACTTTTTCATTATCACTTACTCCTTTAACCTGAGACATTTTATCTTCTTTATCTGTATCACATTTAAGAACCCTCTCTTCATCTGTAAAACCAGACAACTCAAACTCAACAAATTTTCCATGTTTATTTTTGTACCTAACCTTTAATGCTCCCATCAATCCAAGTAATTTAGAACCTTTATCTGTTTCTCTTCCTGTTACATATCCAATTACAACAGCTTCATCATCATCAAATGGTTTTACTTTTAATAGCACTCTAGTTCTTTCTGGAACCCACACTGAATGAGGGCGACGAAGCATTAGTCCTTCACCGCCAGAATTATAAATTGCATTAAGCAATTGATTAACGACTCTCTTGGCATCTGTCTCTTTGATCGGTAGCTTTGCTTGTTTATGCAAAATACAATGATTGTTTTGAATAAGGCTTTCATTAAGAAGATTATATACATGTTCAAATGAATTGTATTTAAATGCAGAAATAGAACCTGCACCAGACTTAATTATTTCTGGCAAAACTGTAGAAGGAATAACTTTAGTAAACTGAGTTGTTTCTATTTCCCTTGCCTTGAACATCTGTTGCGCAGGTGGAGAGTCAATGACAATAAACTTTACTTTCCTCCATGCATTATTGTCACGATTTTTAGGAAGCCTTGATGCTATTGCCCTGACTAATTGAAATGATTGACGCGCAATCCATAGCTCACCATCAAGGAATATATTCTTTGGAAGAGAATCCAAAAAGAAATCAGGGGCATGAATTATATTTCCATACCTAGACCATAATCCTGTACAGGTAAGTGATTCAACTTGATCTAAAAATCTATCATCTTTTTCATGGTTTGCCCACGGTATATCTTTCTTATGTTTTCCTCTTGTTATTCCTCCATCCCAGAAACATCGAAATCCATCTAGCTTTTCACTAACAAATGATCCACCGATATCATCTTTGTTTTCTCGATATCGGTGGGCAAGCATTAGGAATTCTTGCTTAGACATCCCGGTAAAACATTTGTGTTTGTGCTGGTAAAAAAGGCATCAACGTATATACAAATTTAATGCTGGAAAGCGGTACGCCGTTCTTGCGTTTCTTTTTAATATATTCAAACATCCATTTCCTAATCGTTGGAACATGGGCATCTGTAACAAACTTGTGTTCATTTGTTTCTATGATATACATTACTATTTATTACTACTCCTCTCCAAACCACGACTCGCACAACATATCTTCCATAAACTCAACGGTTTCTTTTTCACTATTATAAAACGCTGTTTGACTAACAACTTTATCAAACGCTTTTTCAAATAGAAATACTACTTCATCTGGATCGCCTTCGCTTATAAATCTTCTCAATAAATCTTGTACTTCTGCGTATGGTTTAGATGTTTCTTTGTAAGGGTTCAGGTCTTCGTCCATTTCTAACACCAAAACTTTACACTGTAAACTTGAATGTTGTTTTCATATTTTTCTGGAACTAACATAACCCCGGTCGCTCCAATGATTGAATAGTTTCTAAATACAAACCAATCCTTTACTGATCTGTATATTGGTGCATTACGAACGATTACCATATACTTCACGTTTATCTTCTATAAACTCTATTTTGTTATCTTTGAATCTATTCCTTATTGCGTCTTCTCTTTTATTTCTTCCACAGCAAAATTTATATTTCTCACCACTACCGCATGGACATGGTGCGTATTTATTTTTTGGTACAATTTTTAATGATATAGTTCTTCCTAAAAAACCTGGAGATATTCCACTCTGTGCTCCATGAAATAAGGCTGCCGCTGTAATTGCATCTTTAACCATTTGTTTATTTAGAACTTCTTTGTGAATCTTTTGTACGTCATTCATCTTCATATTCTTCGTCATCATCTTCGTCATCTTCGTCACCTTCATCGTCATCTTCCCATTCATCTTCATATTCTTCGTCTTCATCTTCCCATTCATCTCCATCATCCTCTTCATCTTCTTCTTCATAATATTCATCATCATAGTCTGTAAGTTGTTCATAATTTTCTGGGCTGCATCTTTCTACATCAATCCCTCTTTCAATTTTTTCGCAGCAGCTATTACATTTATCATATTGAGGACGCAATTTAACTTTTCGGCCACATATAACACAATTCTTTAATACAGATTCACGTTGTACCTGATTATAAAACTCTATGTCTTCTTCTGATTGAATTTCCCATACACCAAAATTATCGTCAATATATGTTGCTTCTCGTTGCGTCATATCGTCGATACCCTTTCAAATTTGTGGCATGTGGTACACCATCTGTATCTTTCTGGTCTAATAATAGAGTACAGCCATCTAGTCCATGTATGTTTATTGTTAGGATACCAACATCTTGGCAATTTGTTTGGCGACAAACTCATACTATACAATCCTTTCACAAAACTCAAGAAGTTTACACTGTAAAGATTCTGAAAAAATTGCAAGCTTTTTATTAATTTTTATCTCAGAGTCAATAATATATTTAATTTCCCAAGCAAGGTGTTCTTTGAGTTGAAACATTATATCATAATCTCCGCCCCAAGATACATTATCATCTTGAATTTCTTTATACCCATCAATTGCATGGTCTGGCATAGTTGATGGATTTTCTAATTCAACTCTTTTCCAGTCAGCGTTAAGTAAAACTTTAAATAGATCATGTCCATGACAATATCTACCTCCAACAAAATCTATTGCTTTACGCTCACTGTTTGTAAGTACTAAATTATAACAATGATGTTTGCTCATATATATTTATCTGCATTGTCAATGAATTCTCTTGCCGCAACAACACTTGATCTAATTTTATCTTCAATGTTACCTGTATAGGAATTGATAGATGTTTCTTTCTGCAACATTCCAATGTATATTTTTTTAGCAAGACGAAGAATCTTGCCGCGCCTTGCGTCTACTTGCTTGCGTAGTTCAATGTCGTGCTTAGTTGCCTCTGTCATTGATTATGATCCTTTCTATCCTTCAATAACTTCTACTATATATGAGTCTCCTAAATAATCAATTCTATATTCACCTTCAAAAGATTCACCAACAGTTGTGCATCCTAATTCACTACCTTCTTCACAAAATAATACTCCTTGCGTCCAGCAGCTTTCCTCTTTTGGAATTATGCTAGATATAACTTGAATAGCAAACCTCATTCCATTATCAAATATTACTTCTTTATCAAATACAGCTTGATCTCTTAACATATCTTCATTTGGGTATTTGCATAGTTGTTCAAGTTGATTTAGTAAATCTTTATCAACTAATAATTTCTTTTTATATATCATTGATTATGATCCTTTCTCTTTATATGCTGAATATATCTACCAAATGGAATAAGTCGTTTACAGTGTAAACATTTAATAAAGATTCTATGTGTGCCACGCTTCGGCTTATTACCAATATACTTCATAATAACTGCTACATCTGTAACTACAATAACTGAACCACCAGTGCTTTTGATTTCAATATTATTATATTCTTTCATTAAGCTATAATCATTATGATACAATGGATTATATTTAATCATTGGTGGAAGTCTTCCGTCTGTAAAACCAAGCTTCTTTATGAGTTCTCTTCTATCTATGCCACGAATGCAGTGATTTGTATCATATGGTGCGCGCCAATCAAGTTTATGATTTGATACTATCATTAGACAATAGCTTTCTTTTTGCGTGTTTCAAAAACTTTGTGTCCATATCTATTCCGCGATCTTCTGCACTACTTATTAATATATCTAGCATTTCTTCGTTAGCAGTAAAATCCATTGCATCATATACGCCTTTTCTTTCTGGCTGTGTAAATATTATACACTTTCCACGTCCTTCTATATATTTTATATGCAATGTTTTATATCTTATATCTTCATCCATCGTCGCCATTATGCTATGTCCAACACTTCTTAAACACAAGAAGATTATTTTTATAGTATTCATTTTTACATGTATCACGTAATTTTCGTTCAATTAAATCTTCGCTATATATTCTAACTGAATGGAATAAGTGTTTAATTTCTTCAGGCAACTTTGTGTTGCCTTCTTTTCCCCATACAAGAATAAGTTTATCACCAAACATATTTATTAATTTTGCTAATGAAGAGAATTGAAACTGCTGTAATGCATTGCACATCGTATCTAAGCATATAACATAATCATATATTGGAAATGTTCCTGTTTCTAGCGATCTATTAAATAGCGGCTTTGGTTTGCTTGGACCATACACAGATAAGCTTTCTTGTATATTTACTCCGTATCCATGACAATGAAATATACAATTGCTTTCTGCAAAAATTTTGTCTTTAACAGATGAGTTGCTATCTTGCCTTATTAATTCTCTTTTCTTTTTAATTTCTTCTGCAAATTCATTTAGTCCATTCACATAATATCCATCCCAGCAATCTATACAGGCTATATTTAACTGCCCTCGGAGCTTAAGTATACTTCCATTCTGTATCACCGATAAAAATAATTCCTTTAATCCAGTCAATAGTCCTTCGTCATGTTCCATTTGATGCTTCAATCCAGCATAGTTATCAGACCATGAATTGCCATATGCAAAATCTATTCCAATTATTTGACGAGTTAAATATTATTATCTAAATGCTGCTTTAGTGTTGCAATGTATGATAAGTCAAGGTTTGGCAATTGAATTATGCCAACTGATGTTACATCATATGTATGACAGTTGTTTCCAAGCGAAGAATAATGACCTTCTTCATCATCGTCAACCCAGAATCTATCCAGTTTGCCTTCATCTGCTGCGATATCTAGTGCATCGCCTTCATTATCTGCATTAACAATGCACAATACAAAGCCGTGATCATGTAGTAAATAAATGTTTTCAGTATAATCGTAGTCATCTGGATTTACAATGTCACTGTCTTTAATGTCGAATTCATGATTGTTAAGAAGTACCTTTGTCATATTCCGTATCCTTTCTTTTGTTTACATTGTAAATTTTATCAGCAGTTTCTTCATCTGATTCCCATGTATCTAATTCTCTTTCATTTAATTTAAAGAATACCTTAATCCCATGTTTACATGAAATTAAAATTCTATCTGGCTCTCGTTTCCATGTTTTAATGCTTAATACTTTAACTCTAGTTGGTGTATCATTAGCTGTTCTGTTAGTTGTTGAATATATCCATTGACCTTGCGCTAATTTTTTCGCCTGATTAAGATTCATAAAACACTATTGCTCCTTATCAAGTGTGGCATTTCTCTTCTAGTATATTTTAATAGATTGTATTTAATTGTCAAATAATAATGTTAGCTTCGCTATATAATACAATTGTATGGCGTGGCTGATTTAATGCCGTGATTATAACAAACTAATGGCTTGAGAAAATGGCAGTTTACTGCAATTGTGTATGAATACATACAGGAAAAACTCTGGCAAAATTGCGCCTGCCATAACATTGCAAGCAAATGGCCGGATATGCGGTGACTTTGCTGCTTTATTGCCTTCATCAAAGACCTGCAGCATGATAGCGATTGGAATAGCGGTAATTATATTTGCGAAGTACTGCGAAGCAGCATTGAAGCAAATAAAAAAAGAAAGAAAGAAAATTGCGCTACTAGCGTAACATACCGCTCTCGTCTTTGCCACTGGTGATTTTCTCCATGCCATAAGAAAGCCACTCATCAGCTTTGCTGCAATGTGAGTTGGGCTGTAGAATAATGGAGAATTGAAAGCTAGATAATGTGCTGTAGATGGTATCTGTGCTGTTTCTAGGCACATTTTAACTATTATTGCAGCAAACTGCAATACATACTGAGCACATTTAGATGGGGATGTATCGAGAAGGAAGAGATTTATTCTTAGCTAATTTTATTCATTGACGCTTCAATTGTTTTAATGTATTCTAAAAATATATCTGTGCTCATCGTTTCTTTTTGTGGTGTATTCCAGCCTAATAATTTTCTTAGTATTTCAACTCGCCTATCAACGGATAATATATGTGAATATGTAATTAAAAATCTTAGTGTTCCAATATGCCCAAGAGATATTTGATTGTAACACTTTGGCTTTATGTTTAATCTATCTTTAAGTTCTTTTAACATTTCTTCATACTCCTCTTTATCTCTGACGCTTGGTGCAATTTTTTCAAATATATCAATTATTTTTTGAGTTGCTAATATCAAGGACACTGATGGTTCTGAATACCCAAGTTCCTTTCCTGCTTCTTTAGAATTCATTCCTTTTTGTTTTAGGTTTTGAATTTGAATAAGTGAATTCATTACAGAAGAATCTGATTGAATCTTTCTTTTCCTTTTACTGCTTGCTTTTGCTTTCTGTAACTGTTGTGGCTGCTGTGGATGTGATGTTTCTTCTCCAGACTTAATTGTTATACTATAATTAACTAATAACGAAAGAATTTTATCTATGTTTGATGTGTCAACTTCACCATCGACATTGATTCTTATCAACGACATGATTTGATCCTTTGTTTTTCGCGGTAATTTGAAACATGAAATACAAAAGATGGCTAGTATCTGCTCGCCCAAATACTAGCCACCAGGGTAGAATGGTCTTTGTGTAATTGTAAGCGAGTATTTAGATAATGTAATAGTGACAGCGAAAGGATGAAGCCTGTCACATAATGCAATTGTAATAACTCGGCATCCAGTAGGCGCGGTAGGAATTGAACCTACTACCATCGGCTTATAAGGCCGACGCTCTAACCGATGAGCTACGCGCCCAGCGTTTTATAATCTATTGTTTTCGTTTAAGCGATTATGTTCTATATTTCTTTTTGCCGCTTCATTTTCTGCATCTGCTTTTACTTTAAAGTAATTTGATGTATCATTTGTTTCTTTATAGATTGCAATTGGATATACCTTATAACATTCTGGAAATGTTTCAACTTTTTTTACATTCCAAGGAAATTGTGTCACGATGATTCTCCTTTACAATGTAAACTGTCAACAACTAGTAGGCGCGGTAGGAATTGAACCTACTACCATCGGCTTATAAGACCGACGCTCTAACCGATGAGCTACGCGCCCAAGTATAAATTGTTTCTGGTGAATGGATTTGAACCATTTCCTTTAATGCACGAAAACACATGCTATTACCGTTCACCTCAAACTGCATCAGAAACAAATACCACCGATGGGAGTCGAACCCATATGGAACTATGTTCCAAGGGATTTTAAGTCCCTTGCGTCTGCCAATTCCGCCACGGTGGCTAGGTAAGTTATCTAATTGGAACTATATGTTCTATATTTTCTCCTTTTTCACAAGGAAATAAATCACCGAAAAATTCTGGACGAAATTTAGTTGTTATAACTTTAACAAATCCTGCATTGAGCAAGTAATTAACTGACTCTTTTTCAATGCCTTGTCCAATAAACCGATCCAATGGAACTTGTACCTTATTGAGAATGTATTCGTACATCGACTTCACTCTGGGGTAAAGCCGATCAGATTTTTGTCGCAGATTCCTCGCCAATTCACTGCGAGCAAACGCATAAATGAGTTGGCTGTTGGTCTTTTTGCTCACACCATTTCCATTCAATACTTTACACATGACAATTCTCCTGTACAGGCTACTTGTAGTAGCTTCCCAATAAACACAAAGCACGAAACACAAAACACAGGCGGCGAAGCCGGATTTGAACCGACAACTTTACAGTGTAAATCCGCTTCGTGGTTTTGGCCGCAAAGCGAATAGGCTTTTATGAACAACGAGTTCATATGCTGACAATGCATCCATGTCGCTAAAACACACGCCAGCTAAAGCCTACACTGTAATGTTTTGCCAATTAAACTATTCGCCTTGCCATGTCAATTGGTTGCAGCAGCCTTCTCTTTTGCAGCCTTCTCTTTTGCAGCCTTTCGCGCAACCTTTTTCACCGGCTTACGTTTCTTCTTTTCTGCCGGTAACTTGTGTTGTTTGGGCGGCTGCTGTTCCAATGGATTATCACATGGAATCCACTTACAGTTTTCCATTTTTTCAAAGAAAAATTCAATATCCTCTTTACCACTTGATGCTTGAATGAATGCGGAGTTCATCCTGAACCTTAACTCGTTTAGATCTCCACCAGTATAAATGATTTCCAGTCGCCTATCTATAATGTTTTTAATAAATGCTTTACTCTGATTATCTGCTTTAAGATCGAACTTTTCAATTTGTGCAGTGACGCGCCAGTTTGGGCGATTCATGATCTCGATCTTCAATTCGTCAATTAAATGTGTACACGTCCACGAAAGGCAGAAGACTCCTTTATCTGGATGGATAGTTGTAACAAATGAAATTTGAGTTCCAGCCTTTAACCATTTCTTGATTTCCTCCTCGGAAATATCTTGGTTGTCGGCCAATACAATTCGTCCATTCACTTCCGTTGGCCGACGGAATTGATACAGATGTAGATAAACCTGCTTCTTGGGAACAGGATCGTAAACAGGCGACAGTCGCGGAACTTTATTTCCCCTTTCATCTGTATCAAAGACAGGATTATTGTCTTCATCAAAGACCTGTTCCTTTTCAATTTGTAGTTGTCCACTTGAATCCCTGTATGTCTTCGGTCCATAGACTTGATGCTCTGGAGTCAGGTCTAAGAATCCATACATCTTTGATTCACGCGGAACATCCGACTTCTTGTAGTTGAAGCTGGCCATTGTGGCCACCTTAAGTTCAGAAATGTCGAACACGCGGGATTCTGCATTCTTCACGACCATCGTAGTACCTTTCAGGAAAAAGTTGCATTGAGCAAAACAAAACACCTGAGACTTTACACTGTAAAGCTCTATTCTTTACACTGTAAAGCTCTATTCTTTACACTGTAAAGCTCTATTCATAACGCTTGTAATTTCTAACTTTTGATTTATCTCCTTGTATATATATTATCGGAAGGTATATGTGTAATTTTCAAAAAAAATAGGCCGATCTAAAATCGTGGTCGGCCTACAAAAAGAGGTTGCGAATTGCTTTTCAATCGCCGTTCCCGTCGTCTTCGTCGTCATCATCTACTTCTGCATCAGCAGAAACATTGATGCCGACCAACTTGAAAACGCTCTTGTCGAAAAAGTCTTCATCGACCCAGCACTGCACGCACTCCAGCAGCTTGGCCCTGAGAAGTGCCGAAATTTCTTCTCGGCTTTTCTTTTCCGCGGCTGCGGAAAAGAAAATTGCCAGCAATTCGCTGGTCTGTTCATCAAGCTTGATGTTCAATGCGC